>Ga0210069_1000105_pt1 | contig 15858 bp, 17 predicted proteins | sample RushSE_TuleB_D2_FD_185568 | JGI IMG/M metagenome (GOLD analysis project Ga0210069, IMG submission 185568) | Wetland microbial communities from San Francisco Bay, California, USA, that impact long-term carbon sequestration - RushSE_TuleB_D2... | ecosystem: Environmental > Aquatic > Marine >... | reverse complement strand
CATCTGGGCCGAAGCCGAGAAGAAAGGGGCGGCCGGCAAGCTGCGCCTGGCGCTCAAGGTCAGCAGCGGCCTGCGCCGCATCGGCCTCGACCTCCGGCGCCGGCTGTTCAAACCCGTGCTGGAGAACCTGAGCCCGGGGTTGCGCCTGTTCATCTGCGGTGCGGCCGCGCTCAACCCGGAAGTCGCCAAAGGCTTTCGCGACCTGGGGATTGCCACCCTCCAAGGCTACGGGCTGACGGAGTGCTCCCCGCTCGTTGCCGGCAACCGCGACCGGGCCTGCAAGAACGACGCGGCCGGCCTGCCGCTGCCGGGGGTGGACGTGCGGGTTCACCTGCCCGACAGTGAAGGAGTGGGCGAGGTCGTGGTGAAAGGGCCGAGCGTCATGCTCGGCTACTACGAGCAGCCGGAAGAAACCGCCCGGGTCTTCACCGCGGACGGGTACTTTCGCACGGGCGACTTGGGCTATACCGACCGTGACGGGTTCCTTCACATTACCGGTCGCGCCAAGAACGTGATCATTACCAAAAACGGCCGGAACGTCTATCCTGAAGAGATCGAGAGCCTGTTCAACCTCAGCCCATACGTCCTTGAATCCATGGTCTACGCCAAACCCGGCCCGCGCGAAGGCGATGACGTGGTAGTGGCGGCTGTCATCGTGCCCGCCGTGGAGTACATCAACGCAACCCACGGTCAAGGCACGCTGACGGCCGACGACATCCGGGGGCTGATCCAAAACGTGGTGCGCGGGGTCAACGATAGGCTGCCGGGCTTCAAGCGCATACGCGATGTCTCCATCCGCGAGACGGAGTTCATCAAGACCACCACCAAGAAGATCAAGCGCTACATGGAAAAACCGGTCTGAGGCAGTTTGGGATCACACCCCCCAGGAATGGGCGGCCATCGAGAGGATGCCGTAAGTGCAGCCGTCATAAAGCCGCCCACCCGTTGCGCCCTTTCCTGAAACTCCCCGGATGAACAACCACACCTCGCCCGTTCAGCGGGCGGTCGTGACCTGGACATCATGGTTGTTTGAGGAATCCGCCGACCGTTCGCTTGCGAAGACTTCAGCGGGTTTTTCATTTGGTGAATTTGCCTGAACGATGTGTTCACCGTGCACGGCCATGTCCGTACAAGCGGCGGTCATCACCGTCGTTATGCCTGCGATCGCCATGATCGTCAGCGTGATAGGCTCGGCATGCGCCGGAGGCACGATTTGAATTGCCACAAAGGCGATAACGAGCAACGGTACAACAATAAAATTTCTTTTCATGGTAAAATCCTCCTCCCTGTCAGTTGTATTGTGACCCCTACCGTTTACCTGACAGCTTAAACCATGCCAATAGTTAAATTATTAGTGTTTACAATATGTTATTGTTATTTAAACAAAACAACACTCCTTGGATAACCGTATTTGGTAAAATAAACCACCGTATTGAGTAATTGTTGTGACAATATACCGAATATGGTAATTATACGCATGGCCACACCATGCGGCGGTGTGGAAGAGGAGGAAGCGCGATGAACAGGGATGAATTTTTCAGAGAGATGACCAAGAGGATCTGCTCCACCCTGGATATCAGGACCGCTCTTATGCGAAGTTACGAATTCCTGAAAACCGTTCTGCCGGTTTTTGTTTTAGACCTCAGTTTTTATGATCCTGAATCGAACAAAGAAACCAAGGTGGCCAACATCAGAAACGGGACGATGACCGACGAGGCCAAGCTGAACGAACCCCTGCCGGATGGGATCGGCAACGAATTGCGCAATTTCTGGGCGTCCATGGGTGAAATCACCGTGTTCAACCATCCGGCGCCGGATAGAATCACGAATGCCGTTTACCGGCTGGCCGAGGTTCGCTTGGCCGAATACCGCCATGCCAAGGGAAACGATGTGTCGATCCTGGTGCTCCGCCTCGAGCTGGAAGGCAGACGTATCGGAGTTCTGATCATCGTGGCGGAAGGTCTGGACCGGTTCACCGAAAAACATGCGAATCTCGTCGCCATCCTGAACGAACCCTTTTCCATGGCCTTGTCCAATGCCCTGCAATACCAGGAAATCATCCGGCTGAAAGACATGCTGGCCGATGACAACCGCTTTCTGCACCGCGAGCTTCGCAACCGCTCCGGCCACGAAATTATAGGCGCTGACATGGGGTTGAGGCAGGTGATGAGAAGCCTCCGGCAGGTGGCCCAATTGAACAGTCCGGTTCTGCTGCTCGGAGAAACCGGCACCGGCAAGGAGGTGATCGCCAACGCCATTCACGACTCGTCTTCCCGCAAAGACGGCCCATTCATAAAGGTCAACTGCGGGGCGATACCGGAAGGCCTCATCGACAGTGAACTTTTCGGCCATGAAAAAGGGGCCTTCACCGGTGCCGTATCCCGGAAAAGGGGCCGATTCGAGCGGGCCGAGGGGGGATCGATATTTCTCGATGAGATCGGCGATCTACCGCTTCTGGCTCAAACACGACTTCTGAGAGTACTTCAAAACAAGGAAATCGAGCGGCTGGGCGGGACGGAATCGATCAGCGTCGACGTGAGAATCATCTGCGCCACCCATCGCCATTTGGAAACAATGGTGGCCGCCGGGGATTTCAGGGAGGATTTGTGGTTCCGCCTCAGCGTGTTTCCGATCGCCATTCCCCCGCTGCGTCGGAGAAGGCAGGATATCCCCGATTTGGTGCACCATTTCCTGCGACGCAAAAGTGCCGAGATGAATATTCATCCGGTGCCGGAGTTGGCTCCTAGTGCAATGCCGCGCCTGGTCGCCTGCCCGTGGAGGGGTAATGTCAGGGAGTTGGAAAACGTCGTGGAGAGAGCCCTGATCGAATATGAGGGCGGCAGGCTGACCTTTGAGCGCCGGGTTGATTTCTCGGCCGGAGAAGTGCCGCCGGACACGTCCAACTCGAAGATGGTCAAACTGGATGAGGCCATGGCCCTGCATATCCATAGCGCCCTGGAAGCGGCGATGGGGAAGATCCATGGTCCCGGAGGTGCTGCGGAGCTTCTGGGTATTCACCCCAATACGCTCAGGAACCGAATGAACAAGTTGAGGATTTCATACGGGCGAAGGAAAAAGGAGCGGCGGCCGCGAAACTGATTGGAATCGCAGGAATTCGCCCGGGGCCATGGCGCCACCATGGCATCCGCTGTTCCATGTAGCCCCTGCGGTCTTCGGCGGCGGTGAGGAAGTGAAAGACGGCGCGGTCGTGCCACAGCTCGTAGCGGGCCGGCGGCAATTCGGCCGAGGCGAGGTCGCCCTCGAGCCACCTGACCTTGGAAGCATGGCTCCCGAGCCGCGATTGGGCCAGAGACTACGCCTTTCCGGAAAGATCAAGAACGGTGATGTTCTCAAAGCCCCGATCGAGCAGGTCGTCAACCTGCGTGGAGGCGCCCCCGCCGACATCGATGAGCCCGGCCTTCCGATCGATACCCGTGCAAGCGATCAGCTCAAGCGACGTCCGCAGGTGCTGCTTGTACCACCCCAGCCGCTCCAGGGCTCCGGCCGCATACGCTTTCTCCCAATGGATTTTTCTGTCCGGCATCATGACCTGAACCCGAGCGAGTGGAGGACCATGGCCTCGGCGTGGATGGCCGTGGTGTTCAGGAACGGGATCCCGAATTCGTCTTTCGTCAAAATCAGTGGCAGCTCCGTGCAGCCCAGGATGAGCGCTTCGATGCCGTGGCGATCGATCAGGCGTTTGGCCACGGCCAAAAGCTCCTGCCGGGTCGAGTCCTTGATGATCCCGAGCTCGATTTCGGTGAAGAGCCGACGGTGGATCAGCTTCTGGTCATCCGGCTCCGGCACGACCACGCTCATCCCTTTGGCGAGGAAGGGCTTCTTGAAAAAATCGGCCTGCATAGTGAACGCCGTGCCCATAAGCCCCAGGCGCTTTACCCCCAGCGCCTGCGCGTGGTTGCAGGCCGCCTCGACGATGCTCACCAGCGGCAGGGACGAGCGGGGCTTCACGGCATCGAAGACCACGTGGGGGCTGTTGGAGCCGATGGCGGCGAATTCCGCCCCGGCCTTTCGGAGCGCCTCGACCTTCTGAAGCAGCCAATCCGTCAAGGCATCCCAGCGCTTCTCCTCCATCAGCGTCAGGAGCTCGGTGAGGTTGGCGCTGTAGACAAGGATCTCCGGGTAGTCGGCTGATTTCCGATCCTGGAAGGCGCGGATGATCAGCCGGTAGTAATCCAGCGTTGATTGGGGGCCGATGCCGCCGACAAGTCCGATTTTTTTCATTCAAGGCCTCCGATGCCGTTCATTCGGCTGCAACCTTCAGCACGATCTTGCGAACCCGGCATTTTTCCCGCAGGCGGCACCCCGGGCGATGGATGTCGTGGGGATAAAAAACCCCAAAGCAGCCGGGCTTCATAACCAGGGACGCGACGTGCTCCGGCGGTTTCAGGAACACCACATCTCGTTTCTCGTCGTAGGCTTCGAGGATGGGAAGGTCCCTGTCCTGCGACACATCGATGCATTCCTCGCCCTCCAGCAGCACCTGCACGTCGATGTACTTCCTGTGCGCTTCGAAGCGGCGCTCCTCCCGCGACCCGGTCTCGTAGGTGGCCACCGACGCGTACAGCCGGTCGCCGTCGATATCCATGCGGCCGTCGGAAGCAGCACGAGCGACATCGCGGGCGTACACCAGCGCCCGGTGCAGGCGTGTACCTGGCTGACAGTAGAGATCCAAGTTCTCAAACCGATCGTAGATCATGTCTTCTTCTCTCCTATCCAGTTTTTCAGGTCTAGTTCCCGGCAGGGCGGGGCGTATTTTCCGGGCAGCCCGGCAAGCTCAACTTCAACACCTTGAAAACACAAGTCCACGTTGAGAAAACGCTCGTATTCGCGAAACAGGGCGCTCAACGGCTCCGGGCGGCGGTGCAACGCTTCTCTCTTTGAGGTCTTCAAGATAGCGGGCCGACCGCCGCGCGGCATCCCTGATCGACTCCTGCATAACTGATTCCTTTCACACCCCCACAACCCTGCTGCGGCGTTCAGTGATGACCGTGTCGCGCCAGACACCGTGGTGTTGGGCAATCCGTTCCCGCCGCCCCATCACCCGGAAGCCGCACGTCGACTGCACCCGCAGGCTCGCCTCGTTTTCAGGAAAGGTGCTGCCGTACAAGGTCCAGATGCCGTGGCGCTCGGAAGATACCACCAATTCGTTCAGGAGCCGCTTGCCGAGCCCGCCGCCGCGGTGAACGGCGGAAACGTAAATGCTCACCTCGGCCACCCCGGCGTAGCAACGCCGCCGGGACATCGGTGTCAGGGCCGCCCATGCGACCACCCGGTCGCCGTCGCGGGCGACCAGGCGACTGTGCCCGAGGTGGGCCTCATTCCAGTGCTCCCAGCTGGGCGCCTCGGTCTCGAAACTGGCCTGGCCGGTGGCAAGCCCCTCGAGGTAGATCGCGCGCACACGCTCCCAGTCGCCGTCCTGCATGCTGTCGATGATGATGTCCAAGATGTCAGTCCGGGTTCGGTGTCACGTCCGGTTCGACCTGGTAGGCGTTGGCGATCCGGTTGGTCCCGTTGAAAATGTCCACCACGGCCACGATTTCGCCGATGGCCTCGTTGTCCAGCCCGAGCCGCTTCACGGCGGCGCTGTGAGAGTGAATTCAGTACTCGCAGTTATTGGTGATCGAGACCGCCAGGGCGATGATCTCCTTGGTTCTCAGATCGAGTTTGCCCGGTTTCATGACGGCCTTCAGCTTCTGCCAGGTGGCCTCCAGGTGCTCCGGGTTAATCGCCATCGCCTTCCAGAAGTTGGGCACGAAGTCGATCTTCTTGGTGGCCATGATGTCCTTGTAGACCTTTTTCACCTTGCCGGTGGCCTCCTTTTCCGAGACCGTGCGAAAGAGCGCCATTTTTAATCTCCTTTTTGAAGTGAAATCGACCCGGGGTGTGTCTGTGGGACGATTTATCAGGCACCTCCGGGATGATCAACAAGAAGATGGAAAGCGTTGAATCCGGAGCAGCAGGTCGCCCGGCCGTAATGCCAATGAATAAGGCTTGGCAAATCGACGGCAAAGACTATATGTTGAAACATTATCCCTTAGCGGAAAGGATTCGCGCAATGGAAGCAAAAACCGAAAATTATGTGTTGGAGATTTTTTCGGATTTCATCTGACCCTGGTGCTACTTCATTACCGGGGGTATTGAACGGCTGAAAAAAGAGTTTCGCGTTGAGTTGAAATGGACGGCATTTCCCCTGCACCCTGAGATCGCGGACGAGGGGGTTAGTCTCGAGCAGCTTTTCGCAGGCCGGCGCGTGAACATCCCGGAAATGCTGCGGCACTTGGAGCAGACCGCGCGCAGACTGGGGCTTCCGTTCGGCGAGCGCCGCATGAGCTTTAACTCGCGCCGTGCCCAGGAGGCGGCAAAGTGGGCGGAGTCCCAGGGGAAGGCCGACGCGTTCCACAACGCCGTTTTCCGGGCCTATTTCGTTGACGGCAAGAACCTGCACGAGATCGAAACGCTGTCGGTTGCAGCTGAGTCCGTCGGGTTGAAAACGGACGATCTGGGTGAGGTTCTCCGAAACAACACCTTCAAGGCGGCCGTCGACCAGGATTGGCTGCGGTCTCAGCAGATGGGCATCACCGCAGTTCCGACTTTCCGCATGAACGAAGAAAACCTCGTGGGCGCGCAGCCCTACGAACAATTGGCTGCGTTTTTGACCGCCCAGCGCGTGCCGGCGAGCAGGCCCTCATGCGCTCCCTGAGGGGTCCTGAGAAAACTGCTCTGCATCGGGTTTTTTTGCGGCTTGCCCGCGTTGGGTTTTCGGGATAATCGCTTGATTTCATCAAGTGATTTTCTTATGCTCCTGTGATACGAAGGTGGGGTTAAGATGAGACAGCCGTGCTCGGGGGTGATTCTCGCCGGCGGGTTGAGCACCCGCTACGGGGGCGAAAACAAGGCCTTCCTGCGGGTCGGGGGGATGCGCATCCTGGATCGGCTGTTTGCGGTCTACACGAAGCTTTTCGATGAGATCATCCTGGTGACCAACAGCCCGCGGGAGTTTCTCGGGTGGGACGCGCTGATCGTGACGGACATCTTCCCGGTGCGAAGCTCGCTCACGGGGATCCACGCCGGGCTCTTTTACGCCAGACACCCCTTCGCGTTTTTCTCGGCCTGCGACACCCCGTTTTTGAAAAAGGAAGTGGTTGAAACCGTGCTGGACAGTCTCGAGCCGGCGGTCGACCTCGTTATCCCCCATACCGCCGAAGGATTCGAGCCCCTCTGCGCGGCCTATTCGCAACGCTGCCTGAAAGCTGCGGAAGAGCACATCCTTCAAAACAAGTTCAAGATCCAGATGGCGCTTTCCGGAAAACGAATCAAGAAGATTCCCGAGGATGTGCTGCGCGAAAAGGATCCGGAGCTTTTGTCCTTTTTCAACGTCAACTCCCCGGAAGACCTGGAGCGGGCCGAACAGTTCGTGAAAAGTGAGATGAAAAAGGAGGCCGAATGGACCTCACCGGCATGATCGCCGACATCCGCCGGCACCCCGATTTTCCCAAGGCCGGCATGTTGCTGTGTCACAACGGGGTTGTGCGCGGACATGCGCGCGACGGCCGAAAGGTCAGGGGCCTGCGGGTCGCGGTCGACCACGGGCGCCTCGCCCGCATCCTGACCGAGCAGAAAAAGCGCGCCGGCATAATCGACATCCGGGTGGCCATCGCCGAGGATCAGGACCTCTCCGTGGGCGATGACGTCATGATCCTGGTCGTGGCGGGGGACATCCGCGAAAACGTGATTGCCGTCCTGGCCGACACCCTGAACCTCATCAAGACGACAGTGACCGAAAAGACCGAGTTTTATATCTAAAGGGTTGACGCTTACCCTCCGTCCCTTTCAACAGGCTCGCCCCTTGAGGCGCTTGCGACTGCGCCCGTCCGCCTCACGAACGCTCGAAAAACTGCATTTTCAGCTTTCCGATAGAGATGATGTCCAAGCGGTGGAGCCGCATGGCAGCCCTCACGGGGACACCGTTGAGCTTCACCCGAACCAGGCCTCCGACGCGGCTGACATACCACCCGTCTTCCAGCCGGTTGATCACCGCGGCCGTTCGGGCGACGAACATTCCGCGGACCACGATGTCGGCGGTCCAGTCCTTGCCGATGCTGACCGGCCGGTCGCCCAGTTGAAAATCCTTCCGGCTCTCGCCGAGAAACACGAGCACCGGGACGACGGTGCGTTTGGCGTTGGCCTCGCGGGGAACGGGCATGTTGTTTTTTCTGAGCATCTCCCGGAACCGGGTGGTGTCCATCTGCATCGTCTCGATGATCGATGGCGCAATTTTGTCGGGGAGGCCCTGGTTCTGGGGATTCGAGAAATTCAGCGTGTGCTTGCCGATGGTGATGGCGTCGCCGTCAATCAGCCAGTGCGCCTTGATGGGCTGTTCGTTGACAAAGGTGCCGTTTTCGCTGTGAAGGTCGATGAGCAGGAACTCGTCCCCGATGGACTCGATCTTGGCGTGGTGGAATGACACCGCCAAGTTGTCGATCACGATGTCATTGCCGTCTTCGCGCCCGATGATGAACGTGTCGCCCATGCCGATCGGGAAACTTTCCAGGCTCTTGCCTTTGTATTTAAGCGAGAGTACCGCCATCTGATCCACCTCTCTTCACATGAAATCCTGAAGGTTGCGCAGCCGGTGGGCCATCTCCACGTGTTCATCCTCGACAAACTGCATGAAGGCCCGGATGTCGGGCATTCGCCGACTGTCGTAGTGAATCACTGACCCCGCGATCTTAAATGAAACCGGCCGGCCCCCAACGGAAACGGGTTGGGCGTTCATCGATTTCAGCAGGCGGCGCGACGCCAGGTGGGCTTCCTTGTAAGTGGTCATCGGCATCACCGCCAGAAACAGCCGGCTGCTCACGATTCCGAGCCAGTCCGTGTTGCGAAGCTTTTCCCGCAATTGTTGGAGAATCGCGGTCGTGGTGTCGACCGGGGCTGCTTCACGGCTGCCGCCCGACCTCCGATCACCCGCCTTGTAGATCGAAAACGCAACGGCGCTCAGGTCGGTGCCGTAGCGGCTTGCACGGGCCAACTCGATTTCAAGCAGCGTGCGCGTGTGCTTTTTGCTGAAAACGACCTCATCGATCTTTTTTTCGGCCTTTCTGGTTTTTTTCCGCGCGGCCTCGATGCGTTCGAGGATTTTTTGAAAATCATTTTGATCCAGGCCCTGAGCGAGGAAGTCCGCGCTGACCTGCCGCAGGACCGATTTGAGCACATGCCCTTCGGGAAGACCGTCTTCAAGGTTCTGCAAGAGCGTCCGCCGGTCGGAGCCGTTGGTTTGCAACGCCGCCTTGTATTCCGAAAGCTCCGAGCGGATCGCCTCGACGCTCGCCTCGAGCCGCTCCTGCAGGCGCCGTTCGACTTCGCCGACGAACTGAGCGTCGACCCCGCCCTCGCGCAGGCTGTCCACCACGCCGGAGTGGAACTGGATCATCATTCGGCGCAGCGCCTCCTCGCTTGCCGCCGCGCCTGTGCCGTCCCTGCGGCCGGCCAGTTTGGGTGCGATGCGCTCCAGGTGGTCGACCAGGATGTCGGACAGGGGCTTGGAACTGCCGGACTCCTTCTCTATTTCGGAGGCCAGGTACAGGAGCCGGGTGAAGCCGGAAGGGTCCGATTTCAACCGCTCCAGGATATCGCCGCCATCAACCCCGATGTCCTCGGCGGCCTGCGTAACCGCTTGGACGACGCCTTCATTCTGCCGATTGGTCCTCATCTGCTGGACCAGCCTCGAGAAGTCCGACAACGGCATGCCCTCGCCCAGCAGGCAGTCTCTGATTCGGGGAAGCAGCCGCGCGAGGTCCCCTGGGAAGGGAAGGATGCGCTCCAGGATGAAGGCCAGCCGTTCCACAGGGGTCTTGCCCTTGTCGTACTCCTTCCGGATCAGCTCCAGGATCACCGTATCGGTGACGGACTCGGCCTGTGCCCGGATCTCATTGCTGGGATCAAGCACAACGCCGACGGCTTTCTGAGCCTCGATTTCCCTCAACAGCTCACGCTTCATTTTCAGAAGCGCTTCCGCCAGCTCGGGCAGCGCCACCGTTGGGCCCCCGTCGAGGACCTGCCGGATCTCGGCGCCGAGCGCACCCAGGTGCCGGGTAATCGAGTAGGGCTGCCTTGCCGCGCCTCCCGCTGCTCCCCCGCCCAGGTGCTCGGCCAGGCCCCTTTCCACCATGCCGCGGGAAAGCGCTCCCGGGTCCGCCATCAGGCTCTTGAGCGACAGGCTCTGATCCAGCTCCTCCATCAGCAGCTTGCCGGCAATCATGCTCAAGGCGTCCTGGGCCTCGCGGGAGGTGTCCAGTTCGTCGCTGAGCTGCTCGGTTTTGGCGGCCGTCGATTTTGCAACGACCTGGTCGTCCTCGGTCACTTTCTGGTAGAAAATGTGATTGATCCGGATGTTGCGGACCTGCCGCGCGGCAGCGGCGTTTCGCATCGCCTCGGCGCCCGGGTAGCTGCGCGTGTCGAGGAAGATCCTGACGAAATTCTCCACTTCGTCCTTTTGCAGCCCTCTTTCAATCGAGATGGATGTCACGTCGGCTTTCTTGAAATGCGAGGCCATCTTGAAAAAATTCAGGTTTCGGTCGAGCGGCTCATCCTCGAGAAAAAACTGGTTTCGGGTGTAAATCAGGACCACCGGCGAGGTGGTCTGCAGCAGGTCCTGGATGGAGTGGAAGAATTCGTCGACGGCCTGGACTGAAAACGGGTGCCCCGGCCCGTACATTGAAACGCGGTTGAACAGGAGCACGAAGGATTTGCCCGCCTTGTGATACCCTTTTTTGATGGACTCCGTGTTCAGCATGGTCAATGCGGCCCCACGTGTTTGCGTTCATAGCCCGCCAGCGCCGCCAGGAAATCCCGGCAGCAGGCATAGCGTGCGAGCGGGTCATGGGCCGTTGCCGTGGCCACCAGGGCATCCATGTCCGGGTGCAGCCGGGGGTTGGCCTGTGAAGGGGCGCAGGCGAAGATTCCCCGGCCCGCAAGCTTCGCCGCCAGAAGTTCATCGGCGGATGCGTGGGCGATCAGGGGCAGCGCCTCGACCAGGAGCCGGAATAGCAGGATGCCGACGGCGAAAATGTCCGCCCGGGCGTCGGTTTCGGGGCTGAGGATCTGCTCGGGCGCCATGTATAAGGGGCTTCCCCTCGGTATCTGCATGGCATCGGCCTGTGCGGAGACGATCCTCGATATGCCGAAGTCGGTGATGACGGGGATGTGGGACTCCGCAACGACCAGGATGTTTTCAGGCTTGATGTCACGGTGGACTACCTTTCGCCGGTGAGCATAGCTCAGCGCCTCGAGTACCTGCCGGACGATGGCAAGCGCGGTCCGGATCGGCAGGATGCGCCGCGACGGCACCGGGTTCCCGGCGATTTTCCGGAGCATGGTTGCCAGGGACGCCCCCTCGATCAGTTGCATGGTGAACCATCGGAAGCCCGGCACCTCGCCGATTTCATAGATCGGCACGATGTTGGGGTGCGACAATCCGGCCGCCGCCTCGGCTTCCTGCTCGAAGAGCCGAACGGACTCCTCGGTGTACATGCATTTCGGCAGGACCTTGACCGCGATGCGGCGCTTCAGGCTTTGCTGAAAAGCGGCAAACACCACCCCCATGGAGCCCCGCGCCAGCTCCTTGAGGATCGTGGCGCTGCCGAGGGTGGCTCCAATGACCTGGTTCGAATCAAAGGTGTCGATGCCGCTCACCGGGTTCCCCTTGGTGTTGTTTTCGGTCTATTTTTCAAAACCTTAAGAAGTGCAGGGCAATACCGACGAAGGATGGGCGGGAAGGCGTCAATTATTGCGGTCGGCCGGGACAGACGGGGCCGTTTTCAATTTGTCGAGCCCCTGGCATCTCGTCTCACCGGAGCGCTCCGATGGCGCAATTTTTGATTTCGGCTCAGAAAATTCTATTGAAGTCCCTGTGGAACATGCGGTGGGAGTTTCGGTGGTGAACTCGTGCGAATCGCAACGCAGCCTAAGGTTTGCGCTTTTTTCGGATACGGGCACCGATCTGCAACCCGATGAGGACTGACCCCAGAAGAACGACGGCGATGACTATATATTCCATAGGACCCTCCAAGAAGTGGCTTCATCATAACCCCGTCAGATACCCTGTGGCGGCGTTGCAGGCCTCTCGACATGCTCACATACTGACGCGGTTGCTGCGCTTTTGAATCGGCCTGCGCCTTGCCCTCGGGCGTGATCCGAGGTTGTCAAACCACTTCTATTCCTTTGTTTTGACTGCGGCCGGAAGCGCGACGATCGCACCCCCCGGCAACCGTTCGGCAGACCCCTCGGCCAGCGCCATGCTGTTCCCGGTTTCCACGCGCTGCACAACGGCTCGGCAAATCGGCTGACCGGTCTCCGCGCTGATATTCACAAGCATACCCGGCTCGACGCCGTGGCGCCTCCCGAGGCCGAACCAGACCTCGACTCCGCCGGCCGATGTTTTCACCAAAAAAATTTCCGCTTGCCCCTGGTCCGCAAGCAATCGATCCACGCTTCGACCGAGCAGGTACGTCATGCCCATGACGAGTCCAAGCGCGGCGATGCAGGCCAGGGAAACCATTCCCGGGTGCACGTCGAAAGTTCGTCGAGTGAGGGAGAGATAACTTTTCCGCAGCGCGGTGTAATCCGGATAAACGACGGCACGAAAACCTGCCACCGGAGGTTTGGCCGGCTGGTTGCGAGCGAACACGCGCAGATCGTAGGCACCGGCAGCTGTGTCGGGCGCAGCTGAAATGGCGCCGACCCACATGTTGCCCCCCAGCCAGAAGCTGGATTGGAACCGGTCGATCTTCAACCGAACGCTTTCCGATGTTGCCTCGACGCGCAACTGGGACGGCTCTTTCAGGTCATGGTCGACCTGCCCGTCGACAAGCTCGCTTCCGCCCGGCAACAAGTGCACGGTAAAAAGCGGCTCGCGAAACCGTGCGACACAGCTGTCTATCAGCGAGCCGAAAAAGAGAATAAAGATCAAGGCGCCTATCTTGCCGAGAAGCTTGCGGAAACGCACTGCCCGTTCCAAAGTCACCGAATAGCCTCCGTTTGTCTATAGTTTTCAAAAACTTAAACTACTTTCGAGCGCTTTGCAAGTCAGATCAAAAGGGGTGCCAGAGCATTCCGACGCGGCGGCCGGGTTTCTCCCCGGTTGCCGCTACTTAAAAAACCGCCTCTCCGATTTTCTGACATTCTAACCGTAATCTAACCTGTTTCTATCCGTACACCAATTTGGAACAAATAAATTGATCAGCGTCCGAAATATCGCTAATCTCAGCCAAACCTAAATGAGGATGAACCGGCATGGCCAAAGAGCGCATCCTGGTCGTCGATGATGAAGAAGATATTCTGGAGCTGGTCCGCTTCCACCTGGCCCGCGAAGGCTACCAATTGACCCTGGCGGCAACCGGCGAGGAGGCCTTGAAGAAGGCGAAGCTCGAAACCTTCGACTTGGTCGTACTGGACCTGATGCTGCCAGGGCTGGACGGGCTGGAAGTAGCCAAGGCGCTGAAGGCCGACGCCAGGACCAAGGGCGTGCCGGTCGTGATGCTGACCGCCAAGAGCGAGGACGCGGACGTCGTGACCGGGCTTGAAATCGGCGCCGACGACTACATCGCCAAGCCTTTCAGCCCGCGGGTGCTGACGGCTCGGGTCAAGGCCGTGCTGCGGCGCCGTTCCAAGGCGGCCCTGGACGACACCAAGGTCATCACGATCCACGAGCTCGAGATCCACCCGGGGCGCCGTGCGGTGCTTGCCGGCGGCAAGGCGTTGGAGTTGACCTACACGGAGTTCCAGCTGCTCACCGTTTTGGCGCGACGGCCGGGCTGGGTTTTCACCCGCTCCCAAATCGTCGATTCCGTGCGCGGCAGCGACTACCCCGTCACCGACCGCAGCGTGGACGTCCAGGTGGTCGGCCTGCGAAAAAAACTGGGAGCTTACGGGAAATACATCGAAACCGTGCGCGGCGTGGGCTACCGCTTCAAGGAAAGGCCATGAAAAAGCCCCGGAAACTGGTCTGGCGCCTGTTTTTTTCCTACATCTTCATTGCGCTGGGCGCCTTGGTGGCGGCCGGCTGGTATTTTACGCACTCGCTGGATGCATTTCTTGAGGAAGAGACCGCAGTCGAGCTCTTCAATCGCGCACGCCTGATTGAAAACCAGATCGTTCCGTATCTGGACCCGCCTGATCCGGCCGCCGTCGATGCCATCTGCAAGCTCTCCGGAAAGGCCTCTGATACACGCTTTACCGTCGTTCTGCCCTCCGGCGCCGTCATCGGAGACTCGTGGGAAACGCCTCAATACATGGACAACCACGCCGCCCGGCCGGAGATTTCCGGTGCCCTGGCAAACGGCAAGGCGACGTCCAAACGCTTCAGCAACACCCTGCAGCAAAACGTCGTCTACGTGGCCGTCGCTGTCAAGAGAGATGCGCAGTCGGTCGGTTTGGTCCGAGCGGCAATCCCCATAGCACGAATGGAAGCCCAGGTCGCGCGCATACGGACGGAGTTTTCAGTCATCGGCGGGATCGTCGCCCTCCTGGCGCTGGGGGTGACCCTCGCCATTTCACGGCAATACGGCCGGAAAATGGATGAGCTCAAACAGGGCGCCGCGCGCCTGGCCGAGGGCGAGCTGGCACACCGCCTCCCCATCCCCGATTCAGAGGAGCTGGGCGGCCTGGCCGAATCCCTGAACCGCATGGCGGCCCAGCTGGAAAGCCGCCTGCAGACCGTCGTGAGCCAGCGCAACCAGCTGGAAGCAGTTCTCTCCAGCATGCTCGAGGGCGTCATCGCGGTCAGCCGCGATGAACGCATCATCAGCATCAACCAGGCCGCTGCAAAGTGGTTTGACATCGACCCTGAAAAAGTGCGTGGCCGCAGCATCCCGGAGGCGATCCGCAACCTCGCGATCCAGAAGTTCGTCACCCGATCCCTGCAAGGCCGCACCCCTGTGGAAGACGACATCACGGTGTTCCGCAACGGCGAGCGCGTCCTGAACATCAAGAGCGCACCGCTGCTGGAGGTCGGGCCGGAGCCGATCGGCATGCTGATCGTGTTCAGCGACGTCACCCAGCTGCGCCGCCTGGAGGACATGCGCCGTGACTTCGTCGCCAACGTCTCCCACGAAATCAAGACGCCTCTCACGGCGATCAAGGGGTTCGTGGAGACGCTGCACCAGAACACCGACGCCACCCCGGAGGAGGCGGAGCGGTTTCTCGGCATCATTTCCAGGCACGTGGACCGTCTGAACACCATCATCGAAGACCTGCTGATGCTCTCGCGCATCGAAAACGAGGGGGAGCGCGGCGACGTCAAACGCGAAAAATCCCGCCTGCGAGACATTTTCCAGAACGCCGTTCAGATCTGCCGTCCGCGGTCCGACGACAAGCGAATCCGGATTGAACTCGGGGGAGACGAGGGGCTTTCGGCAGCGGTGGACCCGGTGCTCCTGGAGCAGGCCGTGGTGAACCTGCTGGACAACGCCGTCAAATACAGCGACCCCGAAAAGACGGTACTGCTGCAGGCAAGAGCCTCCGGCAATGAAATCCAGCTCAGCGTGCGGGACCACGGGATCGGCATCGAGAAAAAGCATCTGCCCCGGCTGTTCGAGCGATTTTATCGGGTCGACAAGGCTCGCAGCCGCGCCGCAGGAGGGACGGGCCTGGGGCTGGCCATCGTCAAGCACATCGCCCAAGCCCACGGCGGCCACGTCACGGTGGAAAGCCGCCTGGGCGAAGGCAGCCTTTTCACCATCCACCTGCCGCGGGACCTGGAGCACTCCTGACCGCGTGCCATTTATCCAATCAGGCAATGTGCTGCGTTTTTTTCCTGTCCGTTTAGAACGATGACTT
>Ga0210069_1000104_pt1 | contig 15865 bp, 13 predicted proteins | sample RushSE_TuleB_D2_FD_185568 | JGI IMG/M metagenome (GOLD analysis project Ga0210069, IMG submission 185568) | Wetland microbial communities from San Francisco Bay, California, USA, that impact long-term carbon sequestration - RushSE_TuleB_D2... | ecosystem: Environmental > Aquatic > Marine >... | reverse complement strand
GGAAAGGAGTTGGCCAGCACGAACAGCAACAGCCCGGCAACGGCCAAGGCCAGCGACCGATCGATGCTGTTGCGCTTCGGTTTGGCGAGCACCGCCCCGCAGCGGCAGCAGCTGGCCGTCATCCCGTCCGCGACGGCAGGAATGCGGTGCAGGAGGTCGCAGTCGTGACAAGCCATCAGGTGTCCGGCTGACATAAAACCTTAATAGCACGCCGCACCGCTCGGTTTCAAGAGCAGTGCTCAGCTGTGAAGATGCTGGAGCGTTTCCCTGGCTATGATTGACGCGTGTGGCGATCGTAAGCATAGTTGCTTATAAACTACTCGGGGAGCAGGGTGTCAGGGGTCAGGATAGAAGCAGTTGCCGGGGTCTGATCACTGCGCCGGCCCGATTCGTCGGCGCGGGAGGAGGCAGAGGAGTTCTGAGCCGGTCCTCACAGAATCCCTGAACCCCGACACCTGAAACCTCTGCAGGGGCATAGGAAACAAGCAACAGCGGACGGCAGTCGAGCCGGGAGACGAACTTGACGGCCGCGCCATCCGCCGGACGATTCAACACAAGGGAGCATATGAATGGCAAGTCTCAACGAGCATACAGAAATCGGCAGGAATTTTGTGAGTGTGGCCGATGCCGCACGCTATCTCGGCGTCGGCCGCAAGGTGCTGTACCAGTTGATCGAATACAATCGGGTCCGAGCGGTCCGTCGCCGGCAGGTCCTGATGGTGGACAAGGAGAGTCTTGAGGAATTCCAGCGTACCGGGCAGATGACCTGACCCTGCCTTCTGATCTCTGGGTCGGCCGTGATGGGTGTATCACGGCCGTTTTCTATTTTAGGCCGCCCCGGCGGCGATGGTCGTACAGCCGCTCGTTCAGGCTGCGCTTCATGTTATCTTTGATCCTGCGCGAGGTGGTGTTCAGAAACCGCAGGTTTTTTTCAACCAGGTCCGGGTAGTGGCGCATGCTGGAGCGCAGCTTGCCCCCGTTCGAGGTCATCTTGCGCAGGATGTCGATCTCTTTCCCGATCACCCGCGCTTTGCGGCGTTTGACCGCATCCAGGAACGCCCGCCGCTTCCAGGCGCAATCGGCCACCGTGACCACCCGCCCCAGCTGGCTGAGGCGATGACCGTCGCTGCCACCCGTGATGCTTTTGTTCAGGTTGAAGCCCAGCAGGGCGCTGCGCAGGTTCCACTTGTTGGTGTTTTCCGAGTTGATCACCTCCACCCCGTCCGCCAGTTCAAGCAGCTCCGTATACTGTTCGTCGTTGAAATACGGGTTGTGGATGCCGGTGTAGCTGCCGCAGTAAGGGTGGGGGAAGATGATCAGGGTCTCGAATTTTCGCGCCCGCCGGATGAGGTCCTCCAGCTCCAGGGAAAGGGAGGACATGATCTCGGCCCCCACGAACGGCTGAACATGCTGGCTGTAGAACCGCAGCAGGCTCTTGATCTCGTAAAAATAGACCAGCAGGTGGGTGCCCTCGTAGGAGGTCAGCTCGATGCCGGGGATGCTGAAGACACCCTTGAAGCGGTCGATCTCAACCGCGCCGTGAATGGCGTTGTGGTCGGTCACAGCGATGCCGATCCCAAGCGCCATGGCCCGATGGGCGATGTCTTCGATCGAAGCGCGCCCGTCCGACAGGTGGCTGTGGAAATGCATGTCCACGACCGTATATTGCTGGGACAGCTCCGGCAACTGGGGTCGTTCAAAAAGAATCCTGTGAAACGAATCGAAGCTCATTCTGCGGTCCATCACTGCGTTGGATGATAATCGCCCAAATGTATCAATATAACCTATGGATCCCGATTCCGCAACTTTCCAGAACCCAATATATCATGCATTTCAGAAAAATCCGGGATCGTGGGGGCCGGAAGGAGTGAGGGTTCCTGCAAGCGGCGCATATTGAAATATATCGCCCGAACCGGGGAAAACTTTAGCCCTTTTTGCCCCGGTACCAGACGGCCAGACGCTGGGGAGAAACTCCGACGCAGTAAGCTCCTATGACGCACTGGTTGATCAGAAATGTTTTAACGGCGCCCAGCCGGAGCCAGCGCCGACCGGAGGTCTCGGCGCAGCCGGGGGCCAGCGCGATGCGGCCCCGGCGTTTGAGGCGCCGCACCAGCTCGAAATCCTCCATGATGGGAATCGGGGGAAACGCCCCTAATTCCCAGAAGGTGTTTCTTCGCATAAACAGGGCCTGGTCCCCATAGGGCATCTGCAGGAAACGGGAACGCCAGTTGGCGACTCGTTCAATTGTTCCCAAGCCTATTTGATTTCCATCGATCATGAGACGAAAGGCGCCTGCAGCCACCCGGGGGCGTGCGAGGGTCTTTCGTACCTGCTCTTCGAACCCCACTGGAAGCCGGGTGTCGGCATGCAAAAACAGCAGGATGTCGCCGGATGCGGCGGCGGCGCCGGCATTCATCTGGGTGGAGCGGGGTGGGCGTGCTACCATGGTTCTGACACCGGCGGTCCTCGCGACCGTGACCGTGGCGTCGGTGCTGCCGCCGTCGACCACGATGGTTTCTACGTCGGGGGCCCGGGCCAGGGTCGAGAGGGACTCCGCTATTTGACCGGCCTCGTTCAAGGCCGGGATGACGACGGAAATCGCGGGGCGGTCGCTCCCGGAGCAGAGCGCCTGCATCGCCGCGGGCAGATCGTGTGGGCGGTCGACGTCCGCGAGTGTTTCCAGCAGGCGGCAGGCCAAGCGCGCATCGCGCACCATGGCCAAGGTTCGGGCGAGCACATCGGACGAACCCCAGGCGATGCCGGGCCCCAGATACGGCGTTCCGCGCCGGAAGCAGGCGGCCGTCATCCCGATCAGGTAATAGCCGCCGTCCGCCGCCGGCCCGAACACCAGATCGTGATGCGTCAGGGCGTCGTACGCGCGGAGGACGGTTGCGGCTTTAAGGCCGGGGATATCCGATCCGATGAGAACTGCGCGTTGCGCCCCTTTCGCAAAGGCGGCGGCAAGGCTTGATTGCATGCGAGCGCCGATGTCGCCGCACCCTTGGGGGCGGAAGGTGAAAATACCCCCCAGCCAGTTCCGCATCAACACGACGCTGCCGCCCTGGTGGCGGATTTCCAACGCCAGCCCGCGGCAGCTTCCCGCTTCTGCGGCCGTCTTCGCCGCGCGCTCGGTCAACCGTCGCTGGAACTCCGCCGCGCCCTCCGGCCCCAGCACCGGCATCAGCCGCGTCTTGGTGGCGCCCGGTTCGGGATAGCGCGTGAACAGGATGAGACTTTCAGACGCTGCGCTCAAAGGCGACTCGCTTGCTGCATGAACGGAGCGTTTGGCCAGGCCGGCTACTTACCCCCCATGATCTTCCGCAGAACGAACGGCAGGATTCCGCCGTGGATGTAATAGTCCACCTCGATGTCGGTGTCCACGCGGGCGGTCACCTCGAAGGCGATTTCAAGGCCGTCCGGCTTCACGGCTTTGACCTGGAGGGTTTTGCGCGGCGTAAGTGTTTCGACGCCGGTGATCGTGAACGCCTCCGAACCGTCCAGGCCGAGACTTTGCCAGCTCTGGCCGTCTTTGAAAACGAGGGGCAGCACCCCCATGCCGATGAGATTGCTGCGATGGATGCGCTCGAAGGACTCGGCGATGGCGGCTTTCACCCCCAGCAGACTCGGCCCCTTGGCCGCCCAGTCCCGCGAGGACCCGGCGCCGTATTCCTTTCCGGCGAGGACGACGAGCGGACGGGATTTCTCCATATACTCAACGGCCGCATCGTAAATGAAAGTCTCCTGCCGCTCCGGGAACTTCAGGGTAAAGCTGCCTTCCTTGGGCGCCACCATCCTGTTCTTGATGCGGATGTTGCCGAAGGTGCCGCGCATCATCACCTCGTGGTTGCCGCGGCGCGCACCGTAGGAGTTGAAGTCCTTCTTTTCCACTCCTCTGTCGATGAGATACCGGCCGGCAGGGTAGTGCGCGGCGATGGCCCCGGCCGGCGAGATGTGATCGGTGGTGACCGTATCCCCGACCATCAACAGCACGGCTGCATCCCGGATGTCCGACGGCGTGCCGTGCGCCAGCGAGAAACCGTCGAAATAGGGCGGCTTACGGACGTAGGTGGAGGCCTCCTCCCAGGCGAAGGTGGTGCTGCCCTTGACCGCCAGCCGTTGCCATAACTCGTCGCCCTTGAAGATCTGACCGTATTGCCGTCGGTAGAACTTCTGCTTGACGTGTTGCGCAGCGAGATCAGCCACCTCGGCGTTGCTCGGCCAGATGTCTTTCAGGAGCACCGGCCGACCCCGGGGGTCGTAGCCCACCGGCTCGATGGTGAGGTCCTTGTCCACCCGTCCGGCCAGCGCAAAGGCCACCACCAGCATGGGCGACATCAAAAAGTTGGACTTGATCCGCTGGTGAATGCGCGCCTCGAAGTTGCGGTTGCCCGATAAGACTGCCGCCACGTTCAAGTCATTCTGGGTGATGGCCTCCTCGATTTCCGGCAGCAGGGGGCCGCTGTTGCCGATGCAGGTCGTGCAGCCGAAGGCCGCGAGGTGGAACCCGAGCCCTTCCAGATAGGGCAGGAGCCCGGCGTCTTTGAGGTAGTCGACCACCACCTTTGATCCGGGCGCCAGCGAGGTTTTCACGTGGGCCGGCACCTTCAAGCCGTGCTCGACCGCTTTCTTGGCTACCAGCCCCGCGCCCAGCAGGACCGAAGGGTTTGAGGTGTTGGTACAGGAGGTGATGGCGGCGATGACCACATCGCCGTCGCACAGCTTCAGCTCGTGTCCGTTCAGGACCACGTTGCAGGTTTTTTTCTTGGGAAGGCACTGCTCCGGGGGATTGGCGGCGGACCCCGACTCCTGGTGGAAGGTCGTCATGGGCGTGGTCTCGGCCTTGCGCTCATAGTTGCAGCCGAGCGCCCTCATGAAGCTCGCCTTGAGCTCCGGCAAGGGGATCCGGTCCTGCGGCCGCGCAGGGCCGGCGACCGAAGGCGCGACGGTCCCTAAATCCAGCCGCAGGACCTCGGTGTATTCGGGCTTTTCGGCGCCGGTGTAGAACAGCCCGAGCGCCTTTGAGATCTTCTCCACAACGTCGGCCTGGGCGGAGCGGTTGGTCATGCGCAGGTAGTCGATGGTCTTTTCGTCGACAGGGAAAAACCCCAACGTTGCACCGTATTCCGGGGTCATGTTGGCGATGGTGGCCCGGTCGGTCACCGACAGGCTCTTCATGCCGGGCCCGAAGTACTCGACGAATTTTTCGACTACCCCGCGTTTGCGCAGCATTTCCGTAACGGTGAGCACGAGGTCGGTCGCGGTGACGCCTTCCCTGAGGGCACCCGTCATGCGCACGCCGATCACCTCGGGGATGGCCATGTAGTAAGGCTGGCCCAGCATCACGGCCTCGGCTTCTATGCCCCCCACGCCCCAGCCCATGACGCCGATGCCGTTGATCATGGTGGTGTGGGAATCGAGCCCCACCACGGTGTCCGGGTAGGCCAGCATCCGGCCTTCCAGTTTTTCCGTGGTGATGACGCGGCCGATGTATTCCAGGTTTACCTGGTGGCATATGCCCGAATTCGGCGGGACCACCTGGAAGCGGTCGAAACTCTCCTGGGCCCATTTGAGCAGGGCGTAGCGCTCTCCGTTGCGCTCGTATTCCCGGGCAACGTTTTCCGTCAGGGCGTCCGCGGTGCCCCAGGCGTCCACCTGGATGGAGTGGTCCACGATCAGGTCCACGGGGACGAGCGGGTTGATCTTGGCCGGGTTGCCGCCCAGATCCTTCACGGCGTCCCGCATGGCCGCCAGGTCCACCACCGCCGGCACGCCGGTGAAGTCCTGCATCAGCACCCGTGCCGGGTGGTAGGGAATTTCCCGGGGGGCCGTATAGCGCTTTTTCCAGCGGGCGATGTTGAGCACATCGCTTTCCTTGACCATCCGGTCGTCCATCTTGCGCAGCAGGTTTTCCACGAGAATTCTGATTGAAAAGGGCAGCCGGCTGATCTTGGCGATGCCTTTCTTTTCCAACAGGCCGATGTCGAAGAAGCGGTACTCCTTCTTGTTGATGGTGGCCTTGCGGATGAATTCCGATTTCTTCATAGTCCCCCCTTTTGAAACCGAACTTAACGCGCTTCGAGTTTATACACAAACTTCACCCAGTCCGATCCGAAACGATCCGCGGCCACTGCCCGCAGCGGAAATCCGTGCTTTTGGGGCAGGGTCTGGCCGTTGACGCCGTACGCCAGGAAAATTTTCCCGGAGTCGACGTCGGCAAGCGTGAACTCTTCCACCTTCTCATAAGGGCCCGGGGGACCGTGCAGCGTGACGTGGGTCGCCCCTTCCTTCAAGCCGGCCTGTCCCAGAATCTCACGGGCGGACACCCCTTTCCAGGTCGCATGAATCGTGAAAATACCCGGGCAGATCAACAGGACATTCTCTTCGACGGGAGGCAGCGCCAGCAGCTCGGCATAGGTCAGCTTCAGCGGGCGTTTGACTCTGCCGGTCACCTCCAAACGCCATTGGTCCAGAAAGACCGCATGGTCCGTCGCCCCCATGGTCCGGAAACTCTCGACGGGCATGATCTCCAGCCGGCGGGTGTCGAGCGCGGCGGGGTGTTCGTTCTTGAGGCTTTGCAGGTCGGTCTCTTTCGGGAGAAGCCGGCGCTGTAAGGCTGCAACCGCCCTGCCGACAAAGGGCAATGCGGGGTGGATGGCCAACCCCAGGCCTGCCAGGAAGCGGGACAGGAACAGAAGGAACTGGCGGCGCGTGTTCATGTCGGTTCCTGTCAGGTGCGGCGCTTTAAGTGCCGTATTCCCTCTTTGGCTGCGACGATGACGTCGCGGGCCAGTCCCAGGAACAGCCCGTGCTCGACGATCCCGGCCCGCCCGTTCAGCTGCTCGGCGATGGCGGCCGGGTTTTCCATCGGGCCGAAAGCGGCGTCGAGCAGAAGGTTGCCCTGGTCGGTCGTTACCGGGCGGCCGTCTTTCAACCGCAGCGTGACGGCGGCGCCGATGGATGTCATAAAGCGCTCTTCGGCCGGCCGTGCGAAGGGGACCACTTCGACCGGCAGGGCCCATTTGGTTCCCAGCCGGGGGGCGAGCTTGCTCTCGTCCACGATGATGATGTTGCGCCGGGTCGCCTGGGCCAGGACCTTTTCCCGGAGCAGGGCGCCGCCACCGCCCTTGATCAGATTGAGCTCGGGGTCGACCTCGTCGGCGCCGTCGATGGTGACATCAATCAGCGGGTGTGTTTCGAAATCGGTGAGAGGAATGCCGAGTTCCCGCGCGGTGGTCTCGGTGCGCACCGAACTGGGGATGCCGACGACGTCCCGCAGCCGGCCGCTGCGGATGAGCTCGCCCAGGCGCTCAAGGGCGAACTGGGTCGTGCTGCCGGTGCCCAAGCCGACCACCATGCCGGATTCGACAAAACCGGCCGCGAAAAAAGCCGCCTTCTGTTTGAGATCATCCTGGGGTGTCATCGAACGCCTCTCATTTTAAGACAGCCGTTTGCGTTTGGCGTCGATGCTGTCCAGCAGGGCCTGGAAGGGCTTGGCAAAAGCCTCCACGCCCTCCTCCTGGAGCCGGCGGGTGACCGCCTCCAGGTCGATGCCGAGCTCGGCCAGTCGTCGAACCTGGGCCTGCGCGCCTTCCAGGTCGCGCGAGAGGGTCTCCGAAGGGCGGCCGTGATCGACGAACGCCTTGAGTGTCTCGGGCGGCAGCGTGTTCACGGTGTCCGGGCCGATGAGTTCATCCACGTAGAGCGTGTCGGGGTAGGCCGGGTTCTTGGTGCTGGTGCTGGCCCACAGCACGCGCTGGGGCCGGGCGCCCTTGGCGGCGAGCTCCCGCCAGCGCGGGCGGGCGAGAATGCTGCGGTATTCCGCATAGGCGAGCTTGCAGTTGGCGATGGCGATCTTCCCCAGGAGGTTTTTGGCGCCCTTTTTGTCCAGCTCCTTGTCCACGGCGCTGTCCACCCGGCTGACGAAGAAGGAGGCGACCGATGCAATGCGGTTCACGGGATGTCCGCCTTTCGCCGATGGGCCATCCAGGGCCAGCCGTTCGAGCCCGGCGATGTAAGCCTCGGCAACCGCTTTGTAGTTCTCGAGGCCGAAGATCAGAGTGACATTGACGTTCACCCCGGCGGCCAGGCTGGCGGTGATGGCCGGGAGCCCCTCGGGGGTGGCCGGGATCTTGATCATGAGGTTCGGCCGGCCCACGGCTTCGAACAACCGTCTGGCTTCGGCGGCCGTGCGGTCGGTGTCGCGCGCCAGGAAGGGGCTGACCTCCAGGCTGACATAGCCGTCACGGCCGCCGGTCGAGCGGTAGACCGTGGCCAACACGTCGGCCGCCATCTGGATGTCTTTGATCGCGAGGGTTTCATAGATCGCATCGACGGACATGCCGGCCTTCACCAGGGACTGAATCTCGTCGTCATAGTCCGTTGACCCGGCTATGGCCTTTTCGAAGATGGCGGGGTTGGACGTCATCCCCTGAACGCCTTGGGCTACCAGGGCCGCCATTTCACCTGTGGTAATCAGCGATCGGCGGATGAAATCCAGCCAGACCGACTGCCCCAGTTTATCAAGCTGCGCAAGTTCAGGCATGGTCGTTTTCCTTTTTTTGATGGACAGGGAGGCGTCTTTCGCCAATAAGTTCCTCTTGCCAGAAAAGCGGCGATTTATCAAACGCTAATTGTCCACGCGGAAGTCAACGTCTGCGCTCATTGCTGGTCGCGGAGTCGTGACCACCCGGTGTTTTGCGAGCCTTGTTCACGAATTTGGGGATGAAGAAGGAGCAGACGAACAGCGCCAGCGAGAAGAACACCTTGACGGACAGCAGTTCGGCCCAGTTGCCCGACACCCAGACGTCCTTGAGGCTGCCGATGAAAAAAGTGAAGATGAAGGTGCCCACGAGAATGCCGAGCCCGGTGCCGAAGAGGTAGTCCCGGAAATGCACCTTGGTCAGTCCCATCCCGAAATTCATGGGCGTAAAGGGAAAATAAATCAGGCGCAGGTAAAGCACCGTGGCGAATCCGTTGCGCTCGATGGCGTCGTCGTATTTGCGCAGCCGATCACCGACGAGCGATGCGGCAAATTCCCGGCCCAGGGTCCGTCCGATGAAAAAAGCTGCGCTCGCGCCGATCATGGCGCCGATCCACACATAGACAAAGCCCCAGTAGGGCCCGAAAATGACCGCCCCGAGCCCGGTGAGGATCGCCCCCGGTACGAAGAGGCAGACGCCGAGAACGTAGATCACCATATAGACGACGGGGGCCCAGAGCCCGGCCGCATCCAGGAATCGGCCGAGGCCTTCGGCGGTCAGGTAGTCCTTGACGCCGGTGAACCGGACCAGGGCGATCGCGGCGGCGATGAAGATCACCAGGAGCGCGGCCTTCAGCAGGGCCCTGCTGCGGCTGGCAGACGGGGTCGGGGTGGCTTCTGCATCCATGCGAAATCGTCTCCTTCGTCTCTCATCACCTTTTGGCAGCGGGGTTCATTGAGGTCGCTGCCCGAAACAGCCGATCGCGCTCCAGGGGGCCGCCGCTTCCGGCTGCGTAAAAGTGAAGCTGCCGGTCGCGGTCCCCGCAGCGCTCACACGCATTCAGGACCGGGGACAGGAAGGCCCACGAGAGGTCTACCGCGTCCTGCCGCCAGAACAGCATGTGGTCTCCCAGCATGCAGTCCAACAGCGCCTTCTCGTAGGCATCCAGGACCGGTCCGGCGTAGTTTTGCTGATAGTTGAAATCCATGGTCACGGTGCGCAGGCACATGGCGGCCCCGGGGTTTTTGGTCTGGAAGGTCAGGGTGATGCGCTCCTCCGGGTAGATGCCCAGGACCAGCCGGTTGGCCAGAATGGGCTCACCGATCGTGTTTCGGAACATGGAGTGCGGCACCTGTTTGAACTGGATCGCGATCTCGGTCCGCTTGTGCGACAGGCGCTTGCCGGAGCTGATGAAAAAAGGCACTCCCTGCCAGCGCCAGTTGTCCACGTGCACTTTCATCGCGGCGTAAGTGGCTGTCAGCGAGTGCGAATCAACGCCTTCCTCCTCGCGGTAGGCGGGTACCGGGCGGCCGTCGACGACCCCGGCCGCATACTGGCCGAGAACGAGGTGCTCCTCGATCGAACCGACCGGGAACGGCCGCAGGGCGCTGAAGACCTTCGTCTTTTCATCCCGGACCAGCTCGGCCTCGAAGCGCGGGGGCGGCTCCATGGCCGTCAGCGACAGGAGCTGCATCATGTGGTTCTGAAACATGTCCCGCAGCACGCCGGCGGATTCATAGTAGCCCGCGCGGTGTTCGACTCCCAGGGTTTCGGCGGCGCGGATGCTGACGTAGTCGACGTAGCGCCGGTTCCAAATTGGCTCGAAAATCGAATTGGCGAAGCGGAACATCAAGATGTTCTGGACTGTTTCCTTGGCCAGGTAATGATCGATGCGGAAGATCTGCTGTTCGCGAAAAAAGGCGCGCAGGCTCTGATCCAGCTCCCGGGAGCTGTCCAGATCCGTCCCGAACGGTTTCTCGAGAACGATCCGCGCCCAGCCGTTGCCGTCCCGGTGTTCAACCGTCAAGCCGGCCTTGCCCAGGTTCGTGGCGGCGGGCTGGTAGAGCGCCGGCGGCAGCGCCAGGTAGATCATGCGGTTGCCGCGGGTGGAGTGGCTGCTTTCGAGGTCTCTCAGGCTGTGCGCCAGATCGGCAACCGAGCGCGCATCCGTGTAATCCACGTTGCGGTAAAAGAGGCCTTCTGAAAACGGCTGCCACAGGGAGTCGTCTCCTTCGGTTGTTCGGATCGTTTCGGCCATGCGGCCGCGGAACTCCGCATCCGTCCACTGGGTGCGACCGCATCCGACGATGAGAAACGGTTTAGGCAAACCGCCGTTGCGGTAGAGGCTGAACAGCGCCGGCATCAGTTTCCGCGAGGTCAGATCGCCGGTCGCCCCCAGGATGACAATGCTGCACGGGTCGGATGGGACCGGCGCGACACAGGTGTTGGAATCCAGTTTTAGATCCGGCGCGCTGACATTGGCCATCAGCATGTGTTCCGTGCCGTCTGCGGGTCGTTCATCTCGCATGCAAGCCTCTTGAGAATTCAACCGTCACTTTTAAATCCAGGGCTCCGAATGTGCAGGCGTTATTCCGGCAGGGTGCACGCCCGGCCCTTGAACTGGAAAATAAATTTGAGCCCTTTGCGCACTTTCTCCGAGAAAATTTTCTCCGAGAAAAAATTTCCGGCCACGCGCTTGTTGATCTCGGCCAGGGTGGGGTAGGGATGTACCGCGGCAGCGAGGGTGGCCAGCTTCACCTTGCCGTTCAGCACCGCCACCCATTCCGCCAGCAGGTCGCCGGCATTGGACCCGAGGATCTGGACGCCGATGGGTTTGCCGTCGGAGTTGAGGAGCATCTTGATCTTGCCCGCGCCCTCGCCTTCCGCCAGGCTGCGGTCGTTGCCCTGAAACTCCTCGGTCCACAGATCGTAGTCGATCCCCGCGGCCTTGGCGGCTTTTTCGTTCATCCCGATGCTGGCGAGCGGCGGGTCGGTGTACGTGCACCAGGGCAGCCAGGTGAAATTCGCCTTGCGGGGCAGGTGGAACACGGCGTTGCTGACCACGATGCCGCCCATGTAACCCGCGGCGTGCGTGAACTGGTAGCCGCCGGTTACATCGCCAGCGGCGAAGATGTGCTTGCGGCTGGTGCGCTGGCGTTCATCCACCTTGATGCCGCGGCGGTCGCACTCAACGCCGGCCCGATCAAGCCCCAGCCCGTCGATATTGGACTTGCGGCCCAGGGCGACCAAAACCGTCTCAGTGGAGAGGCTTTGGGACTGCCGGTCGGCGGTGCGAAAACGGACCTCGCGGGCGTGACCGAGGTCGGTGACCTCCTCGATGGTGGAATTGAGGTAAAACCGCACCCCTTCGGCTTCCAGCGTTTTCTGGACGGCGTCCGCAAGGTCCCGGTCCTCTTTGGGCAGGATCTGGTGGCCCATGTCGACCACGGTTACCTGGGTGCCCAGGCGGGCAAATGCCTGGGACATCTCGGTGCCTATGGGGCCGGCCCCCAGGATGATCATGGAGGCGGGCCGGCGCTCCAGATAAAATATTTCCCGGTTGGTGATGAAGGGTGTGCGGTCAAGCCCCTTGATCGGCGGCACGGCGGCCGACGAGCCGGTGGCGATCACCCATTTTTTGGCGGAAATCGATCTTCCGTCCAACCGGACCGCGTGTTCGTCGCTGAATTCGGCATGGCCGAACTGCACCTTGGCACCGAGACCGCAGAAGCGTTCTTCCGAGTCATGCTTCTGGATGACTTCGATCACGGAGCGAATGCGGTTGCTGATCCGGCTGAAATCCACCGGGGTCACCTCCACCCGCGGCAGGCCGTAGCGTTCGGCGTGCTTCATCAGGTGGTAGACTTTGGCGGTTTTGATCAGAGTCTTGCTGGGCACGCAGCCGAAGTGCAGACAGTCGCCGCCCAGTTGTTCTTCCCTTTCCACCAGCAGCGTTTTTGCGCCCAACTGGGAGGCGCCGGCCGCCACCGTGAGGCCGGCGGCGCCGCCGCCGATGATGCCTATGTCATAATCAAACCCCGCCATGCATCCTCCTCCGGCCTGTCACACCCCGTTCAGGCTCCAGTCATAATCCAGGTACTTGATCTCGATGCGGTCGCGCCCGGCCGTCAGTTTTTGCTTCAGCTCACCTTGGGCGAATCGCAGATAAAAGCCGACGACATCTTTGTTGAAATCCTCCGCAAACCACTTGAAAATCGAACTGACCCAGAACGTGTTGCCCTCCATCCGGTAATTGGACGGACCGTTCAGGAAATCGGCGGTGACCAGTGTCAGCTGGGCATCAAGCGTGGCGCCGCGGTAGGGCTCGGGGATGAGCGGCGGGCAGCTCTTGGAGGCGCAGTTGATCGCAAAGTGCACGCGGGGGTCCTTGAAGCGTGGCCGCAGGATGCCGTGCTCGATGTCGTCCAGGCTGAGGGTCTTGCCGTGGATGCGCACGAACTCTTTCTTCCAGGGAGACTGGAACAGGCCGCCGAGATCCTTGATGGACTTGACCCCCGGATAGCCCGTCAGGATCAGTTTGATGGTCCAGGCGTTATAGGCATTGATGTAAAAGGCGAACTGTTCTTCCCGCGCCAAGCCCTCCGGGTCGACCTGTTCAATGACCTTGAGATACTGGTCCAACCGGGCCTCTTGCGCCTTGAAGCCGGCGTAGTCCACCACCCCGTTTGAGACGTATTTGACGAGAAGCTCCGAGTAGATGCTGTAATCGACGCTACTGCCGGCTGCCGCCGGCAGTAGCGTCGATGTCAAGATACCTGAAAGAAAAAAAACGATCAGACACGCTCCGGTTTTTTTGCCTACAGACCGAATCATTTTTTCTCCCTCTGACGACGGATACCTCACCAGGCAGGATCCGCCGGCAACCAACTTCGTGAGGCAGACAAAAAGGTCAAAAAGCCGCAGCCATCTCTTCGGCCTTGGCGATAGCCTGATCCCGGCGTTTCGCAGTCAGCGCCGGATCCCCCAATGTGGGTTCGGCCATTACCACCCGGACATCGGTGAACCCGATGAAGCCGAGAGCGATCTGGAGGTACTTTGACTGGAAGTCCCACGCCTCGGCCGGGCTCCCAGGAGGGTACTCGCCGCCACGGGCATACGCCACGAAAGCCGGCCTGCCGGTCACAAGCCCCTTGTATCCCGCATCGGGCGAAAAGCTGAAGGTGAGGGTCGGCTGAATCAGCACGTCGAGGTAGTGCTTGAGCTTGTAGGGGATCGAGAAGTTCCACATGGGGACTGCCAGCACGAACTTATCGTACGATTTGAACTCGTCGGTGATCCGGGTCACCCTGCCCCAGGCGGCCTGCTCCTGCGGGGTGTGCTTCAGGCCGTTCAGGACGGCGTATTTTGCATTCAGGGTGAATCCGTCAAAGGGCGGCAGTTCCTCCTTGAAAAGATTCATGATCGTGACTTCGTCGGTCGGCCGGGCTTTGCGGTATGCACCCACAAAGGCGTCGGCCACCGCAGTGGAAACTGAGCGCTCGTCCCGGGGGGATGACTGGATATAAAGCAGCCTGCTCATGAATTCCTCCTTTTGAACTTTCAGCCTGATTATGAAAGCCGGCAAAAAAAAATCGGTAGGTTCAGTTGTCGAATCAACTCAAAAAGTAAAGCATGGCCGGTCTGTGTCAATTCCTGCTAAGAGAACGGCACTGCCCGACGGCCGCTTTATTCTTGACATCCCAAAAAGCCGCGTGCGTTGCTCACGGCCCCACGTGCCGGGCTCGAAACACTACCGCACAGTGGCCTTTTCGGCCTGCGGGCCAAAATTTAGATCACCCGTTCATAGGCGGCCTTTGACTTGGCCTGCTTGCGTATTATGTTGGTCACAGTTCGAAAACGTCGTCGTTTTACCACTCGAACACAAACATGTAACTTTCACAAAAAGGAGGAACATAATGGCAGAACGCAAAGGTGCGGTCACTCTTCGTGGCAATCCGTTTACTCTGGTCGGCAGCGAACTCAAGGCCGGCGCGAAGGCGCCGGACGTGGAACTGTTGGACAACGACTTGAAGCCGGTCAAGATTTCCAGCTTCAAGGGCAAGGTGACGGTGATTTCCTCGGTCCCCTCACTCGACACCCCGACCTGCGACATGGAAACCCGACGATTCAACACCGAAGCGGCCAAACTGGGTGACAACGTGGTCATCCTGACCGTCAGCACGGATTTGCCGTTTGCCCAAAAAAGATGGTGCGGGGCGGCCGGCGTGGACAAGGTAAAAACCCTTTCGGATCACCGGGAGACAGGGTTCGGCGAGGCCTATGGGGTGTTGATCAAGGAATTGAGATTGCTGGCGCGGTCGATTTTTGTTGTGGACAAAAACGGAGTGGTGCAATACGTGCAGCACGTCACGGAAATATCCCAGGAACCCGATTACAATGCGGTGATCGCGGCTGTAAAAAAACTGGTGTGACGGAGCGTCGATTGGGTTGCCGGGCGGGCAGACGCCTGCCGCCAACCAATTGAACCTTCGTAAAGGAAAAGGGGTGGCTTCGCAGCCACCCCCGATCCAAGGAAGTTAAGTCGGACGCATGCACCCGCTGCACCCGCCTGATACGTTTATCGCCGTTTCTTTCAGTAACTTGAGAGGTTTTTCCGCGCAACCCTTAATTGATCCGGCAACCACATCAATTTTCGGAGATCCACGAACAGGCCGCCCGACAAATATGCGGCCTGTTTACTTGAAAGTCGGAGTATTGGGATTAGCCATCCGGACGGCTTTACTCTGGACGGCCCTGCCCTTCGCTCGGTTGAGCGGCCGTCCGGATGGCGCTGGAGGGGCTTAGTGGCGGCGGCGGCGCACCTGGCCGATATCGCATTCGGCCGGCGCCGCCGGGTATGACCCTGAACTTGAAGGCGGGTCGGAAGCTCCGGTTCGATGAACAAAACTGCAACCCGGCAATGTAGGTTATCGCCGTGCCGGGCGTCCGAATCGCTTTGCACCACCGCACGGTTGCTGCACAATCGGAAGTCATGCCCGCAACCGACACGGCATCGGTTCTGATGCGGAATTCCATGCCCGGCCAAAGCGGTTGATCTGCCAGAATAAAGATACCGCCTTTGCTGGAGTTGCATGCAGTTGCTCGCAGCCTTTGACCGGTCCGCCCATCCTCAAGCGCCAGAATGGTTCTGCATTCCCGCCGTACGTCGGTCCGCTTGTCTCTGGCATTGGTGGACTGCATGTCGGTCCCCGACCCGTTTCCCTTGCCGAAGCCACTCTTTCAGTTACTTCCCCTTCACCTGACGTCGAAATGCATCCCGCCGTTCGATGAGTTCCCCGTCCCAAAGGGCCCTGTCAGAGCGGCGGTCATCGGATCTCCGGCGTTCAATGCCGCTGCGCCGATCGAATCCACGGCGGCGATCCCGT
>Ga0210069_1000101_pt1 | contig 16075 bp, 18 predicted proteins | sample RushSE_TuleB_D2_FD_185568 | JGI IMG/M metagenome (GOLD analysis project Ga0210069, IMG submission 185568) | Wetland microbial communities from San Francisco Bay, California, USA, that impact long-term carbon sequestration - RushSE_TuleB_D2... | ecosystem: Environmental > Aquatic > Marine >... | reverse complement strand
GAACGCCGCGTCGAACCCCATCGACGGAAGCCATCGTATTTTCCAGGTGAAAACCAGGTTTGCCTGGAGATCTGGAATAAATGATAACAGGAAGCAAAACGCCGTGAGCGGTGCCAGTGCCAGTAATCCGCTCATTTGAGTGATGGTTAACCTGCGGTTGAGTGACGGCAGGCCGAATAGGGCTGCGATCAACGCGGATGTGAAGACAATGATCAGTGGCAGAAGAATCTTAAATTCTATCATTCTTTAAAGAGATGAACCTGACCCGAATATTTTATGAAATATTATGATCACCAATTATGAAGTAAGCAAACAGATAACCCTTGAAAATGAGATGGCCGGGCTAAAAGGAATTAGAACCATTTACAGTTTCACCTAAATATTTCTGGATTTCACAATACATGCATTAGCTTTGATTGACAATAATTTTAGATTGAATTTTGAACCAGTGAAATGTGATATCTTGGAGATGGACGAAACCGCTTGCGCGGTAGCTTTTTTTTAAAATTTACCACATTTTTGAGCTTTAAGATTTATTTTCTTTTTTATGTTATTTTTTTATTTTTTTTCTGGAAATTAAAATTTTAGCTTTTATTTCTTTTAAGAATATACGATGTTACTTACTGTAATTAAAATGAAAAAGAGAGGGTGGATACTTTACCAACATAGCACATTTCATGCCAAAATTGTCGACGGCTTCGTCCATCAACGTTTTATCATTAATCCCGCTCCGGAATACCTCAATCTGATTTTCTGACACAACCAGCAATTGATCGTAAAGTTCTGGGTTTTTTTCGGCGGGACTATGGATAAAACGCTTATTAGGTATCAAACAAAAATACAAAACCCCAATTCTCTCTATGAGAAACGGGGTTTCTTATACCATCATAAGCCATCCCTTTGTTTAAGGTTGAAGCATCTATTTTGAATTTTTTATTATTTCACAGAATTAACATGACATGTCAAGGAAATTACAAAAAAACAACACTTTGTAGCAGGCAAACCATACTATAAAACATTTTCAATTCCGTGTGATCTCCAATCCTGATCTCAGTTCAGTGATCAAATCCCAAAATCGTTTTTGGGCTTATTTTAATGGCTCCATTACGGCGATCATAGGTGGCACGATTAAGAAGGCGATCATTGACAACTGGATTCCAGGGGAGGGAAGGGGAGACGGGGTCTTTTCGGGGCATTTTTGTACGAAAATTGTACGAAATTCGCATAAATTGACATAAAATCAAAGAGCAACCCCATTATCATACTGGAATTGCTCTAAATTTTATGCGTTTGGTGCCGAAGGCCGGACTTGAACCGGCACGGGTCTCCCCACTACCCCCTCAAGATAGCGTGTCTACCAAATTCCACCACTTCGGCACATGCAACAGGGTGACTCATAAAATAATCGGCTTTAAAGAGGTTTTGCGGCATCATTGATACGATTTGCGATGTTATTCTCCCTGGGCTGGTTTTGCCGGCTGTGGCGTTTCCGGGTTCGGTTGAGAGGTTTTTTCCGGTACAGCCGGTTCAGTCGGTACAGCCTTTTGCTCAATGGGTGCCTTTTTTTCCATCATAATGGAATTATCCGTTCTGTGGCCGGAGAAATAAGCAAGCGACAGGGAAGTCAGCATAAAAATGACGGCTGCCGCCGTTGTTAATTTTCCCAAAAACGTCGAAGACCCGGTACTGCCGAAGAGCGTTTGACTGGATCCCCCCCCAAAAGCAGCACCCATATTCGCCCCTTTACCGGACTGAAGCAGGATGATCATAATAAGGGCGATACAGACAACAACATGTACTACGATTATAAATGTTGACATAATTTTTAATTAAGTCCGATTCTGAAATTGGATGATTTTACTGAATGTTTGCGGATCAAGGCTCGCGCCGCCCACCAGTGCCCCGTCAATATCCGGCATTGACATAAGCTCCGCAATATTGTTCGGTTTAACGCTACCTCCATATAGGATTCTCATAGATTTGGCAAGCTTATTCCCGAATTTTTTTTCAAGCATCGCACGTAAAAATTCATGAACCTCCTGAGCCTGTTCAGCGGTTGCGGTTTTACCGGTTCCGATGGCCCAAACCGGTTCATATGCGATGACCAGGGTTTTCAAATCATCATGGGAAAAGCCCTCTAACCCATTTTTAACCTGTTTGTCAAGCACTGAAAAAGTTTCACTTAATTCGCGTTCCTTTTCAGATTCTCCCACACACATCACCGGGATTAAACCGTTTTTGAGAGATGATTTAATTTTCCTGTTAACAGATTCGTCGGTTTCATTGAAATATTGGCGTCGTTCGGAATGTCCGATAATCACATACCGGCACCCGGCCGAAACAAGCATGGATGGTGATATCTCTCCCGTGTATGCGCCTTCAGCCTCCCAAAAGAGATTCTGTGCACCCACTGAAATGCACGACCCCTTCACCACATCTGAAACCTGTGCCAGTGCGGTAAACGGCGGTGCAATCATTACATCAACATCGGTGGTTTTCGATACGAGCATTAATAAATGTTTTGCTGTTTCGACGGCTTCGGAACAGGTTTTAAACATTTTCCAGTTTCCGGCAATCAGTGGTCTGCGATGGACCATGTGTTTATCTCCATGTCGAAAATCTTCAATTTATTTAACTCAGGGGTCGGTATGTTCTTATTAAAAACACTTACCTGAACGGATACGTTCCAGGTTTAGGGTTCATCCGAAAAACCCTTAGTCACAAGTTCTCAGCGCTAATGTCTTCAAAGGTCTCATAGTTGCGCCGCAATCATTGCCGCCAGATCGACCATCCTGTTTGAATATCCGGTTTCATTGTCATACCAGGAAAGAACTTTGACCATGTTGTCGACGACATACGTTGTCGCTGCATCGACAATCGAGGATAGGGCTGATCCATTATAATCGGTGGATACCAGCGGAAGCTCACTGTAACCAAGGATACCGGCAAGTGATTTTTCCGAAGCCTCTTTTAAGGCCGAGTTTACATCGGAAACACTAACACCCGTTTTTTCCAGGCTTGCAACAAAATCGACAATGGACACATTCGGTGTGGGAACGCGAATGGCAAGACCGTTAAGCTTGCCGGAGAGTTCAGGCAGCACCAGGGCCACAGCCTTGGCTGCGCCCGTTGTTGTCGGAATCATGTTCATGGCGGCCGCCCTGGCCCTTCGAAGATCCTTGTGAGGGAAATCGAGCAGACGCTGGTCGCCCGTGTATGAATGTATGGTGGTCATCAGCCCGCTTTTAATTCCGAAATTTTCCAAGAGTACTTTGGCAATGGGTGCAAGGCAATTTGTTGTGCAGGAGGCATTCGAGATAATATGGTGATTTCTTGGATCATACTGATTTGAGTTAACACCCATGACAATGGTAATATCCGGTTTCTCCGCAGGTGCAGATATAATCACTTTCCGTGCACCTGCGGTAAGATGCTTCGATGCGCCTTCATGGTCTCTGAAAAGACCGGTGCACTCCATAACAATATCTGCATTGAAATCTTTCCAGGCAAGTGCGGCGGGATCTTTTACAGAGGTAACGGCAACGGATCTCCCGCCGACCTCTATTGAGCCGTCCTTCGGGACCACTTCGATTCCCAATCTGCCATGAACGGAATCAAAAGCAAGAAGGTGAGCGATTGTGGCTGGATTCATCAGGTCGTTAACAGCCACAACCTCAAGATCAGCATGGTCGATCAGAGCCCTGAAAACAATACGTCCTATTCTACCGAAACCGTTTATGCCTACTTTTACGCGCATGGTGTCTCCTCCAATTTATTGTCTATTCCCGCTTGTTTCCTTTTAGAATTCCGCTTGCAAGTGAAATACTCTTTTTCCCATAAGCCTCAAGTTGTTCGGCGAGTTCGCAAAGATCCATTTCCTTTCTTTGAATATCTACCGCTTTGATCAGAATGGGAAGATTAACTCCGGAAATGACCTCCACGCGTCCTTCTTCAAGAAATGAATAGCTCAAGTTTGACGGTGTTCCGCCGAACATATCCGTTAGGATAAGGACGCCTTTATTGTTGTCAACTTTTTTTATTCCATCAGAAATTTTTTTGCGAAGTTTATCGGCATCTTCTTTCAAATTTATGGAAACGGAAACCATGGTATCGGGTCGAGTCCCGAGAATGAATTCGGCGGCATCAATAAGTGCATCTCCGAGCTGGCTGTGGGTTACAATTACAATCCCTATCATAATACTCCTTTTACAGATCAATATCACGATGCGTGATGAGAATCCTTCTTTCCGGTTTTTTGATATGTTTGAATATGGCTTCGGCGATGGCCACTGAGCGATGTTTTCCCCCGGTACAACCGACTGCAATGGTCAAATATGCTTTTCCTTCTTTTTCATACAATGGGATTAAATAGTCAAGCAGATCCAAATATTTTTTTAAGAATGTGCGTGCGTTGTCGTTGCCCAACACATAATCTTTAACCGTTTCGGTTTTTCCATCCAGCATTTTGAGTTCAGGGACAAAATGTGGATTCAAAAGAAAACGAACATCCATGATGAGACTGGCATCGTTCGGGATACCGTATTTGAAACCGAACGACAGTATATTTATACTCATTGGATCGATACTTTTACTCTGTTGGGCGATATTCCGGATGGCGGATCTCAGTTCATGGACATTGTAACGGGAAGTATTAATAATTTTATCAGCGGAGGTTTTAAGGTTTTTTAACTGCTCCTGCTCCGTACGGATTCCCTCTAAAAGACCTTTTCCCTTGGACAGGGGATGGTGCCTTCGAGTTTGACTGTATCGCTTTATCAGAGTATCTTCATCAGCTTCGAGGAAAAGGATTTTTAATGGGTACCCTTTTTGGTTTAAAGACTCAAAAATAGATGGACACATCGAAAGAAAGCCTTTTTCTCGAAGATCCATAACAAATGCCAGCCCTGAGATTTCCGAGCTGCTTTCAATCGGTAGTTCTAAAAATTTGGGAAGAAGTGCGACCGGCATGTTGTCGACACAATAGAACCCCGCATCCTCCAATGCTGTAATTGCAGTGCTTTTCCCCGAACCGGAAAGCCCCGTAATAATGAATATGTTTAACTTTTTCACTTTTTATCAAAGATAGAGGCTAAAACTCTTCATCCTCCTCTTCTTCAATAATCGAATAGATTTCATCCCTGTTTTTTGCTCGTAACAGTTTTTCTTTAAAGGGGTCGTTTTTTAAAATTCTCGAAATTCGAGCAAGAACTTTCAAGTGCAGACCGGTTGAATTTTCCGGGGTTATCAACAGGAAAAAGATGTGGGCGGGGAGTCCGTCCATTGAATCAAAGTCGACTCCCTTACGGCTCAAACCGAAACCGAGAATCAGCGATTTTAGACCCTTTACTTTGCCATGGGGAATTCCGATGCCTTCACCGATTCCGGTGCTACCCAGTCGTTCTCGTTCCATCAGCACTTTTACGAGGTCCCCGTGATTCAGGCCGGATATATCGGCTATGGGAATCACGAGTTCTTCGAGAACGCCTTTTTTATCAACTGCTTTCAAATCGGCAAGTATTGCTTCTTTGGGCAGCACATCAAGAATTTTCATTTCATTTTCACCGATAATACATCTGGAAAAAGCGATTTGGCATACAATATTCAGGTATCAGCTGCTGGGCTGTATCAGGCCGAAGTTACCGTCCTTGCGCCGGTAAAGAACATGGACCCGATTGGTTCTGGCGTCTGTAAAAACAAGAAAATTGTCGTTTACGAGGCCCATTTGCATAATTGCTTCATCCACATCCATTGGTTTATATTCAATATTTCTAACTATGATACGTCGTGTGGCTTCATCCTCCGTAAATGGGATGTCTTCAACAATGGTATCCCTTGTATTCGATTTCCCTCCGGTGCGGTGTTTTCTGATTTTCTGCTTGCTCTTTTTAATCTGTTTTTCGAGTTTGTCCAGGGCGATATCTATGGCGGAATACATGTCGTCTGTTACTTCTTTGCCATAAATGTTTAGCCGATCTCCGATAATATTGATTTCAGCCATATGGCGGAATTTTTCAACTGAAAGAACGACGTTCGCTTCAGCGGGGTTATACAGGTATTTGTCAAAACGATTAAGTTTGTCTCCGACATATGATTTTAAATTTTCGGATGGATCTAGATTTTTAAAGGTAACAGATGTTTGCATGCTTAAAGCCTCCTTAAAATTCTTTGCGTTTGTTCGATGGCAGCACTCGCATCATCTCACGATATTTGGCGACAGTTCTACGGGCGATACAAATATTGGACTCCTTTAAAAGTTTCGATATTTTATCATCGCTGAAAGGTTTTTTAGGATCTTCACTTTCGATAAGCTGTTTGATCTTGTCCTGAACACTGGCAGAGGCGATGGCGTCGCCCTCTACACGTTGAATGGAGCTGTTAAAAAAATATTTCAATTCAAAAATACCACGCGGCGTATGGACATATTTATTGGTTGTTACCCTGCTGATTGTCGATTCATGCATTCCGATGTCCTCTGCAACATCTCTCAATACCATGGGTTTCAAGTAAGCGATGCCTTTTTCGAAAAAGCTCCGTTGGAACTTGAGTATGCTTTCCATTACCCTGTATATTGTTTTTTGACGTTGATGAATGCTTCGGATTAACCATGTGGCAGACCGCATCTTTTCATGCACGTATTCCTTTGCGTCGTCGGAAAAGTTTCCGTCATCCTTAAAGGCATTTTTATAAAAATTGTTGACGTGCAGTTTTGGCATCCCGTCATCATTGACAACTATCACAAACTCATTTTCCAGTTTGTAGACAAAAACATCGGGATTAATGTATTGGGCTTCTTCTTCAACGAATTGTCTGCCGGGCCTTGGTTCAAGACCCTTGATCACTTGAACGGCAACAATAACATCTTCAATATTTATTTTTAGAGATTTTGCTATTGCTTTGTAATTTTTATTTTCAAGATGGTTGAGGTGATTTTCGATGATTTGAGTCACGATGGTATTGTCAAGGCCAAAGTGCCGTGCCTGTATTAGCAGACATTCACCGAGATTTCTGGAACATACACCGATGGGATCAAATGTCTGCATTAAAGACAGGGTTTTTTCGATCTTGTCAGGATCAGATCCGCTCATCTCGACGAGATCCTGGATAGATGCCTCCAGGTACCCATCTTCATTTAGATTTCCAACGATAAGGCTTCCGATTTTTTCTTCCTCTTGCGTCAGAGACAACATAAGAAGCTGCCAAAGCAGATGTTCTCGCAAGGACTCCTTGTGTGCTACGAAGGATTCGAAATTGGGAGTGTCTTTTTTTTCAGCCTCGAAATGGGTTCTGCCAGATGAATTGTATTCATTGATATAATTGTTCCAGTCGATGTCGTCACGGATATTTTCCTCAATCGTGACCTCTTTTGATCCGGAAGATTCAACAGGTAGACTTTCTGATCGCTCAGCAAGGGATTCTTCAGCAGACACTTCATTAATTTCCTCTTCCAGTGTCGGATTTTCCTCGAGTTCCTTTCGAATCGTATTCAAAAGTTCGAGTCTTGACAGCTGCAAGAGTTTGATCGCCATCTGAAGCTGCGGGGTCATGATCAGTTGCTGAGTTAGTTTCAGCTGTTGTCGAAGTTCAAGGGCCATTTTATAATTTAAACTCGTCTCCCAGGTATATCCGCCGAGCGGTTTTGCTTGATACGATTTTTTCCGGGGTACCGGACTCTAAGATCTTACCATCATTTAATATATATGCTTCGTCACAGACTTCAAGTGTTTCTCTTACATTATGATCGGAGATAAGTATACCTATACCTCTTTTTTTGAGATGTTCGATGATGTTTTTGATATCAATAACAGCCAATGGATCTATGCCTGCAAAAGGTTCATCCAATAGAATAAATGAGGGATTTGTGGCAAGCGCTCGTGTTATTTCAAGGCGCCGCCTTTCGCCGCCTGAAAGCAGATTGGCCTTTTGGTTGTTCAAATGTTTTATTCCGAGCTCGTCCAGAAGTATTTCTGCCCGTTCTTCCTGCATTGATTTGGAAATGGAAAGGGTTTCGAGAATCGCCATGACATTTTGTTTTACGGTCAGCTTTTTGAAGACCGAAGTATCCTGGGGGAGATAGCCGACACCCTTTCGTGCCCTAAGATACATGGGATAGCTCGTTATATCTTCATCATCAAGAAATACATGCCCTTTATCCGGCTTGATCATGCCAACGGTCATATAAAAGGTTGTGGTTTTGCCTGCACCGTTCGGGCCGAGAAGGCCAATGACGCTGCCGTTTTCAATTTTCATGTTAACGGAATCTACAACCTGCCTTCCATTATATATTTTGACCAGATTTTCAAGAGTCAATGTTGCCAACTATTTTTTATCCTGTTGCCCCGAATAAAACACGGCTTCAACCCGTTTTTTATTCCCACTTTCAACATTAATACGCCCGTCTGTTCTATACAGTGTTATTTTTTCTCCGGAAATAGAATCATTTTCACTGATGATCTTTGAGTTGTCCCCTGTCAAGACAAGTACCATTGTATCTGTATTGTATACGGCCTGTTCAGTAACTGCAAGCCTGTTGTCAAATTTTATTTTGACGTCACCCTTGGCAACGATTTCATGAATCGATTCTTCATTTACAGAAATAGGGCCTTTGTTGTCGAGATTTTTTTTAAAGAAAATTTTGAGACGATCGGCTGTAATGACAGTTTCTTTCTGAACTGCTTTAACATTTCCAATAAATTCGGCATAACCGGCGTTTTTGTCAGAGATCAGCCTGTCCGCTGTAATATGAATGGGCATATTTTTTTCGGCGCCTGTTTGATTCGGATTGTGCGGTTTTTCATCAGCATATGCTAAATTCAAAATTATACCGGCAACCAGCAGAGAAAATACAGCCCGATAGCACACCCCCTTCAATTCATTTTGATTAAAGTGCAATACTCCCACGAAAGTTTCCCTTTACTTTTCCGTCAAACGATACCCTATTGGTGTTCAAATACAATGACATGGAATCTGCATCAAGCTCGAATGAATCTCCTATGATTTTAACCGGGACTTTAGAGTAAATGATTCTTTTTTTATGCGCGTAATACAAATTCTCACATCTTAATTTATAGCCTGAATTGGTTACCACGACATTACCGTTTATTTCCATGTCGTTGGAATCTGTTTTTAAAATACCCCGGTCGGCCGTTAAATAAACTTCGCTGTTATCTTTAAGAAAAAATGTTAAAGACAGATCCTTGAAAATCGCCTGATTTTTTTTATCCATATAATCCGCAGAGGCGGCATCCAGACTCCATTCCATTATTCCGTCTCGGGTGGCTGTTTGATGCGCCCTGCCTATTGAAACATTTGCTTTATTTTCGACAATAGATACAAGGCTGTCGTTTTTTCCTGACATATGGCGATACTGGAAAAAAACGATCCCAACAACACCAAATGCTAAAACAATGATTGAGATCAGAAAGAAACTCAGCTTTTTCTGATGCATATTCTTTATAAATTTCATATCACAAAATGTTCCAGTATGTTTTTCCAGAGACCCTTCGCGCTTAATATGGCTTCACAAGCTTCTCTCACCGCACCGTGACCGCCTTTTGCCGATGTTACCATATCCGCATTTTCGAGAATCGTTTTATCTGCATCCGCAACGGCAATTGAGAGCCCGATCTTCTTCATCAGTGCAAGATCAGGCAAATCATCACCAATGAAGGCAACTTCTGCGGCAGATAGACCGGTTCGCGCCAGAATCGCATCAAGTACGTCAACCTTATTGCGAACACCGTCGTAAATATGATCGATTCCAAGATCCTTACAGCGCCTGAGTAGCGCGTTTGAACGCCTGCCGGTTACGATACACAGATGGATTCCGGCTTCCATAAGGAGTCTTATCCCGAGCCCGTCCTTAACATTGAAGATTTTGGTCTCGGTACCGTCATCGTCATAAATGATACCGCCGTCGGTGAGAACCCCGTCTACATCGAGGAGAAGGATTTTTATGTCTTTTAACTTGTTTATAACCATAAATTGAAGAAAAACAGCAATCCGGTCAAATTAAACCATATTTACCCTCGTCCGAATTCTTTAATCCTCATTCAATGTATCGAAAGTTTAACGGGCAAACTTTAGCTATCTTTGCATCCAAATCGGGTACCGCATATGACTCAGCCCGACAAAGCCTTTCGGATCGCTTTAAGCTGGGAAAGCAGTTCATATAAGGTGTCGAGCTTTAATGAATTCGGACCGTCGCACAGCGCTTTGTCAGGATCAGGATGAACTTCCATAAATACGCCGTCTGCTCCGGCAGCGACTGCCGCTTTGGCAAGTGTTGATGCGAATTCACGCTGACCACCGGAGCTTGTGCCGGCCCCTCCCGGGAGCTGGATGCTGTGTGTTGCATCAAATATCACCGGCCAGCCCATATCCTGCATGATTTTAATACCGCGGAAATCTACCACCAGATTATTGTAACCGAACATTGTGCCCCGTTCCGTGAGTAGAATTTGGTGGTTTCCGGCAGAAGTCACCTTTTCCAAAACATTTTTTATGTCCCACGGGGCGAGAAATTGTCCTTTTTTAATGTTCAAGGGTTTCCCTGTTTTGGCAACTTCTGTAATAAAATCCGTTTGCCTGCACAAAAAAGCAGGGATCTGGATGATATCGAGAACACGTGCCGCATCAGAAATTTCGGATATTCTGTGAACGTCCGAAACAATGGGAAGTTCGAGTTCTGATTTGATCCGGTCCAGGATTTTAAGCCCATTCATTAACCCAGGCCCTCTGAAGGAATGAATGGATGTCCGGTTCGCTTTGTCGTAAGACGCTTTAAAAACAAAGGGCATATCCAGTTCCATGGTCAACTCTTTTAAGAATGATGCGATCTTAAAGGTCATTTCATAATTTTCTATGACACACGGGCCTGAGATCAAAACCAGCTGGGATCCCTGTCCGATTGAGACATTGGCTGTTTTAACGATGTTCCCCATGGTTTATTTAATCCTAAAAAATGACACATCTTGCCGATTTCTAAAGTTTAAAACGGTTGCACCCGCCGACCCGTTATTCCGGTTCGCCCGTAATTTAATTCCGGCCGTTCGGCCAACCGGCTAAACAGATATAAGCACTTTTAACTTGAACGGCTTTAAGTGATACAGCCCCTTCCAGGGGCAAACCAAAGCCCGGTCCTCCCCCGCAACGCGGGATCCTCGACGGGCCGGGATTCCTTACTAATTATATCCATCTTTGTCACCTAAAAAACAATTTGGTAATATTTATCGTGCATACGGATAAAAGTCAAGAAACGAAAAATGGAAAACAGTCCTTGATTACTATCTTTTTTGCTGTTATTATCAGTAGCTTATTAAAAAGAAAGGACTATTTAACCTATTGAAAACTGATAAGAAAAACCTAAGGTCAAGGCTAATCCTGCTGATCTGCGTCATCGTTATTATTCCTGTTGCATGGATGGGAGTTGTAAAGCTCGAAGGTAAAAAACCCGCCGTCCTTTTTGAGCCTCCAACTCAGTATGTTGGCAGGACTCAAACATTTTCTGTTACCGTATCCGACCCTCAAAGCGGTGTTCGGAACGTCTGGATCGGACTCATTAAAGACGGAAAAGAGACCGTATTGTTTGAGAAAGATCTGGCCTATGCAGGCATTATTGATGGTGGGGCAGAACGCCAGGCATCCTTTAAAATTACCATCGAGCCTGAAATCATGGGAATAACCGACGGCAAAGCAATTTTGCGAATGGTTGCCAGGGATTTTTCCTGGCGGAGTTGGTTTCACGGAAACACGACATATTTGGAAAAGGATGTCGTCATCGATACCAAAGCCCCTGATTTGGAAATTCTTACCAGGATTCACAATATCAGTCAGGGTGGCACAGGTCTTGTCATTTACAGATTGTCTGAGCCGTGCCTTAAAAGTGGTGTTGCTGTGGGGGAAAATTTTTTCCCCGGTTATGCGGGATATTTTGAGGATAAGAATTTGTTTACGGCTTTTTTTGCCCTTGACTATACCCAAGGGAAGGGTACCAATATCCTTGTCAAGGCAACCGATTTGGCTGGAAACGAAGCCACAGGGGGGTTGCCGTATTATATTAAAAAAAGAAATTTTAAAAAGGTCCCAATTCATATTTCCGACAGATTTTTGAATTGGAAAATGCCGGAATTTAATGTCAACGTTTCTCCGGATTCCAATACGCCTCTGGTGGATAAGTTTTTAATGGTGAACCGTGAAATTCGTGAATCGAACAGCAGGCAAATCGCAGACATTGTCAGCAAAACCGACGGAAAACTATATTGGGAGGGTCCATTCTTGAGGCTGCCCAATTCGGCAAGAATGGCCGGTTACGCCGATCATCGTGAATATAAATATAACGGTCGCACCATCGATCAGCAGGTCCATCTGGGCATTGACCTGGCTTCGGTGGCGCACTCTCCGGTTCCGGCAGCAAACAGCGGGAAGGTTGTCTTTGTCGGAGATCTCGGCATTTACGGAAAAATGGTGATGATAGACCATGGTTTTGGATTGTTCAGCAGCTATGCACATTTAAGTGCATTTAAAGTTAAACCGGGGCAGGTTGTGAATAAAGGTGAAGTTGTCGGCCTTACCGGAACCACTGGGCTTGCCGGCGGTGATCACCTTCATTTTGGAATGCTCGTTCATAACACCTATGTAGATCCGATTGAATGGTGGGATGCGGCCTGGATAGAGAATAATATTTCCAGTAAAATCAAAACAATAAAAGCATTATACTAGAAGAGCAGTCAATGAAAAAACACAAAATTAATAAATCATACCAGGAGATTAACGAAAAAATCAAATCCGGAGAGGTTGTTGTTGTTACCGCCGAAGAGATCATCGATATTGTTAAAGAAGAAGGACCGGTTGAGGCGGCAAGGCGTGTGGATGTGGTGACGACCGGAACTTTTGCACCAATGTGTTCATCTGGTGCATTTATAAACTTCGGACACGCTGTTCCGAGGCTGAAAGCATCGAAGGTTTGGTTGAACAATGTGCCCGCTTATGCCGGCGTTGCCGCCGTAGATTGCTACATCGGTGCTACGGAGCCCTGTGAGGATGATCCGCTGAACAAGGTCTACCCCGGTGAATTTAACTATGGCGGTGGTCATGTCATTCAGGACCTGGTTGCAGGAAAAAAAGTCTATCTGAAGGCCGAAGCTTACGGAACCGACTGCTACCCGAACAGATTTGTTGAAAAGGAAATTTTATTATCAAAAATTCCCAATGCCGTACTCTGTAATCCTCGAAACGGGTATCAAAATTATAACTGTGCCGTGAATCTGACAAACAAAACCGTTTATACATACATGGGCACCTTAAAACCCAGAGCCGCCAATGCAAATTATTGCTCGGCCGGGCAACTTAGCCCGCTTTTAAATGACCCCTATTACAAGACCATTGGTTTGGGGACCAGAATTTTCCTCGGTGGTGCAATAGGATATATTACCTGGCACGGCACCCAACACAATCCCTTGGTAAAAAGAACAAAAAAGGGCTTCCCCAAATCACCTGCCGGTACGCTTTGGGTGATGGGAGACCTCAAAAAAATGAGCCCAAAATGGCTGATGGGTGTAAGTATCCAGGGGTATGGGTGTTCACTTTCCGTGGGGCTGGGTATTCCCATTCCCATACTGAACGAAGAAATCGTTCAATACACGGCGGTATCGGATGAAGAGCTGTTTACCCAGATTGCCGATTATGGGCATGATTATGCAAAGGGTATCTCAACAAGCTACGGTCAGGTCAGCTATGCAGAACTAAAGAGCGGCCATATAAAATTCAGGGGCGAAGACATACCGACGGCACCGTTGTCCAGCATCGTAAGGGCACGTGAGGTGGCAGAAATTCTGAAAAGGTGGATTGTAAAAGGTAAATTCCTGATCGGAGAGCCGCAGTTTACATTGCCGGTGCGGTGATCGGTGATGACCAATGACCAATACACAATAACCCTGTCCTTTTATGTTGGATAACCTACGAACTTTTATTGCCATCGATATTCCAGGGAATATACTTTCAGAAATCCGTGAACTGCAGGAAGGCATCAAGGATTATGGATTTAAAATCCGATGGGTACGTCCGGAAAGCATTCATCTGACCTTAAAATTTTTAGGAGACATTAAAGCGGTTAAAATAAATGAAATTGCTGAGGCCATTTCTAAAACCGTGGTGAGATATACACCGATATCTCTTCAGGCAAAAGGTGTTGGTGTTTTTCCGGGCATAAAACGTCCCCAAGTCTTATGGGTTGGTCTGGCTGGTCAGCTCGAACCTCTGGTGAGCCTTCAAAAAACACTGGATGAAAACTTGGAGACAATCGGTTTCCCCATGGAGAAACGCCCTTTCAAAGGCCACCTCACCATGGGGCGTATGAAGGCTAAAATCGATGTGAAAAAGTTCGGTGATGTACTAATGACATTTAGAAGTTTTGAATCTGAAGCATTTACTGCCGACAAAATTATATTGTACAAAAGCGAATTGAAACCCTCGGGGGCTGTTTATACAGAACTTGCGAGTGCATCTTTGGGTAAAGGTTAGGTTTTGCATCCTTAATTTAAAAACAATCACGAAAACTCGAAAGGACCCCAGTACGATCTTTCAGACCTACGGGGCAGGCGAGAGCACGAAGCAAAAAATATTCTTTTTCGTGTTTTTATTAATCCGGCAAATAAACATGTCATTTCGGTCGAAGCGATTCGGAGAACCGAAATCCAGGAACATTGTGAAAAAACTGGATTCCCGCCTTCGCGGGAATGACGAGAAGGCTAATCGAGGTTGGTGTATTAAGTTGCCAATCTAATAAAATATCGTGCTTCGTGATAAAAATTTTATCACTTAATCAACAATACAGGTGTTCGATCGGAGGAAACAATGAGCATTTCACCGGACAAAGAAAAAGCGGTAAAAACCGCAATGGTGCAGATAGAGCGGCAGTTCGGCAAGGGTTCCATCATGATGCTGGGAAGCAGCCCTATTATCGATGTGCCGGTCATATCAACCGGATCCCTTGCGCTTGATAATGCACTTGGTATAGGAGGACTCCCCAGGGGGAGAGTGATTGAAATTTATGGTCCTGAATCCTCCGGTAAAACCACGCTTGCGCTTCATGCAGTTGCGGAAGCCCAAAAGCAGGGTGGTGTTGTCGCTTTTATTGATGCTGAGCATGCCCTGGATACGTCCTACGCCAGAAAACTCGGAGTCAATTGTGACGAACTGCTGGTTGCCCAACCGGATACTGGTGAGCAGGCACTCGAAATTGCAGATATGCTGGTACGGAGCGGTGCACTGGACATCGTCGTGATTGACTCCGTTGCCGCGCTGGTGCCCAGGGCAGAGATAGAAGGCGAGATGGGGGATTCCCACATGGGGCTTCAGGCCAGGCTCATGTCTCAAGCGCTGAGGAAATTGACCGGCACCATCAGCAAGACGATGACTGCGGTGATTTTCATTAACCAGATGCGTATGAAAATCGGTGTTGTATTCGGAAATCCGGAAACAACAACCGGTGGTAATGCTCTAAAATTCTACGCTTCGGTCAGACTCGACATCCGTCGAATCGCTTCGATCAAAGACGGGCAGGAAATCGTGGGCAATCGAACCCGAGTGCGCGTCGTTAAGAATAAAATGGCACCGCCTTTCACGGAGGCGGAATTTGACATTATGTATGGAAAAGGAATATCACAGACCGGAGACCTTCTCGATACCGGTGTCCTGGCCGGAATAATCGAAAAAAGCGGTTCATGGTATTCGTATGATGGAGAAAGGATCGGTCAGGGGCGCCAGAACGTACAAAATTTCCTTGAAGAAAACCCGGATATATTCAATTCTGCCTTGAGCAGAGTCAGAGAATCATTGGGTCTTTCTAAAAAAAAGCGCGATGACATCCAGGAAGACAAGTAAAGAATCCTGGACCATCAAAGATCCCGTATTACGGGGAAGGGTCAGGCCTTGGTCATTCCCGGAGGGGATTCGCTTTACTTTATGTTCATTGACTTGCTGAAATTCCAAATATGATGGTCTCGTAAAAAGTCTTAAAAGCTCCCTTTTCGTCATTCCCGCGAAAGCGGGAATCCAGTAATCTAAGCATGTTATGGAC
>Ga0210069_1000100_pt1 | contig 16254 bp, 9 predicted proteins | sample RushSE_TuleB_D2_FD_185568 | JGI IMG/M metagenome (GOLD analysis project Ga0210069, IMG submission 185568) | Wetland microbial communities from San Francisco Bay, California, USA, that impact long-term carbon sequestration - RushSE_TuleB_D2... | ecosystem: Environmental > Aquatic > Marine >... | reverse complement strand
TCTAAATTCGCATGGGCATGATAACACTCAAATAAGTGTCGTCTTTTTCACTGCTGACCAGACATGGGCGATCCTCACTGTCAATGCTCAGGATCACTTTTTCATCATCGATGACGTTCAACGTGTCCAAAAAGAACCTGGGATTGAACATCACGGTTATCTTTTTTCCCTTGAACTCTATGGGCATGTCTTCTTTTGATTCGCCAATTTCAGGATTGGTCGATGATATGGTGAGTTTATCGGTGTCAAAATTGAATATCACGCCTTTATACTCGTCGGACGACAGAATGGACATCCGCTTCAGCATCATCAGAAACATTTGTCGGTCCAGAACCATTGAATGCGCGGTTGGCTTCACAATGATGTCGGCGTATTTTGGAAACTCACCCTCAAGGAGCCGGATGATAATGGTTTCGTTATCTTTTTTTACGACAAAATTATTATCTTTGAAGGCCACCCGAACACTGCCTTCCGCATCCAGAAACTTTCCAACTTCACTCAGACTCTTTTTGGGAATGAGAATACCTTTGCCTACCGGCAATGTTACAGATTTATCAAAAACAGAATCGACCTTCGACAACCGGCTCCCGTCGGTGGACACCATGCGGAACAATTTGTTTTTTTGATCGTCTAACCATTCGGCGTAAACTCCGATGATGTGAGTGCGCCTGTCGTCTGCTGCTGCGGATATGATGATTGATTTAGCAATCATCCCTGCCAAGGTCCCAGATTTAATATTAAAAAAATCATCGGTCTCTATTTTTGGTATCTCCGGAAAATCTTCCGAATTCATTCCGACGATATGGTACTCGACGTTGGTGTTTCCAATCTCAACCCAATGGTTGTCAAGCTCTTTCAAAACAATTTCTTCACTGGGAAAATCCCTGACGATTTCAAAAAATTTGCGTGCACTGATAGCCAAGGTTCCTTGGGTTTCGATGTTTGCCGGATAATGCCCCTCGAACCCGGTTTCAAGATCTGTTGCAGAAAATGTGATTCCAGACTCAGTGGTTCGAATTAAAACGTTGGTTGTAATCGCCAGGTTGGTCTTTCGGCCTGTAATACCCTGTATTCGGGAAAGCACCGGCAGTATATGAGATTTCTGGATAGTAACTCTCATATTTCCCTCTCTCTTTGTTATTAATTAAAAAACAGGTGAAGACGATGGAGTGTCAATATGTCCATAAACCAAATAACACATTAATATAACATTAAATAAAAATTTTTATAATGTTAAAAAATAATTATTCTGTAAGATTGAAAGAGTGAGCTTTTATTTATCCCATTTAATATTGTTCATAACTCTAATTCTATTGACATTCCATTGAAGGGTTAGGGAACGTGGCAGAAAAATCATGCCGCTTCGACCATTTTGACCCATTTTTTTATAGCGGGTGTTGTTTTGGATGACCAACCACTTGATATTCGTATTTTAATAAAAGATTTATACATTTTTTTAATAAAATCAATTAGTTTATAAAATTGTTGAGTCTTATCCAATAAAAAAGGCTCCATTTCTTCAGGGCTTTGAGGAAGAGCAGGCCCCGGAACTTTTAGGCTGCTCAAGTTAAGGCTTTCACCTTTGATACTGAACTGCCATTCATGGTCCCCGGTTTTAAAAACCAAAGCCAGCTCTGTTACCAAAGCCCCTTTTTTAAGGGCCATTTTCCCTTCTTCAAGACCTGCATCATCACCTTTGATCGTTATACGCTCTATTGATTTACCCTTGCGATTTTCAAGGACGACTCTGTTGCCGATTTCGAGTGCCATACAGTCAGGGTCAGCTGATCTAAAGGCATCCTGTCCGTTTTCGACAAGGTACCACAGCCACGTGAGAAATTCGTCTCCCAGGAACCGATAGCGATTGTAAGCGACAGACAGATCCAGCATAGTTTGAACTTAAATTAATATTGGCTATTAGTTTGAAAAATGTGTAGGAGAAAGGCCCAGCAAGACATCGCGCTCCTGGTCCGTCAATTCGGCTTGAAGGTCTGCAGCCGTGTATGGAAAAATACGGATCAACGACAGGTTGAACGAACGTTTGAACAAAGTTTCGAGTTCCTCGTTGGCGGAGCGCAAATTGGAAAAAAAACAAACCGATGAATTTTCGTAATCCCACAACAGATCATAAACACTGGGTGTCGAAGGAACTCGGACGGCAAGGTCGGCCGTCACTTTGTCCTTCAATGCCTGTTTTTCATCCTTCGCCAGAAACCGACGACTGGTTTTAGCCAGGCGCTTTGATGTTTCCAGGGTCAGGTGCTTTTTTAGAAGTTTTGCCGGGATTGATTTACGATCGATCCTCAACGAGAAGATAAAGAGGTTTCCAAAAACAAAACTGGACCCCTCAAATTTCGGTTGAAACGGGGTTTCAAACGACGTCCACCCGGCCGCTTTTTCAACAGCGTCTTCATCGATCTCAGGGATGGCATTTTTCTTGAGCCCCTTAGCAACAATTTCCGTTACCGTGCCTTCAAATTTTCCTTCCACAAGGTAGTGGGTGATGGAAACCGCCGATGAAAGAATACCCATAAGGTTAAATCCCGGATAAACCACCAGATATGGTGTTAAAAAAAAATTACATAAATATATAGCGTATTTACTGAATTTAAACAAGATAAATCTTTGCAATGAAAATTATTGCCGACCTTCATGTCCACTCCAGATATTCACGCGCCACAGCGAAAGCGCTTGACCTCGAGAACCTCTATGTAACCGCCCAGATCAAAGGGGTCCAGGTGGTTGGGACCGGGGATTTCAGCCATCCTGCTTGGTTTGCGGAAATTGAAAAAAAGCTTGAACCCGCAGAACCGGGGTTGTTTCGCCTCAACAGGGAAATTTCAAAAGCCTTGGATGCGAAGGTGCCGGCCAATTGCCGAGGGATGGTGCGCTTTGTAATGGCCACCGAGATCAGCAATATTTACAAAAAAGAAGGCAAAACCCGCAAAAACCACAACCTCGTGTTGGCTCCGGACCTTGAGACTGTCCGCCAAATCAACCGGAGGCTTGAAAAAATCGGAAACATCCAATCCGATGGGCGGCCGATTTTGGGGCTTGACGCTCGCGACCTGCTCGAGGTGGTGCTGGAAGCCTCCATGGATGCGTGTCTGATCCCGGCCCACATATGGACACCGTGGTTTTCCATGCTGGGATCCAAGTCGGGGTTTAACTCCGTCAGTGATTGTTTCGGAGATCTCACCAGCCATATCTTTGCGGCCGAGACCGGCCTGTCCTCTGACCCAGCCATGAATTGGAGAGTCTCCTTTTTGGATGGGATCACGCTCGTATCCAATTCCGACGCCCACTCTCCGGCCAATCTGGGCCGTGAAGCCAATCTTTTCGACACCGAGTTGTCCTATATTGCCATGCGCGAGGCATTGAAAAGCGGCGACCCACAGCGTTTCTCCGGCACCATTGAGTTTTACCCGGAGGAGGGCAAGTACCACATGGACGGTCACCGCATCTGCGGAGTTTGCCTGGCACCCAAGGAAACGATGGCGCATCAGGGCCTTTGCCCTCAATGCGGCAAACCGCTCACCATTGGGGTCCTCAGCCGGGTGGAGGAATTGGCGGATCGGCCGGCAGGGCAGCGGCCGGAGAAGGTTCATCCCTATCACAACCTCGTTCCCCTGACCGACATACTGGCAGAGATCCTGCAGGTGGGGCCGAAGACCCAAAAGGTCTCTCTGGCCTATCGTGAGGCCATTGATGCCCTCGGGCCGGAGCTCCGCATTCTGCAGGAGCTGAACCCGGAAGATATCGATCGAGCCGGAATTCCGTTGCTGGGCGAGGCGGTGCAGCGCATGCGCGAAAAGAGAGTCGACATCAGCCCGGGTTTCGACGGCGAGTACGGGCGGGTAAAGATTTTCAACGCTCAGGAACGAGCGCGCATTCAAGGGCAGCGGTTGTTTTTCTCCTATCCGGTTGAAACGCCGGCGGCCTCAGAGGCCAATGAATTCACTCCCCCTAAAGGAGAAAAACCAACCCAAATGGATCTTCCAACCATCGCGTCCCCTACAAGAGATCTAAACTGCCGAATGGATCGACTCAACGAAGACCAGCGCCGGATAATCGAATACGATGGAGACAGATTGATGATCGTGGCCGGCCCGGGCACCGGCAAAACCCACACACTGACCTGCCGAATTGCACGCCAGATTTTAGAAAGGGGCGTTCCTGCCGACCGCGTGCTGGCCGTTACGTTCACCAACCGAGCCGCTGAGGAAATGCGCTCGCGCTTGAGAGCCCTGCTCGGCGAAAGCCACGCACTTCCCGTCATCACCACCTTTCATGGCCTGTGCCTGCAGTTGCTGCTTGCAGACGACCCGGAGCCTGCGTTCGGGATCATCGACGATGATGAGCAGGTCGATCTACTCAGGCAGGCGGCAGCCATGGCAGCCCAGAGAGGCATTTCAGTACCTCTGAACATCCCTGAGCTGCAGTCGCAGATCATGCGCGCCAAGCAGAACCTTTTGCTCCCCGAGGACCTGCTCGAATCGGCGAGCAATGTTGCTGAAGAGCAATGTGTGGCTGCCGTCTACCGCGCCTATCGGCAGTTGATGGAAACCCAGCGGTTGCTGGACTTTGAAGACCTCATCTTCAAGGTGGCCCGGCGCCTGGAGGCGGCCCCGGAATTCGGCCGCTCCTGCCGTAACCGCTTTCAGCACGTGTTTGTGGATGAGTACCAGGATTTAAACCACGGTCAATACCGGCTCATCCGCAGCCTCGTGCCGACGGGCTCCGGCGAGAACAGCCTGTGCGTCATCGGCGACCCGGATCAATCCATCTATGGGTTCCGCGGATCCGATTCACTCTACTTTCGTAAATTTAAAGAAGACTATCCCGGTGCGGCCGTCCTCCACCTGACGCACAACTATCGCTGCACCCGGGCCATTCTTGAGGCCTCCTTCCAGGTGATCAACCGCGACGGCATTGAACGATCGAGGACGTATTCAAGCATCGACGGCGTCAAGACCGTAACCATTCTCGAGCTTGCGAACGAACATGCCGAGGCTGAATCCATTGCCCGCACCATCGAAGGCCTTGTGGGTGGGACCGGTTTTCATTCCATCGACACCGGCCGGGTCAAGGAGGCGTATCCGTCTCTTGCACGAGGGTATGCGGATTTTGCCGTCTTGACTCGCACGAGCGACCAACTCCGATTCATCGCCGATGGGCTGGAAAACTGCGGCATCCCTTTTCAAGCCGTCAGCCGGCGCCAGATATTCAAAGAAAAGGGCGTCGCCGAGATCTTGTCCCTACTGAAGGTTCTGTCCGGCGGCGGGAGCTACTCCGATTTTGAAAACGCCGCGGCCGTGGTCGCCCCCAAGTTGGGGCGGCGCGTCCTTACAGCTTTCAAGGACTGGTGTTTCAAAAACCGGCTATGTCTCAGGGATGGGTTGTCGGGGGCCGGACGCTTTCCCATCGCAGGTCTCAACCGGAATCAGCAGTTTCAGTTGACCGAGTTGACCGCTCGGCTTTCCGCTCTGGATCGGGAGACGGCATCAGAGAAAGGCAAGGAGAGGCTTCTTAACTTAATCAACCATCCGGGTGTTGCCTCCTTCGTCTCCCAAGAGAAAACCAGAGAGGCATTGAACCGGCTCGCTGCCATGGCGGAAGATTCGGAAGCAACCGACAAAGGGGTTTTCAACAGGTCCGCCCTCTATACGGACACCGACCTCTATCATCCGCGAGCAGAGAAAGCGGCGTTGATGACCATGCATGCCGCCAAGGGCCTCGAGTTTCCGGTGGTTTTCATCGCCGGCTGCGAAGATGGGCTGATCCCCTACAAACGGTCCTCGGACAGGGGCGGCACGGATGTCGACGAGGAACGCCGCCTGTTTTATGTCGCCATGACACGGGCGAAGGAGCAGCTCTATCTGACGTGGGCCCGGCGCCGGCGGATTTTCGGCAAGGCCGCCGACCGTGAAATGTCGCCCCTCGTCACACACATCGAAGAGCGCCTTCTGAAGGATGAATCACCGCGCGGCAAGCACCGAAAGAGAAAACCGGATCAACTCCAGTTGTTCTGATGTTAAAGTTTTTTCACGATCGGCCGATATATTGTATATCCGTTTAGAATCACACACAATTCCAATTTAACACTTGAAGTATTCAGCTGTTTTCGGTTAAAATGGAAATGTGGTCCGGTTCTTAACTGCCAACGCGCATGATCTTCGCACCCATGAAATACCGGAAACTTAAGATCGCCGGCATCCTGAGTTTGCTTTTCGTTGTGATGCTGATCCCATCCAAGGCACCTGCCGACATCTACCGCTACATCGATGAAAACGGGGTGATGCATTTCACCAATGCCCCCACATCGGCCAAGTTCAAGCTGTTCATGCGGGAGCGCAAAATTTTCATCAGCAAACTCGACTCCAACCAGTTCGACCCCATCATCGCAGATGCTTCCAAGAAATACGGCCTCGAGGCCCCTCTCATCAAGGCCGTTATCAAAGCCGAGTCCGATTTCGACCCCAACGCCATTTCCCACAAGGGCGCCCGCGGGCTGATGCAGATCATGCCCATGAATTACCGGTTGCTGAACGTGGAAAACCCCTTCGACCCCTATCAGAGCATCGACGGCGGCGCGCGCTACCTGCGGGACATGATGGATCGTTACAACGGCAAGCTCACGCTCTCGCTGGCCGCTTACAACGCCGGCCCCGGCGCTGTCGACCGCCACGGCGGCGTGCCCCCCTATCAGGAGACCACAGAGTACATCGAGCGTGTCATGAAGTACTATCAACGCTATAAGAACTCGTAAGAAAAACCCCTTCGTAAATTCGTCTATTTTTTTTGTGGAGGCGGGGGGGAATTTCATTTCAAGAGTATCGCCCATTGGCTTTTCGCAACGGGAGGTTCTCGAAGGCTCAGGAGGCTGTGCCGATGGAGTTCTTGCCCGTTTGCTTGACACGGAAAAGGGCCTTGTCCGCCCGGGCCAGCAGGCCTTTGATGTCCTCGGCGTCCTCGGGGTAGCTCGCCAGTCCGAAACTGGCGCTCAGCCGCACCGCAAGTCCGCTTTCGGTAAGGTAAGTGGCACGCTTCATTTTCGTGCGGATGGATTCCGCTTTGGATTTAGCCCGTTTCTTGTCGAATCCGGGCAGCACCACGACAAACTCGTCTCCCCCGTAGGCCACCCCGAAACACGGCTTCTTGATGGCGGAGCGGATGGTACGGGCGACCTCGCGCAGCGCCTGGCTGCCGTTCAGATGCCCGTGGGTGTCGACCACGTGCTTGAAGTTGTCCATGTCCATGAAGATGAGAGAAAACGGCCCCTTGGAAGTACGGTTTTCCTCGAAAAGCTCATCAAGGGCCTGATAGAGGTAGCGGGTGTTGAAAAGCCCCGTGAGGTTGTCGTGCAGGGATAAATTCCTGAAGCGCTCGCGACCCTGGCGCAGCACCTCTTCCAGCCGTTTCTGCCGGGTGTGATCCACCAGGATCCCCTCAACGATCTGCTCCCCGGTGTCGTCTCGTGTCAACCGGTAGTTGGCAAGCGTCCACACCGGCCTGCCGTCCTTGCGCCGGAGCTTGACCTCATAGTTTGCCAGCAGCCCCTTGCGTTTCAAGGCTTGAACCATGCGCCGCCGCTCGGTCGGGTCGAAATAAAGCTCGGTGCTGCGGGCCTTGAGACGTAGCATTTCATCGGGCGAGTCGTACCCCAGGATCCGGGCGTAGGCCGGGTTGACCCGGATGAATTTTCCCGAAAGCTCGCTCTGGAACATGCCCTGCACCGCGTTGTGGTACATGCTGTGGTAGCGCTGCTCCGTTCGGCGCAGCTCATCCTGTGTGCCCTTGAGCTCGGTCAGGTCGGTCAGGAAAAACAGGTAACCGATCACCTGCTCGGCTTCGTCCCGCAACGTGCTGCGTTTGAAAAGGGTGGGGATATGCTGCCCGTCCCGGGTGATGAGGCTGGCCTCAAAGCTCATGTGATCGCGGCTGGCGGAATAAAATTCCACCCCGCTCTGTTCGTACAAACCCTCCACGCTTTTCCCGATCAACTCATGCGGGCCGTATTCGGTCATGAAGAGCAGTGCGGGGTTCACCTCCGTGATGCGCAATTCACGGTCCAGCATCATGAACCCCTCGCTCGTAGAATTCACGACCCGCCGGTATTTTTGCTCAATGAGGTGATGAGCGGTCACATCCTTTAAGAAGCAAAGCGTAGCCGCTTGACCCTGCCAGTTGAAGGCTTCGCTTCGCATCTCCACCCAACGGGCATCGCCGTTCTTGGCAACGATTTTAAACGTGAAGGATTCCCGGGGGGTTTCGCCGTACACGCTCTCAGCGGACTGCTGCAGCACTAGATCCAGGTCCTCCGGGTGAACCACCCGGCGCAGGGTGCCGGATTTCAGCTCATCCTCGGAATAGCCCAGCAGTTCTTGGGCTCTCGGATTGGCAAAGAGAAAGGCGTGGTCCTGAATGACCAGAACCGCCTCATTGAGGCGCTCGATGATGATGCGAAATGCCGGATTCAGATCAGAGGTCGGTGCTTCAGCCGGGAAAGATAGTTCAGGGTTTTCCCTGGAAGCGCTTGGGGATTGATGTGCACCTGGATCCGGATGGGGCATATCTGTCCTACTCATCGGAGTCCGCCTTGGCGGAACGGTGTTGCAACTCCAGGACAAGGGCCGTGCGAGTGGGTAGATAGAGGCTGAGTGTGTTGCGGCCGGTTTCCTCCTCGACAATCGTGGCGTGCTCCTTCTCCGGCGTGAGCCTGCCGTGGCCGCCGAATTTCGGGGAATCGCTGTCGAGGATTACGCGGTATTTTCCGGGCGGTGCAAAGATGCGATAGCCGAAATGGGAAACCGTGGGGTGGAAGTTGAAGACGAAGACCAACCCTGCCCGCTCGAAGGCGATGACCTTGTTGTCGTTGTGTTCATGCAGGAGGTTCGGCCAGGGGTTCTTGAACAGCCGAGAGGCCGTCGCTATGTTGATCATGTCACAGTCGAAGCGCGCCAGGTAGTGGTATTTCAGGTTCGGGTCGTCCAGGAGGCCCCACTGGCGGTGCGCATACCTGAACGACCAATTGTTGCCTTCCCGCGGGAAGTCGATCCACTCCGGGTGGCCGAACTCGTTTCCCATGAAGGTGAGATAACCGCTGCCGGCGGTGGCGAGCGTGATCAGCCGGATCATCTTGTGCAGCGATAGTCCACGGTCGACGCGCAGATGGGCGTCGCCGACCTGCATGTGCCAGTACATGTCCTCGCCGAGCAGCCGGAAGATGATGGACTGGTCGCCGACCAGGGCTTGATCGTGGGACTCGGCATAACTGATGGTCTTTTCGTCATGGCGGCGGTTGGTGAGCTCGGTCCAGAGATGCCCCATGGGCCAATGCTCGTCCGGGACCTCCTTTATCAGCTTAATCCAGTAGTCGGGAACGCCCATGGCGAAACGGTAATCGAAGCCGACGCCGCCCGCCTCCTCCGGTGCGGCCAGCCCCGGCATGCCGCTCACGTCTTCGGCCACAGTTAAGCCATCCGGCCGCAGGCTGTGGATCAAGCGGTTGGCCAGCGCCAGATAGGTGAGGGCGTCCTCGTCCACGTTGTCGTTGAAGTAGTCGGCATAGGAAACGAAATTTTTTTCGAGGCCGTGGTCGAGGTAGAGCATGCTGGTCACTCCGTCGAAACGGAAGCCGTCGATGCGGTATTCGTCCAGCCAGAAGCGGCAGTTGGACAGCAGGAAATGCAGGACTTGGATCTTGCCGTAGTCGAAGCAGCGCGAGTCCCACGCGTTGTGGCGCCCGCGCGGCAGGTCGTGGAAGAACTGGTGCAGGGTCCCGTCGTAACGGCTGAGCCCCTCGACCTCGTTGGACACGGAATGCGAGTGCACGAGGTCCATGATTACCCTTATTCCCTTGCCGTGGGCGGCATCTACGAGCGCCTTAAAATCCTCGGGGGTCCCGAAGCGCGAGCTGGCCGCAAAAAAATTCGACACCTGGTAGCCGAACGAGCCGTAATAGGGGTGTTCCTGCACGGCCATGAGCTGCAGCATGTTGTAGCCGGCCGCCGCGATGCGCGGCAGGACCTTATCGGTGAACTCGCACCAGGTTCCGATTTTCTCCTCGGCCTGGGCCATGCCGGGGTGGACTTCATAGATGAGCGGTGCAGAAGCCCTGCGCCGTGAGCGCGGGTTTTGCCACTGGAAGGGCGTTTCAGGGTGCCAGAGCTGGGCGTTGAAGATGAGGGTGGCTGGATCCTGGACGACGCGCCGAGCCCAGGCCGGGATGCGGTCGCCCTGTCCACCCCTCCAGTGGATCTTCAAGCGGTAGAGATCTCCATGGCGCAGGGCCTTTTTGGGCAGCCTCAGCTCCCAGACGCCGTCGGCGCCTTTGCGTTTGAGCTCGCAGGGTGCCTGTTCTTTCCATCCGGTCCCGTCCGAGACTAGAAAGATACGGGTGGCGTTCGGCGCCCAATCCCGCAGGACCCATTGGTTGCCCCTCAGATGCAGGCCGAAATATTCGTGGCCGGAGGCGAAATCGGCTAAATTTTTACGGCCGCCCGTCAGCCGCCTTTCAGTTGCGTCTATTTTGGCCAGCCGCCGCCGGATGACGTCTGTATAAGGTTCGAGCAGCTGGTCCCGGCGTACAACACGCTTAACGACTCGATCGTTGGAAGGGGTTGGGGTGCGAGATGGACGGGGCATAGTTTTTTATCAATCTGTAGTTATGAATTCTCTCCGCAGCAAGACGCGGAGAGAATTCATTCGACTACCAGCGGCCGTTGCAGCATCTTTTCATACAGGTCGATGTACTGCCGCGCCGACTGCGCGTAAGTGAAGGTCTCAGCGCTTTCGGTCATGATGCGTTTGATCTGGCGGGCTCTCGCCTGCGCAGGCAGCGCGTAAAATTTCATGGCCTCTTCGATGGCCCAGAACAGGCCGTTGCTGTCGAAGGTCTTGAAGAGGAAGCCGTTGCCGGTGTTGGCGGCTGCGTCCAGGTGGCGGATGGTGTCGTGGATGCCGCCCGTGTCGTGCGCCACGGGCAGCGATCCATAAAGGGGGGCGATCATCTGGGGCAGGCCGCAGGGTTCGAAGCGCGAGGGCATCAGGATGAAGTCCGAGGCGGCATAGGCCAGGTGCTCCATTTGCTCGCTGAAATCGCAGATGGCGACGCGCTTGTGGAACTGGTGCTGATTGACGATATCCTGAAACACGCGCTGGTAGTCGCCGTTGGCCACGAAGGCCACTTGAAGGTTCTGGTCCCACCAAGTGGAGATCAGCCGGTAGAAGATGTCCGCCAGAAGCCCGCAGCCTTTCTGCACCGGGTCCAGGCGCGACGGCCAGAAAAAAAGCGGCGCATCCACATCTTCGATCAGCCCCAGATTGCGCTGCAGGAAGCGCTTGTTCTCGCGTTTGGCCGCGGCGTGCTCCTTGGGGCCGTAGTTCTTTTTGAGATCCTTGTCGGTCTGGGGGGTGAAGGCGGGGTCGGGTGCATTGAGGATCCCGAAGGCGCACCCGGCGTAATATTTGTTGGCCATCTCGTGGCGGATCTGGCCTTCGACGAACGGGTGCAGCCCGTCCACGACTTCCAGCAGAAACGTGGGGCTCACCGTGTTCACGAAGTGCGCGGCGAAGATGCCGCTCGTCAGAAAATCCACCGGATTGGAATCCCGGGAGGCCTCGTAGGAGGTGGCGTAGTTCATGTAATAAAGGTGCTGCCAGAAGCTGGCGGCGTCGATGCCGCGGTCCTCGATGAAGGATAGAGTGGATTTGACGGTGTGGATGTTGTGAATGGTGAACAGGCACGGGATGCGCAGCCGCCGTGCCACCCCCGGGATGAGCCCGGTCATCCAGTCGTTGCAGTGGATGAGGTCGGGCTGCACCCGCGGGATGATGTTGTTGATGACCTCCCGCTGAAAGGCCAGGGCGAGCTTGATGTTTTCATCCCCGTATTTGGAGTAGACCCGGTTGATGTAGAAAAACGCCCGGTCCTCCGCCAGGTGGACGCGGTCGTCCGGCATCTTGCGCTGGATGCTGGTGATCTCCTCTTTCAAGAAGGGGACCAACCGGTCGCTGAAGATGGACCGGTAGTCTGGAAGCGCCACATGCACGTCGGCCCCCTGGTCCAATAAGGCACTCACCAGCGCCGCGGACACGTCGGCCAGCCCGCCGGCCTTGGCAGTAAAGAAGGAAGCAAGGTTGCCCATGCGGTCCGGCAGGTAGGTGACCTCCGGGGTCACGACCAGCACTCTGGGGTTGCGGCGCGGGGCTGTCATGGCGCCCCTCCTTTCATGTGATTAATCCGATGCCCAGGTGATCAGTCCCGGCGTCAGTTTGATCCAGGTGTCCCCGTGCGGTGTCGCCCGCACTGAAAAGCCGAAGCGGCCGGCGGCCTCGCAGGATATTTGGCAGCCGTAAAGATACCGGCCGGCGCCGCGGTCCTCCAGCACCTGCATGGGAATGACGCGGCTGTCGGTGAGCTCCGAGAAGCTCTTGTAAAACCCGAAGTAAAGCTCGATGTCGATTTCATCCGGGCGCAGCTCGCCCATGCTCACCTCGGCGGTCACCTGAAAAGCATCCCCCACGCGCTGCACCCCTCGAGTGTCCCGGGCCGGCGGGTCGATCTGGATGCCTTTCCAGAGCGAGCGCATCCGTTCCTGCTGGACAGCGAGCCTTTTGGCCTCCGCGCCGCCGTCGGCCACCAGTCGATCGTACCATCGGGTCGCCGGGCCATAAAGCTTTTCGGCGTAGTCGGTGACCATGCGCAGGCTGCAAAACCCTTCCATGGCCATCTTCATCGACGCTTTCATTTTCTCAATCCAGAGGGTGGGCAGATCGCCCTTCTTGCGGTCGTAGAAGCAGGGTACCAGCTCGTTTTCAAGGATGTTGTAGAGCGCCTGGCTTTCTACCGCATCCTGGTAGGCGTGGTCTTCGTACTCCTCGCCGTTGCCGATGCTCCAGCCCACTCCCTCGCGGTAGCCCTCGCACCACCATCCGTCCAGAATGCTGAAGTTGAGGGCCCCGTTGATGGCCGCCTTCATGCCGGAGGTGCCGCAGGCTTCGAAAGGCCGGCGGGGGGTGTTCAGCCAGACGTCTGCACCCTGCAAGAGATGCCGGGCCAGATGCAAGTCATAGTTTTCCAGGAAGACGAATTTTTCGCGCACCGAGGGCCGGTTGGCAAATTGGAAAAGCTGTCGGATGAGATCCTTTCCCTCGTTGTCGCGGGGATGGGCTTTGCCGGCAAAAATGAACTGCACCGGGTGTTTTTCGCTGTTGATGAGGGCCTCCAGCCGCTGTGGGTCCTGAATCAGTAGGAACGCCCGCTTGTAGGTGGCAAAGCGCCGGGCGAAAACGATGGTCAGCACGTTCGGGTCGAGCGCCTTGTCCACGGCTTCCAGCACTTTGCGGGGGGCGTTGCGGCGCTGATACTGCATGACGAGCTGTTCACGGCAGGTGCGCACCAGACGCGAGCGGTTCAGCTCGTGGGCGCGCCAGAGCTCGTCGTTGTATATTTCCTCGATGCGTCGGATGTTGTCCGGCCGCTGGGACCCCAGGTACCAGTCGGGCCCGAGGTAGCGGTCAAGCAAGCCGCCCAATTCGTGGGATACGAACGTGGGGATGTGCACCCCGTTGGTGATGTGCGCAATGGGCACTTCCTCCACCGGGCGGCCCGGCCAGATGTGGGCCCACATCCGGCGGGCGACGCTGCCGTGGAGCTTGCTGACCCCGTTGCAGGCGGCCGCCAGCCGCACCCCCAGGATGAACATGGAAACCGGGCCATTTTCGTGGGCACCCTGGGCCTGGCCCCAGGAGAGCAGTTCATTTTCCGATACGCTTAGTTTCTCGGCCAGGGGTTTGAGAAAGGGCCTGACCATGTCCGCCGGGAACTCGTCGTGGCCGGCAGCGACCGGGGTGTGGGTCGTGAAGACCGTCGTGCGCGGAACGATCTGCAGGGCCGCCTGCAAGTCGATTTCCTGCCCTTCGGTGAGCTGGACTAGGCGCTCCAGCCCCGCAAATGCACAATGCCCCTCGTTCATGTGAACAATCTTGGGGGTTATGCCCATGGCCTGAAGCGCACGCATCCCGCCGATCCCCAGAAGCACTTCCTGGGCCAGGCGGATTTTGGATTCGGCTGCGTAGAGACGCGCAGTGATCTCGCGGTGCTCGGGAGGGTTTTCCAGGATGTTGGTGTCAAGCAGGAAAAGCGGCACCCGGCCGATAAGGACCTTCCAGATAATTGCATGAATTGGCCCCTCGGCGCCGCGGATGCTCACACGGATTTCGTTACCGGCCGTATCGCGCATGCGTTGCAGGGGCAGGCTGAAAAAATCGGTCTCCGGGTAGGCCTCCTGCTGCAGGCCTTCGTGGTTGAGGTATTGGCGGAAATAGCCCTGCCGATACATGAGCCCGATCCCCACCAGCGGCAAGCCGGTGTTCGAAGAGGCCTTCAGGTGGTCGCCGGCCAGGATCCCCAGGCCGCCGGCGAAAAGCGGAAGGCTCTCGTGCACGCCGAACTCCATGGAGAAATAGGCAATGTGTTCGCCGGGGCCGAGGGGCAAATCGACCTGGATTTCGGGATGGTTCACCCGTTTCTCGAACAGCCCGTGCACCCGTTCCAGATGGCCGATATAGCTGGTGTCTTTGGAGAGTTTCTCCAAGCGGGCCTGGGGGACACGGGTGAGAAACGGAATCGGGTTTCGGCCGCACTCGGCCCACAGGCGTGGGTCGATGCGCCGGAACAGCTCGACGGCGTCCCGGGTCCAGCACCACCACATGTTCCGTGAGAGGGTTTCCAGGAAAGTGAGGCTCGGCGGGATGTTCGGTTGCACCTGATAGGATTTGAAGTTTCGCATGGATGTATGATCGGTTCCTTAAGAAATTTTGTAGGTAAACGCGGCTTGCACGTGTCAGCCGGCGCCATTGGAACGAGGAAGAGTTCGTCAATCGATCATGCGGTACCCGCACCTATGAACTATACAAACTACAGCTTCATTCCAGAAAAATCAACAGGTTCTGGGTGTTCATGCGATCGTGTCAATTTCAGCCACACCCGCACCCATTCGCTCGCCCCCCAGGCCTGGGCATCGCAACCGCGGGTCGTGTGGGGGTAGTCTCCGTCGATGACCTCCGGCAGGTGGCCGAGGCAGCCGCTCTCCAGCAACCGGATGCTGCTTGTGAGCCAGGCCAGCGCCGTCTGCCGTCCCTGTTCGCCGTAGGTCATCGCCCAGGCCTCGCAGTAGGAAGGGAACGGCCAGGTCCAGGCGGTGCCGTTGTGGTAGGCCGGCTTGCGGCGTGTGTCCTCGTCGCCGCTGTATTGCCCCCAGTAGGGTCGGAGGGGGTCGTTGACCAGGTTGCCGTTGAAATGCACCGGCAACGGACGGCTGACGGCCCTGTCGGCGAGGCTGCGGATGGCGCCGGGCACCAGAAGCTCCTCGCAGGCCTTGAGGATCTGCCGAGCACGCGCCGGTTCGGTTACGGCGCCCAGTGTGACGGCGAAAAGTTGGTTCGGTCGGAGGTGATCGTCGGCATCCGCAAGGCGGGCGGCCTGGCCCGGAGCGGCATGCAGGCAGTCGGCGAGGCAGCCCAGGGTCGGCTGCCAGAAAAGCGTCATCAACGACTTCCGGACCTTTTCGGCCAGCGCTTTCCAGCGGCGCCCGTCTTTTTTATCGATGCGCGATAGGAAGTTCAAGGTCGCATTCCAGAACACCTGGATCTCGACGGGATAGCCCTGCCGCGGGCTACCGGCCGGAAAGTTCGTGTCCATCCAGGTGAAGTGGGACGGGCTGAAGATCAGCCCCGAGTCCGGGTCCATCCTGACCCCGTTGGGCGTACCGGCAATGTAAGACTGGGCAATGGAGACGATGACCTGTTTCACCGTACGGCCGCCGCAGTCGCTTTTACAAAAGTTTTCGCCGCCCTCCGCCTCCGCCAGCTCCGAGCAAGCCACCGCAAACCACAGGGGCGCGTCCGAGGTGTCCCGGTTGCCGGCGTCGGCACCGCGGATCATGTTGGGCAGGGTGCCCCGGTCCTCGTACTGCCCGAAGAGCTTGAGCACGGCTTGCGCGTCTTCGAAACGGCGGGCTGCGATGAGCCCGCGGGCAAAGATCAGCGAATCGCGGCCCCAGTCGAGAAACCAGGGGTAGCCGGCGATGACCGTCTTGAGGCCGCCCCGGTCGACGACATAGTGGCCGAGGGATTTTTCGAGCACCTCGATCGGACGCAGGCCCGCCGCCGTTTTGGACTCCAGGGGGGAGCGCTCGGGCAGCAATGCATCAGCCGGCGGGGCGGCGTGCGGCTGAGGCGGGCCGGTTT
>Ga0210069_1000095_pt1 | contig 16763 bp, 10 predicted proteins | sample RushSE_TuleB_D2_FD_185568 | JGI IMG/M metagenome (GOLD analysis project Ga0210069, IMG submission 185568) | Wetland microbial communities from San Francisco Bay, California, USA, that impact long-term carbon sequestration - RushSE_TuleB_D2... | ecosystem: Environmental > Aquatic > Marine >... | reverse complement strand
GTGCGAGCATCGCTTCTGCAAAGAGCGGGGCCAGAACGAAAGCAGCGTTCGGCGCGACTTCGTGGATGGCGATCGCCTTGCCCCAGTGGCGCGGGCTCACAAACCCCGTGATGGCGGCAATGGCGGAGGGGAGGTAGAGACCCGTGCAAAGCCCTGTCAGAAAAAGACCGGCGCGGATCCCCCACAGGTGGTCGCTCGCGGCCGTCGTGAGCAGCGCCATGCCGGCGCAGGCGATGGACAACGCCATCGTGCGCCGGTGAGTGATCCGCGCGGAGACGAAACCCGACCCCATCAAAGCGATGAAATAGCCGACGGACAGGATGAAAAACAGCGACCCGGCTGCGGCGTGGGAGATGTGCAGATCCTTCTGGATGGCCGGCATCAACGGCGCCTGAACGATACGCGCCATGAAGTTCATGAAAAACAGCAGGGTGAGCAGGCAAAGCGGCCCCAGGCTGGACCGGAAGTCGTCGCCGCCGATGGAAGCGCCGGCGTCGGCCGGCGACGCGGCGCTCATCGGCGAATCTCCGCCGCCGGCCGCCTCCCGGCATGCGCCTGCGCCCCGACCTGAATGAGTTCGGCGGCGATGCTCACCGGGATTTCTTTGGGTGTATGCGAGCCGATGTCCGGCCCCCTCCTGCGTGCCGAGACGCCGGGAGCCCGCCGCGGCGAGCCGCAAACCGCCCGTTCAAAAGCTCGGCCTGCCGTCACAGCTCGAAGGCCATGACGTCGATGATCAACGGCAGCCGCTTGAGTTCCTCCATGACCGGCTCCGGAATGGCATTGTCCGTTCGGAAGTAGATCATGGTCTTGTCGCCGTCCTCCTGCTGGCCGACCCGCATCTGGCTGATGTTGACCTTGTTGTTGCCGAGCAGGGTGCCGATGCTGCCGATGGCCCCGGGCTTGTCGTGGTTGTGGATCAAGATGAACCGGCCGTGGGGCGGAAGCTCCAGACGGAAGTTTTCAATTTTCACCACCCGCGGGTACTTGCGGCCGAAGATGGTCCCGGCCACGCTGTGCCGGGCGCCGTTCGCCACCGCCTTGACGGTCACGAGGTTAAGGTACTCATCGGACGGGGCCCGCGCCTCGGACACCTTGATCCCGCGCTCGCCGGCCATGACCTTGGCGTTCACGAAGTTCACGGTTTCCTGAACCATGGGGGTGAGGAACCCTTTCAGTATGGCGGTGGTCACCGGCGAGAGGTCCTGCTCGGGGAATTCCCCGGCGTACTCGATGCTGATCTCCCGCGCCGGGCCCTTGCAGATCTGCGCCAGCAGGCAGCCCATGCGCTCGCCCAGGGTCAGCAGCGGCCCGATCTTGGCCAGCAACTCGCCGCTCACCGCGGGCACGTTGACCGCGTTGATGATGGTGCCGGTCTTGAGGAAGGCCAAGACCTGTTCGGATACCTGGACGGCGACGTTGGTCTGAGCCTCGAGCGTGGAGGCCCCCAAGTGCGGCGTGCAGATCACCCGGTCGACCTCGAACAGGGCGCACGCGCCCGGCGGCTCCTGCTCGAACACGTCCAGCGCCGCGCCGGCGACTTTGCCGGAACGCAGGGCCTCGTTGAGATCGGCCTCGTTGACGATGCCGCCGCGGGCGCAGTTGATGATCATGACCCCGTCCTTCATCTTGTCGAAGGCTGCCCGGTTGAGCAGCCCGGCGGTGTCCTTCAGCTTGGGAACGTGCACCGTGATGTAGTCCGAGCGCCGGTAGAGCTCGTCCAGCGAGACGGCCTCGTAGCCCGCCTTTTCAATCGCGTCGGCCGTCACAAAGGGGTCGTGAACGATGACCTGCATCTTGAGCCCACGGCCGCGGTCGGCGACGATGGACCCGATCTTGCCGAAGCCGATGATGCCCAGCACCTTGTTGAAGATCTCGCGGCCCTGGAGCTTTTTCTTTTCCCAGATCCCGGCCTTCATGGATGACGTGCCCCAGGGGATGTTGCGGCTCAGGGCCATCATCATGGCGATGGTGTGCTCGGCGGTCGTGACGACGTTTCCGGACGGCGTGTTCATCACGATGATGCCGCGCTTGGTGGCGGCCGGGATGTCGACGTTGTCAAGTCCGATGCCGGCCCGCCCCACCACCTTGAGCGAATGGGCGGCTTGCAGCAGATCCTCGGTCACCCGGGTGGCGCTGCGGATGATGAGCGCGTCGTAGTCGCCGATGATCGCCTTGAGCTCATCCGGTTTCAGCCCGGCCCGCACGTCGACGCTGATTCCAGGCTCTTTGCGCAGGATGTCGAGACCGACGTCCTCTAGGTTGTCGCTGACGAGTACTTTCATCTTCCGATCCCCCTTGACGGTTTTCAGGTTGCGTGTCGATGCCGGGCTGAAATGTCGGCTGCGGGCGCTCCCGTCGGTCGGCGGTTTTCATCCCTCGAATTACTTCTATTACCGTTACCAGATTGCCCCGCAAAACACAAAGCAGCTTCCGGGAATCCCGGATGCTGATGGGCGCGTGGATAGATCGGGAGCGTCGAATCACCCCTGAATGCGCTGTTTGGTTTGGGCGATAATCTCCACCAGAGAAGCGACCTTCGGCTTAGGGCGGGCATTCATCACGCGGGTGAACTGCTCCTCAGGCAGGTGTTCCCGGAGATACCGCACGATGTCGAATGTCTCCCACCAGCAGTCCACGACCTTGAAGCAGGGTTGCTCTAGCTCGCAGCGCATGCAGTAGCTGAAGTTGACGGGTCCCCCCAGACGCGGGCAGCGTCGCGATAGGGGGTTAACGCTGTGGGTCATTGGCGATCACCGAATCAAAACGTCTCGATTGCTGAACATACATCCTGAAAATCCTGTTGACCCTGTCGAGTAAATTCTCTCAAGCTTTATTATGCTGCTTTGTCTGCAGCTCCACCCTAACGGCTCTTCAGGATCTGCGGCTTGGGGTAGCTCTGCAAAATCTTCTCGGCTTCCTCGATGTCCTTGGCCGGGTATTCATAGTCCTTGAGCTCCCCAGCCAGGAATCTTTCATAGGAGCCGAGGTCGATCAGGCCGTGGCCGCTCCAGTTGAAGAGGATGACTTTTTCCTTGCCTTCTTCTTTGGCCTGACGCGCGAGGTCTACCACGCAGGCCAGGGCGTGGTTGGTCTCCGGTGCGGGAATGACGCCCTCGGTACGGGCGAGCAGCAGGCCGGCCTCGAAGGTTTCGACCTGGCCGTAGGACTTGGGTTCGAACAATCCTTCCACGACGAGCTGGCTGACCGTAGGCGCCATCCCGTGGTAGCGCAGGCCGCCGGCGTGCATCGGCGGCGGCATGAAAGTGTGTCCGAGGCTGTGCATGGGCAGCAGCGGGGTGTAGCCTGCCGTGTCGCCGTGGTCGTAGGCGAACGGCCCCTTGGTCAAGGTGGGACAGGCCGCGGGCTCGACCGGGTGAATGTCGATCTGCTTGCCGTTGATCTTGTCATGCACGAATGGAAATGCGAGGCCGGCGAAGTTGCTGCCCCCGCCGGCGCAGCCGACGATAACATCCGGGTACTCGCCGATCTTCTCGAACTGCTTTTTGGCTTCGAGGCCGACGACGGTCTGGTGCAGCATGACGTGGTTCAGAACACTGCCGAGGGAGTAGCGCGTCTGACCGCTCGCGTCGGTCACGGCAGCCTCGACGGCTTCGCTGATGGCGATTCCCAGGCTGCCCGGAGTGTCCGGGTATTTTGATAGAATGTCGCGGCCGGCCTTGGTCTCGCTGCTCGGGCTCGGGATGCACGTGGCGCCCCAGGTCTGCATCATGGTCTTGCGGTAGGGCTTCTGATCGAAACTGACACGGACCATGAAAACCTTGCACTCCAGGCCGAACTGGGAGCACGCGAAGGCCAGGGCACTGCCCCACTGGCCGGCGCCGGTTTCGGTGGTCAGGCGTTTTATGCCGAAAACCTTGTTGTAGTAAGCTTGCGGAACCGCCGTGTTCGGCTTGTGGCTTCCCGGGGGGCTCGCGCCCTCGTACTTATAGTAGATGCGCGCCGGGGTTCCGAGCGCTTTTTCAAGGGCGTAGGCGCGGATCAGCGGGGACGGCCGCCATATCGCATACACGTTGAGAACTTCTTCGGGAATGTCGATCCAGCGCTGCTGGCTCACTTCCTGCTCGATGAGGTTCATCGGGAAAACCGGGGCCAGCATGTCCGGGCTCACCGGCTTTCCATCGGGACCGAGAGGCGGGTTCATCTTGATGTCGGCCAGCACGTTATACCATTGACGCGGCATTTCATCTTCGGACAATAAAACCTTCTTCCTTTGCATAGATCCCTCCTCCTTGCTGATGGATTGGCGGTGTTTGCGAAAAAATCAAGGCGGACGGCCCACCTCGGATAGTCTCAGCTTGCAGGGCATCCAATTTACGAACTTAATTGAAGATTTTTCAGGTTTTATTCTGTATTATGTCAAGACGGGTTTAGTCAAGAAAAGAAAATGATGACGGTTCGCGAGGACATCCGACATGAGTGCCGACCAGCGTAAAACCAAAGCCGAGCTGATCGAAGAACTCAGACGCCTGCGCCGGCAGGCGGAAAAGGTGAAGGCGCTCAGGCAGCAGTTGAAAGACCTGCGGGCCGATTGCAGCGAGCTTCAGGTGCAATGTACTGAGCAGAATCGGACCCTTGAGGATGAATGCCGCCTGCGGGACCGGACCGAGGAGGCCCTGCGTCTGGCCGAGATGATCATCGCCCAGAGCCCGGTGGTGCTCTTCCGGCGCCGGGCCGGCAAAACGCCCAAGTTGGTCTATGTGTCAAGCAACATAATTCAATTCGGGTATGCGGCCGAAGAGTTGCTGAACGGCAGAGTCACGTTCAGCGAGATCGTGCACCCGGACGATCACAATCGGCTGGTGGAAGAGGTCAATACATTCACGGAATCCGATGTCGAAGACTACACCCAGTGCTACCGCATCGTGACCCGCAGCGGCGAGGTGCGCTGGGTGGAAGACCGGACCTCCGTCGTGCGTGATGGGCAGGGCCGCAAGATTTTCAACCAGGGCATCTTGGTTGATGTCACCCCGCGCCGGCTCGCCGAAGAGGAACTGCGAAAAAGCGAGGAGAAATTCCGGCGCATCGTGGAGACCTCCGGAGAGGGTTTTGTCCTGATGGACGACCAGTTGCGGATCGTGGAAGTGAACGACTCTTACTGCCGCATGCTGGGCTATCGGCGGGAGGAGGTTATAGGCAAAACCACCCTCGAACTCGCCAGCGACGAGTTCCGCCAGTTCATCACCGGCAGCCGCGAACGCCTGCTCGCCATGGACTATCGCACCTTCGAGGGGGCGCTGGTCGCCAAGGACGGGCGGCGGGTCCCGGTGTTGATCCATGGCAACACCCTGCGGGACGCCAACGGTGCCAAGATCGGGAACGCCGCCTTCGTGGCGGACCTGACCGAGCAGAAGAAGGCCTTGGAACTCGCGGGCAAGGTCCAGCGGAGCCTGGTCCCCGCCCGGGCGCCGGTGGTCGAGGGCCTGGACATCGCCGGCCGTAGCGACCCGTGCCAGGAGGTGGGCGGGGATTATTTCGATTTCCTGTACGGTCCTGCGTACCCAGCCGGCAATCTGATAGTGGTCGTAGGCGACATCTCTGGCCACGGCGTTGACGCCGCCCTGCTGATGACCACGGCGCGGGCCTTCATCCGCATGCGAGCCACACAACCGGCCGACCCCGCCCGGGTCGTCGCCATGGCCAACCACGACCTGACGCTGGACATGGGCGACAGCGGCTCCTTCATGACGCTATTTTACATGGAGATCGACCCACGCGGACGCACCGCTCGCTGGGTGCGTGCCGGCCACGAGCCGGCCCTGCTCTACTGTCCGGTGCGCAACCAGTTTGAAGAGCTGACGGGAAACGGCGCCCCGCTGGGGGTGGATCTGAACTTCGGGTTCACGGATCAGGCCCTGCTTGCCCTGCACCCGGGAACCATTCTGGCCTTGGGAACGGACGGCATCTGGGAGGCGTGCGACCCCGCGGGGCGTTTGTTCGGCAAGGAACGGTTCCGGGACGTCATCCGGCGTCAGTCCGCGGGCAGCGCGCAGGAAATACTGACGGCCGTGTTCGATGCGGTCGGGCGTTTCTGCCGAGGCATGCCCTCCCACGACGATATCACTTTGGTGGTGATCAAGATCGAAGAATGAAACCGCCCCAAAAAGCCGCGACGGGCCGCGCCGGCCTGATGGGCAAAAAAAACAGTTTTCCTGTGGAGGCGTCTTTCAGCCGCAATCCCGGCACAGAGGCTTAATCGCGCCTGAAAGACGCCCCCACGAGGGCATAGCAAATCAGACTTCGTTCGACGCTGTCGGGGCTATCACGCACACCGTGCAAATTTCTATGGACTTTTTTCGGCAGACTAAGATAGTAATATCCCCGGCAAGCGGCTGCCATGCCTCAAGCCGTCTTTTCGCAGACCGATGAACGCCTAAAGGAAGGCACCCGAATATGGTACAACGACGGAAGAGCACCGCCATTCGAAAACAACAGATCATTGACGCTGCCCGAAAGCTGATCATCCGCAAAGGCAGCGAGCACCTTACCGTGAGGGCCATGGCCAAGGAGGTGGGCCTGACCGAGGCGGCCATTTACCGTCATTTCAAGAGCAAGCGCGAAATCCTGTCGTTCCTCATGAACCACATCATGGACACCATGCTGCACGATGTGGAGCGAACGGCAGCCGAAAACTCACCTTCGTTGGACACGATCGACCAGATCCTGAAAAACCATCTGTCTGAAATCGAACAGCGCAAGGGGATGTCCTTTCAGATCATCGCCGAGATTATCAGCTTGGGCGACAAAAAATTGAACAGGGACGTTTACGAAAAGCTAAATCTCTATGTCGATCGCATCGAGAAGCTTCTTTCCGAAGGCGCCCGCGGCGGCCACATAAGAGACGATATCGATTTCGGGTCGTCGGCCCTTCTGCTCTTCGGAATGATTCAGGGACTTGCCAATATCTGGGCTCTTAGCGGGTATAGCTTCGACCTTTCGGCGAAGTACGAATCGCTCTGGGTGATCTACCAGAATGCCGTCAAACCCCTAAAAATGATCGAACCAAGTTGAAACGGCCCGATGTCGGCCGGCGGGACGCAAGCTCCAACCCGGCGCATCCTCAGGGCTCGCCCGTGAAGTCGAAGCTCATGCGGGTCTGCAGGTTGCCGATGCGGATGAAAATTTCCTTCAACAGGCGCTGCTCGATCCCCGAGAGATCCTTGGGGTTGATGTAATTGTCGGGCGCGATGCCCTCCTCCAAAATGGCGCCGACCTGCCTGACCAGCCGCAACTGCATCAGAAAACCGTACGCCTGCTCGATCTCGCTGCAGTCTTTGGCGGGCATCAACCCTCTTTGCATCAATTCACGCAACCGCTCAAGGGTGTTTGTCTCTGCCACGCCGTGCTTCAATGCATACACCCGGGCGTAGTCGACGATCGGCAGCATGGCCCGCTTGACGTCGAATTTGTTGCGGTGCTCGCCCTTGGACTCGAGGACGAAGTTCCGGAAAAACCCCAGGGGCGGCTTGTGGAGCAGCGCATTCTGCGTCAGGTGCCTGAAAAAGCCGGACCATCCCTCCAGCGACTCGAGCAGATGTTCCCGCAACCGAACGACCAAATCGGCATGACCGAAACCCACTCGGAAATCAAAAAAAATACTGGAGTAAAGCAGGTCCTCCGCCTCGGCCGCGTGGATCCATTCTGAGAAACGACTCTTCCAGACCGACAGCGGCTGACAGAGCTTGGGGTTCCTGGCCATGACGTCGGCGTTGCAGAAGCGGTACCCGCATCGGTCGAGCGCCGTGCACACGGCCTCACCGACCTTCAGGAAATAGTCGTGGACCAATTCCGCGGCACCGGGGGATGCATCTTCGTAGACGATGGCATTGTCCTGGTCGGTCTTGAGCGTCTGCTCCTTCCGCCCCTCGCTGCCGAGAATCATGAACGCGAACTTGACGGGCGGCGGATCCATGTCCTTCAGCACCAGCTCGGCCAGGCGCTTGAGAATGGCGTCCGAGAGGACGGTGATGAAGCGATTCAGGTGCAGGGCCGGGGTTCCCGCGCGGATCAACGCTTGAACGTTGCGCGGCACCCGCAGATGAATTTGCTCGATGGCCTCCGCGTTTGGCGCCGCGGCGATATCGCGGATGAGAAACAGCGGCGACTGGCCCTGCCGGCCCAGCACGTCCTGGTTGGTCAAGACCCCGACGACCTGCTGTCGGGCGTCCGTGACGGCCAGATGCTTGATCCCCTGCTGCATCATGGCCATGAGCGCCTCGAACACCGGGACATTCGAAGGGATGGTTTTGAGCGGCGAGGACATGATTTCGGCCACCGGCAGCGCGATGCTGCGGCCCTCCGCAATCACCTTCATGCGCAAATCGTTGTCGGTGACGATGCCGACGACATCCCCGGCGGCCCCACGGACAAAAATGCTGCTGCAATGGCGCCGGCTCATCATTTCCGCGGCCTGTTGGACCGGCAGATCGGCGCTGCAGGTCATCAGCGATCGGGTGCACACCTCCGACACCGGCTGGTTGAAAAGGCCCAGCGGTTCGGCCAGCGGGGTTGCGCTCTTGGCGATGATGGCGGAGTAGGTTCGATCCATCATGCGCTTGCCGAAGGCGTCGGTGAAAAACTCGCTGAAGACGTCGTGGCGCCGGCACAAATCGAAAAACGCCCCATGGGCCAGCTTGCAAAAGGTCGTGTCCTCGATGGTGCGCAGCGTGCGGACCGCCAGCATGTCGTTGACCAGCATGGAAATGCCGCCGAACATTTCCCCTTCACCGACGACGCTCACCAGGGTTTTCGTCCTGTTTTCCTCGAAGTAGCGCTCGGCCGCTCCCTTCTGAACAATGTACAGTCCGTCGACCCGCGATTCACCCTGAACAAACACCACGGCGTCCTTGGGGAAAAACACGCTGCTGGTGTGTGGCGCCAGCGAGCGCAAGTCTTCTTCGGGCAGGAAAGAAAAAGGCGGGATCCGCGCAAGGAAATGAGCCGTCTGCGCGCCGGCGATCGCCGCGGCATAGCTCTCATTCTGCATCCGCTGGCTGAACGCCCGGTTGAAATGATCCAGGATGAAGGCGTGCCGGTCGCACAGATCGAGGAAGGCTTTCTTGGGCATCAGGTAAAGGGCCGCGTCCTCCGTCACGGCCAGGCTGCGGATCGACAGCCCGGCGTTCATCAGAATCGAGATGGCCCCGAAGATGTCTCCGGGGTCCAGCGTGCCCTGCAGGCTCTTTCGGCCGTTGCTCTCGAAGAAAAGTTCCAGGCTCCCGGAGCGAATGAGGTACACGTAATCGAGCGTGGTACGGCCCTGCAGAGCGAGAACCGTCCCCCGCGAAAACGTCATCAGCGACAGCTTCGACGCCGTCTCCTCCAAGACCGGAAGCGGCAGCAGTGAGAAAGGTCGGGTTTGGGACAGCAGTTCAACAGGCTCGGCAGGCATGTTCGCTCCTCTCCTCCTGCAGCGCGGTGCGGGGCCGGTTTGACAATTCGCGCTGATTCCGTTTATATATCATTCCACGACGCATTTCGAGCTGCACCCACGTTCACCCCCGGGACCCAGGCAGGATCCATGACACCCGACCGTCTGAAAAACCGGCGACTGGCAGGCGTGTTCCTCCTGGGCTGGGTTCTCTTCAACTATCCCGTCCTCTCGCTGTTCAATCGACACACCACCCTGCTGGGAATCCCGCTGATCTACGCCTACGTCTTCGGCGCCTGGGCGCTGGTCATCGTTCTGATCATGCTCGGCGCTCGTTTCAGCCGCCGACCTCCCGGGCAAGGCCGCTGACGCCATGCTGACGACCGGAACCATTCTGCTGGTCGCCTTCGGCTACATGGGCCTGCTCTTCGCCGTCGCCCACCTGGCGGACCGCCGCGCGGCCCAGGGCCGGAGCATCATCAGCAACCCCTACATTTACGCGCTCTCGCTGGCCGTCTATTGCACGGCCTGGACCTTCTACGGCAGCGTGGGGCGCGCCGCCGCCGGCGGCCTTGCCTTTCTCCCCACCTACATCGGCCCGACCCTGCTGTGCACCCTGGGGTGGGTGGTCCTGCGCAAGATCGTTCGCATCAGCAAGGTCCACCGCATCACGTCCATCGCCGATTTCATCGCCTCACGCTACGGCAAGAGCAGCACCCTGGGGAGCATGGTGGCGATCATCGCCGTGCTGGGAATCATCCCCTACATCGCCCTTCAGCTCAAGGCCATCTCGATGAGCTTCAACATCATCAACCATTACCCCCTCATCGTCATGCCGCGGTATGTCGCAAACGTTCCCGTTATTGAAGACACCGCGTTTTACGTGGCGCTTCTGCTGGCGCTGTTTGCGATTCTCTTCGGCACCCGCCACCTCGATGCCACCGAACGGCACGAGGGCGTGGTCGCCGCCATCGCTTTCGAATCCATCATCAAGCTGCTCGCGTTTCTGTGCGTCGGCGTGGTGGTGACCTATGGCATGTTCCAGGGGTTCGGCGACCTGTTCGCGAAAGCCTCGGCCCTCCCCCGCCTGCAGGAGCTCTTCATTTCGGACATCCGCACCGGTCAATACTTCGGATGGTTGCTTGAAATCATCCTGTCTATGCTGGTGCTGGTCTGCCTGCCCCGGCAGTTCCAGGTCATCATCGTCGAGAACGTCAACGAAGACCATCTTCAAAAGGCCATGTGGCTGTTCCCGCTCTATCTGCTGGCCATCAATGTTTTCGTGCTCCCGATCGCCTTCGGGGGCAGCCTGTATTTTACCGCCGGGGTCGACGCGGACACGTTCGTCCTAACCCTGCCCATGGCCATGCGGCATGAGGCGCTGGCGCTGATAGTCTTCATCGGTGGCATGTCGGCCGCCACCGGCATGGTGATCATGGCCACGGTCGCCCTTTCGACGATGATCTGCAACGACCTGGTGATGCCCGTGCTGCTGCGCCTTCCCTTCGTCCGTATCGCCCGTTCCGGGGAGCTCAGCTCCATGGTGTTGAACATCCGCCGGGGGAGCATCGCCCTGGTGCTCTTGTCGGCCTACGCCTATTACCACTTCATCGGCGAAGCCTACGCCCTGGTGTCCATCGGCCTCATCTCCTTCGTCGCCGTGGCCCAGTTCGCACCCGCCATGCTGGGGGGCATTTTCTGGAAGCACGGAACGTGCACCGGCGCCATCAGCGGGTTGGCGGCCGGATTCGCTCTCTGGGCTTACACCCTGGTCCTTCCGTCTCTGGTGGAAGCCGGGCTGATCACCCCGGAGGCGGCCACCCGGGGGCTGCTCGGTGTTGCCGCTCTGAGGCCTTTCCCCTTGTTCGGACTGGAAGGGCTCGACCCCATCGCGCACGCCGTGTTCTGGACACTGCTGGTCAATGCCGGCTTGTACGTGGGCGTGTCCCTCTTCAGCCGGCAGAACGCCCTCGAGCACACCCAGGCGGCGCTCTTCGTTGATGTGTTCACCTATCCCGCCAAGCCGGAGGACTCCTCCATCTGGCGCGGCACGGCTTTCGTGACGGACCTGCGGTCCCTGCTGGAACGCTTTCTGGGAACCCAGCGGACGACCGAGGCATTGAACGCCTTTGCCGACAAACGAAAAATCCGCTGGGGCCCGCTGTCCACCGCCAACCCGGCGCTCGTCACGTATGCCGAGACGTTGTTGGCCGGCGCCATCGGATCCGCCTCGGCCCGCGTGATGGTCGCATCGGTCGTCAAGGAGGAACCGCTCGGCCTCGGCGAGGTGATGAACATTCTCGACGAAACCCGCCAGGTGATCGCCTACAGCCGGGAGCTGGAGCGAGCGCACTCAGAGCTGAAATCCGCGAACCTGCGCCTGAAGGAACTCGACCGCCTCAAGGACGAATTCATCTCCACCGTTACCCATGAGCTGCGCACGCCGCTGACCGCGGTGCGCTCCATCGCCGAGATCCTGCACGCCAACCCGCGGCTGCCGCAAGACCAGCACCGGAACCTGACCGCCCTGGTCGTCAAGGAGAGCGAACGCCTGACACGCTTGATCAACCAGGTGCTGGATTTCCAGAAGATGGAAACCGGCAAGATGGAGTGGCAGATGCTGCCCGTCGACATGCGCGAGATCTGCCGCGAGGCGCTCGCGTCGGTCCGCCAACTGCTGGACGAAAAACGCATCCAGGCGAACCTTGACGTGCCGGACCATGCCCCCCCTGTCTTCGGCGACAGAGACCGTCTCATGCAGGTGATGATCAACCTCCTTTCGAACGCCGTGAAGTTCTGCAAGGATGTCGGCAGCCGGGTGGACGTGCACCTGAACGTGCTGCCGGACCGCCTGGAAGTGGCAGTCGCCGACAACGGCGTCGGCATCCGGGCCGAGGACCTGGAGGTCATCTTCGAGGAATTTCGCCAAAGCTGGCAAGGCTCCCGGGGCCGTCCCGCCGGAAGCGGCCTGGGCCTGGCCATCACCCGGCGCATCGTCGAGGTTCACGGCGGTCGCATCTGGGCCGAAAGCCGGCTCGGTCTCGGCTCCACCTTCACCTTCACCCTCCCCTTCAAAGCCCCACCGGTCCAGGAAAAATACTAATATTTTAGCCTTGCATAATACGTTTTCTGAGATGCCTCCCGGGCTTGTTGGAGAGTGCCGACCCCCGCTGCCGCGAGCAGCGGCATCAGCTTGAGGAAGATTTCCGCCGCCGCGATCGCGTCCCCCAGGGCCGTGTGGCGCCCCATGATGGTGATCCCAAGCCTCTCGGCGATGGCTTCGAGGCTGTGCTCATCCTGCGCAGGGTGGACCACCGCGGAAAGCAGCATGGTGTCGAGCACGGGGTTCTCGAAGCGCATGCCGGATCGCTCCCCTTGGAGCTGCAACAGGCGCATGTCGAAGGCGGCGTTGTGCGCCACGAGGATCGTCCCCTCGGCAAAGCGCTGGAACGACCGCAGCACCTGCTGCACGCTCGGCTGCCCCTCCAGCATTTCGGGCTGGATTCCGTGGATGCGGATCGATTCCGGACGCAGAACGCATTCGGGTTTTATTAATTGTTCGAAGCACTCGGAAGCGAGCAGGCGACCGTTGACGATCCGTACCGCACCCAGGGAGACGATCTCATCGCCTTCCCGCGGGTTCAGGCCGGTCGTCTCGGAGTCGAAAACGGTGTAGGGCAATCCCGCCAGCTGCCGGTTGTCCAGTTCGGATGACTGCCCCGGTTGGTTGAAGAGGTCGAAATCGTAGTAGACCGGACGCGCGGTGGCCAGGATGGTATGCCGCCGCGGATGGACGGCTTCGGCCGGCTCCACCGTTTCCAGCAACAGCCGCAGGTAGGATTCGGAAGTGTTTCCCAGGGACTGCGACCACAGCTCCGCCCGGTGCCGGGCCAAAATCTCTTTGAGTGTGAAGCGCAGCCCCTCGCCCCCGACGGAAACCGGCTGCAGTCCCCAACGGTGCAGCGTTTCCAGTCGCAGCGGGGGGCCGGACCAGATGAAATCGATACCCACGAACCGCTCCTTCGCCTCAAGCCTGCATCGCGAAACGCTGTGCCCGAACTCTGCGCCGAGGCGCTTCAGGAGGAACACCAGCGCCAGCGCCATGGAGGTGCCGTCCAATCGGATCCACAGCGCATCTTCCGCCGGTTCTATCTGCAGGCTGAGCCCCAGTTGGTCGCCGGCCTTGCGTCGGACCGCATCAAGGAAGTCCTGCGCTCGCATGCGCACCAGCGGACCCGGCGGCCGGGTGGAAGCGGCATATTCGGCCGCCACGCGATCAGTGGCCTCTCCGGCGGCCAGGGCCTCCCGGTGGATGATGCGGTGGAATTCTTGGCGCTTGGCCGACGGCAGATCCGGGGCATCGAGAATCAGCTCCACGGCCGCCCGGATGCCGGCCAAGGCCCGGCGCACCTGGATGGTGTAGGATTGCACCAGCGACTCCGCTCGCCGGAAAGCCTCCATTTGCTCCGTAGCATCTGTGAGAATGAGGACGAAGGCGGTCATCTCCCGCAGCGGGCCTAAAATCGGAACAGTTGCTACCTGCAGCAGGCGTCCGCTGCGACCGGGGAGCACGAAAGACGACGCAAGCTCGTGCCCGCCGCGGCGCAATTGCACGGCGATTTCGTCCAGGGCGCTGGTGATGAGGGGTTTGTCGATGGCGCTGAAAATCGAGCGCCCCAGCCCGACCACTCCGTCGGTCTGAGTCGGCTGCAATCCGGCCGGAGTGTCGCTCGAGGACTCCAGCAGCTGCCGGGCACGCTCATTGTAAAGGATGATACGCCCTTCCGGACTGAAAACGAGGACCCCCTCGGGCAGTTCGGCCAGAGCCACGGAAAGGATGGTTTTCTCTTCCTCGATTCTGGCACGCGCCTCCGCAATGCGCTCATCCACGGAACGGTGAAGCGCCTCGAAGGCGTCGGCGGACGTGTTGATGGCATCGGCCAGTTGCAGCACATCGCGGCTGCCTTCGACGTGGAGGCGGTGCCTCATGTTCACGCCGTGCATGATGCCGGTTTCCTCGGCGATCTTGCTGATCGGATACACGTACAGCCGGAACACCCATTCAATCGCCAGTCCCGCCCCGGCGATCAGAAGGAGCGCTCCGCCGACAACATAGATCCCGTGGGGTTGGACCAGGCTCCGCAAAACGTCGCGCTCGGCAGGGGTGAGATCCAGCCAGAACAGGACGGCAAAACAGCCGAAAACACCGACAAAAAACAGGATGCACACCAGCACAAACAGCCAAAAGGAGTAGTGTTTCGTCAGCCGCGGCATTCGAGCAGCTCTTTAACCTTGACCACGAGATCCGCGTTCGAGAAAGGCTTTGTCACGTAGGCGTCGGCCCCGAGGTCCAGGCCTTTGGTCACATGGGCTTCGCTGCCCAGGGCGGTTAGCAGCACGATGCGGATGTTCTTCCAATCCGGGTTTTCGCGCACCCGCTGGCAGACTTCAAACCCGTCCACCACCGGTAGCATGATGTCCAGCAGAATGAGATCGGGGTGGTCCCGGACGACGGCTTCCATTGCCTCCTCGCCGCTGAAGGCCACCAGCGTCTCGTACCCGTTCTGCTCCATCAGAAACTGCAGTGCCACGATGATGCTGGGCTCGTCATCCACGATGAGGATCTTTTTGGCCATGGACGCCTCGCAAGCTGCATTGAGATGGGACATCAATAGGTCGGACGAAGGCGCACTCCCCTCAACGGGTCGCCTGATGATGTTGCTTCCCAAATCCCCCCACCCCCCTTCGGCAAATGGGGGGAGGGGGGATTTCGTCACCGCATGCGGATGGAGCGCCTCGGCCAACCTTCTTTTCAGGCTTTCCGCCCCTTCGCATAGCCGATGGTGTTGAGCGCTTGTGAAATTTCATCGAGAGACACCGGGTCGTCGATGGTGGCCGGCATCTTCCATTCCTTGTTGTCGGCGATCTTCTGGATCGTACCGCGCAGGATTTTGCCGGATCGGGTTTTGGGCAGCCGCTTGACCACCGTGGCCGTTTTGAAGGAGGCAACGGCCCCGATGCGCTCGCGCACCATCTGGACCACTTCCTTGACGATCTCATCCTGGCTGCGCGTGACCCCGGCCTTTAAAACGATGAACCCGATGGGCACCTGGCCCTTGAGGGCGTCATCCACCCCGAGCACGGCGCACTCGGCTACGTCCTTGTGGTCGGACAGGATCTCCTCCATGGCGCCGGTGGACAGCCGGTGGCCGGCCACGTTGATGATGTCGTCGGTGCGTGACATGACGAAAACATAGCTGTCCTTGTCGATGAACCCGGCGTCGGCCGTCTTATAGTAGCCGGGAAACTCCTCCAAGTAGGACTTAATGAACCCCTCGTCGTTGTTCCAGAGGGTGGGCAGGGTGCCGGGCGGCATGGGCAGCTTGGCGACCAGGGCGCCGATTTCCCCGCTTTTGGCCGGTTGCTTGTCGGAACCCAAGACCGCCAGGTTCCAGCCCGGTGCGGGTTTGGTGGGCGAGCCCTCCTTGACCGGGAACTGGTGCAGGCCGAGGCAGTTGGCGGCGATGGCCGAACCGGTCTCGGTCTGCCACCAGTGGTCGATCACCGGGACGTTCAGCTTGCCCTGGGCCCAGCGCAGGGTGTCCGGGTCCAACCGCTCGCCGGCCAGGAACAAGGTCTTAAATTTGGAAATATTGTATTTCTTCAGATGCTCGGCATTCGGGTCCTCGCGCTTGATTGCCCGAAAAGCCGTGGGTGCCGTGAAAAGGCATTTGACCCCGTGCTGCGAGATCACGCGCCAGAAGGCGCCGGCGTCCGGCGTGCCGACCGGTTTGCCTTCGTAGAGAATGCTGGTGCAGCCTTTGAAGAGCGGGCCGTATACGATGTAGGAGTGCCCGACCACCCAGCCCACGTCCGAAGCCGCCCAGTATACGTCGCCGGCGTCCACATCGTAGATGGCCTTCATCGTGTATTTCAGGGCGACCACGTGGCCGCCGTTGTCCCGCACCACGCCCTTGGGGATGCCGGTGGTGCCGGAAGTGTAAAGGATGTAGAGGGGATCGGTGGCCTTGACCGGCACGCACTCATGCGGTTTAGCCTTGGCCATGACCTCGTTCCAGTCCAGATCGCGGCCGGGCTTCATCTCGGCCTTCTGCATCGGCCGCTGCACGATGATGCAGCAATCGGGCTTGGAGCTGGCCATCTCGATAGCGCCGTCCAAGAGCGGCTTGTAGGGGATTACCCGGTTGACCTCGATGCCGCAGGAGGCCGAAACGATCAGCTTGGGCTTGGCGTCGTTGATGCGCACGGCGAGCTCCGGCGCCGCGAAACCGCCGAACACCACCGAGTGCACGGCCCCCAGGCGCGCGCAGGCGAACATGGCGACCAGCGCCTCGGGGATCATCGGCATGTA
>Ga0210069_1000094_pt1 | contig 16864 bp, 13 predicted proteins | sample RushSE_TuleB_D2_FD_185568 | JGI IMG/M metagenome (GOLD analysis project Ga0210069, IMG submission 185568) | Wetland microbial communities from San Francisco Bay, California, USA, that impact long-term carbon sequestration - RushSE_TuleB_D2... | ecosystem: Environmental > Aquatic > Marine >... | reverse complement strand
TGCTGAAAACCGTCAGCAACACCAGAATCAGGATCAAGTAATAGTAATGCAGCCGCGAGGTCGCCACGAAGCTGAAGAGCGAGGGCGGTGGTATGTCCATGATCCCGAGCGGACCGTTGGTGAAGCTCATCCAGTTCTGGAGCACCAGGAAGAGGATCATGTTGAAGCCGAGCGTCACGAGTGTCAGGTAGATGCCCGACAGCCGCAGGGTGGGCTTGGCGATAAGGTATCCGAAGATGCCGGCGATGGCCCCGGCCCCGGCCAGGCTCAGCACCCACGGCAGCCCCATCTCAATGGACAGCTTGGCCGAGGCATAGGCACCGATGCCGTAGAAGGCGGCATGCCCGATGGACAAAAGCCCCACGTAGCCGTTGAGCAGGTTGAGGCTGAGCGCCAGGATAGCGTAGATGCCGATAAACACCAGCACCTGGAGGTAGTACATGTTGGTGACGAAAGGCGGCACTACGGTAAAAATCGCAACGATCAAAAGAACCGGCGAATGCGCCAAGATGGATTTGATAAAGCTCAATTACGACCTCGCAAAACGCAACCCTCTTGTCATGATTTTTTAGAAAGCCCCGCAAGGCGGGGCTTTCTAAAAAATCATCATTAGTCCCCCCGCGTGTGCGTCATCTCCTTCCCGCCGAAGAGCCCGCCCGGCCGCAGCAGCAGGATCAGGATCATGAAAACGAAGGAGAAAACATGGCGGAAATTCGACGCCCCGAACTCGACCGAAAAAGTTTCGACCAGTCCGATCAGCAGCCCGGCCACGACCGCCCCCGGCAGGCTCGTAAGCCCGCCGACCACACTGGCGCTGAAGGCTTTGAGCCCGTATAGCCCGCCCATGGTGGGGTAGAACATGTTATAGTATATCCCCACCAATACGCCCGCTACCCCCCCGAGCATCGACCCCATCGCGAAGGCCGCCATGTAGATCAGATTGACGTTGACCCCCATGGCATACGCCGCCTCGTAATCCTGGGCCGTGGCGCGGATCACCATCCCGAGCTTGGTGCGGTTGATGACGAAATAAAGCACCAGCATGAGCAGGACCGTGACGCCCAGCACCGCGATCTGCAGGAAGGTGATGTAGACCCCGCCAATTTCAATTTCAAAATTGCCGAGCCGGTCGATGAGCCCGAAAGGGATGGCCTGGGTCTCCGGCCCCCAGATCTTCTGGGCCAGGTTGACGAGCAGGATCGAGATGCCGATGGTCACCAGCAGCGACGTCGCGTGGGGAGCGTTTCGCAGGAAGTGAAACGCGAGGAGCTCCACCACGATGCCCAGCAAGGCCGTGGCCGCCAGCGCGACCACCAGGGCGAGGAGAAAACTGGGGTAGAGCAGCCGGATGATCTCAAAGCCCATGTAGGCCCCGATCATGTAAACCTCGCCGTGGGCGAAGGTCACCATGCGCAGGGTGCCGAAAATCAGTGTGAAACCGAGGGCCAGCAGCGCATAGACGCTGCCCTGAGTCAGGCCGTTGATGAATTGCTCAAATAGAAAGGATGGCATACGGGTTTGAGGATCTAAAGGGATGGAGATCCAGGGGTCAAGCGGGAACTCACGTATTTTCAGCTTGACCCCTCGAACCCTTTAGAATGAAGGCCGGCATATACATTGCCGACAACGACGAATCATTGACGGTTGACGAAGATACCCCGGATCAGGGTTTATATAATACCCACTGCCCATTCTTGATCATGATCCGCACCAACTGCTTGGCCGGGTCACGGCCCTCGGCATAGGAAATGGGGCCGGTGGCACCCTCGTAGCCCTTAAGACCGATCAGGCCTTCGCGCACCTTGGCGCGACTGTCGGTGCCGACCGCCTTGAGCGCCGCCACCAGCACGCCGGCCGCGTCATAGGCCAGTGCTGCGAACTGGTTGGGGTCTGCACCGTAAAGCGCCTTGTATTCCCTGGTGAAGGTCTGGGGCGCCGGCCGCGGGTCGCTGCCGAAGTAGTTCACGGGGATCATGGTCCCCTCAACGGCCTTGCCGCCCATCTCCAGGGTCTTGACGGAGAAAAGCGAGCTGTTGGCCAGCACGGTCGGCTTGAAGCGCGCGCGTTCGGCCTGGTTCATGATGGCCGTGAAATCGGCATAGAAAGTCGGCATGTACACGAGATCCGGCTCGAGGCGCTTCAACTTGGAGATGATGGCGTTGAAATCCTTCTCGCCCGGGGTAAACGCTTCCTCGGCGAGGATGTCAGCGCCGCGGTTCTTGGCTTCGGCAACGAAGTATTTGTTGGCGTCGACGCCCCAGTCGTTGTTGATGTAAATCGTAGCGATCTTTTTCTTCTTCAGGTCGTTCACCGCCCAGCGGGCGTTGTAGGGCCCTTCATAGCCCTGGGTGGCCACGACGCGGAACATGAACTCACCCTTCTTGGTCCAGTCCTGGTGGGAGGCGGTGGGAGAGATCTGGACCATCTTCGCCTGTTCATAGACCGGAGCGGCCGCCATGGTGCTTGAGCTGCTGAAGTCACCGATCTGGGCGATGACGGCCGGATCGGCCACGAACTTCTCGGCGATCAGGACCGACTCCTTGGCGTCGCCGCGGCTGTCGGCAATGACCAGCTCGAGCTTCTGGCCCTTGATGCCGCCCTCCTTGTTGACCTTGTCGATCACCATGGTGACCGAGCGTTTGAAGTCGTTGCCGTACTCGGCCCAGTCGCCGGTCAGCGGGGCCGACAGACCGATCTTGACCTCGCCGGCCGCCAGCACCGGCTGCCGGCCGGAGATTCCGCTGGCCAGGGCCAACCCCACCACCATGCCTGCTACTGCCACCTTCTTAAACATCGCAGCCTCCTTCTTTGCCTGTTCATGAAAGGAAACCAAACCCCACCAAAATCGGTTCATGCCTTTCTATGGTAAGTTCTGAGCAGCGTACGGTCAAAGCCTGAGAGGTGAAACAGTGCACCTGAGCCTTGGCCCCTCGACCCCTTGCCCCCCGCATCTACCCGATAAAGCGCTTTAGCCGATCCATGGCCTCGGCCAGCCGCGCGGAGGGATGGGTCAGCGCGATGCGGAAGTAGCCCTCGCCGTGCGCCCCGTACATGGAGCCCGGGATCATCCAGACCGAAATGGCGTCCAGGACCTTGAAACAGAAGTCCCGGGAAGCGCCGAACCCTTTGGGCACCTCGGCCCACACGTAAAAAGTGGCCTTGGGCCGGTGGGCCGCGACGCCCATGGCTTTCAGGGCGTCCAGAACGACGTCGCGGCGTTCCTGAAACGCGCGGTTCCGCTCCTGCATGAAATCGGTGGGACCGTTCAGCGACTCGGTGGCCGCGACCTGCAGCGGGTAGAACATGCCGCGGTCGGAGTGGGACTTGATCTTGTTCATCGCGGCGATGATGTCCCGGTTGCCGAGCATCATCCCCGTGCGCCAGCCGCAGCAGTTGTAGGCCTTGGAGAGCGAGTTAAACTCGACCCCGACCTCCTTCGCCCCTTCCACTTGAAGGAAGCTCGGCGGCTGGAAGCCGTCGAAGCAGATTTCCGAGTAAGGGTTGTCGGAGATCACCGCCACCTCGTAGCGGCGGGCCCAGTCGATCAGCCGGCGGTAGAAGTCCTCCCCGGCCACGGCGGCCGTCGGGTTGTTGGGGTAGTTCACCCAGATCATGCGCGCCTTGCCCGCCACGTCGGCCGGGATGGCCTCCAGGTCCGGCAGGAAATCGTTCTGCTTGAGCAGCGGCACCGGGTGCACCCGGCCGCCGGCGATTTTGACGCCGGCCACGTAGGCCGGGTAGCAGGGATCGGGCACCAGCGCGATGTCGCCGGCGTCCAGCAGGCAGGTGTGGATGTGAAACAGGCCGTCGGCCGAGCCGAGCAGGGTGGTGACCTCGGTGTCCGGGTCGCAGGCGACCCCGAACCGCCGCTGGTACCAGCCGGCGATCGCTTCCTTGAACGGCTTGGGCGAGTAGAAACTCGGGTAGTGATGGCTGTTCACGTCCAGGCAGGCGTCCGCCAGGGTTTGGCGCTGGCCCTCCGAGGGCTGCACGTCCGGGTCGCCCAACCCCAGATTGATCACGTCCTTACCCTCCGCCCGCATGCGGGTCAGGCGCATGTTCATCTCGGTTCCAAGGTAGGCATCGAATTCCTTCAGGCGTTCGGATAGTCGCATGGTTGCTCCCCTCACACGGTCTCTTTCTCGTAAACGTTGCAGATGCAGCACAAAAAGGTTGCGGGTTCCGTGTCGCTCAGGTTGCGCATGCCGTGCGGCTCGGCGCTGGGAATCACCACGGTGTCCCCCGCGGCGGCGACGCAGCTTTTCGTTTTCTGATCTGTTTTCAGGTCGAACTGGTGGCACTCGAAACGACCGCTCAGGATGTACATGGTCTGGATGTAGAAGTGATTGTGGATCGGGATCTCCCCGCCGGGCTGGGCCGTGAACAGGCGCAGGCCGTATTCCGGGTAACCGGTGCCGTCGTCCCCGAATTTCGACAACCAGCGCACGCTGATGCCCTTCACATCGTAGGGGTTGCCCTTGTACGGGAATTTTGCGATCTTCACGTCTTCGACGTCCTTCCATTTGACCAAATCCATAATGTCCTCCTGTGACAGCCTGCGAATTACAGCAGCAGGTTCTTAAGTTTTTCGATGAAATACTGAACGTGGGTTTCCGTCCGCCGGCGCGCCTCCGCGCCTCCCGGCGCTTGAGTGTCTGGCAGACGGCGCTCAGCTCAACCCAGCAATTCAAGCGCGACGCGGCAGTGGGTCTCGGCCCCCAGCAGCATGAGGTCTTCGTTGAAGTCGAACTTCGGGTTGTGCAGGGGGGCACCGCCCTCGCGACCGACGCCGATGCAGTAGTAGCAGCCCGGGGCGCGCTTCAGGAAAAACGACATGTCCTCGCCGCCCATGGTGAGATCGGGCACGACGACCCGGTCCTCTCCCACCACCTGAATCGCACTGCGGCGCACCACTTCGGCCATTTTCGCGTCGTTGATCGTCGGCGGGTAGCCACGGGTGTATTTGAGCTCATAGCCGGCGCCCATGGACTCGCAGACCCCCTTCACCACCCGCTCCATGCGGCTTTCCCACGAGTTCCAGATCTCCTCGTTGAACGTGCGCGTGGTGCCGCTCATCAAAGCTTCGGAGGGGGTGATGTTGAAGGCGGTCCCGGCATGGAAGGTCCCGACGGTGACCACGGCGGGCTCGATCGGGTTCATATGGCGGCTGACGATGCGCTGCAGCGCAGCCACCACCTGGGTCCCGACCTCGAGAGCGTCCACGCACAGGTGCGGTTGGGCACCGTGGCCTCCCCTGCCGTAGATTTTGAGGTCGAACCGGTCCATGGCCGCCATGAAAGGGCCGGGTCTGATCCCGACATATCCCTCGGGGCGCTCGGTCCACAAATGGCACCCGATGCAATAATCCACGGTGGGGTTTTCCATGACTCCCGCCGCAATCATCGGCTGCGCGCCGCCAGGGCCCTCCTCGGCCGGCTGAAAGACGAACTTGACGTTGCCCTTTATCCGGTCCTGCAGCCGACACAGCACCGCCGCGGCGCCGAGCGCCATGGCCATGTGAGAATCGTGTCCGCAGGCGTGCATGCAGCCGGGGTGGGTCGAGGCAAAGGCAAGGCCGGTTTCCTCGGCAATCGGCAGGGCATCCATGTCGGCCCGGATCATGAGCGTGGGGCCTGGTTTTCCTGTCCTGAGCAAGCCGACCACGCCATGCGTGGCGATTCCTGTTTGGACCTCAAGTTTGAGATCCTTCAGCCGTTCGGCCACATAGGCGGAGGTTTTCACCTCGTTAAAACCGGTCTCGGGGATGCGGTGCAGGTCCCGGCGGGCGGCAATCATTTGCTCCTTAACTTGTTGCACCGACTCACGAACAAATTCCATAGAATCCTCTTGAATTATAGGTACTTGTCATCAAACCAGGCCGCCGGCTGATCGGCCTTGGTATCCTTCTAATTTGGCGGAATATGACACGATGACCGGCTGCGATCAATGCCAAAATTACTGAGCGAAATTTATCCGATTTTCTCTTGATCCAAAAGTGAAAAGCATTCATAGTGCCGGCTGTCCGTTTCCGCAATACAGAAATAATAAACATTCAATTTCGAGTCGATGCCGCTATCGCTCACAATGGGGGGGCCTGCATGCCGATTGCCTTTGTGGATGGCCGGGTTGTTGTCGGGAACAGAAAGGTTCTGGAAAGCGCCTCCGTGCTGGTGGAAGGCAATCGCATAGCCAAAATAGCTTCGAGGAATTTTAAAATCCCGAAGGGCTGCCGCCGCATCTCGCTGAAAGGCGGGACTCTTCTTCCGGGGTTCATCGACGCGCATGTCCACCTTTGCCTGGACGGAAGCCCGGATCCGATGACGGCCCTTCTCAATGCCCCGCAGGTCGTGTCCACTCTGAAAGCCGCCAACTTCGCGCGTGAGACCCTGATGTCCGGGGTTACCACCATCCGTGACATGGGAGCAAAGGACGGGATTGATTTTGGACTTAGGCAGGCGATCCGCTCCGGGCTCGTGCCCGGCCCACGGATGCTGGTGAGCGGCCAGCCGATCTGCATGACCGGAGGTCACGGGTGGCAGATGGGCCGGGAGGCCAACGGTCCGGAGGAGGTGCGCAAAGCGGCCCGGGAGCAAATCAAGGCCGGCGCCGACATCGTCAAACTGATGGCCACCGGCGGCGTGCTCACGCCGGCGGTCGAGCCCGGGAGCGAACAGCTCACCGAGGCGGAGCTGCGCGCCGGCGTCGAGGAGGCGCACAAGGCCGGTAAAAAAACAGCCACCCATGCCATGGGGAAAAAGGGCATCCTGAATGCCCTGCGGGCCGGGATCGACAGCATCGAGCACGGCGTCTATCTCGACGACGAGGCGGTCGAACTGATGCAGCAAAGGGGCGTGCCGCTCACTCCGACCTTGGCGGCGCTGTGCCAGATCGAATCCAAGGGGGTCAAGGCCGGCATCCCCGCCTTCGCCGTGGAAAAAACCCTCAAGGTGAAGCCGTTTCATCTGGCGAGCATTCGCCTGGCACACCAAGCCGGGGTTGCTGTCGCCATGGGGACGGACGCCGGAACGCCTTTCAATCTGCACGGCGAAAACCTGCAGGAACTCCAGCTCCTGGTGCAGCACAGCGGCTTTTCGCCCCTGGAGGCCATCGAGGCCGGCACCCGTGTCAACGCCCAGGTGCTGGGTCTGGAAGAAGAGCTGGGAACCATCGAAGAGGGCAAACTTGCCGACCTGGTGGCCGTGGACGGGAACCCTCTTGACGACATCGGTATTCTCCTTCAGCGCCGGTCCATTCGTCTGGTGGTGCTCGGCGGCAGCATCGTGAACCCTAACCCCAAAAAGGAGGAAGTAGGATGAGACAGATGATGAAGCGCTTCGGGAAGGCCTTTTTGATTGCCGTACTGACGGCAGCCGCCGGCGCCTGGCTGACTGCGGCTTCAGCGGATGCCCAAGGCAAGGAGATCAAGGAATTGATCATCGCCATCGGCGTGGATGCGGACACGCTCAACCCGCAGGAGCAGACAACCACTCTCATCCAGAACATGTGCGATCTGATCTACGACAACTTCTTTTTTCAAGACCCGGCCGGCAAGCTTCACCCCCGCCTGGCCACCAAATACGAGGTGTCGCCCGACGGCCTCACGTACACGCTCAACCTGCGCAAGGGAGTCAAGTTCTCCGACGGCACCGATTTCAATGCCGACGCCGTGAAGCTCACCTTTGACCGTGCGCTCGACCCCAAGATGCGGGTGCCGCTGCGCTTTGCCATTGGCATGGTAAAGGAATGCGTGAAAATCGACGATTACACCGTCGCCCTGAAGCTGAACTACCCCTTCGCACCGCTGGCGCCGACGCTTTCTCTGACGCTGGTTTCCACCATCAGTCCCGCAGCCATCCAGAAATACGGCGAGGAGATCCGCCAGAACCCGGTGGGCGCAGGCCCTTACATCCTGAAAGAATGGGTCAAGGGCGACCGCCTTGTTTTCGTGCGCAATGAAAACTATTACGGCGACAAGCCCACGGTGGCCCAGATTACCTGGAAGATCGTACCCGAGGCGGCCACCCGCGAGGCCATGCTGCAGTCCGGCCAGGTTCACATGTGCTACAAGCCGCTGCCGTCCAACCTGGCCGCGCTGCAGGCGGACTCGAATATAAAAGTCGAGATGCCCCTGGACACCCGGACCATTTTCATGGGACTGAACTGCCAGAAGGGCGTGACCGTCGACAAGAAAGTGAGGCAGGCCTTCAACTACGCGGTCGACAAGAAAGCCATCTGCAAGAAGATCCTGTTCGACACGGCCGAGCCCATGGACGGCCCGGTGTCGCCGGTGGTGTTCGGCCATTTCAAGATGGATCAGCAATACGATTACAACCCCGAAAAAGCCAAACAACTCCTGAAGGAAGCCAACTTCGACTTCTCCAAGACCGTTTCCATGCGCACGCCTCAAGGCCGCTACCTGTTCGACAAGCAGGTGTCCGAGGCCGTCCAGGCTTACCTGCAGGCCATCGGCGTAAAAATCGAACTGCGGACTTACGACTGGCCGACCTACATAGCGGGTCTGCTCAAGCCGCTGGCGGAAAGCGAGCTGGAGGTCTTCCTGCTGGGCTGGGGCCCGCTCATCCTGGATGCGGACATGGGTCTCTACGGGCAGTTTACCTGCGAGGTCAATCCACCCAAGGGGCTGGGGTCGGCGTTTTACTGCAACCAGGAGTATGACGCGATCATGAAGGACTCCCGCCGGGAGCAGGATCCCCAGAAGCGCTTGGCCGTGTTGAAAAAGGCGTCGCAGAAAGTCTGGGACGACTGCCCCTGGCTCTGGCTGCATGTCGAAAAGTTCGTCCTCGCCTACTCAAGCAAGATCAACGGCATGGTGGTGACGCCGACTGAAAAGTTTTTCCCGCAGTACATTACGATGAAATAAATGCACATGCTCCGAGGCCGGGGCAATCTCCCCGGCCTCGCCTGTTAACCGTGCCATACCGGTCGCGCCACTGATGCTGAGCTACGTCATTAAACGGCTTCTCTCGATGATCCCCGTGCTCATCGGGATTTCCATTCTCCTTTTCTTCATGCTCCGGATGCTGCCCGGAGACCCGGCCCAGGTCCTGGCCGGGCAAATGGCCTCGCCCGAGGAAATTGCGACCATCCGCACGCAGCTCGGCCTGGACCGGCCGATTTACGAGCAGTATCTATCCTACCTCGGCCGCCTCGTGCGCCTGGACCTCGGCCGTTCCGCCCGCACCCAGAACCCGGTCATCGAGGAGATCTGGGCGAGGTTGCCGAACACCGTCCTGCTGGCGGTCGTTGCCATCAGTCTGGCCTGTTTGCTGGGGATCCCGGCCGGTATCATCTCCGCCGTGCGCCCTTACACCTGGGTGGATTATGCAGTGACCATGGGAGCCCTCTTTGGGATTTCCATGCCGGTGTTCTGGCTGGGCATGATGCTCGTGGTGCTCTTTTCGGTCATTCTGCGATGGCTTCCCGCCGGAGGCACCGGAGGCTGGCAGCATGTGGTCCTGCCGTCGGTGACGCTGGCCTCCTTCGTCGTGGCATTCATCGCCCGCATGACGCGCTCCACCATGCTGGAAACCCTTGCCCAGGACTACACCACCACCGCCCGGTCCAAGGGGTTGAAGGAAAACGTCGTTGTCATCAAGCACGCGCTCAAAAACGCCCTCATCCCCATCGTTACGGTGGTGGGGCTGCAGTTCGGCCTGCTGTTGGGCGGCGCCGTTCTGACCGAAACCGTTTTTGCATGGCCGGGCATCGGGCGGCTGATCGTGGATTCCATCCTCGCCCGTGATTATCCCGTGATTCAGGGGACAATCCTCATCTTCGGCCTGCTCTACCTTCTGGTGAATCTGGCCGTTGATCTCGCCTATGCCTATATAGATCCGCGCATCCGCTATGACTGAAGAAACCGACAAGAACGTTTGCCTGCCGGTGGAACTTTCGGCCGAAAGCCGTTTTCGGCGCTTCTGGGCCAAGCTGAGGCGCAACAAGGCGGCCGTCGCCGGAGCAATCCTGCTCTTGATCTACATCCTCTGTGCCCTGCTGGCACCGGTTATCTTCCGCGGGAATCCGGCGGCACCGAACCTTATCATGGCCCTGGAGCCACCCTCGTTGAAAGATCTTCTGGGTACCGACGAACTGGGCCGCTCGATCCTGGGCCGGGTCCTTTACGGCGCGCGCATCTCCATGCTCATCGCAATTGGGGTTGTGGCCGTCGGCCTTTTCATCGGCGTGCCGCTCGGGCTTGTTTCAGGTTATTTCGGCGGGAAAGCCGATTTCCTCATCCAGCGGGTCACCGATACCATGCTGGCATTCCCCGGGTTTCTGCTGGCCCTCGCCCTGGTGTCGGTGCTGGGGGTGGGAATCAACAACACCGTGATCTCTATCGGCATCAGCATGATTCCGCTCTACATCCGGCTGGTGCGGGGCTGCGTGCTCACGGTGCGGGAGGAAGTATACGTGGAAGCCGCGCGGGCGGCCGGCACCCGTGATGCGGTGATCCTGTTTCGGCACATTTTGCCGAACGTGATGGTGCCCATCACGGTGCAGACGAGCCTGAGCATGGGAACGGCCATCCTGTTTGCCGCCGGGCTGGGCTTTTTGGGGATCGGGGTGCAGCCGCCCACGCCCGAATGGGGGGCGATGCTGGGCTCCGCGCGAGGGTACCTATTCAATGCGCCCCATGTCGCCACCTTTCCCGGCATCGCCATATTTCTGGCGGTCCTGAGCTTCAACCTGCTCGGCGATGGGTTGAGGGATGCCCTGGATCCGAGGTTCAAGATATGACCGGTTGTTCCAAACCGCTTTTGCACATCGAGAACCTCTGCACGCGCTTCGACACCCTGGACGGGGTGGTGACGGCCGTGGATGGGATCGACCTTGAGGTCTACCCGGGAGAGACGCTCGGTTTGGTAGGCGAAAGCGGCTGCGGCAAAAGCGTTACGGCGCTGTCGATCCTGAGGCTGCTGCGCTGCCCGCCGGCCGCCATCGAGGGCCGCATCCTCTTCGATGGCAGGGACCTGCTGCAAATGGACGCGGAGGCCGTGAGGTCCGTGAGGGGCAGCGAGATCTCCATGATCTTCCAGGAGCCGATGACCTCCCTGAATCCGGTGATCACCATCGGCGAGCAGGTCGCGGAAGGCGTACGCCTTCACAAACGGCTGACCCGAACGGAATCCTGGCAGCGGGCGGCGGAAATGCTGCAGAAGGTGCAGATCCCCAGCCCGGAGAACCGGATGTCCCAGTACCCGCACAAATTTTCAGGCGGCATGCGTCAGCGGGCCATGATCGCCATAGCGCTCGCCTGCGGCCCAAAGCTCATCCTGGCGGACGAGCCCACCACGGCGCTCGATGTCACCATCCAGGCCCAGATTATGAGCCTCATGCTGCGGCTTAAGGATGAACTGCAGACGGCGATCGTCCTCATCACCCATGATTTGGGGATCGTCGCCGAGGCCGCCAGCCGCGTGATTGTCATGTATGCGGGCAAAATCATGGAGGAGGCGCCGGTCAGGGAATTGTTCAAGGACCCCCGGCACCCTTACACCCGAGGGCTCTTGGGGTCGGTCCCGGTCATCGGCCGGAGCAAAAGGCCCAGCCGTAGGCTGCAGGAAATCCCCGGCATGGTCCCCAGCCCGCTGCGCATGCCGTCAGGGTGCCGGTTCAATCCACGTTGCTCGCAGGCCATGCCGGTGTGTTGCACCGAACCCCCGCCGATGATCCGGCTCGGCGAGCACCGGCGGGTCAGCTGCTGGCTGGAAGCTGAGAGTTCAGGGACCAAGGGATCGAGGGGACAAGGGTTCAAGTGAAAAGATCATTTTTTCCGCGACCCCTGAACCCTGGACTTCATGTTCTCTTTTAGGACTCATGACGACAGCCTGCGGCCCAGGCTGATCGAAACGGCGCTTATACCGCTTGTCATAATAATGTTCCGAAAAAGAGGATGGCGGCATAAGCGGTAGTAACAACATAACGTCCGACAATCGGAACGTTATGTTGACAACCACTATAAATCAGGCGACAGGTAGAGCACCCCATGGCCTTGCTCGAGGTTGTAAACCTTAAAAAATACTTTCCGATCGAAAAGGGGATTTTGGGCCGAACCGCCGGCCACGTCAAAGCCGTGGACGGCGTCAGCTTCAGCCTGAAGCGGGGGGAAACTCTGGGGTTGGTAGGTGAGAGCGGCTGCGGGAAGACCACGGTCGGCCGCTCTTTGCTGCGGCTGATCGAGCCCACGGAAGGCCGCATCCACTTCAACGGGCAGAACCTCCTCGAACTCGACCGCGGTGAGATGCGCAAGGTCCGGGCGTCGCTGCAGATCATTTTCCAGGACCCGTTCTCCTCCCTGAACCCGCGCATGAGCGTGGGCGACATTATTGCCGAGCCCATCCGCAACCACCTGGCACTGTCGAAGGAGGAAACCCGGCAGCGGGTGGCCCACCTCATGCAACGCGTGGGGCTCCACACGGCTTACATGAGCCGATATCCCCATGAATTCTCCGGAGGCCAACGCCAGCGCATCGGCATCGCCCGGGCCCTGGCCCTGAACCCGCTCGTCATCATCTGCGATGAACCGGTCTCGGCCCTGGATGTGTCCATCCAGGCCCAGGTCATCAACCTGCTGGCCATGCTGCAGGAGCAGCTGGAGCTTTCCTACCTCTTCATCGCCCATGACCTGAGCGTGGTGGAGCACATCAGCGACCGGGTGGCGGTGATGTACCTCGGCCGCATCGTGGAGACGGCAGGCGCCGAGGCGCTTTACTCGAACCCCCGCCACCCTTACAGCCAAGCCTTGTTGTCGGCCGTGCCGATCCCAGACCCGGACGCGCGCCGGGAGAAGATCCTGCTCCAGGGGGACGTGCCGAGCCCGCTCACCCCCCCCGCCGGCTGCAGCTTCCACCCCCGCTGCTTTGCCCGCAGAGACATCTGCACCCATGAGGCCCCCGCTCTGAAGGACATCGGCGGCGGCCACGAGGTGGCGTGTCATCTGATGTGAGCGTCCTGCTCCATGCGGAGCAACTCGCAACCGAATATACTGCGCCGGCGCGAAGTGCCCCCAAAGGGCTATCCTGGAAACCGGGAGGTCTTGCGCCGGTCTTCCGTGAAATCCGTCCCTAATAGCAACCCAGGATCTTAAGATACTCGCTCTTCTCAGTGATTTTCTTGCGCACAGCTTCCAGCTCCGGGGACTCCAGGTCGGTCTCCAGGTCGATGTAGAACATGTACTTCCAAGGCTCCCCGGGGATGGGGCGGGACTCGAGCTTGATCATGTTGATCTGGTTCTCGGCAAAGACTCTCAGGATCGCGAACAGGGCGCCGGGCTCGTTGCGCGCCGAGCAAATGAGCGAGGTCTTGGAAGCCTTGCGGTCCTCGATCGGCTCCTTGCCGACGACGACGAAGCGGGTGTAGTTGCGCGGGTTGGTTTCGATGCCCTCGGCAACGACCGCCAGGCCGTAGATCTCGGCCGTGATGAGGCCGGCGATGGCGGCGTCCCCGGTGCCCTTCGAGGTGCTGACCCGCTCGGCGGCGCCGGCCGTGTCGCTCACGGCCACGAGCTCCCAGTTGTGCTGGGAGAGAAACTGGCGGCACTGCTCGATCCCTTGGGGATGGGAGAGCACCCGGCGGATGTCGGTCAGCTCCGTGCCGGGCTTCGCCAGCAAGTTCTGCATGATGCGGATCTTCACCTCGCCGATGATGCGCAGGTCGTAGTCCCGCAGCAGGTCGTAGTTTTCGTGGATGCTTCCGGAAAGCGAGTTCTCCAGCGGTACGATTCCGTAATCGACTCCGCCCGCCTTGATCGCCTCGAAGATGGACTGGAAGGTCGGCAGCGGCACCGCCTCGGCGGCATCGCCGAAATACTGCAGGCAGGCCTTGTGGCTGAAGGTGCCGACCCGGCCCATGAAGGCGGCCCGCTGGCGCGCGCTGCCGTTTTTGCGTTTGCGGTCGATGACTTTCACCCGCTCCAGGTGTGCGAAGTCGAGCTGCTTGCCGATGACCGGGGCGATCACATAGATGTCCCGCATGAGCTGGCGGAACTGCTGGGGGAATAGACTCTGGGCGCCGTCGGACATGGCGTGATCAGGGTCGTGGTGCACTTCGACCATGAGCCCGTCCGCCCCCGCGGCAATGGCGGAGCGCGCCATGGGGCTCACCTTCTCGCGCATTCCCGTGGCGTGGCTGGGGTCGACAATGATCGGCAGATGCGTCAGCTTCTTCAGGACCGGGATGGCGGAAAGATCGAGGGTGTTGCGGGTGTAGGGCTCGAAGGTGCGGATGCCGCGCTCGCACAGCACCACCTGGGTGTTGCCCTCGGACAGGATGTACTCGGCGGACATGAGCCACTCCTCGATCGTCCCCGACAGGCCGCGCTTGAGCAGCACGGGTTTGCCCATACGGCCCACGCACTTGAGCAGCTCGAAATTCTGCATGTTGCGGGCGCCGACCTGGACCACGTCCACATACTTCATCATAAGATCGGCCTGGGAGGGCGACGTCATCTCGGTCACCACCCCGAGCCCCAGCGTCTCGCGCACCTCGGAGAGGATTTTGAGCCCGTTCTCCTCCATCCCCTGGAAGGAATAGGGCGAGGTGCGCGGCTTGAAGGCGCCGCCGCGGAACAGGGTGGCGCCGGCCGTCTTGACCTCGCGGCCGATCGTGAGTGCCTGCTCGAGGCTTTCGACCGCGCAGGGGCCGGCGATGACGCAGATGTTTTCGCCGCCGATGAGCACGTCCCCCACCCGCACGAGGGTGTCTTGGGGGTGCATCTCGCGCCCGACCAGTTTGTAGGGGGTCTTGACCCGAAGCACCTTGGCCACTCCGGGAAGTCGCCGCAGCTCCTCCTCGGCGACGCCGGGCTTGCCGAGGAGGCCGATGCGCTCGACATCGGTCGGGGGCAGCTCCCGGCAGTCGCAGCGCTTGGCCTTGAGTTTGCGCAGCAGTTCGCTTTTACCCTCCAGGGTCAAGTCTTTATCCAGTTCCAGGATCATGGCGTGTGTCTCCTTATTTGTGTCGGTGTTTACGTCTTAAAAAAAACATAAAGCCCCGAGGTTGGGTCTCGGGGCTTTCGATGCGAAACCCCGGACAGACCGCCATCGGTCCATCCGGGGCTTTATGTCGTTGGGTATGGCTAACGGCCCGGATGGACGCTTCTAAACCACCACCAGCAAAAGAAGCGTCCGTTCATGTGTTGGAAATCAGCTTTCAATTTTTTGCTGCAATATTAAGGAAAGTTTCATGCCTCTGTCAAGACCTGTTTTTCAGGCGTGCGGGCAGGTCGGTCCACTAGCCCTTCAGGGCGTCGGTGTGTTCACCGTTGGATCAGCCCCCTGAATCGCTCGCCGGTCGGGGTCAACTTCCCTTTCAGGATATTTTCGGCGGCCGCGCTGTCGCTCAGCGTCATGAGCTGTCCAGGGCTGAGGCGACTGGTTTCGGTCGTGTAATCGATGTATGCGTATAGGTATTTCATCCAGAAAAATGAACAGAACTCGGCATCGATGGTGCGGGCGAGGTTGACCACCAGCTGGATGAAATTCTCATCCAGCGGCTGCCAGAAAGAAAACGCGTCCCGGCCGAAAGCCTCCACCGGGGAAATGCGGGTGAGCTCGCGGCCGAGGACTTTGTAGAGCCACGCCTCGCCGATCGCCACCCGCTTGCCCTTGGCCCGCGCCGCTTCAGCGGCTTTCAAGACCCGGTCGGATGCGAAACCATACTGGACGGGGTAGATGTGAAAGTCGATGTAGTCCAGCTCCGGGATAGCGGCGAGCGCCTTGAAGTAGTCTATCGACACCCAGCTCCCGGCGCCGGCCCCGAGCTTGACGCCGGGGTGGTCAAGGTCCTTCACCACCTGTCTGACCGTCGCCGCGAATTCCGCGGGCGAAAACGACAGCCCCGTGTTGCGGGTCTGGGTGTCCGGCTCCGAGAGGATGGTGAGAAAATCCGGTCGGATGTCGGCAATGACGGCCTCGGCCATCTCCCTCAGCGCGGCGCCGAACTTGTCGCGTTTCAACCAGCGGTAGTCCACCTCGAGCCGGCTGAGCTCCGGCTCCCGGAAGGCCGCGCCCATTTCAACAACCATGATCAACCCCCGCTGGCGAATCTCGGCGGCGAGCTTGAGGTAGAACTCGCGGTATTCCGCCGCACGCGGATGGCTGCGGGTCAGAACCGGGTAGTGCAGTCTGAGGGAGACGCTCTGAACCCCCAGGGCCTTCAGGCGGTCCAGGGTGAGGGCGGTCGCGTGCACGACCTGCTCGCTCAGAAGGGTCTCCCCGCGGTTGCTGTTGGCCGCCAGAAGCTCGACCCCGAAGGCCGTGTCTGTTTTTTTCTGCCCCCAGGGAAGCGGGATGAGCGGCAGCTGACGGTCGATCTCCGCGTCAATTTCGCGGTATATCGCCCGGTAGCCTTCCGGGACCTCCTGGGGTACGTTGTGCACGGGTACCGACTCCAAAACCCGTTGGACGCAGGCCGCCGTCAGAAGGCACCAGACGGCCAGGACCGCGAATGGTAGTTTTTGCATGCATCCTCCCAACCCGGACAAGTGGGAACCAAATTCGAAATCCGAATCACGAAACTCGAAACAAATTCCAATTGTCCCCATTTTTCATGGAATTTCAATCTTAAACGGCTGACGATTACTTAAATCAGGATGCGCCGCTTTACAATCCCCTGAAAGGCATTACTATCGTTGCGAGGAACTAAAAAATAATGAATTGGAGATCGATCAGATCGGAGACAATCGCATGACCACAACAAAAAAAATATTCAGTGTCGCAGCGGATGCCGAGGGCAACCCCCAGGGGCTGGCCGCTCATCAAGTTCCCGCGGAGTTGCCCATTCTGCCGTTGCGCAACACCGTGGCATTCCCGTTCACTATCATCCCGCTGTCGGTCGGCATATC
>Ga0210069_1000093_pt1 | contig 17008 bp, 13 predicted proteins | sample RushSE_TuleB_D2_FD_185568 | JGI IMG/M metagenome (GOLD analysis project Ga0210069, IMG submission 185568) | Wetland microbial communities from San Francisco Bay, California, USA, that impact long-term carbon sequestration - RushSE_TuleB_D2... | ecosystem: Environmental > Aquatic > Marine >... | reverse complement strand
GATCTGATCGGAACGGGCGCGTGCGAAGGCCGCCGTTTTTTGCAGCTGCACCAAAGGATCGGCACTGCGGTCGTAGCTCAGGTCAAAGGAATGTCCGCTGCGGCGGGCGATCTCGGCCAATGCCAGCAAATAAGCCCGCACGAAGGGAAAACCGCCCTCGGGCTGGCAGACGTGGATGCGCGGCAAAGCACTGATGAACCCCAGCTGCAGCGCCTCTTCGAGGGCCTGCGCGACGGAGCGCGCCAAGGCCCCGCCGCCCACCTGGATCACGACACCGTCGACCCGTTCCGATCGATCGAGCAGCTGCATCACCATTTCCCAGCCCAGGGTGGACCCGCCCTCGATGTTCGACCAGTTGTCGTTGCCGGCGCAGGCAAAAGGGACCCACCCGTTTTCGGTCAACGCCTTCTGAAAAGCAAGGTAGCAGGGGTCGCCCTCGCCGGTGCTTGAGCGGGGGGTTTTCTCCACCACCGTGCCCCGCTCAGCCAGCATGGCGGCCACTGCAGGGTCGACATCCTCCGGCACGAAGGCATGCAGTTCGTAGCCGCCGGCCCGAGCCACGGCCGAGGCGCCCAGAGCTGCGTTGCCGCAGCTGTAGATGGCCAAAACCTTTTTCGCTACTTTACCCTTGAGCGCTCTCAGGGCCTCCAAATACAACAGGGTGCCCATCAGGTGCCGGCCCTTGTGGGATCCGGTCACGTTGCCGGTTTCATTTTTCACCCACAGGCGGCCGGACCGGCCGAGGGCGGATTCCAGGCCGGGTTCTTCGGTCATCGGGGTCACGTCGAAGTCCCGGCCCTCCATGCCCAGCAGGCGCTCCGTCATTCCGTCCAGCATCCGGCGATAACGGTCATAACCGATCAGGGTGCAGCCGGAAAGGAGGGGACTGAAAAGGTCGAAGGTGAGCGTGGAGCCGGTTGCCCAGAATTTGCGGATACGTGCAACGACTTCTGAACCCAGGGGCAACGTCCTGCGCAGAATGTGCTCCTCTCCGGGGCTGTTGCCCGGGCAGCTGAAGATGCCCGATTCGAGCGGGTAATCTTTTCTGCAGACCGCACACGTGAGGCAATTATAAGACACCATGATCTCCCTTGAGCTTGAAAGATTATTGACATTTCTCAGGACTTCGCGCACAAGTAACAACTTCTTGGGACATGAGTCAACGGCGACCCGCAAAGCGGGGGGCTTTGATTTTCGACCGCGGGCCGAAGGTCCAAAAGCGCGTCAGTGCTTCGAACGTTAAACTTGCCGTCGTGTGCAAAAAACGCGGTTTTTATTGCAAGAACCAATTTGGATGCCGGCGTGAGGTTCTCGCTGAGGTGAAGAGGATGAACAACGATGTCATCACCCGACTGGATGCATTCGGGGGGCGGCTGAACTGGCTGGTCGAGCGCTTCTGTGCCCTTCTCATGGCAGCCCTGGTCATGGTGATCTGGTTCGAAGTCTTCCAGCGCTACGCGCTGAGGCTTGGGTTCACCTGGGGCGAAGAGTTGTCACGCTACATCATGATCTGGGCGGCGCTGATGGCCGTCCCGGTCGGGGCCTACCGCCGTGAACACATCGGGCTGGCGATCATCAGCAACGCCCTGCCAATCGCCCACCGCCGTTATCTGCGCCTGGTGCTCGACATCATCGGCCTCGCGTTTTTTGTCTTTCTGACCGCCTACGGCGTCGGCATGGCGGCCAGCGGCAAAACCCAGTATGCCACCATCTTCGGGATGACCATGGTGGTGCCGTTTGCATCGGTGCCCGTCTGCGGCGCGTTGACGACCCTACAGCTGATTGTGACCATGCTGCGCGATTTTTCGCCGCAACCGGAGGTGAAAGCCTCATGACGATCGTCGCACTGATTTTCTTCGGCCTGATGCTGGTGGGCCTTCCGGTCGGCTATGTCCTGGGGGTTGCCGGGGTGGCCGGCCTCATCCAGGTGGGCGGAGAAAATTTCCTCGCGATGGCCCCCAAGCGGTTTTTCGAGGGCCTGGATCTTTTCACCTTCATGGCCATGCCGTTTTTCATCATGGCCGGCGAGATCATGAACCGCACGGGTATCACCAACAAGATCGTGGAATTTGCGGATTCGCTGGTCGGGTACATGCGCGGCGGCCTGGCGCACACCAATATGGTGGCCTCGGTGATATTCGCCGGGATGACGGGCGCCGCTGTCTCCGACACCGCGGCCTTCGGCAACACCCTGGTGCCGGCCATGGTCAAGCAAGGCTACACTCGATCTTTCTCCTGTGCCGTCACGGTCGCGGGCTCCATCATCGGCCCCACCATCCCGCCCTCCAACCTGATGATCATCTACGGGTCGCTGATGGGGGTGTCGATCGCCGGATTGTTTGCAGCCGGCATCCTGCCTGGATTGCTGATCTGCGCGGTCTGCATGATTTACATCGTGGCGGTCGGGAAACGCAAGAATCTCCCTGTCAGCGATCTGGGCTTCAGCCTGAAGCGGATTATGGTGAGCTTCAAATCAAGCTTCCTGGCCCTGCTCATGCCCGCCATCATCCTGGGCGGGATCATTTTCGGCATCGTCACTCCCACCGAGGCGGCCGCAATTGCGGTGGCTTATGCTTTTTTCTTAGGGGTTTTCGTTTACCGCACCTTGACCTTCGACGCAATCGTCCAGACGCTGATCCGCACGTCCATCATCACGGGGGTGGTTTTTCTGATCATCGCCTCGGCGTCGATCCTGAGCTGGTGGATGACCTTCATGCAGATCCCCCAGAGCATCGCCAAGCTCTTTCTCTCGATCTCACGGAACCCCCAGGTGGTGATCACCCTGATCCTTTGTCTGCTGCTGATCATCGGAATGTTCATGGACATCAATGCGGCTCTGATCATCCTGGCGCCGGTCCTGGGGCCGCTCACGCAAACGATCGGGATGGACCCGGTGCATGCCGGCGTCATGATCGTGCTGACCCTCAACATCTCCCTGATGACGCCCCCCGTCGGGGCCTGTCTCTTCGTGATCAGCTCGATCACCGGCGAGCGTCTGGAAACCATCAGCAAGGAGCTCTGGCCGTTCATCCTGTTGGAGACGGCCGTGCTTTTTCTTATCGCCTTCTGGCCGACATTCACGCTGTTCATGCCCCGGCTCCTGCTGGGCAAATGACCAAAGAGGATGCCATGACGCCTGGACAACCGGCGGCAAAGGATTTACTGTGGTTTGCGTTTTGAAAGACTCCGGAGCAAACCCGATGCAATGCCTCAACCACCCACAACTCCATAGGAGGTGCCTCAATGAAATCTCATAGTCTTCTCTGTGCGGCAGTGATTGTGCTGGCGGCCCTGCTGGTCGTCCCCCTAATCCCGGTCTCAGCCGACGCGGCCAAGGTTCTCAAGCTCCACCACCTCAACAAGGACGACCCGTTCAACAATGCCACCGGCGCCATGGCGACGGTGTTCAAAAGCCTGGTGGAAGCCGGCACCAACGGCGGGATCGAAGTGCAAACCTTCCCGAACGGGCAGCTGGGCAAGGACAACGATGTCGTCACCCAGGTGAAGACCGGGGTCATCCAATCCGGCATCCACTCCGTGGGCGGGTTCGCATCGGCCTACCCCATGATGGGCGTGATCGATGTCCCCTTTGCGTTTCCGAACATCAGCGTCACCTACGCCGTTTTCGACGGCCCCTTCGGCGACAGGTTTGCGGGCGACATCGAGCAGAAAACCGGGCTGAAAGTGCTGGGGTTCGGCGACTCCGGGGGGTTTTTCCACTTCACCAATTCCAAGCGGCCCATCACCAGCCCGGATGACATGAAGGGTCTTAAGATCCGCACGATGGGCCTCGACACCCACAAGGCCATCGTCAGCTCCCTGGGCGGGCAGCCGGCGGCCATCGCCTGGACCGAGGTCTACACCGCGCTGCAGACCGGGGTCGCCGATGGGCAGATGAACCCGGTCCCGATCATCTCTTTTGCGAAGTTCAACGAGGTTCAAAAGTACCTGACATTGAGCGGCCACCTTTTTGCACCTTATGTCTGGGTGATGAACAAGGATTTCTATAACAGCCTCAGCCCGGCGGAGAAGTACGTGGTCGCCTATGCCGCTAAATCGGCCATCGTGGCCGGCCGCGGCGTCAGCCGCGCCATCGAGGCTTCCGACCTCGGCTTGGCGGGCCTCAGCAAGGACATGAAGGTCAACTCCCTCACCCCCGAGCAACTGGTCAAATTCCGCGACGCGACCATGCCGGCTGTGAAGAAGATCATCGTCGAAAAGCACGGCGCCGAGGGCGAGGCCATGATGAAGGCCTTCCTGGAGGCTATCGAGGTGGCATCCAAGTAAGATTGCCGACAGATTGTTTGCTGCAGGTCGGGGCCGCCCCCCCTTTGGGGGAGCGGCTCTTCTTTTTGATATGAGTAGCGTGTTGCCTGAACCCGGCTATTTAATCCCCGAGCGCATGAAGCTCTGGACGAACTGGCGCTGGAAAAGCAAAAAGGCGATCAGAAGCGGGGAGACGGCGAGCAGGGTCCCGGCCGAGATGACCGAGAAGTTGACCCCCGACTCGGGCGCGCCGAAGATGGAAAGCCCCACCGTGAGCGGCCGGGTGTTGGTGGAGTTGGTGATGACGACCGGCCAGAGGAAGTTGTTCCAATGGTAGCTCACCGAGACCAGGCCGTAGGCAAGGTAGGTCGGTCGAGCGAGCGGGACGTACACTTTGAGCAGGATGGAAAACCAGCCCGCCCCCTCGACCCGCGCCGCATCCTCCAGTTCCTTGGGTACCTGCTTGAACGCCTGGCGCAGCAGAAAAATGCCGAAGGCCGACCCCATGTAGGGCAGCCCGATGCCCAAAATCGTGTCCACCAGGCCTAGCTTGCTCGTCGTCAGGTAGTTCTGGACGATGAGCACGTCGGGCATGATCATGATCTGGATCAATACGAGGATGAAGGCGGTTTCCTTGCCCGGGAAGTCGAAGCGCGCAAAGGCGTAGGCCGCCAGGGTGCACAGGACGATCTGCCCTGCCAGTGTCATGCAGACCAGCATGAAGGTGTTGAGGAAATACCGCGCGAAGGGCGCCACATTCCAGGCCGAGCGGAAGTTGTCGAGCGTCAGCGGCGCCAGCAAATCGAAGCGGCTGACGAAGTCCATGGGGTGGAAGGCCGCCCAGGTGGCGTAAAGCAGGGGCGCCGCCCACAGGAAGGCCAGCAGCCAGGCCGCCACCACTTCAAGGACATGTCCCCAGTCGGATTCCCGGATCATCATCTTGCCACTTGAACCTTTGGCCCCTCGAACCCTGCGGCCCCTCTCATTGATAGTGGACCCGTTTCTCGATGTATTTGAACTGCGTGACGGCCAGCGCGCCCAGAATGAGCAGAAGCACCACGCTGAGCGTCGATGCGTAGGCCGTGTCCCAGAAGCCGAAGGCGACCTCGTAGATGTAGTACAGCAGCAGCGAGGAGGCGTTGTCCGGGCCGCCCTTGGTCAGGATGAAGATGTGGTCAACCAGCTTGAAGGAATTGATCGTCGAGTTGACCAGGACAAAAAGCGTCGTCGGCATCAACAGGGGCAGTGTCACGCGGCGGAAAAAGTACCAGCGCCCGGCGCCCTCGATGAGGGCCGCCTCCTCGAGTTCCGGGGAGATTCCTTGCAGGGCCGCCAGGTAAAAAATCATGAAGAAGCCGGCATCCTTCCAGATTGCCAGCACCATCATGCAGCCCAAGGCCGTGCTGGGGTCCCCGAGCCAGCTGTGGCTGGGTATCCCGAACAGGCCGCAGAGGTTGTCGAGGATGCCGATCTGGGGCGTGTAGAAGAAAAGCCAGATGTTGGCCACCGCAATCATCGGCAGAATGGTAGGGGTGAAGTAAGCGGTGCGCACGACCGCCCGGCCGGGCAGCTTGCCGTTGACCCAAACGGCCATCAAAAGGGCCAGGCAGACGCTGATGGGAATGGTGCCGAACGCGTAGATGAAGTTGTTTTTCAGCACCTGCCAGAACACCGGATCATTCGCCATGTAGGCGTAGTTGTCCAGCCCGACGAACAGGCTCGGCCGCCCCTGGCGCGGGGTCGAGAAGAAGCTCGAGAATATGCTGCCGACGATGGGGTAGTGGGTAAAGGTCACCATCAGCACCGAGGCCGGCAGAAGCAGCAGCCAGGCGTAGACCCAGCGGGCGGTTTTGGGATTAAAATGCGTCATTGCACAATCTATAACCCAGAAATCTGAGTAGTCCCCCTCCCGCAAGGGGAGAGGAATTTCAGTCGGAGATGCTTCCAACAAGCAATAGAAAGATAACTCTAAACGACGCCTTTTTCTGGAACCGCGGATTCCGTTTTGGAACCCACGGTTCCAGGAGTTTTCCCCCTTGATAAAAGAAATCGGCGCACGCCGATTTCTTTAGCGATAATTTTTCAGCACGCGCTCGGCCTGCTGCTGGGCCCCGGTCAGGGCATCCTTGGGCGACTTGCCGCCGGTGAGCACGCTCTGGATGGCATCGTCCAGGACCTTCTTCACCCGGGCGTTCTCGTGCACCGCGAGTTCGGCCACCGAATACTGGAACTGGTCGCGGGCGACGGCTGCCGCCGGGAACTCGGAAACATATTTCTCGAGGGTCGCCGTTTTGTAAGCGGCAGGGCTGGTGGCCACGTAGCCGGTGGCCATGGACCAACGCGCGGTCAGCTCCGGCGAGGTCATGAACTTGATGAACTTCACCGACGCCTTGCGCTCTTCGGCCGACGCCCTCTTGAAAATGTAGAAATTGCCGCCGCCGGTGGGCGATCCCCGACGCTTGCTGGCCGGCAGCATGCTCACCCCGAATTCGAACTTGGCGCCTTCGCGCACGGCAGTGAGGTTGCCGGTGGTGTGCCACATGATCGCGGTGGCGCCCTCGAGAAACTTCTGGCGCAGGGTGCCCCAGTCGATGGTCCCCTCCGGCATTGCCTTGTACTTGGCTGCCAGATCGCGCCAGTACTGCAGCGCCTCGACGACCTCCGGCTTGTCGAAGTAAGTCCGGTTGCCATCCTTGTTCATGAGCTCCAGTCCGTTTTGGATGCAGAGGGCCTGAAACATCCAGTAAGGGTAACCGGTGGAGGGGATGTGCACGCCCCAGCGGGTCACGTTGCCGGAAGCATCTTTTTTAGTCAGTTTTTGGGCGGCCGCGGCCATCTCGGCCCAAGTGGCCGGCGGCTTGTTCGGGTCGAGGCCGGCCTCCTTGAATGCATCCTTGTTGTAGTACATGACGATGGTGGAACGCTGGAACGGGACACCCCAGATCTTGCCCTTGACTTTGGAGTTTTCCATCAGCGCGGGATAGAACGACGAAAGCCATTGCTTGTCCTCGGCCGAAGTGGCCACGTCGTCGAAGGGTATGATGACGCCCTGGTCCATGAGCTCGAACACGTCGATCGAGAACAGCACGCTCAGCTGCACCGGCTGGTTGGCCTTGACCGCGGCCAGGGCCTTGACCCGCGTGTCGTCGTAGTTGCCGGCGTAGACAGCCTTGACCTTGATGTCCGGATTGGCTTTTTCGAATTCGGCGATCATGTCGTCGATGACCTTGGTGATCGGTCCCCCCACGGCCACAGGATAGTACATGTTGAGTTCGACCGCTGCCTGAGCTGCTGTTCCGCCCAGGGCGCAGACTGCCAACGCGAGCCAGAACAAAGCCTTGATCACGCCATGTTTCATTTCGAGCCTCCTCCTGTTGGGTTGCTGTTGGCCCGGGCCATGCGCGGTCCGGGCAATGGTTTGACCCTTAGCCCGCATGGCGCCGGCCGCTGCGGGCTTCGAAAAAATGACTTTCAGCCTTCGGCCAGGTCATGTGAATTCGCTCACCGGCGGACAGTTTGACCCGGCCGTTCTGCCGGACGATCAGCTCGCACTCCCCTATCCTGCAGGCGACGAGGCTGTCCGCACCCAAGTATTCCAGGCTGAGCACTTCCGCCGCCAAGCCCGTATCGGCCAGGCTGATTTTTTCGGGCCGCACCCCCACAATGAGCCCCTCGAGCACTCCCTGGGGCAGGCTGCCGGCCAGGTTGGCATGCGCCCAGCGGAGGACATCCGCGTTGTCGAGGGGCAGCAGGTTCATCGGCGGGGTGCCGATGAAGCCGGCGGCGAAGACGGTGGCCGGGCGGGCGTAGAGGTCTTCCGGGGCGGCAAACTGCTCGACGTGGCCGGCATTGAGGAGCGCAATTTTGTCCGCCATGGTCATGGCTTCGACCTGGTCGTGGGTGACGTAGATCATGGTGATCCCCAGCCGCTGCTGGAGGGTGCGGATCTCACGGCGCATCTCGTGGCGCAGCTTGGCGTCCAGATTGGACAGAGGCTCGTCCATGAGGCAGACCGGAGCTTCGCTGACGATGGCTCGGCCTAAAGCGACGCGTTGGCGCTGGCCGCCAGACAGTTCGGCCGGTTTGCGAAGCAGCAGGCCCTGCAGTCCCAGCAGCTCCACCGCCCGCTCCAGCCGGCGCCGGCGCTCGGCCGCCTCGAGCTTGCGGACCTTGAGGCCGAAGACGATATTTTCGGCGATATTCAAGTGGGGAAACAGTGCGTAGGACTGGAAGACCATGGAGAGGTTGCGCTTGGCCGGCGGCAGCCCCGTGACGTCCTTGCCCTCGATGCGGATGCGGCCGGCGCTGACGGTCTCCAACCCGGCGATGAGCCGCAGGACGGTGGATTTACCGCAGCCCGACGGACCCAGCACCACCAGCAGCTCGCCGGCCGGCGCCGTGAAGCTGACCTGGTCCACCGCCTGCACATCGCCCCAGGATTTGGAAACTTTTTCGAGCTCGATCTGCATCAGGTTTTCCTCTTCGCAAAGGCCCCCCACTCAGGCATGAGCCTGCTCCCCGCCGGGTGAACCGCAACAATCCGGCAACCCGTAAAAAGCGCGATCAACAACGCCCGGATTGGTCGCGAGGAAAATTTTACTTGTTTTCCTAACATCCGCCCCCGGCTGCGTCAAGCAAACCCACTATTTTTTCAGCATGTTTCCGCCTTTGTGGCGCTGGTTGCGGAAGGCGGCCGGCTGCCATCAATAAAGCCTAATCCTGGGAGTCCATTCGGTCGATATAAACAATCATGAGATCGTTATTGATGGTTTGTCTGTCATGGCTGGTCCTCTGGGTGCCCGTTTCCGGAACACACGCCGAGTCCGGAGTACCGATCCTGCTCTACCACCGCTTCGGCCCCACGGTCGCCGACAGCATGACCGTGACCACCGCGGTCTTTGAATCCCACCTGAAGTATCTGCACGAGAACGGGTACAAGGTCATCCCGCTCAAGGATCTCATGAGGATGTACTTCGGCGAAGGAATCCCTGCCGATTCGCGCTACGTGGTCCTGGTCGCCGACGACGCGCACATCTCGGTCTACACCACCGCCTGGCCGGTGCTCAAAAAATACAACGCCCACATGACGCTGTTCGTCTACCCGTCGGCCGTATCGAACGCCTCCTACGCCATGACCTGGAACCAGTTGCGGGAGCTGAAGGCGACCGGGTTTTTTGATTTTCAGTCCCACACCTACTGGCATCCCAATTTCAAGAAGGAACGGGAGCGTCTGACACCGGTCGAGTTCGAAAGACTCGTTCACATGCAGTTCACCAAGTCCAGGGAGAAGCTCGAAAAAGAGCTGGGCGTGAAGGTCGATCTGCTGGCATGGCCCTTCGGCATTTTCGACTCCGGGCTCATGGCCAAGGCCGGCGAGGCCGGTTACACAGCCGCCTTCACGATCGAACGGCACGCCGTCACGCGGGAAGACCAACCTATGGCGCTGCCCCGCTACCTGCTGGCCGACACCGACCGTGGCAGGGCTTTTGAAGCCATTTTGAACGCATCGCATTTCGTCGCCAAGAGGGAGAGCAAGCATGGGAAAAGCAATTAGGACTCTGATTTGGTTTGCGGTTTTTGCATTGATCTTCCCTGCGGCCGGGTGGCCGGAGGGTCTTCCAGGCGTGAAAGTGGTCGATCAGAATACCGGGCAGGCCGTCGAAGGCACCACGGTCGTGCTGGACGGAAAGATCCTCGCGGCCGACGACCAGGGGCGTTTTCCCATCTCAAAAGGCGGCGGCAAGCTGGGCGTGAAGGCCCCCGGCTACAACCGGGTCGAACGGGCTCTGCCCGATCCATTGCCGGATCAGCTCATCGAAGTCCAGCTGGCGCCTCTGACACCCAAGGCGCTTTATCTTTCATTCTACGGTGTCGGGTCGAAAGCCCTCAGGGGCCCCGCCCTGAAGTTGATCGAGGATACCGAGCTGAACGCGCTGGTCATCGACGTCAAGGGCGACCGGGGCATGATACCCTACCGCAGTTCGGTTGCACTGGCGGCCGAGGTGGGCGGCCAGCGCATCATCACCGTGCGCGACATCGACGGCCTGCTTGCGACATTCAAGGAAAAAGGCATCTACACCATCGCGCGCATCGTGGTCTTCAAGGACGATCTCCTGGCGACCGCCCGCCCGGACCTGGCGGTGAAGACCCCGGCGGGTGAACCCTGGCGCGACCGCGAGCATCTGGCCTGGGTTGATCCTTTCCGCAGGGAGGTCTGGAACTACAACATCCAGATCGCCGAAGAGGCGGCGAAGCTCGGTTTCGACGAGATCCAGTTCGATTACGTGCGGTTTCCGGATTCGCACTCACCGCGTTTTTCCCAGCCGAGCACTGAAGAGGCCCGGGTGAAAGCGATCGCGGGGTTCCTCCAGGAGGCCAAGGCTCGCCTGGCGCCCTACAATGTGTTTCTGGCGGCGGATGTCTTCGGCTACGTCTGCTGGAACCTGAACGACACCGACATCGGCCAGAAGCTTGACCCCATCGCCTCGGCGGTGGACTACCTTTGCCCCATGCTCTACCCGTCCGGGTTCCAGTTCGGGATCCCCGGCTTTCGCAACCCCGTGCAGAACCCGCATGAGATCGTTTATTTATCGCTCAAGAAAGCACAGGAGCGAACGAAAATTTCCCCTCTGCGCTTCCGTCCTTGGCTGCAGGCGTTTAAGGACTACGCCTTCGACCGCCGGCAGTTCAACGGCAAGGAGCTGCGGGACCAGATCGGCGCCAGCGAGAAGTTCGGCTCTCAAGGCTGGATGCTCTGGAACCCGGTCAACCAGTACACGGCCGCGGCCGAGTCCCTCAAGAAGGAGATCAAAACGGCCGGCATCGACACGGTTGCCTTGAACCCCTGAAACCAATAGGATATCTTCGGCATTCCAACAAAGGTGGCCTTTTTTCATGTGGGAGCGGCATCTTGCCGCGATGGAACCGTCGCTGGAAGCCGCTCCCGCAAGGGCATCTCCTCATCACCGATAGTATGACGCGGAGTGTCGCCTGGTAGGTGGTTAGTGGTTTGAGGATTAGGACACGTGAAAAGAAGGAAGTGGCACTCGATCCATTGGCTCCTGACTGCAGCGGCCGTAGTCATTGCGTCGGCTGCGGCCGCTGCCGCCGCCCTTCTGCCTGAGCCGCTCGCCGCCATCCCAACGGCCGTCGAGGAGGCGATCCGTGCGGGCGAAACGCCCGGTGCGGTCATCGTGGTCGGCCACCAGGATCAAGTGGTTCTGCGCCAGGCCTTCGGCCATCGCAGCCTGGCGCCGCCGCGGCATATGACGCCGGATGCCGTCTTTGACGTTGCCTCGCTCACCAAGGTCGTCGCCACCACTCCTGCTGTTCTCCAGTTGGTCGAGAAAGGCCGGTTGCAGCTGGATGCACCGGTTGCCCGGTACTGGCCGGAGTTCAAGGGCCACGGCAAGGATCGCATCACCATCCGCCAGCTGCTCACACACTACTCCGGGTTGAGACCCGGCATGCCCCCCAAACCGGCATGGTCGGGCTACGATGCTGCCCTGAAACAAATTGCCGGGGACAACCCGACGCAGCCAGCGGGCTCCCGCTTCATATACAGCGACCTCAATTTCACCATTCTTGGCGAGCTGGTCCGGCGCGTCTCCGGCGATCCCCTTGAGGTCTATTGCCGCCGGCACATCTTCGAGCCCATGGGGATGAAAGACACCGGGTTCAAGCCGCCACGGTTTCTTAACGGCCGCCTGGCACCCACCATGGAGGGCAGCTCTGGAGTGGTGCACGACCCGGACACCCGGCGCATGGGAGGCATCTCAGGTGCGGCCGGTCTTTTTTCCACAGCCGACGATCTGGCGTATTTCGCCCAGACCTTGCTGGACCAGGGTTGCCATGCGGGAGGGTCGCTTCTTAGCCCTGCCGCGATCAAGGACATGGTGCAGCCCCAGTCGCCGGTCGGAAAACTGCCTGCCAGGGGGCTGGGCTGGGCCATTCATTCCCCTTCCGGCAACTGGAGTGAAATGCTCCCCGCCGGGACCTTCGGCCACAAAGGTTTTACCGGCACGCTGCTCTGGGTTGACCCGGAAACCCGGACCTACCTCATCGTCTTGAGCAACCGCGTCTACCCCGACGGCGAGGCCAGGGAGGAAACCCTGCGGGACAAGGTGTTTTCCCTGGTGGTGCAGGCTACCGGCCGGCCCGCACCCACATCGCTCGAGGAGGTGATTTCACAAGTTCAAGTCGGCATGTCGACGAGCAGGGTCATGACCGGCGTGGATGTGCTGGCCGCCCGGAAGTTCGCTGCCCTGGCGGGTAAACGGGTGGGGCTGATCACCAATCACACGGGCCTGGATGCCGTCGGAAGGCGGACGATCGACCTTCTGGTAAAGGCGCCCGGAGTGAAGCTGCGGGCGATTTTCAGCCCCGAGCACGGCCTGTCGGGCAAGGCGGATTGGAAGGTGGCTTCGGGCCGGGATGCGTCGACGAACCTGCCGGTGTACAGCCTCTACGGTGAAACCCGGCGGCCGAAACCCGAGATGCTGAAGGGCCTGGATGTCTTGGTCTTCGATGTGCAGGATGCGGGCGCCCGATTTTACACCTACATGACCACTATGGCCTACGCCATGGAGGCGGCGGCGCAGAAGGGGATCGAATTCGTAGTGCTGGACCGGCCCAACCCCATCAGCGCTTCCCGGGTCGAGGGCCCCGTGATGGACGAGGATCTGAGGAGTTTTACCGGCTATTTTCCCCTTCCGGTCCGCCATGGCATGACCCTCGGCGAGCTGGCTCGGATGTTCAACGGCGAAAACCGGATGGGAGTTCGGTTGAAGGTGATACCGATGCAGAACTACCGCCGGGACATGTGGTTCGACGAAACCGGCCTTGCCTGGGTGAACCCTTCGCCGAACCTGCGCTCCCTCGACCAGGTCACCCTCTACCCGGGGGTGGCTCTCAGCGAAGCGTCCAACGTCAGCGTCGGCCGAGGCACGGACACCCCGTTCGAGCTGCTCGGCGCGCCGTGGATCAAAGCCGAGGAGCTGGCTACCTACCTGATAGGCCGTCGGGTCGCCGGAGTGGAATTCGAGCCGGTCGCCTTCATGCCCGATTCAAACGTTTTCACGGGGCAGTCATGCAACGGCATCCGCATCGTCCTCAAAGACCGCGGGAGTTTGAACGCGGTCGGGCTCGGGGTTGAGATTCTTTGCGCCCTCCAGCACCTTTACCCGGGGGTGTTTCAACTTGACCCGGCGCTGCACATGCTCGGATCACGCACGGTGGTCCAGGCGATCGCGGACGGGCTGGCACCCGAATCGATCGTCTCCTCCTGGCAGCCGCAGCTCGAAGAGTTCAGACGGCGCAGCGGCTCCTATCTCCTTTATTAGATCGAGTTTATCGCTGAACACGTCAGTCCGGCCGGCAGGTCCCGGTTTCGGAGATCGCATGGACATCCAGGAACGCGCCGGCCGCGGTGTGGGCGAAGCGGCCGCTGGTTTTGTCGATCACGATGGTGTCGACGCTGCCGCTGATGGCCGCCACCAGTTGGATGACGAGGGTTTTCTCGGATTCGAAAATCTTGGGCATGGATGAGCGCACGTGGTTCTCGAAAACGGCCTGGGACGCGGCGGTCGTCAGGCCGCTGACGGTTATTTTTCGGCCGATCTCGGCGGGGGTGGACGACGCCTCGATGGTGCACGTGAGCGTGTCGGCCATTTTGAAATCCGGGCCGGCCCACAGGGGAGACACCGCCGCGGCGATCAAAACCACCAGCGTCCGGACGAAGGTGCCTGCTTTTTTTGCCATCAGAACCGCATTCTGACGTTGTAGGTCAGTTTCACTTCCTTGCCCTTGGGGACCGTCAAGGTAAATTCGGCCATGTGGGACTCGGTTTTCTTGTACTCTTGCGAAGAGCTGAGCATGGTCCAGGCGCCGGGGATGGGTTCCAAGACCTTGACGACGACGTCCTCATTTTTGTGATTGCGGACGGCAATCTCGAAGGCGGCTTCATAGGTGTCCGCGGCGAGCTTCTTCCAGTCCGTCTGCTTGCGGCCGCCCACCACGTCAAAGGCGCTTCCCATCTTGATCCGGATCTTTTCATCCTTCGGGGTGTGGTCGATGGAATCCTCGCCGACAAACTGCAGGCTGCCCTCCGCGTCCTGTTTGTAGACCCGAACCACGCCTTTTGGCAGAGGAATGCCGAGGTTGCTTTCTTTTTTGTTCTGGAGTTCGACGATCACGTTGATTTTCTGGTTTGAGACCACCTCGGCGTAACGGCTTCGGTAATACTGCCGCGCCCCGAAATAGACGAGCTCCTTCTTGACGGGCACCTGCTCGGCGGCGACGAGGCTGATCTGCTTGGTCTGGTTGTTCTTGAGGGTGGACGGCCGCTGCAGGGTGTAGATGTGGTATTCGAAAAATTCCTCCTCCTTGAACTGGGGTCCTGCTGCTTTGGGGGATGGCGCTTCCCTGGCAAGAACCCGGGCGCGCAGCTCCTGGTCGTCCTTCACTCGATTAACGTCCCCGGCCACCAGCTTCAAGGTGGCGTTGGCGTAGGCGGCCCCGCTCTTGTTGTCGATCGTGACCCATCCCGAGAGATCGGCGCGGTCGTCGCGGGCGTTGAGCGTCAGGACATAGTCGGCGCGCCAGTTGATGGCGTTGGTGAGATAGGTGGCCTCGATCCGCTGGGGCTTGTTCAGGGCGTTTTCGAACAGCCACACCAGGGTGGGCTTGGAGGCCAGGCTGTCGGGCACCCTGGGGAACAGGATCCGCCCGGGGTGGCCGAAGGTGATATCCTCGTCGACTTTGAAAATAGGGCCCCCGTCGACGGACAGCAGGGTGGCCGCCACGGTCTCATCGCGCTCGGTGTATTGGTTTTCGGTGTAAAGCTTGACCTCCTTGCCGACGTATTTTTCGAGCAGCCGCTGCGGGTTGAGCAGATCGTATTCGTATCTCTGCTCGAGGATGCGCAGGCTCGAGGGGCCGGCCAGCGACTTGACCTGCACGCTGGCAGGGATGATCTGGGAGGCAACGTCCATGAACCGCAGTTCAAAGGTGCCGACGGGGAGCGTCGTCTGCCGCTGGTCCTTCACCAGCCCGAGGTTGACGTTGTAGATGGTCAAGGCGACCGCCGACTGATCCTCGACACCGGTCGCCAGCCGTTTCGGGCCTTCGCTTTTCTCGGCCGACGCCGCACCGGCTATGTCAGCAACGAGGGTGACCACCAGCGCCAGAAAAACAGCACGGTACCATTTCAATTCCATGGGGGGTTCTCCTGCACACCGCCTCCGAAAATTGAGACATTGCGTGCCCGCAATAATATCAGGAAAGGGCGGTTTTAAACAAGAGGTTCAATCCGATAAAGCCGGCAGGTGTTCGCGAACACCGTGCGGGCAAGTTCCTCCGAATCCTCGCCGCGCACCTCGGCAAGCGTGAGCAGGACCGAGCGCACAAAGGCGGGTTCGTTGCGGCGAAATCGCCGGCGTTCCGGCTCCGGGACGAGGTAAGGGGCGTCGGTCTCCACCAGGAGCTGATTCGACGGAATCTGGGGCACCAGCCTCCGCAGGGCCTCCCCGCGCTCTTTGAGCGTCAGGATGCCGGTGATGCCGATGTAATAGCCCATGTCCAGGTAGCGCGTCAGCTCGACCCGGGTCCCGCTGAAGCAGTGCACCACGGCGGCCCCTGCGGGCGGCGGGCAGGTTTTCAGCAGCTCCAAAAAGCGCCCCTGGCTGTCGCGTTCGTGAAATATCATCGGAAGCGAACGCTCCGATGCTGCTTCCAGCTGGCGCACGAACCATTTTTCCTGCTCGTCCCGCGGCGAGTGCATGCGGTTGAAATCTAGCCCGGTCTCCCCCCAGGCCCGCACCTCAGGGCTGCCGGAAAGCCGGAGCAGTTCGTCCAGGACGTCGTCGCTGCATTCCTGCGCGTCGTGCGGGTGCACGCCCACGGAGGCGCAGACGCCCGGCCGACTTTTGGCAAGCGCGACCGCCCGGCGCGACGTTTCAAGGGTGACGCCGATGGTCATCAGGTGCGCAACTCCTGCTGCGCGGGCGCGCGCGATCAAGGCATCCAGATCGTCCTTGAAGGCGGGGTCGTCGAGATGGCAGTGGCTGTCGAAAAGGATCATTTTCCGAATCCTGAACACATGTGCCGGCAAGGCAATCCCATCGATCGGCGATCGTGCATCCTGGCCCTGACGGAAACGCTTCTCTACCACCGTGGGCGGCAGAATTCAATCATTTGCCCTTGATTTTGGCCGGTTAATCTGGGATTATTCTCATTTGTTTGCAGTTGAAACGCCTCACATATACCCCATGTAATCTTCGGCTTGGAGGTCGGTCATGTTCAAAATCGTCAAACGCGAAGAAATGTCTCAGGGCACCGTGGTGCTCAACGAAATCGAGGCGCCCCTCATCGCCAAAAAGGCCAAACCCGGTCAGTTCGTGATTCTCAAGGCCAACGAGAACGGCGAGCGCATCCCGCTGACCATGGCTTACACCGACCCCCAAAAGGGGGTTGTCGCCGTGATTTACCAGGTTGTCGGCAAATCCACGGCGCTGTTCAAGACGCTCAAGGTGGGCGAAGGCTACCAGGACGTCATCGGCCCCCTGGGCAAGGCCACCCACATCGAAAAACTCGGCAAGGTGGTCTGCGTCGGCGGCGGCACCGGGGTCGCCGTGCTGCACCCGATCACCCGCGCAATGAAGGAGGCCGGCAACCACGTCACGGCCGTCATCGGCGCCCGGACCAAAGACCTTCTGATCCTCGAGGATTTCATGCGCGCGGCCTC
>Ga0210069_1000092_pt1 | contig 17056 bp, 16 predicted proteins | sample RushSE_TuleB_D2_FD_185568 | JGI IMG/M metagenome (GOLD analysis project Ga0210069, IMG submission 185568) | Wetland microbial communities from San Francisco Bay, California, USA, that impact long-term carbon sequestration - RushSE_TuleB_D2... | ecosystem: Environmental > Aquatic > Marine >... | reverse complement strand
ACGGTCAAACGGGTCCAGCCCGGCTTCGACCGTCGGCTGAAACAGAAGCTTTTGGCCAAGGCCGAGCGGTTTCCGTTTTTGGATCCGTTTGCCGGCGAGTTTGAGTTTTTCGACCGGAAGATCCGATTTTCCGGCGACACGCCCCACCGGGAATTGGTGGAGGCGCTCACCGAAACTGTCACGGAATTGGCCGCCGAGGCCGGGGTAGCGGACCTTTTTCGGGAAAGGCTGACGGGTTGGGCGGAACGGAACAGCCGCCATCTCGCGCGGCTTGGGGCCTTCCGCCCACACATTTGAGGCACATAATTTGCAGGTATTCGATTCGGAAGTTGGCTGCGATGGCCGGTGTATGCCCGTCCTCTGCCGGAAGGACGGTTCGAAGCGCCGAGGCCTGATCATTCGGCGCCGGGGTTGGGGTCGGCTCCCGTTCGGTTGCGGGTGTTGACATCATGGCGGACGCGGGCTCGCACATCTTCATGCGCCAGGCCGAGTTCCTGGATGGGTTTCCAGCGGCGATTTTCCGGTCGACGCTGGAAGGCACCATCGCCTACTGCAACCGGTGCTTCGCCGGCCTTTTCGGATATGATTCGGTCAAAGCGCTCATCGGCTCGTCCGAGGCGGCTCTTTACCGGAACATGAAAGACCGGGGCTATCTCGTGGATTGCCTGCAGCAGCAGGGGCGGCTGTATGATATCCCGATCGGCTTTCGGAAACGGGACGGGTCCGCCCTGTCGTGCGCGGTCACCGTCCGCGGCGTGTTCGACGACGACGGCATGATGGTGCACGTGGACGGCCTGCTGCGGGACATCACGGTGGAGATGGTGGAGCGGCAGAACCGGCGCGTTCATGGCGAGAAGTTCCAGGGGGCGCTGGAAATGGCCGGGGGGGTGGTGCACCACCTGAACCAGCCCTTGACCATTCTCAACAATCTCTTGAATGAACTGCTGGTGGATCTACCGATAAACCCGCCGGGCTTCGACAAGCTGGTACGGATTCAAAAGCAGCTCAGCCGGGTGATTGAGATTACCCGCAAGATCGCCAGCATCCAAACATATGAATCCGTCGAATACGTTGCCGGGGTTAGAATCGTGGATATTGAAAAGGCCTCCCGCCGGGTTCCGGAGAAATCGCCGCATGATTAGAACCATACTCCTGGTGGATGACGACCGCGAGATGCTTCTCGCCCTGAGGGAAGGTTTTGGCCGCTACGCCGAGTCCATGCGCGTGCTGCTCGCCGGCGACGGACTCGAAGCTCTCGAGGTTCTTAAGCACGAGCCGATCTCACTGGTGGTGACCGACCTCAAAATGCCGCGCATGGACGGGTTTGAGCTGCTGGCGGCCATCATGGGGAGCTATCCCGACATTCCGGTGATCATCATCACCGGGTTCAGCACGCCCGACATGGAGCGGTTGGCGCGCCAGGGCGGTGCCGTTGGCTTCATTGCCAAGCCCTTTCTGATTGAAAGCCTGGCCCGGCAGATCCTTACGATGCTGCGCCGGGAAACCGAGGGCGGGACGCTGCACAACGTCTCCTCCGGCATGTTCCTGCAACTGGTCGAAATGGAACAAAAGACCTGTACGATCCGGCTGGAGGACAAAGCCGCGGGCAAGAAGGGGGCGCTCTTTTTCGTGGAGGGCGCCTTGTTCGATGCCCGCGTGGGCAACCTTCAGGGAGAGCCCGCCGCTTATGAGATTTTCGGATGGGAGCAGGTCAGTCTCTCGATTCAGGATGACTCTCCTGTGCGTGAGAACCGGATTCAGAAAGATCTGCACCCGCTCATCCTGGAGGCGGCACGGCGCAAGGACGAGAAAAAGACGCCGCCGGCGGCAACCCGGCAGCACCCGTCAATGGCCGGCAAGGAGGATGCGGACGGGCACCTCGCCCGCGTGAGAAACAAGATCGAGCAAAGCCTCGGGCCGCGCAGCGGCGTCGAAAGCGTTTTCGCGGATTCTGTCTGGGATGAGCGTGTCAAGCGGCTTTCCCGGCACGGCACGAAGCTCAACCTGGGGGGGCTGGTGATGGGGTACATCGACCGGGGCGACCCGCGCGACTACGTGGTTCTGTCCGGTGATATGCCGACAGTGATCGCCGTGAGCCGGAAGTGTCCTCGGGACAAGCTCATGCAAATTTTAATGAGTTGACGTTGCGGGACGACATGCGGGATGTTTTCAAAGATCTGCTGGCGGTGGATGGGGTCAGGGGCGTCGTGTTCTTCACACCTTCCGGCGAGCGCGTGTTCGAGGAGTTCAACATCGGAGGCAGCGAGCCTGCAGCGGTGAGCGACTGGTATTCCCTGGTCGCCTCGCTGGGTAAAGCGCGCGAAGCGGAGCTGGTGTTCGAAAGGGGCCAGGTCTACGTCCGCCGCACGGCCGACGGCGTGTTGGTCGTGGTCATGGGGCTGATTGCACCCTGCGCCGTGATTCGGTTGAATTGCGACATCCTGCTGCCCGCACTAAAGGAGCAGCGTTCCACCAAGGGCATCAAGCGCTTTTTCAAGCGGTAGGGCGCGGGCCCCATGAGGGATCAAGGGGCGCCGAATTCGTCCGGTACGCTTTCACACCAGCGAAAGGTCATTTCAGAGACATGAGAACGGATATAGATTCCAGAATCAACGAGGCTGAGGTCTGCCGGTCCATGGGGCTTTTTTTGGAGTCTCTCTCCATATACGAAAAAATCCTGCCCTCGGTGCCGGGCAGCGCCTCGGACATTCAGGAAAAGATCCGCAACCGGATCGACTTGCTGAAGCAGGAGATCGCCAAGGAGGAGGCCACCGCCGTGCCCGGGGTATCGGCCAAGGAGATATCCTGGATCCGGGAAGCCATATCCAGTTCCGGTGATCTTTCGGCCATCCTGGACAGCGCGTCCGCCTTCCAGGAAATGGGATTGCACGGGGAGGCCGTCAGCGAATACGCCAAGCTCCTCGGCGAGGACTATCCCCCCGGAAAAGTGATCCCCAGCTTGACGGAAAGCTTGCTCAAACTGCATTCGGCGCCGCATGCCGTGGCGCAGTTAGACGCGCTGATTCAGGCGGCAACGGTGGACGCAGCCAGGGCCGCGCGTCTCAAGTACGTGATGGGCCTGGAAATGGAGAAGCGGGACCAGCGCGACCTGGCCCACGATCTCTACCGGGCGGCGTCGGAGCTGAGCCCCGCCGATGCTGAAATCAGCAAACGCCTGGCGTCCGTGGCAGCCACGTTTGCATCCGGTTCCAAATACGACTATCTCTTGCGCGAAAAAATGGTGACCACCGATCAGCTGCAGAAGGCCTTCGGGCTTTCCAAGAAAACGAATAAGAGCGTCGAGCACGTGCTGATCGAGACCTTCAAGATCAAAAAGGAGGCCATCGGCAAATCATTTTCTCTTTTCTACGGCTGCAAGTTCCGTGTGTTCGACCCTGCCGTTGCGGCGCCCTTCGAGCTGCTTTCCAACCTCAAAAAGGCCTTCCTGCTGAACGAGCTCTGGGTCCCTCTCAGCTGGAGCAAGGAAGGCATCGAGGTGCTGGTCGACGACCCCCGCGATCTGAACAAGACCGACAACATCAAAGCCCTGATGAAGACCGCGAAGATCAATGTTACGGTCGCCATTCGCGAGGACATCCAAGCCTTCATCACTCATTTTTTTGACAAGGAGCGGGGAGCGGAAGCGGCGGGGTCGCAGGAAGAGGCAACCGACGACATCGATATCCCCGACATCACTTTCGAGGAGGAGCGCGAGGAAGTCAGCGTCGAGGAGGCGGACGAGAGTTCCAGTCAGGTGGTAAAACTCGTCGACCAAGTGATCATAGCGGCCTATCGCAAGAACGCCTCCGATATTCACATCGAACCCTCCGTGGTGACCAAGGCCACCTCCATCCGGTTCCGCCTGGACGGCGTTTGCCAGGAATACATGAAGATCCCCAACGGCATGGTGCGAGGGGTTGTGTCCCGCATCAAGATCATGTCCAACCTCGACATCGCCGAGCGCCGCCTGCCCCAGGACGGCAAAATAAAGTTCCGCCGCAAGGGGGTCCCGCCCTTTGAAATGCGGGTGGCCACTCTGCCGACGGCCGGAGGGTTCGAGGATGTGGTGCTGCGGATCCTGGCCTCCTCCGGGGCCTTGAAGGTCGACGAGATGGGGCTCACCGCGCGCAATATCGAGATCATCAAGAAAATCGTCCTCAAACCCTATGGGTTGATTCTGGCCGTCGGCCCCACCGGCTCCGGAAAAACTACGACCCTGCACGGTCTGCTGGGGTATATCAACAAGCCGGGGGTCAAGATATGGACGGCCGAAGACCCCATCGAAATCACCCAGCAGGGGCTGCGCCAGGTGGAAGTCAAACCCAAGATCGGGCTTGATTTCGCGCGAGTGATGCGGGCTTTTCTGCGAGCGGACCCGGACGTGATCATGATCGGCGAGATGCGGGACGAGGAAACGGCCGCCATCGGCATCGAAGCGTCTCTGACCGGACACCTGGTATTCTCGACCTTGCATACCAACACCGCACCGGAAACCGTAACCCGCCTGCTGGACATGGGCCTCAACGCCCTCAATTTTTCGGACGCCTTCCTGGGCGTTCTGGCGCAGCGCCTGACCCGGCGCTTGTGCGTGAATTGCCGCAAGGAATACGTCCTGAGCAAGGACGAGTTCGACGAAATGCGTTCGGATTACGGCGATGAGTGGTTCGGTCGCGCCGGTGTCGATTATTCCGAAAACATCAAGATTTTCAAGCCGGTCGGCTGCGAAAGCTGCTCCAGCACCGGCTATCGCGGCCGCATGGGGATCCACGAACTTATGGAGGGCACCCCCGAGGTCAAGCTGATGATCAAGAAGCAGGCCAACACCGAGGATATATTCAACATGGCTCTGCAGCAAGGCATGACGACCCTGAAACAGGACGGCATCCAAAAGGTCTTCCAGGGCCTGACGGATATCTCGGAAGTGCGCAGAGTGTGCATCAACTGAAACCCGCTTCAAACCGTAGCGACAATTCCGGTGTCGAATCCATGAAAATCGGCTCAGCGGAGTGGTCCCGGCTGATCATTGACGGCGCGGCATCCTGGGGGGTCGCGCTCGGGATGGATCACGTCGGACTGTTTGCTCGTTATGCCGAGGAGCTTCTGAAATGGAATGCGGTTACCAACCTCACCGCCATCACGGATCCGGAGGACATCGCCCGGAACCATTTCCTGGATTCGCTGGCCCCGGCCGGCCTGGTTGCGCCGGGGTCCGACCTGCTCGATGTCGGCACCGGCGGAGGCTTCCCGGGCCTGCCGCTGCACATCCTCATCCCCGGCTCGCGCACCACTCTGCTCGACGCCGCGCGCAAGAAAGTAAGTTTCCTCCGCCACGTCGTCCGCGTGCTTGATCTGAGGCGCGTTGAGGCCGTGCATGCCCGCATGGAGCAACTGGCCGGCCAGCCCGGTCATGCACGGCGTTACGATGTCATCTTCAGCCGAGCCTTCTCGGCGGTGCCCCCGTTTGTTCAGGCCGTGCTGCCGATGCTCAAGCCCCGCGGGCGATTGGTTGCCTTGAAGGGAAGGGTTTCACCGGCCGAACTGGAGGAGTTGCGAAATATGGCCGGCGGCGGATCCGTGGGCGCCGTCCTGTCCCTGGACCTGCAGCGTTATGCGCTGCCGGGTTTGAAGAGTGAACGTACGCTGGTGATCCTCTCCCGCTGCACGCCAACGCGGTAGAAGGTTGTGGGGCAGGCGGGGCCTGGTTTCTAATCCGTGAGGGGGATCAACTCTGCTTGGGCGACGGCTCCCGTCACGCGGATTACGGCCACGCACGGGTGCTCGCCGTGGCGAGGAGCACCGGCGCTGCCGGGATTGACATACAGCACCCCGTGCCTTGTTTCCACCGCAGGTCGATGCGTGTGACCGTTCACCACTGCCAGGCACCCGTTAACGTCCGCGTTCAGCCGCAGCCGCCACAGGTCGTGAATCAGGTGGATCAAAGCGTCCCCGACGTGGATGGATTCTTTCTCGGCCAGGACGTTGGCCCAGGCACCGCCGTCCATGTTGCCGCGAACCGCCAGAACAGGTGCTACCTGCCCCAGCGCTTGCAGAATATCCTGCGACCCGATGTCCCCGGCATGCAGGATCACATCCACGCCCTGGAACACCCTCAGTGCGCGGGGAGGCAGGTACCCGTGCGTATCGGAAATGACGCCGAGGTGGTAGGAACCCTTGAGGGGAAGCGAGATCGACATGTGCACCTGCTCGGCTCTTTTTTTAAACGGTCCCTTTTGAAGGGCTATCCGGATGGTGATCGACGATAAGATTAAATGAAGGCTCCCGGGCCTGTCAAGGGGCTTCGCAGCCACCCTGTCTATCCGCACGAACGGGCTCACGAATCCTATAACTTATCGTTCCAGCTGCCGACCGGCACGTTTCACGTGGAAACACATCCGGTGGGGCATTCAACGGATTTTCAACGCTATGGCTAGATTTTTTGAGGTTTTCGAGGGCCGGCGGATCCTTCATCCGGCTGCGTTTGACATGTTCGGCTTTTTTGGTTAGAAGCGGTTTTGAAATCTTGTCTGAAACGTGACGGCGTTTGCATGCATAGGACCACACGATACATTTCAAAATCGGACGGTTTAACGGTTTGGCAGGTGCGGCTTCGCACGTAGCAACAACTACTGTCGGGACAGGAGAAAACGATGAAGATCCTAGTCGGCTATGATGGAAGTAATTCCGCCAAGGCGGCCCTCACGCTGGCGCGAAAACACGCCTTGGCGTTTGGGGCGTCGGTGGACGTGGTCACGTCCATGGAAAAGGGCACTGAGGGCGAGCAGCAGGCCATCGAGGATGCCGAGCGCGGCTTGGAATGGGCGGCGAGCATGTTTGCCGAAAAGGGAGTTGCGTGCAAAACCCACCTGCTGATACGTGGAATGGCACCGGGTGAGGATTTGATCGAGTTTGCGAAAGAAGCCGAGGTCGATGAGATCGTCGTCGGGGTGAAACGGCGTTCCAAGGTGGGCAAGCTGCTGATGGGATCGACGGCTCAATATGTGATCCTGCAAGCCGTTTGCCCCGTGGTGTCGGTAAAGTAGGGGCAGGGCGTTGCTTCCACAAAGAACCGCAAGAAAATAGTCTGCGTTTCAAGCGCTGCCGCGCGTCAGGCGGTGAACGCCATTCGGCCGCTTCAAAGGGCCCGGCGGATCAACTTGCGCCGCAGGCCATCCTCAGGCCCTCCGCCGCCGGCTCCTATGTTCCAGTCGTGCAAACCCCAGTGAACAGCCGAAGGTCAGAATGAAGTACATGCCGCTGATCGTGATCCAGGTCTCGAAGGTCAGGTAGGTGGCGGACATGAGTTCCATGCCGCGGAAGGTCAGCTCCTGAATCGAGATTGCCGAAACGATCGCAGAGTCCTTTATGGTTGAGATGAACTGCCCCCCCAGCGGCGGCAGGATGCGCTGGACGGCCTGCGGCAGGATGACATGCCGCAGGCGCTGCCAGCGCGTGAACCCCAATGCCGCCGCCGCCTCCCGCTGACCTCTGTCGATGGATTGAATGCCCGCTCTCACAATTTCGGTGATGTAGGCACCCTCGAAGATGGACAGGGTCAACACGGCCGATAAAAATGACGTGAGCATCCTCGGGGGCGCCAGCAGGGTAGATAGGAGATAGTGCGCCTCCGGGCTTATGCGGCGAAGCACGGCCTCCGGCCATAGTGTCGGCAGCAACTGGTCGCCGATGAAATAATAGAAGATAAACACCAGGACCAGCGGCGGGGTGTTGCGGGTCAGTTCCACATAAGCCGACGCCACCCAGCGCCGGAAACGTTTTTGACTCAGCCGCATCAGCCCCATCGCCGTTCCGATGAGAGTGGCGAACACCGTTGCCCAGAGGCTCAGCCGGATGGTGGTGAAAAAGCCCTGCATGAGCACGTTGGGCGTCCAGCGCCCTTGCGCGGCGTCGTACCTGAAAAGATACTGCGGCAAGGCGCCCCACTCCCACCGGTAGTTCAGCCCGTCCCGAACTCGGTAAAACACAAACACCGCTGCAGCCACCAGCGCCAGAGCGATCACGACGTCCAGAATGGAGAAGCGGGGTTTCTTGGCGTGCAGCGGAAGCATTTGGCGTTTACTTCTTTCTGTTCTACTTGAGCAGGCTTTCCCACTCCTGGGTTTCAAACCAGTAGGCCTTGCGCTCCGCCAGCCAGCCCTCGGCCTCTACCACCCGAATCCAGTTGTCCAGGAAGTTGAGAGTGTCGCAGTCGCCCTTGCGGACGGCAAAGCCGATGGGTTCCTTGGTGATGGTGCTTTTGAGCGGCAAAAACAGCTTGTCCGGGTATTTCAGCGCTTGGTAGGTCGGCAGGGGGGTCCCCCCGAGCAGGGCATGAACCTTGCCGTTGAGCAGTTCCTGAATGACCTGGGACTCGTCATCGAAGAACCGCTTCTGGGCTTTGGGAAGCAGCTTGTTGGCCGCCGCAGCCGATGTTGAACCCAGCCGTGCGGTCACCACAACGTCGGCGCGGTTGAAGTCTTCCAGCCGGCTGAAGCCTGCGGCCAGCTGTTTGTGAGCGACAATGGCCACCCCCGAGTAGTCGTAGGGAATGCTGAAGTTCACCTTGAGGTTGCGCTGCGGAAGAATACCCATCCCTCCGATGATGGCATCGAACTTGCCGGTCAGCAGGGCTGGTATGATGCCGGCCCACTTGGTCGGCACGAACTCGACTTTCACACCCATGTCCTGCGCCAGGCGCGTGGCCACGTCGATCTCAAATCCGATCAGGTTGCCGGTCTTGTCGGTCATCGCCCAGGGAACAAACGTCGACATGCCGACGCGCAGCACGCCGCGCTTGACCGCCTGCTCGATGGTGCTTTCGTCGATCAGTTTCTGCTGCAGCTCGGCGCACCCCGCGGGTAAAGTGTCGAACAGAACGAACGCCGCTGCCAACAGGGCGACAGCCTTGAATTTTCTGATCATACGGCCTCCTTATATGCTTAATGGTCGAATCTAAATCGTGTTTCCATAAACGCCACCGTGAACGATAACGCTAGGGTGATCACCAGATAAATGGCGGCAACCGTGAACCAGATTTCGAATACCAGGTAGGTTTCAGCGACGATGGTCTGGCCCTGCATGGTCAGGTCATAGATGGCGATGGTGCTGACAAGGGCTGAATCCTTTATGAGCGAAATCGCCTGGCCGGTCAAGGGCGGCGCGATGCTGCGCAGGGCCTGGGGCAGAATCACCAGTCGATAAGTGCGCCATGTGTTTAGTCCGATGCTGAAGGCGGCTTCCCACTGGCCGCGGTGGATGGACAGGATCCCCGCACGAATAATCTCGGAGGCGTAGGCACCTTCAAAAAGGCTTAACGCCAGCACGGCGGAGGTGAAGCCGCTTATCGCCAACACCGGTGACAGTACGAAATAGATGAAAAAGAGCTGCACCAGCAGCGGTGTGTTGCGGATGAGTTCCAGGTAGAGTCTGGCCAACATCCGCGCGAGAATCGAATTCGAAAGGCGCATGAGAGCGGTGACCAGTCCGAAGGCAGAGGCGACCACCAGGCCGACGGCTGTGATCTGAAGGGTCACGAAGAGGCCTTTGAGCAGCAAGCCCGGCATCCAGGCGCCTTCAGCGGCGGACAACAGGTAGCGGGGCACCCGGTACCATTGCCAATGGTATCCCAGGCCCTCCGTCGAGCGGATCATTACCGTCGTGAGGACCACCGCCAGAAGAGCGAACTTGAGGAGGTCGATGATCAGGGGCCGGACTGCCGGAAATATGTTACGAAGGCGACCGGGTGCGGAGTTCATGGCGTCAGTTTTTAAGGCTGTGGATCGGCGCAGGGATGAATCCCCCCCTGCGGATGAAGGGGTTGTCGCCCCTCCCGTTGTTGACGGGGAGGATGGTGGATTGCCCCATCAGCCCGCCGAAATAAGCGTGGTCGCCAGCTGCTTTGCCGGGAACGGGAATCAGGCGGGCTGCGGTGGTTTTGTTGTTGATGACGCCGATGGCCATCTCATCGGCGATGATGGCGGAAATTGTTTCCGGCGAGGTGTCCCCGGGGATGGCCACCATGTCCAGTCCGACAGAGCACACGCTGGTGATGGCCTCCAGTTTTTCCAGGCAGAGATGCCCATTGCGGACCGCTTCAGAGATGTTCAAGTCCTCGCTCACCGGGATGAACGCGCCGCTCAGGCCGCCCACCCGAGAGCTGGCGAAGGCGCCGCCCTTCTTGACGGCATCGTTCAGCAGGGCCAGGGCAGCCGTGGTGCCCGGCACGCCGATGGCCAGAAGGCCTAAACTCTGGAAGATCTCGCCGACGCTGTCGCCCACGTTCGGAGTGGGTGCCAGCGAGAGGTCCACGACGCCGAACGAGATCCCCAGCTGCTCGGCAACCTCGCGGCCGATCAATTCGCCCACGCGCGTCACCTTGTAGGCGGTTTTCTTGATCAGCTCGGACAGGCTTCCCAGGTCCAGGTTCGGCCGGGTGCTGAGCGCCCGGTCGATAGCGTTTTTCACCACGCCGGGTCCGCTCACACCGACGTTGATCACGGCATCCGCTTCGCCGATTCCGAGGTATGCGCCGGCCATGAAGGGAATGTCTTCGGGGATGTTGGCGAAAACGCATAGTTTGGTGCAGGCCGCTCCGTCGCGATCGGCAGTAAGTTCGGCGGCGCGCTTGATGGTCCGGCCCAGCAGCAGGACGGCATCCATGTTGATGCCGGCGCGGGTCGATGCCACGTTGACCGATGCGCAGACCCGTTCGGTTGCGGCAAGTGCCTCCGGAATCGCGGCAATCAGCGAACGGTCGCCGCGGGCCAGACCTTTTTCCACTAGCGCCGAAAAACCGCCGATGAAATCCACGTGAACTTCGCGTGCCGCCGCATCCAGGGTGCGTGCAATCTCCACCAGATCCGCCGGTGAAAGCGCTGCGCCGACCACGGCGATCGGGCTGACGGCGATGCGTTTGTTGACCACGGGTATTCCGTACTTCTGGCCCACGCGCTCGCAGACCGGCACCAGCTTGCCCGCCAAGCCCATCACGCGCTCGGCGATCCTGCGCCGCACGTGGTTCAGGTCGGATCCGGCGCAATCCAGCAGGTTGACCCCCAGCGTCACCGCGCGCACGTCAAGATGCTCGTTTTTGAGCATGTCCAGGGTGGAAATGATTTCTCTGTCGGTCAGCATGGCAGCGTTCTTTTCATATGCGGTGAAGGGTTTCGAATATGTTGCGGTGCTGGATGTTGATCTCCAGTCGCAGGCCCTCGGCCTTGGTGCGCAGATCGTGCGCCAGCGCCTGATGGTCCACAACGGTCGGAACATCCACCTCGTAGATCATGATGTTGTCGCCGGGGGCATCGCCGCCTTTGAACACCGCCTGAAGATTGGTGATGTTGACCCCGTGACGGGCGATCACTTCGGAGATGTCGGCCACGAGCCCCTTGCGGTCGGGACCCCGGGTGGTGATGACGAATGGCTCGCAGGGGTCTGTCGCGCAATGATCATCGCCGATCTCGCACGGTTTGGTGTGCACGTGCAGCCCAAGCGGTGCCAGACTGGAGCAAAGACCGCGGTGAAGGTCCTCGGCGGAGGTGCCGGGCGGCATGGAGACAATGAAGATCCCGGCGAACTCGGCTTGCAGCATCATCTGGCTCACGTTCTCGATGTTGCAGTTCTGCTGGAAAAGGGTACGCGACACGGCGGCGACGATGCCCGGTCGGTCGCGTCCCAGAATTGACAGGATGGCTTTGTTCATCGTGATCCCCCTCAGATGCTGGTGAATTTCTACTAATATCAAACCGCCCGGCGGTGTCAACAGAGGCAACCGGTCGCCTGGCTGCCAAGCCTTCGACTCAGGCTTCACGCCAATTCGCCTTAACCCGGACACAGGTTGGCATGTTGGATGGCGAGGCAATCGATGCGACTGCTTGTCGGACTGCGTGGGGATGTGCTAAACTATGGGTGTGGAAGATGGCAAGCCTGTCCGGGTTGAGTTGGAGCTGAACTGAATGCAGATCGTCACGACCCACAAGAACACTGACTTTGACGGCTTTGCCTCTGTCATTGCAACCACCCTGCTTTTCCCGGAGAGTGTTGCGGTCCTTCCCAAAACCCTCAACCCAAACGTCAAAGCCTTCCTGTCGATCCACAAAGAGCTGTTCGCGACCCACACTCCCGGCGATGTGGACATGAAGCAGGTCGAACGGCTGATCGTGGTCGACACCAACAGCTGGAGCCGCTTGGACCGCATGGATCCCCTTCGGGGCCGAAAGAGCCTCGAGATCTGGGTCTGGGACCATCACGTTGAAAAGGGGTCCATCCACGCCCACCGCAGTTGCATGGAGCCGGTGGGGGCAACCACGACGCTCCTGGTTCGTGAGCTGAAAGCCAAGCGCAAGATTCTGACTCCCATGCAGGCCACGTTGCTTTTGGCCGGCATCTACGAGGACACCGGCAACCTCAGTTTCCCCTCCACGCGCGCCGAGGATGCTTACGCCGCCGGATGGCTGCTGGAACGCAAAGCCGATCTGGACATCCTGAGCACGTTTTTGAAGCCGGCCTACAGCGAAAAACACAAGGCGATTCTCTTCAAGATGCTCCAGCACGCGAAGCGCTCCAGAGTCAAGGGTCACACCGTCAGCGTCAACCAGTTGAGCATCGAGGGGCATGTCGACGGCCTGGCGGTGGTTCTGCGCATGTACATGGAAATCCTGAATGTCGATGCCGCGTTCGGGGTATTTTTCGAACCCGAAAAAAACCGCTGCATGGTGATCGGCAGGAGCCAGAGCGACGGGCTGGATGTGGGGACCGTCATGCGCAGCATGGGCGGCGGCGGACACCCCCGGGCCGGGTCGGCCCAGGTCCGAGGAACCAGCCCTGACGCCGTCGGACAGCGGATCCTGGAGCTGATCAAGGGCCATCAGCAGGCATCGGTTCAGATCAGCGACCTGATGTCTTTCCCGGTGCACACCGTGACGGCGGCGACCCGCATGGAGGAGGTTGCCATGACCCTGCGGGCGAAGGGAATCACCGGAATACCGGTGGTCGACAGGGAAAATATCGTGGGGATGATATCGCGCCGGGATTTCCGCAAGATGCGCAAGGAATCTCACATCACATCGCCTGTCAAAGCCTACATGTCGACCGAGGTGCTGAGCATTGCGCCCGACCAGAGCCCGATGCAAGCGGTCCAGCTCATGGTCCAGCACGACATCGGCCGGTTGCCGGTGGTGGAAAACGGACGGCTGATCGGCATCATCACGCGCTCGGATGTGATGCGCTATTACTACGACCTGCTCCCGGATTGAAGGCGGATATCGAACAAACAGCCTGCTCCACTTTTCTTACTCCGCCATATCAACGGTTCCCGCCAATTTGAATTTCGACGCGCCGGTTTAAGCTTCGCCCCTCTTCGCTGTCATTGCTGGCGACAAAGTCCCTGGCGCCTTTTCCGGCAACGGTAATCCGAATTGGATTGCCCCCTTTTGCAACAAGATAAAGCTTGACTGAGGATGCACGACTTTCTGCTATCATTAAATTATAATCGGTTGACCCCCCCGAGTCAGTGTATCCGTTAAGGATAAGTCTCGTTTCCGGCTGCCGGCGTATGGTTTCTAGCACCTTGTCCAGTTTTGCGATCTCGCTTGGCCGAAGCTCGTTGGAATCGCGGACAAAGTATATGGTAAGCTCAGGAGGCGCTCTTTTGACGTAGGTTATCGACGATCTCTCCTCTGTTTTACGGCCGAAGCCCCTCTTATTCAGAACCTCAGGCGGTTGTTCGGACTCCAACACCTGACTGTTGGCGGTACCGGTCTCGGTGACCTCAGAGGCTCTGCGCTTTAGCCGCTCTTTGAGCGCATCGTGGATCTCATTTGAAGCCTCCAGTTCGGAGATACCGACAAGCCCGGTTCGTATGCCGACCTCGGTACGTCCGGGCCGCCCAGTTCGAACCACCTCAATGGTGACAGGCGTTTCATCCGCGCGTCTGGCCAGAATCGTCGTCTTCGAAGCCTTGGCGTTTGAATCCGTCTGCGACACAGGAATATTCAGCGCGTTTAATGTTTCCCGGCAGGCCCGAACCGCTTGGAGGTATTCTGCATCGTAGATTCGGGTGTCCTTTCCTGCAACATAGCCAGCGCCTGTTCCCGCCGCAGCACCCACTCCGAGTACGGCAACAGCGCAACCACAGGTGACCAGCAAATCGGCTAAAAGGATGATGATTGCCAAATTGCGTTTCATCGTTCCCCCCGATGTAGCATGACAAAACTGGAAACGGTTCTTATTTTCAGGAGTAAGACGGCTGAAACCGGTTGACAATTAATTTCCTTCTATATCAAATTAACGCTCACATTTTAAGCCCCCTGTCCGACGATCGTTATTAGTTGGTGCAATTCGTCAACCGCCGCTAAAGGCAACCGCCATGTACAATGAGCACTTCGGCCTTAACCGAAGCCCCTTCAGCATCGAGCCGGACCCCGACTTTCTGTGGCTGGGCGAAAAGCACCAGGAGGGGCTGTCGGTTATGCGATACGGCATTCTCGAAAACAAGGGCTTTCTGCTTCTGACAGGCGATGCGGGCACCGGCAAGACGGTGCTGATCAGAAGCCTTTTGACCGGCCTTTCCGAGGATGTCACCGTTGCCACCATTCCGGACCCCAGCTTGACGCTTTTAGATTTCCTCAACGTCCTTTCTTATGAACTGGGGATGGCCTCCGCCATCGACGGCAAAGCCGATTTTCTGATCAAATTTAAAAATTTCGTCCGTTATATGTATGGCTTTCAAAAACGCCTGCTTGTCATCATCGATGAGGCCCAGCGCCTCAGCAACGAATTGATTGAAGAAATCCGCGTGCTTTCCAACATCGACTACCACAACCGCCAGTTGGTCAACATGTTTTTCGTCGGGCAAATCGAGTTCAATCAGATCCTCACAGCTTCCTGCAACAGGGCTTTGCGTCAGCGAATCACGGTCAGCTACCACCTCGTCCCCCTCAACCAGGAAGAAACAGGAGCCTATATCCGGCACCGGCTGAAAGTGGCCGGAACGGAAAAAGAGCTTTTCATGCCTGAAGCCGTTCACGAAATCTTCAAGATCTCAAACGGCACCCCCAGGCTCATCAACATCCTATGCGACCATGCGCTGATTACCGGATACATACGCGATCTCATCAAGGTCAGCCCAGAGATGATCCGCGAATGCGCCAAGGAACTCGATATTTCATCAGGTGCAGAACCGACAGACATCAGGAGCATGTCTCAGATTGAAAAACCTGCTGCGGTCGAAGAAAAGACCGACATATCCCCGGCCTTGATCAAGCTCTTCATAATGAGGCGCAAGTGGATACCGGCCGCTGTCGTGGGCGCTGTAGCCATCCTATTTTTTGCGGTATTTTTCATCAAGGTCCCCGAAACCAACCGAGCGCAAGAGCCAGGTTCAACAGAAGCGCAAAGTTCCGAAATCCACCCGCCGATAAAGGCAGATCCGAAAGATTTATCGCCATCGACAATCGCCAGGGTGTCGGACAGTCGGCAAAGTCAGAATCCACCTGATAAGGGCTTGAAAAAAAGCCCAGCTATGGTGGCGGAGAAAGTCAAAAAGCAAATTGGCGCGTCCGAGAAGCCAATTACAGTGGCACTTCCTCAGGTCCCTGACACCCTTGAGAAAGTGCCACTTGAGGACCCTTTCGCCAAGCTTCCACTCAAGCAGCCTGCGGGTATCGAACAGGCATCGGCTGAGAAAAAAACCGCATCCTCCGGGGATGCGGCATCGAAGAACATTGAATCAAAGGAGCGTCGGTTTTTGCTCTTTTTCAAGCCGAACTCCGCCGAGCTTGAAGACACCTCCTATATGGTTCTGAGGCAGGTTTCCGACTTTCTGTCCGCCAACCCCAACTCGGAGGTCACCCTCGCCACCTACTCGACTCAAGAGGAGCGCCCCGGCCTGAGCAGCAAGTTGTTGGAGCTTCGAGAGACCAGTATCAGGACGGTTTTGGCCGCTCAGCCGAAAATCAAAGGGGCTATAACTGTCATAAACCAAGATGTGCGAAGAATTGCTGAAGACCGAGACTTGCCAGCCGGCGGATTTTCAAAGCCTCTGGCTGAAATTCGTATTAAGCCGGGGGCTAAAAGCCAGGTTGTTGATTGACAACAGAGGGTGAAATCATTTCTTTCGGTTTTCGAGATTTTCCAAATAATCCAACAACCGCTGTTGCCTATCCACCTCGGCCGGTGCAAATTTCTGCTCGGATTCGTTCTGCGCGGGCAAGGGCCGTGCCGATTCAGCCTTCTCACAGTTTGCGAGCATCCCGTTCAGGGTATCGATTTCGGCCTGCAGGTTGCTGACTTCATCTGCCATTTCTTTAATGACCTGATTGAGGCTTGCAACCTTCTCTTCCAGTTCTTGTCGCTCACGAATAGAGTCCTTGGTCGCCGAGTCGTGATCACCACAGGCAATAACCAAAAACATAAGAACAAACAGGATGAACTTCATCGCAGTCTCCCCCATTCGCAGCGGTGAAGCAGCCGCATCGGCATGCGAAGAGTAGATCCTTTCAACACAAACAAACCACCCGATGAAATAGTTTCACTTCTGCCTGAATTCAGTAAGGATCGCGTCGACTCTTTTTAGAATGTACCGTCCCAGCTCCTCGGTCTTTTCCCTTGGGATGGGAAGCACAGTGGTTGAAAGGTTTTCGACTTTCTCTTCGTCGATCTCGGCCATCTTGTTGACCAGAAACGCGTCGATCTCACTGTCTGCAAACTTCATCCCGCAGGCGCCGACGGCTCCGACGAATTCCTCGTTTAGAAAAATGGGAACGACGAGCTTGATCATGCCGGCGTCGCACTCCTCGATCACCGGTTCGCGGGCGCGCATGGCCTGCGCAGCGATGTTCATGTGGGCCGGGGCGCAGATGAAGCTCTGCCCCTTGTCCGTGTCCTTGATCGCCGGGCAGAGCTTGTTCGCCCAGTGCTTCTGGTCGGTAATACGGTAGCCTTTTGTGTCGAAGACGTTGGCGTCCATGCCGGAGCGGGTGTTGATGTCGTTTTCCAATTCCATCCAGCGCGCCATCGGCGCAATGTCGGTCAGTTTCATCGGTCTCCTTTTCAAAAAGCT
>Ga0210069_1000091_pt1 | contig 17118 bp, 16 predicted proteins | sample RushSE_TuleB_D2_FD_185568 | JGI IMG/M metagenome (GOLD analysis project Ga0210069, IMG submission 185568) | Wetland microbial communities from San Francisco Bay, California, USA, that impact long-term carbon sequestration - RushSE_TuleB_D2... | ecosystem: Environmental > Aquatic > Marine >... | reverse complement strand
GCAGGTACCCGCGATGGCGATGACGGGCACGCCGTGCGTGTCGAGCGGCACGTCGAGCTGCAGCGGCTCGGTCGCGACCCGAGCCGGCACGCCGACTCGCTGACCGAGGTACGGAAAGTCGAGTACGCAGCCGAGCACCTTGCAGTTGAAAGGCTCGCCGTGCCCCGGATTGATCGAGTCGCAAATGCCGATCACGCCGCCCAAGTTGAGCAATTGCACGATGTCGCCGGGCTTGAGCTCGGTCGGTAGGTGCCCCGAATAGCCGAACAGCGCCTTGCGGTGCCAGAACCGGTCAACCAGATGCCCCACGGGCATTTTCATGGCCCACGGCAGGCCGGCCCAGAAGCCGAGGCTGGCAAGCACGGCCGCCGAAAGCCCGAGCTTTTCCCTGACGAAGAAGGCTTCGATGATGCCGGTAAAGCCCGACACGCCGGCCGCAAAATACACCATCAGCGGCGGCACGTAACTCCAACGCATCTCGCGTGCGAGAACCCCGGCGCCGGACCGAAACCGCTCGACCAGCATGCAGGCTTTTGAGAAGAACGAAGTCATTTGCGTCCCCTCATTCAATTGAAAACCCCCTCCGTCTATTCCGTCCAGGACTCCTGCTTGGAAAGTCCCGGGTGAACGCATCTGGCCCAGCAGCATGAAACCCGCTGCCCCTCTCGAACACAAACGCCGCATTTTTCTTTAAAGTCGCAATCAAAGGCCGTAAGATCCGGTATGCATGCCTCCGCCGATCCAGGTGGTTGCAACGCTGTCGCCAGGTACGTAATGACCACCCGTCTTCTCATTATTCCACACTGGTAGAAAACGTGTTCGATTTCGACGCTTTTCATTGGCTTTGAATCCTTTAAGTGAGAAAGTATCTCGTCTCAGGTAGTTTGAGATGTCGGCTTTGTCCGCAGGATCTCCTGCAACCGCATCGGCGACCAGCGCCCCGCTTTCATGCACCCACCAAGGTTGAATTTCCGATGCACGTTTTTCCGCTTCCTTCTCTGTGTCTCAGCGATCTCCGGTGTCGATGCCAGGGAAATGATAACCCCGCCAGCTCGCCGAAAGATGACCGCAGGATGACCAAAATGTTATCCTTCGTGTGGGCGACTCAAATCATGAGGCATTAAAGAAAGCTGTGGATTGACTCTTTTGCGGCGGGTTGTTATCTAAAACAACCAACCCATGTTGCAGGTTGACAATTTTCATATCCCGCGTCCGACCCGCGAGAAATTCAGCCGCGCGGGGCGACGGCCGGAGCCGCCAAGGGGGGCAATCGATGAAATGGCTTAAGCGCATGCGAATTTTGGTGATATTATCGCCGGCAATGATCTTAGCACTTGCAGGTTGTTCCGGGGCTCCCGTTGACAAGACATTGCAAGCCGAGGAGCTGCTCGGAACCGCCGGGTTCCGACTGAAGATGGCGGATACTCAAGCGAAGGTCGAACGCATCCGCCGCATCCCCCAGAAGCAAGTCGTGCGGGGCATGGTCAAGGGCCAGGAGGTTTATGTCTGGGCGGATGCGGCGGGCTGCCGCTGCTATTACGCGGGGACCAGGAAAAATTATGAGCAATTGGTCCAGATCCAGCAGGAAAATCAGTCGCAGCATCGCATCAACCTTTACGACGCTCAGGGCAACGACCCCCTGTGGGGTGATGGTGCCGACTGGGAAGACGCCCTGTTGGGCGGCTCCTGATAATCCTTCGGCGATATGTGAGAATTTCCAATAGCCGCACAACACCGCTCCACGGCTTTAGGCGCCGGTGTTCAATGCCCTGCCAAGGCTTCCCGCGCTGGTGGAAGCTCGTTCTTGTCCATGGGGTTCCCCGCAGAGTGGTGAAAATCCGACAAGAGGGCACGACCTATCTGTAGGAGGTATTGTGTCAGGGCCTGAACAAAACCGCTCGTTTTAGGCAAGCTATGATTTGTTACTCATAAGCGATAGGAGGTATTAAGTGGAAAACGGCACCGCTATTTCAGGGGACTGGATAAAAAGTTTGGTGGGTGATTTCATTGCCACTTCACCCCACAACAGCATGAGAAACAGTAATGAGGATCCTGCATGGGACGACGCCCTGGTTGGCTTCGCCTCCGGCGCGGACCCGATTTGGCAGCAGTACAAGGAATATGTCGGACCCTTCCACTGGACTCCCTGGGAGGTCTTCAACCAACATTGCCTCAAGGAGTCAGCAGGCGCCGCGGAGCTCACCGTCATTTCATGGGTGTTGCCCCAGCGGGAAGCGGTCCGCAAGGCGAACCGCAGGACCAGGAGGTATCCATCCGAAGAATGGGCCCGGATAAGGGTCTACGGCGAGGAGTTCAACGTTGCCTTGCGCCGTCATGTGGCCAATGGTCTCAAACAAGCCGGCCATGCTGCCGTCGCTCCGATGCTGGTTTCCAACTGGACCATCGTAAAATCAGAACGTTTCTCCTATGCATCTTCCTGGTCGGAACGCCATGCTGCGCATGCGGCCGGTTTAGGCACGTTCGGTCTGTGCGACGGGCTTATCACCGCCAAAGGCAAAGCCATGCGGGTGGGGTCGGTAGTGGCCAAGATATCGATTCAACCCACCTCCCGGCCATATTCCGACCACCGCGCCTATTGTTTGTTTTTTGCCGATGGAACTTGCGGCAAATGTATTGATCGCTGCCCGGCCCGCGCGATTACCAAGACCGGCCACGACAAGGAGAAGTGTCGGAAGCACTTGGCTCGCTCCAGAGAGTATGTGAAAAAGACCTATAAATTTGAAGGGTATGGTTGTGGATTGTGCCAGGTGGGTGTGCCTTGTGAGGCCGGCATACCTGTAAAGGCAGCCCGGGAAGCTCTGGAGCGTGGAGAGTTGCCGCCCCCACCGCCGCCTTTGGCGTGAGCCCGGGCGGGCGACGATCGGTCTTGATTTAGGTAACTGGGGCAGTGGATCAACTCACTGCCCCAGTTTTTTTTGCGACCGGTAAACTTGCAGGTCCGGGTTTTTATAGTGGTTGTCAAAATAACGTTCCGATTGTCGGACGTTATTTTGTTACAACCATTTATGCCGCCATCCTCTTATTCGGAACATTATTATGACCAGCGGTGTAGATTGCCGGAGCAATAATGCGCAGGGCGAATCGAAGCTTAGTTCAATGATTCCGCCACGGTAAGCACAATGGCTTCGAAAAGCACTTCGCGCGCCACAGCGCGGCTGTTGATTCCCCCGAAGTTCAGGCGTTCGCGGACGGGCAGGGCGATGTCCCAGTGGTCAAGGTTGGCATAACCCAGCAGGGTGGACCCGGGAATCACCTGGTCGGAGAAGGCGACGTAACCGTCGTTCCTCGGTTCAACCGTGGACAGCAGATCATAGGTGAGCAGCATCATCGGGTGGATGTCCTCGCGCCGGGCGAAGCCACATAGAGAGAAGTATTTCACATGTTCCGGCAGGTGATGGGATGCAAGCCAGGTCATACAGTAGGATCGTGTCAAGCTGTTCACGACGTCCCGATCCCCCGGGCGGCAGTACATAAACGGCATTCGAGAAAAAACGTTTCCATAAATCCCCGCAAAATAGTCCGCAAGCGGCGATCCGTTCACAGGGCCGGCCACGCCGACCACCGCTCTGATCCGCCGCGCCGTCTGCGGGTGGTTCACCAGAAAGTGCAGGATGTCCACCACGCCTTTCGAATGGCCGATCAATACCATCCGGTCGGCAGGATCGTCGGGAAACTGTTCAACTGCCGCGGCGATCTGGGCGGCATTGTGGTCGGCCCCCGACCGGCCGCTGACTGAGATGAAATCGATGCGGTAGCCGCGTTGCCTTAGCAATGAAGCAGCATCTTCAAAGGGCATGCCGAACTCCGGGAAACACTCTGCGAAGGCACCAGACACGATCAGAAGGTGCAGGCGCAGGTCATGGAGGGGAAGGGGGAGCGGAGAGAACGGCGATTCTTTTTCATCCGCCATGCGCCAAAGAAGATGCGTGCAATCAAAATGTGTATTCGCTCCCGACGAGAGTCGGCCGGCGAGGTCACATACCATCTGGCGGAAACGCACCCGTCCATCGTGAACCGGCGGGGCGCCGGGATAACCCAGTAGTTCCGCCGGAGCCTGCTCACCGCTGGAGCGCAGCTGTGGCGCACACCCGGAAATCGATGCACCGCCGGACATCATAAGGATTACGATGCAGATAAGAAACCGAGGCGATGCTTCCATGGGTTTTACAAGAATCGATGGTGATGTCGGCCACAGACCAAGGGATCTAACCATTGGTAATTAGGTCGTGGTGTCTTTCACAAGAGCCGTCCGGCTTCTCTGTGTCGACAATGAGAACGACCCCATTTTACACTGAAAGATACCGAGACTGGATTTCCTGGTCGGACAGCAGATCCGCCCGGTTGCCCTCGTAGCGGATAATCCCCTTGTCGATGACATATCCCCGGTCGGCAATCGAAAGCGCAAAGCGGGCGTTTTGCTCGGCGAGAAGAATCGGCATGCCCGATTTCAGCCCGGCGATGACTCTTGCAAGCTCCTCCACGATCACCGGTGCGAGTCCCTCGCACGGTTCATCCAGCAGGAGCATCAGAGGATTGCCCGCCAAGGCCCGGGCGATGGCGAGCATCTGCTGCTCTCCGCCGGAGAGGTTGCCGCCTTTGCGGGTCCTCAGACGCGCCAGAAGCGGGAAGGTCTGGTAGATCCGGCCTGGATCCCACGGAGTTTGCCCTTCGCGGGCCGGCAGGATTGCTACTTCAAGATTCTCGTGCACCGTGAGGCCCGGGAAAATACGCCGGTCCTCGGGAACGAAGGCCATCCCCCTGCGGACTTTTTCATAAACCGGCAGGTCGGTAATGTCATCCCCCTTGAAAAAAATCCGGCCGGACTTCGGCGGGTTCACTCCAAGAATCCCGCGCATGGTGGTGGATTTGCCCGCCCCGTTGCGGCCTAAAAGGCAGACGATCTCCCCGGGCCGCACCTTAAGGGACACCCCCTGGAGCACGTGGCTGTCGCCGTAATACACTTGGATATCAGATACCTGTAGCATCGAGACTGCCCCCCAGGTAGGCTCGTTTCACTTCGGGGTTGGCGCGGATCTCTTCGGGGGTTCCCTCGGCCAACATCTCCCCCTGGTTCAGCACAAAGATTTTTTCGGCAACCGAAAAGACCACTTTCATGTCGTGCTCGGTGATGAAAAAGGTCGTGTCGGAGCGTTCGGACAGATCCCTGATCAGTCGAATCATGCGGTCAGTTTCCTCGGGGTTCATGCCGGCCGTAGGCTCGTCGAGTAGGACCAGCCGCGGCCGGCGCGCCAGCACGATAGCGATCTCTATCAGCCGCTTGTCCCCGTAGGCCAGCGTGGAAACCACCCGGTGGGATTGCCCCGCCAGGCCCACCCGGGACAGTATCTGCTCGGCCTCCTCGGCCAGGTCCGGACGCCTTCCGATCGAGCCAAAGCAAGCGAAGCTGCTGCCGTGGTGGACCACAAGTGGAACCAGCACGTTTTCGAGGACCGTGAGCGCCGGGAAAATGTTGGTGATCTGAAACGAGCGCAGCAATCCCATTCCCACCAACCGGTGAGCCGGTGCTCGAGCGATGTTGCGCCCTTCAAAAAAAACCCGGCCGGAGGTCGGGCGGTAGCGTCCGGAGACCACGTTGTAAAAAGTTGTCTTTCCGGCGCCGTTTGGCCCGATGAGGGCGCAGAGCCGGCCGGGTTGGATCCTGAGCGACACATTTCTGAGGGCTTGGAACTTTCCGAAGCTCCGGCTCACCTTTTGTACCTCGAGGAGGATCTGTTCAGTCATGGTTTGGGCCCCTTCCACCGACGGGCATAGAGTCCGAGCAAGCTGCCCAGGACCCCTTTGGGGAAGGCCAGCACCAGCACGACCAGGATCGCCCCGAGAAAGAGCATCCAATTGGTGGTGTAAGCCGTGATCACATGCTCCAATACGAAGAAAATGGCGGCTCCCGCCGCAGGTCCGAGGAACACTCCGGATCCGCCTAGAATGGTCATGAGCACTGCTTTCCCGGAGAATGACCAGTGCAGCATCTCGGGCGAAGCGATGCGGTTGAAAAGGGCAAACAGCGCCCCTCCGATGCCGGCCAGAGCCCCGGCCAGCACGAAGGCAAAAAGCCGGACCGAACGAACGTTGGCCCCGACGAACGACACCCGGTTGCTGTTTTCCCGGGTGGCCTTGAGCAGCAGTCCGAAGGGCGACTGCACGACCCGCAGCAGGAGCAGCACCCCCAGCACTACCAGGAAGAGCACCAGCAAGTAGAAGTTCTTGGGATTGAACAGGTTCACCTGAAAGCCCAGCAAGCTCATCTCGGGAACGGTGAAGCCGCCCAGTCCGTCGCTGCCGCCGGTTACGGCCCGCCAGTTGTGCGCCACCGTGAAAAGCATCATCCCGAATCCCAAGGTGAGGATGGCAAAGTAGATTTCATCCAGCCGCACACAGAACCATCCGATTACGAGTGCCAGCAGCGCTGCACCCAAGAGGCCGGCGGCCAGTGCGGCCCACAGTGATTGGGGGCCGTGGATCAGAGTCAGGACCGCGAAGTAGCCGCCAGCACCGAAGAAACCAGCCTGGCCGAAAGAGAGCAGGCCGGTGTAACCGAACAAGAGGTTGAAGCTCAGGGCGAACAGGCTCATCGTCAGGATTTCGGTAAGGACGATGACCCAGTACATGGGTAGCACGAACGGGGCCGCTAAAAGGGCTGCAAGAATAACCCCACCCATGATCAGTTGTCTGCGCAGGAGCGGGTTCATCTCAGGCTTCCCCCCCGAAGATGCCTCGGGGCCGGGTCAGCAGGACTACGGCCAGCAGAATATAGGGCAGTGCCATCTGCAAATCCGGGACCAGGGTCGTGCCGAAGGAGTTCATCAACCCGAGGATAAGTGCCCCCACAAAAGCACCGGGAAAGCTCCCCATCCCGCCAATCACCACCACGATGAAGCTCTCGATGATGATCCTCTCACCCATGGCCGGCCCGACACTCTGGTGGGGGGCGGCCAGAGCGCCACCCAGCGCGGCCAACCAGGCGCCGAAAGCAAAAACCGCCGTGAAGAGGACCGGCACCCGCACGCCGATGATCTCGGCCATCTGCCGGTCCATTGCGGCGGCTCTCAAAATCTTGCCCCATCGCGTAAAGGTGAAGAAGGCCCAAAGCGCAATTCCTAATAGTGGCCCGAGAAGCACCAGAAAGAGGCGATAAACGGGATAGGTCTGGGAAAAGAAAGGAATCACCCCCGAAAGTATATCGGGAGGGTTGACCAAATGGTAGGCCGCTCCCCAGATGAGTCTCACGCCGTCGTCCAGGAAAAGCATGACCCCAAAGGTGAGCAACAACTGAAAACTGACGTCCCGGCCGTAGAGCGGTCTCAATAAATAGCGCTCAATCAGGATCGAGAGGACGGCAACGATTGGGGGGCCGACCAGCAGCCCGACCCAGAACGAGCCGACCCAGCGCACGAACTGCATGCAAAAATAGGCGCCCAGCATAAAGAGCGAACCGTGAGCGAAATTGAGCACGCCCATTACCCCGAACACGGTGGTGAGCCCCATCGAGATGAGGAACAGAAGCATGCCCCAGGAAAGGCCGTTTAGAACGTTGGAAAGGAAACCTTCCAAAGAACCTCCTGAATTCGCTGAAGTCCGAAAGCTGGAAGGCTCCAAATCGTTGTGCCGACCAGCTTTCAGGACTTCAGGCGTTCCAGCCCGCGTGGCCGACTGAACGCTCGCGAGCCGGTTTCTTTCTTACTTCATTGTGCACCCGGATTCCGACGCCGGCGGGGTGATATCTTTGCCGGCAAAGGCTTTGATGGGCTTCAGGATGCGGATGGGCATCTTGGGGTCGGCCGCCGTCTTTCCCCATACGCCGTCGGTCACTGCCTGGTGGTCTTCCGGACGGATGGTGATTTTGCCGACCGGCAGTTCGATGGAAAGCCCCTCGAGCGCAGAGACGATCTTTTCCTTGTCCACGGATTTGGCCTTGGCAGCGGCAGCGGCGTAGGCTTTGACCGAGCCGTAGGCGCCGTGGGCGTTGTAAGACGGATAGACGTTGAAGCGTTTGAGATAGGCGTCGACAAAGGCCTTGTTGATCGGCGTGTCGTTGGCCTGGAACCAATAGCGGGTGCCCACCCAGATTCCTTCCGGCATCTTTTCTTTCAGCGCATAGAGCACTTCGGTCGCGGCGCCGAGGGTCATGAGCACTTCCCGCTTCCCGTCGAAGAAACCCATATCTCCGGCCTGCCGCACGAAATCGATGAGATTGCCGCCCCACAGCGAAACCAGCACCCCGTCGGCTTTTGAATTCATGATCTTGGTGATAAAGGCGGAGAAGTCCGTTGTTGCCGCCGGCGAGAACGCCACATCCGAGGCCGGCAGGAAGACCGCATCCGGCTTCTTCTTGGAGAGATATTTCTGGAAGTACTCCCATGACTGGTGCCCGAAGGAATAGTCCGGGCCGGCCGTCGTCCAGGTCTTGGCCTTGAGGTCGGTTGCTATGGCGGCTGCTATTGCCAGATTCTGGTTGATGTTGAGCGAAATACGGAAAGTGTACCGGTTGCACTTGGACCCGGTGACATCCGGAGTAGCGGCGTGGGTGATGATCAGAGGGGTTTTGAGCTCGGGCATTACCGGTGCGACGGCTGCGGCCACACCGCTCGAGTCGAGGCCCATGACCACGTCGACCTCGTTTTCGTACACCAGCTTGCGGATCACGCGAATGCCCACATCCGGCTTGCCGGTGCTGTCCTCGAACAGCGCTTCTACTTTTCGGCCGTTGATGCCGCCTGCCTTGTTGATCTCATCGATGGCAAGCTCCGCTCCCTGCTTGGCAAACTGCCCGTAGGTGGCAAAGGGGCCTGACATGATGTAGACGAAGCCGATCTTGACGGGCTTGTCGGCCGCGAACCCCGATCCAACGACCATCAGCCCGATACCGATTGCCAAAAGAACAGCGAACCCCCTTTTTTTCATGATACCCTCCTTTCGCAGTGAATTAAGGTAGCTCCAACAATACCGCACCCCCCATCCGCTTCCCGAGGCTGTCCGCCAGCAATGTTACTGGATTGCTCGATGTATTATACGTAAGTTTTTCCCCTGCCCGCCAACGTTGCGCCCAGCAGACGCCTCCGCTGCCGTTGGGTCCACCCAACGCCTAAACGTCGCACGGCTGCAGCGGCTTCCATGAAGGTCTCGGCAAAGGTCGGATGGCTGTGGGCGGTGCCGGCGATGCCCTCCGGGTTGGCGCCGAACTCGACAGCAAGCACGGCTTCGGGAATCCTCTCCTCCGTTCGCGGTCCGATGATGTGGGTTCCGAGGAGCCGGAATGAATGAATGAGGATGATAAAAACTTGCCTTAGTATGAGTGGAATATGGAATAAGAGGAGTAGTATGTCAAGAATACGAATAAAAGCCCCCAAGATAATGCTCTGAAAACCCCGGCCTTGTCGTCGGGCCGTATGGATCTGAGGGTGACCGTGCTGCCGTCCCTCAGCCTCAAGGTTTCCTTGTAGTCTGCTGCGTCTATCAAGGCAGTCCTCGATGCGGGCCAAGGCAAAAGGTCATGGTCATTTGTTCATCAACACTTGGTGGATCTGGGTCGGGTCGGCTTCCACCGAGCCGCATCCGACGTGGATGTTCTGGCGGATTTCGATCGAGCTGGGCAGGGTGGCCCGCAGCAGCCGCAGCGCCTCCTTGAGGATGAGACGCACATCGATCGGCTTGCGCTCCTGCCGGCCCTGCCGGCTGAAGGTGAGAATCTGTTTTACCAGATCACGTGCGCGCTTGGCGCCTTTTAACACCTCCTGAAGCTGGGACTGAAGGCCGGGCTGGCCGGCTGCATCCAGTTTGGTCAGCTCGGTGCGCCGCATCGCCTCCTCGAGATAGTCCGTTGGGATGATCTTGGCAAAATCGAGACCCGGCAAGTCCTCGGACCGGTATCCCAAAAACTTCTCGGCGGCCGGGCGCATGAACAGGAAACGGCCGTCAAGGTCGTGGCAGAAGACGATGTCTTCCAGGTGATCGAACATCTCCCGGTAGATTTCGATCTCGGGGCGTTCAGGTTCTTCGTGTACGCTCATCGTAGGTTCCTTGTTCAAAAATAGGCGCTGGTGGCTGATTTGCGCGAGCCCTCGCCTTCTGCTATAAAACCCGGACAGCGCTTGAAGGGTCATTGGGGAGGCGAAAGGGGATGGATCCAAGGGTCAGAGCGGCAATCGAAACGGCGGTGGTGCAGGAACCCTTTGCGCGATCCATGGGGATCGAACTCCGCAAGCTGGACGACGGTTATTCCCTGGTGGAAATGATCTATGATCCGTCGCGCCAGAACAACATCTACGGCCGCGCCCACGGAGGGGCGATGTTCGGCCTGATCGACGAGGCCTTCGAGACGGCCGGCCAGACCGACGGCACGGTGGCGGTGGCCATGAATGTGAACGTGACTTACATTGCCAGCCCGGAACCCGGCGCCCGCCTGCGCGCCGAGGCCCGGCGTGTCGCCCAGACCAAGCGCACCGCCACCTACGACATCAAGGTCACCAGCGCAGACGGCCACCTGGTCGCCGTCTGCCAGGCGCTGGCCTATCGCACCGGAAAGCCCATCCCCTTTCTTTGAACCCATCCGGGTGGATTCCCGCTCCGCCTGTTCGTGAGATGCCGAAATCCGGCAAATTGAATGGCCGGGTCAACCAGGTCACTCGTTCCAAAGGCCCCTTTCGAGCAAGACCGCCCGCAGCGTCTTCAACGCCTGGTTCGCGGCCGGGACGCCGCCGTAGACCAGCGTCTGGAAAATCACCTCGGCGATTTCCTCAGGAGTGCAGCCCACGTTCAGTGCGGCCTGGATGTGCAGCTTGAGTTCGTCGAGGCGTGAGAGCACCGTGAGGCATGCCACGGTGACGAGCTGGCGGGTCTTGTGCGGTATTTTCTCCCGGGCGTACATCTGCCCGGTGATAAAAAGAGAGAGGTCCTTGGCGAGGTCCTTGTCGAACGCCTTCCACAAGTCGAACGGCCGCTCGTCCCGCACGCCCTTGAAGTAAAGCTCGGCCGTCTGCTTGGTCTTCTCGACGATGTCTTTGCTCACAGCAGTTGTCCTTTCGGTGATCCATCATTAGATCAGCAGCAATCAGACGTGCCCGGCGGTTGCTTGGGTGGGACGACGTTGTGAAAGGCCCAGGAACAAGGCGCGCAAGACCCGCAGCACGAGGCGTACGCCGGTACGCCGCAGTGCTCGCGGGGTGCAGCGCAACGCGGAGATTGGGCTTTTCACAACGTCGTCAGACGATCGAATAGTTGGGTCCTCCACCCCCTTCCGGGCACATCCAGGTAATATTGTTGAACGGGTCCTTGATCTCGCAGGTCTTGCAGTGCAGGCAATTGGAAGGGTTGAGCTTGAGCCGCGGCGCACCCCCCTCTTCCACCTCGATTTCATACACCTGGCCGGGGCAGAAGCGGGTGCACGGGCTGCGGAACGTCTGCCAGCAGCGCGTCGTGCACAGATCCCTGTCGGGGATGTGCAGATGGCAGGGTTGATCCTCTTCGTGTTTGGTGCCGGAGAGATACACGCCGGTGAGCTTGTCCAAATAGAGCGTGCCGTCGAGATCCTGAACCTGGGACGGCGGTCTCAAACGGCCCGCTTTCAGGCAAGCGGCGTCGTCGTGGATCTTCATCGGGTCGACGAACCCGCGGCCGCCGGTGACGAACTGGGCGCCCAGGGCGATGAATTTGCCGATTCCTTTCAGCGAAAGGCCCTGGCCGAAATTGCGGGCGGCATAAAGCTCATCCCGGATCCAGCTGCGATCCACCTGAAGGCGGAAGTCCGCGAGGGCCGCGGCGGAGACATCGTCCTTGCCGAGCGCCGACAGAATGGTCTCGGCCGCGAGCATGCCGGATTTCATGGCAGTGTGGATGCCTTTCAACCGCTGAACGTTCAGCATCGAGGCGCTGTCCCCCACGAACAGCGCCCCGTCGACCGCCAGCTGCGGCATGGTGTACCATCCGCCCGCCGCGAGTGTCTTGGCGCCCTGCTGGAGCACCTTGCCGCCGGCGATGATGTCTGCGATCAGAGGGTGTTTCTTGAACCTCAGGAATTCCTGGTAGGGCTCGAGCATGGGGTCTTCGTAATCCAGGCCCACGACCAGCCCCAGCGACACCCGGTTTTCCTTCATCCGGTAAAGAAAGCCGCCCCCCTTGGTGTCGAGTCCCAGCGGATAACCGAAGGTGTGCAGTACCGTAAAGGGGGAACTCAGGAACGGGTTTGTGGCCGGGATCTCGATCACTTCCTTCACCGCCGTCTCGAACACCTGCGGCATCTTGCCGTTGAAAATGCCGAGCTTTTTGCCGACCTCGCGGATCAGGCTTCCCTTGGGCCCCTCGCCCAACACCGTCACTCGGGCCAGCAGATCGACCCCCGGCTCGAAGTTGGACTTCGGCTTGCCGTCCTTGTTGACGCCCTTATCGCCGGTGCGCACGCCGACCACGCGCCGGCCGCTCTCGTCGTACAGCGCTTCCACGCCGGCAAACCCCGGGAAGAGGTTCACCCCCAGTTCCTCGGCGATGGAGCCGAGCCACGCGCAGAACTTGGAGAGGCTGATGGTAAAACACCCCTCGTTGTGCATGTAGGGGGGCGTGTAAGGCAGTCGAAACTGCCCGGTCGCCGTCAGGTAGAAGACGCCGTCCCGCAGGTCGGTTCCCTCGATCGGGCAGCCTTTCTCACGAAAATCCGGCAAAAGATCCCGCAGGGCCCGGGGGTCCAAAACCGCCCCGCTCAGGGAATGAGCGCCGATCGACTCGGCCTTTTCAATGATGCAGACTTCGAGCTCACGGCCTTGTGCCTGGGCGAGCTTTTTCAGGTGGATGGCCCCGGCCAGGTTGGCCGGCCCCGCGCCGACGAAGAGAACATCGAATTCCAGCTTTTCGCGTTCCATGGTTGATCTCTCCGGGAGGTCGTTAGGATTTTAATTTTTTAACTGCCTCGGTGATCGCCGGCAGAAGCTGAAAGATGTCGCCCGTCAGCCCGAAATCCGCCTTGGAGAAAATGGGGGCCTCCGGGTCCTTGTTGATCGCCACGATCATTTTGGAGGTGGACATGCCGGCCAGATGCTGGATGGCGCCGGAAATGCCGCAGGCGATGTAAAGGCCGGGGGAGACCACCTTGCCGGTCTGGCCGACCTGGTCGGCGTGCTTGCGCCAGCCCTCGTCCACAGCTGAGCGTGAGGCGCCCACGGCCCCGCCGAGCGCTGCCGCCAGCTCTTCGATCGGCTTGAAATTGCCGCCGGTGCCCCGGCCGCCCGATACGATGACGTCTGCTTCGGTCAGCTCGATCTTGCTGCCGGTGTCCATCAACTTCTCTACCACCACCGTCTTGATCTCGCCCAACTGAGGGGCGGGCTTTTCCACAACGCCCTCTTTCGACGTTTCGGCGATGGCCATGACGTTCGGCCGCACGACAACTATCTGGGGCGAACCCTGTATCTGGACGTCTGCGAAAACCTTGCCGCCGAACATCGGCCGCGTGCACGTGAGCACCCCGTTCTGAAGCGCAACGGCCGTGCAGTCCATGGCCAGACCCGCATCGAGCCGGGCCGCCAGGCGCGCCGATAGGTCCTTGCCCTGTACCGAGGCGCCGACGATGATGACCGCCGGGTCCGCGGCCTTGATCAGAGCGGCCATGGCATTCGTGTAGGCGTCCGTCCGGTAATCCGCCAGAGCGGGGTCGTCCAGGGCCACGATCTTATCCGGGCCGAACTTTTTAATTTCCGCGGCAAGGCCGTCCACCCCCGAGCCGAGAACAACGGCCGTCAACTGGCAGGCCAACCCATCGGCAATGCGCCGGCCTTCACTCACAACCTCGTAGGACACCTTGCGGAACTTGCCGTCCCGCTGTTCGGTGATTGCAATCACACCTTGTGCCATATGTGTCTCCTTTTCTAAGGTCTTCCTGTCAGATCAGTTTGGCCTCATCGTGCAGGGCCCGCACCAGCTCGGCGGCCATCGTTTCCGGCGTATCCCCGGTGATCATCCGCACCGCCTTGCGTTGCGGCGGCAGCCGGAGCGCCTTGAGGACCACCTTGCGGCCGGCGGCGCCGACCGCACCCGGGTCGATTCCCAGTTCGGCGAGGGTTTTCACTTCCAGCGGCTTTTTTTTGGCTTTCATGATGCCGGGAAGGGAGGCATACCGCGGGTCGTTCAGCCCGCGCTGCGTGGTGAACAGCGCCGGCAGCGGGGCCTCCACAACGACCGTGCCCCCTTCGACGATGCGGTGGCAGCGGATCTTCCCGTCCAGCAGCTCGGCTTTCACCACGAGGGAGACGTGTGGAACCCCCAGCAGCTCCGCCACGGCCGCGCCCACCTGGTAGTTGTCCTCGTCCACCGCCCGCTGACCGGCGATGATGAGATCGAAGGGCTGGTTTTTCAGCGCAGCGGCCAGGATCTTTGCCGTCGCCAGCGCATCGCCGCCCTCCGCCGCAGGGTCGTTGATGAGCAGGCCCTTGTCGGCGCCCATGGCAAGGGCCGTGCGGATAGTCTCCTGGGCCTTCTGGCCGCCCACCGACAGAATGGTGACGGTACCGCCCTTGGCCTCCTTGATGCGCAGCGCCTCCTCGACGGCCAGCTCATCGTACGGGTTCATGACCCACTTGATGTCGTCCTTCTTGATGGACAGGCCGTCAGCGGCGATCTGAACGAGAGATTCGGTGTCGGGCACCTGCTTCACGAGAACAACGATGTCCATGCAGATCTCCTTTCCTGAATTAAATGTTACAAAGGTTCTATGGCAAGGGGTGGGGGAAGACGTATCCGCCGCTTCTGTTCCCTGAGCCCTTTGCCCTGTGCTCCATTCGTTTGTCAGCGGTTTGCCTTGCGGATGCCGAGCTGGTCGAGGGCGATGATCCACTTGCAGATGTTGGCCGACCCCTCGACCATGGTGTAGGTCGGAGCGTCCCGGAAGTACCGGGCCACTGGGTACTCCGTGGAATACCCGTATGCTCCCAGAATGCGCATGGCGTAAGTGGCGCACTTGGTGACGACCTCACCCGCAAAGTATTTGGCCTGGGCCACATCCAAGCCGTTTTCATGCCGTCCCTGGTCCTTGGCCCAGGCGGCCTTGTAGACCAGCAGGCGCGCAGCCTCGATCTCAGCCGACATCTGGGCGATCATGTCCTGGTTCATCTGGAATTCGCCGATCTTCTTGCCGAACTGCTTGCGGGTGTTGGCGTACTTGACCGCCGCGTCGAGGCAGGCCTGGGCCAGGCCCACGGCGCCGGCCGCCGCCGACAGCCGTGTCTGGTTAAGCGAGCTGAAGACGATCTTGGCGCCGTCGCCCGGCGTTCCCAGGATATTCTCCTTGGGGATTCGGCAGTCGGAGAGAAAGACCTCGCCCGTCGGCGACGAGTGCGAGCCCATCTTGTCCAGCTGGGACGTCTTGACGCCGTTGAAGTTTTTCGTCTCGAGCACGAATGCTGACAACCCTTTGGAATCCTTGGAGCGGTCGGTGTAGGCGTAATAAATGAGCACGTCGGACACGTGGGCGTTGGAAATCCAAGTTTTAGAGCCGTTTAACAGCCAGTGGTCGCCCTTGTCCTCGGCCGTTGACCCCATGGCCATAACATCCGATCCGGCGTCCGACTCGGTGATGGCGAAACCCCCGAGAAAATCGGCGCTCACCAGTTTGGGGATATATTTCTTGCGCAGCGCCTCGCTTCCGTATTTGTAGATAGTGTAGGCGCACCCCAGGGACTGCATGTTGATCTGCACCCGCAGGGAGCTGGAGGCCCGCGCGATTTCCTCGCTGATAATCATGGCCGCCAGAAACCCCATGCCCTCGCCGTCGTATTCTTCCGGGATCACCGCCCCGAAGAACCCCAGCTCACCCATGGGCTTGATGGCCTCCTTGTAGGGGAAATGGTGCTTGGCATCCCACTCGTCGGCATAGGGCACGATCTTTTTCTCTGCGAATTCCCTGACGGCTTTCCGCAGCATTTCCAATTCCTTTGAAAGCGAAAAATCCATTTGTCCTCCTACGTAATAAAATGACACGACACCATAACTAAATGCTTGAACAGCGGCTTTCTCGGGGGTTTTAGCCTATCTTAAAGACGGGTACAAGCCCTTTTTGGCAAAAAAACGCGCTCGATCTGAAGACCGCTTCAACAGCGACGCCGGCCTCAAATGTGCGCGCACGACGGATTCCGGCGGATCATTTTTGATTTGTATTCGACCGCAACTTGAGATAACTGACAAGTCTTCGACGGGGACCCGCGCGTTCGCCTCCGACTGAGATGACGTTTATGCCGCACCAGGACGAAAAGCGCTTTCGCGAGTTGGCCGGCCGGGTGTCCCCCGGCACCCGGCTGCGGCTTGCGACCACCGCCGACTCCCGCAGCGCTGAACTGTCGGAGTTCTGCCGAAGGCTGTCCGTGTGGGTGCCCCAGATTTCCGTCACCAGGGAGGAAGGCGCCGACCTGCCCTACCCGCTTCTGCTCCTTGCCAACGGAATGCGGTATATGGGTGTTCCGGCCGGCACGGAGGTCGAGCCTTTCGTCGAGGCCCTGGCCCCAACCCAGCCGCGCCTTTCCGGCGAGTTGGCCGAACGCCTGAAGTGCATGAATATCCCGGCCGCCCTGGACCTCTACGTCATCCCCGCGTGCCGGCACTGTCCCACGGCGTTCCGCCGGCTCATGCCCCTGGCGGAAGCGCTCGACCGGGTGCGGGTCACCGTCATCGACGGCGGTCTTTTTCCGGAATTGGCGCAGCGTCACGGCATCCGAGCCGCGCCCACGCTGCTGCTGGACGGGCAGTTCCGCTGGACGGGATCGTTTGATCTGGAGGAGGTAGTGGCCCTCATGCTGACGAGGGACCCGGTGTCCCTGGGGCCGGCATCCCTTGAACTCATGCTGAAAGAAGGGGCTGCGCGGCGGCTGGCGCAACTGATGGCCGAACGCAATGCGCTCTTTCCGGCCATCGTCGCGCTGCTCTGTCACGACCAATGGCCGGTGCGCCTGGGTGCCATGGTGGCCATGGAGGAGCTTTACGCGCTGCGCCCGGAGCTGGCGCGGCAGGTGCTCGACCCGCTCTGGGAGCAGTTCGAGGCTGTTTCCGATCCCATCAAGGGCGACATCCTCTACGTCTTCGGTGAAATCGGAGAGGCGACGGCCATCC
>Ga0210069_1000090_pt1 | contig 17210 bp, 12 predicted proteins | sample RushSE_TuleB_D2_FD_185568 | JGI IMG/M metagenome (GOLD analysis project Ga0210069, IMG submission 185568) | Wetland microbial communities from San Francisco Bay, California, USA, that impact long-term carbon sequestration - RushSE_TuleB_D2... | ecosystem: Environmental > Aquatic > Marine >... | reverse complement strand
TCGCATCTTCGGGCTGTGGGCGGCAGTGGGGGTGGGAGGCATCGGTGCGCGCATCCTGGTGTCGCTGCACGCCGACCGGCTCGCCCACCGCCAGCGGCTGAACATCACCGCCATGTTCTTCGAGCACGTCCTGCAGCTGCATCTTGCCTACCATCGCAGCTCTCACTCCGGCCGGTTGCTCAAAATCATGCTGCAGGGCAGCGACCAGCTCTTCGGGCTCTGGTTGGGCATGTTCCGCGAGCATCTCTCCACGCTGGTCGCACTGCTGGTGCTGCTGCCCATGACCGTCTTCCTGAACTGGCAACTGGCCCTACTCATGATCGTTCTGGTCACGGGGTCGGCGTTGCTCACCGCCTATGTCACCCGCCGCACGTTCAGTGCCCAGGGTGAAGTCGAGGCCTACCGTACGACGCTGGCCGAACGGGCGGGGGATGCCATCGGCAACGTGGTGCTGGTGCAGAGCTTCGTGCGGCTCTCGGCGGAGATGCGGATGATGCGTGATGTGATCGAACGTCTGCTCTCGATCCAGTTTCCGGTCCTCAACTGGTGGGCCGTGGTGAGCGTGCTGCAGGGAGCGGTTGCAACCATCACGGTCATCAGCATCTTCGCCATGGGGGCCTGGCTCAATCTGAAAGGCGAGGTGACCGTGGGCGAGATCGTGACCTTCATGGGGTTTGCCACGCATCTCCTCGGCCGCATGGACCAGGTGGTGGGCTTCGTGAACGGGCTGTTCATGGAGGTCCACAGCTTGAAGGAGTTCTTCGAGGTGCTGGACACCCAGTCGGCAGTGGCCGACCGGCCCGGGGCGCGGCCGATCGAAAACGTCCGGGGCCGGGTCGAGTTCGACCAGGTGAGCTTCAGCTACGACCCGCAGCGCAAGGCATTGGACGATGTCAGCTTCACGGTCGAACCGGGCCAGACCGCAGCCCTCGTCGGGGAGACCGGCGCCGGAAAAAGCACCGCGATGGGTCTGCTGCACCGCCAGGACGACCCGCAGGGGGGCGCCATCCGCATCGACGGCATTGACATCCGTGACGTCACGATCGATTCGCTGCGGTCACACACGGGAGTAGTGTTCCAGGAGAGTCTGCTGTTTTACCGCAGCATTGCCGACAACCTGCGGGTCGGCAAGCCGGATGCCACCGACGCCGAACTGGAGGAAGCGGCGCGGCTGGCCCGTGCCCACGATTTCATCCTGCGGCAGCCGCGCGGATACCAGACCCGCATCGGCGAGCGCGGCTCCAACCTGAGCGGCGGAGAGCGCCAGCGCCTGGCGATCGCCCGGGTGCTGCTCAAGAATCCGCCGCTTCTCATCCTGGACGAGGCCACGAGCGCCTTAGACGCCGCCACCGAAGCCCTGGTGCAGAAGGCCCTCAGAACCCTGAAACAGGGTCGCACCACGTTCATCATCGCCCACCGGCTGGCCACCATTCGGGACGCGGACCTGATCCTGGTGTTTCAGAACGGCCGGATCATAGAACGCGGGAGCTTCCAGGAGCTTGTGCGCCAGGGCGGCTTCTTCGCGCAGCTCGTTGCGACCCAGTTCCAGAACCCGATGTTCACCGACCCAGGCGCCAACCAGAACGAAGAGGCCGCCCCTTTGCCCTCTGACAGCATGTAAACCGTTTCCAATTCCATGAAAAAAGGCGGCAGCGCGAATGCGCTGCCGCCTTTTTTCTGTATGCACTCGAATTAAAATAAGATGACGCCCGCCCGGCGGGCGTCATCTTATTTTACACGCTCGGCTTTGATGATCATGACCGTGTCTACGGGGACGTCCTGGTGACCGCCGCGATTGGCGGTTTTGACCTTCGTGATGGCGTCCACCACGTCCATGCCTTCCACCACCTTGCCGAAGACGGTGTAACCCCAGCCCTGGATGGTCTTGTTCTTGAAATCCAGGAAATCGTTGTCCACCGTGTTGATGAAAAACTGGGCCGTTGCGCTGTCCGGCACCTGGGTGCGTGCCATGGCGATGGTGCCGCGCTGGTTCTTCAGCCCGTTGTCGGCCTCGTTTTTGACCGGTGGTTTGGTGGGCTTCTCCTTCATGCTGGCGGACATGCCCCCGCCCTGGATCATGAAGTTGGGGATGACGCGGTGAAAAATGGTGTTGTTGTAATGACCGGCATCCACATAGTCCAAAAAGTTCTGGACGGTCTTGGGTGCCTTGTCCGGGTAAAGCTCGATCACGATCTTGCCCTTGTCGGTCTCGAGCGCCACTTTGGGCGCGTCCGCGGCGGCGGCCGGCGTCACGGCGGCGAGGACGCTGAGTGCGGAAATCCAAGCAAATTTCATCACAGATTCTCCTTTCGGGTTTTGGGTGCCCGGAACATAAACGAATATCGCCTAAAGTCAAGTCAGATTTGACGTGATAAGATCGTCAATTGATATGCCAAGGCGTGCTCGGCGGAGGCATCCCGGCTGCCAGGCTGACGGGTGCGCCTGTTTTCTCCCGATCGGCACGGCTATCTTGCGTCGAGGGAGAAGTTTCTCCCCCAACTTGGTTACTGCGCGCACCTCGACACCGGCCACCGTCACTTCCGTCAGCGGCAGGACGATCACCGGCACCGACGCCGATGCATTCAAGATCAAGCAAGTTTATTATTTCTTCAGCAGAAACGAGCTGCGGGTCATGCCGGCGCCGACCGAGTCGAAGAGGATGGTGCGGGCGTGCCTGAGGCGCTCCAGGTTACGGTTGACGGGGTACCCCTGGATCGTGTCGGGCGTCAGGGCGCCGCGGGCGAGGTCGTAGGGCAGCCGCTGCATGCAGACCACCGAGCAGTTGCCGCGCTCGTGGATGTTGACCACCATCTTTTCGGCCAGGAAGCGGGCGACCTTTTCGCGTTCGGCCGCTTTCCCTTCCGCCAGCACCTGCTCGAGGGTCAGGGGCAGCATGGCGAAATTGGCCTGGTGTTCGATCAACAGGTCGATGTCCTGCAGAGAGAGTTGGTTGGCCGCCAGCAGCGCCGAGAGGTGAGCCTTGGCCCCCCGGGTGGCGTAGAGGAACACGCCTTTTCCGTCCATCACGCCAAAGACCCCGTCTTCATCAAATTTGGCTTCGATGAAGCCTGCAAAACAGCCGTGGCTGCGGGTCAGTGTGTCGATAACCCCCCTGGCGGGAGAAACCCGCGCCGCGGACGAGCCTTCGATAAGGCTGAGGCGGACCGGCTGTCCTTTTTTGAGGAACACGGCCGCCAGCCGGCGGTATTTGCCCGAGGCCGTGTAGGCGCCGGCGATGCTTTGCACGGTCCGCGGGTCGGCGTCGGCGCTCATCATGTCGTAGCCGAAACCGGTGCCGTAGCCTTCATAAATTTCAAAGGCCGTGCGAAAATTCTTAAAGGCACCGGCCGCAGTTTCTTTTGGGAAAAGTCGTTCCATCAGCGCGTGCTGCACCCGGGCGGCGGTGGCCGGAACCCGCAGTTCGATTTTGCCCAGCTGGTTGTCGACGACGATGCCCTCCAGCCGGCCTTCGCGTGCCCAGGGCAGGAGGCCGGATGCGACGGCGGCGATGACCTCCTCGCCGGCATCGACCGCAACCTCGGCGCTCACACGACCGGGCGACGAGCTTCCGGCGCAGCCGCCGATTTCAACCGCCGTGGCCAGGGCGTCGTCGCCGAAGATGATGTTGGCCGTGTCCAGGGGCTTGAAGGCCTCGGCACGGTGGATGTTCTCGGCGCCTATGATCACGGCGAGGTCCCCCGATTCAAGCGCGCCTGCCAGTGCCAGCATGTAGAGCGCCTCCATGCTCACGTTGAAACCGGGGCAGCCGGCATAGAGATCGAGCACAAGCGCCCGGGGGCAGGCCTGCCGGACGCGGTCGTACAGGTAACTGCTGGTCGGACCGGGGTCGAACTTGTCTTCGCCGATGTTGGTGGCCGCGATGAGCACGCGGATGCGGGCCGGGTCGATGCCGGAGGTGTCGAGCAGGTCCTGGAACGCGAGAACGCCGATGCGCGCATCCAAGGGGGCGGCCACGCGGGTGCGCACGCCGATACGCTCCTCGATGGTCTCCCGGTTGACCGAAATGCCGCCCTTGAAGGCCATGCCCTTGTTCTCGTAGATCGAATTGTCCACGAGCGTGCCGCCGTTCCAGGCGCCCTGGGCGATGATGTCTAAAATAAAATCCTGGCTCATCGACGACTCCTCTGCATCCATCATCAGTGGTGTTTATCAACGGGAGGTTTACGGGTACTTAAGTATCTATTTATTGTGGCGTTTGGCAAGAGCTGAATGTCCGGAACATCCGGGCGCCCGCTCACCCAGCACTAGACATTGAACCGGAAATTGATGATATCGCCGTCCTTGACTTCGTAGGTCTTGCCCTCCAGGCGAAAGGTCCCGCGGCGGCGCGCCTCGGCCGTCGAGCCGGCCGCCATGAGATCCTCGTAAGAGATCACCTCGGCCCGGATGAAGCCCTTCTGGATGTCGCTGTGGATCGCGCCGGCAGCCTCGACGGCCGGGGTGCCCCGGCGGATGGTCCAGGCGCGGACCTCGTCGCTGCCGACTGTGAAAAAGGCGATGAGCCCCATGACTTCATAGGACAGCCGAATCATCCGGCCCATGGCGGAGGTGCCGATCTGATATTCCTCGAGGAACTCCGCGGCGTCCTCCTCGCTCATGCGGGATAGCTCCTGTTCGAGTTTCCCCCGCAGCACCAAGCATTTTTCTTGATCGGCGATGTCCCCGATGTCCGGCAGCGCCGGGTCGCCGTCCTCGTTGTTGAAGAGCACCAGCATCGGCTTGGCGGTGAGCAGCGCAAAGCCCCTCAGCGGTTTCCCGTCGGACAGCTCGGGCCGGTGGCGCAGAGGGGTTTCGGCTTCGAGCAGCCGGCGGCACTCGGTCAGTAGCTGTTGTTCCTCGGGGTTCATTTTCTTGCCGCGCCGGTGGTCGAGCGCTATGCGCTCCAGGCGTTTTTCCACCTGCACGAGGTCCGAGAGAATCAGCTCCTGCTCCACCGCGCGGAAGTCCGCGGCCGGGGTGCGGTCCGGTCCATGGTTGCGCACCACGTGGATCAGGGCGTCGCAATCCTTCACGGGCAGCCAGGGGTTGGCCTCCCTTTTCTGGCTTCCCTGGCCGGCGAGCAGATAGTCCACCTGGGCATAGATGGTCTTCTGGGGTTCGAACATCCGGCTCAAGCGGTCCACACGCTCGTCGGGCACGCGCACCACCGCGAGCCGGTCTTCGCCGCGGGAGGCGGTTTCGCTTCCTTGGCGGGTCAGGGCCTCGAAGGTCGTGGACCGGCCGGAGAGGGGTAGTCCGATGATGCCGAGTTTCATGAGTCTGTGCCTTTCGATTTAGGAAGTGGTTGCCGCCGGTCGCGGTCGGCACCAACGATTGACGATCAGGACCGTGGCGATGGGGATCACCAGGCCGATGAGGCTCACGGTTATCATCAGCCGACCCAGCTCGCCGTAGCTGCCGCGCTCGACGATAAAGATTTGGTTCATGTAATTGGTGCCGAGGCTCGCGGCGGAGAGCGCCAGGTTGGTGAAGGCCGCCATGACCGCGAAGTAGGTGGCTTTCTGGTTCTCGGGCGCCTCCCGGGCGATCCAGGCCAGCATGGGCACCATGGCGACCTGGCCGAGAGGGGAGTCGGCCATGGTGTCGATGAGGGCGATGGCGCGGGCGCCGAACCCGAAGGCGCTTTCCGTCCACTCGTGCAGACCGTAATACATCCCGACAAAAGGCATCGTCATCACCGTGCCGTAGAGCGACAGAAACACGACGAGATAGGGGATCGGCCGGCGGCTCATCCAGCCCCGCAGGGCAAACATCCCCAGGATGGCCAGGATGGACGATATCTGGCGTAGGGTGCCGAAGAAGGCCTCGTCGAAACCGAGCACGTCGATCTGCCACCAGCTGGCCCCGGCGCCGGCCCCGGGCATGGCACGGAACACAAAGACGATGACGGCGATCCCGACGATCTCCCGGCGCTTTTCCGGCGCCATCTCCCGCAGGAGCTGGTGGATGAGATAGCCGATGATGAGCAGGGAGGCGCAGAAAATTGTTTCCATCTTGGCGGCCAGCCGGGACAGGCCCAGAAAAAGGCTGGCGGCGACGAAGGCTGCGCTGCCCGTGAGGATGGTCCAATTCGGTGCAAGCTCCGGCTTCTCGGCGTGCAGCATCCGGCGGATGTCCTGCTCGGAAAACCCGCTGCGGCGGTAGCGGCGGCGTCGCAGCATCAGGTTCACGTCCCCGAGGGTCACCCCGGCGACCGAGACCACCGGGATCAGCAGCGACGCCTTGTACATGACGACATAGGACAGGGTTTGGGCCAGCCAGCCGCCGATGCCGGCCACCAAGGCGCTGCCGCCGATGATGGCGATCCGGCCCAGGGTTTGCATGGTGACGTGCATGCGCTGCAGGTCTTTCTCCGGGATCGGCGCCCCGTTTTCGTCATGCCGCGGCACCGCTTCCACCGTCATGGCGTCGGCCACGACGTCCTGGAAGACGAAGCCCGTGGGGGATATCAGCGACGAAACGATGTACCAGATATCCGGCGGCAGGATGCCGCTCATCCAGTCCCTGTAGCCCGTGAGCCCCACCATGATCAAAAGGCCGGCCGCCATCAACAGCGCCCCGAAATATACAAAAAACGACTTGCGCTGCCAGAAGAGATCCACCAGGTGCCCGACGGGCATCTTGAGCGCCCAGGGAAGCCCGGCCCAGAAGCCCAGCCCCGCCAGGAAGGACGCGGACAGCCCCAGCTGGTCCTTGACGAAAAAGCTTTCGATGATGCCGGTGAAGCCTGAGACGCCGGCTGCCAGGTAGACCATGAGCGGCGGGAGATAGCTCAGGCGCATTTCCCCGGCGATGCCGAGGAAATCGACGCTGAACCAGCGCCACACGCGCCCGAAAAAGCCGCCCGAAGGGATGGGGGTGGATTCTGTTTCCATTCAAAAAAAACCTGCACCGTTTCCGGTGCAGGCTCCAAAGTTTATATCCAAGCCACTTATACTACAACAATCGCTCGAATCAACCCCTGTTTTCTTTGCATGCGCATCCGAACGAATCAGGACGGGCCCTTCCTGCCGGAGGCCAATTCCTTGATCGAAACCGTCCCCTGGGAATCAAACGGCAGCGTCGACGGCATGAGCCCGCCGCCCTGCATACGCACCTTGCCTTTGGCCCGGTAGCTGAGATCCTCTCTCTGCTGCAGCCCAAACAGGCCTTTGACGATGTCCAGCACCGACGAGTAGACCGTTACCGGTATGGTCTCCGAGCCGAAAGCCGGCACCTTGACCTGAGTGTTGGAGATGCCGTAGGCAAACGGCTTGCCGTTGATTTCCAGGTCGCAATCCACGCCCTTAACATCGAGGTCCACATCGTTCGGATTCGTCACCCGCAGGTGGACCAAGAACGTCGTCTCCAGCCCTTTGCTATCCTGCACCTGAATGTTGGACAGGGAAACGCGCGGAGCTTCGAGCGCCTTGCCGAAGCCGGCGCAACCGGCGACGAACCCAACCCACAAAAGAAGAGTGAGGCACAGCGAGCGGTGTTTCATGGGGTTTTCTCCCTTCCGTCACGACGGGCAGGTTCTATTTCTTCTTGGGCAACAAATTCTTGATCAGATCCTTCGGCTTGACAGGCGCTCCGTCCGCCCCCGATGGGCTAAGGGCTTTTTTGAGCTGGTCCTTCGCCAGGGCTTCCACGTCAGGCCGGAAACTGGGATTGGCGAAGCTGCCCGACACGATGATGGGTACGTCGACGCCGGAGCGGTCTTTGTCGTCCCCCTGGCCCTTGATGGTGCCGACCAGCTTGGTGTCGATCCGGAAATCCAGGGTTTCTTTCACCAGGTCGGCCTTGCCGGCTGCCAGCAGCCGCAGAAGCGGCGATTTCAAAGATGTCTCGGAGGTGTGAAACACACCGTTTTCGATCGTAAACGGTACGAGAAACTCCGCAAAATCCGTTCGTGGTTTCGGGCCGGATTTGACCTCCCCTCCCAATGCGGCCTTGACGTTGCGCGCCATGCCGGCCAAGTCCACACCGATGAGGGCGCCGTCGCTGAACACGAGGTTGCCCTTGCCGTTCAGGGTTTGTTTGATGCGCGCCGGGTCGTCACCGGTCATGGAAAGCGCAACCTGTGTTTTAGCGGTTCCTTCGAGAAAGTCTTTGTCGGCAATGTCCTTAAGCAAGGGGTGAACCTGCACCTTGTCCAGATTGAGCTGCACATCCGTCGCCGGGCTGTCGCCTTTAACATTCACCACGGTCTTGCCGGACGCGCTGCCCTGGTAAAGCTTCATTGTGAGCGGATCCAGCGAAATGACCCCGGCCTTTGCCGAAATCTTCAGGTTCACGTCCTCGAGCTTGGCGTTGTTGACCGTGAGTTTGCCGATGGCGGCATTCCCGCTCATTACCAGCTGCCGCAGGGGTGTGTAGTCGGTCTTTTTGGGAGTCGCTTGAGCCGGTTGGGAGCCGGATGGTGCGGCTTGAGCTTCCGGGGCTTTCTTATGACCCTCCGCTGCCTTCGGCGGCAGATAGCGGTCGAGATCGATCCGGTCGAGCTTGAGGTCGAAGGTGAGGTTGGGTTTGGCGAACTCCCTGGCGTCGAGGGTGAAGTTCAGCTTGGAATCGTCCAGCGTGAGCAGCCCATCGGATACCGCCACCGCCTTGGCGTCAGCCTTGACGGCGGCCTTGAACGCCAGCCGCTCCAACACGTTGGCGTCGGCGGTGGCGGGCAGGGGCTGTCCGAGATCGGCGGCCAGTTTGCGCGGCGAAAACTCCGCAACCTCCAGGGTGACGGTTGCCAGGGGGGCGGCGAGCAGATTCTCCACCGAGCCCTTGAGCTGCAGTTTCAGCTGGCCGAAGGCATCCGCCTTGATCTCCAGTGGGACGACGCTTTGCCCGATGTTCGTCCCCACCGGGCCAAAGCGGCCTTCAGCGGACATCGGCTTTTGGTTAAACGACGCAGAGACCGAGAATCGCACCGGCCGTTCCAGCGACACATCCTTCAGCGACAGGTTCATCCGGGAGATCTCCTGGCGTGAACCCTTCCCGTGGTCGATCAGCGTCAGCTGGCCGTTCTGGATGCTCAGTTCCCCGACCATGAGCGACTGGATGGGCAGCCCCGCTTGGGCGGTGGCCGCATCGGGCTGGGCCGAAGGTTTGGCTTCCGCCGGTTTGGTGCCGAAGTCCCAGCTGACGCGGCCGTCCTTGTTTGCCACCAGGAAGATGCGGGGCTCGAGAATTACCAGGCGGTCGACCTCCACCTGTTTGAACAGCAGGGGCAGCAGCTTCACGCGAACGTCAAACGACTTCACCGTGAGGAAGTCTTTTTCTGTGAACGCCGGGATGTTGCCGAGTTTCAGATCGGAAAACGAAACCCCCGCCCACGGAAACAGGCTCAGGCGTACGTCGCCGCCGACGCTGAGCGGCCGGCCGGTCGCCTCGGAAACATACTTTTCGAGCTCCGGCTTGAATTTGTTCACGTCAATGAAGCTGGGGATGATCAGCAGGGCGCCGATCACCACGACCACCAGGGCCGCAACAGCGATAACCGTCCACTTTAAAGCGGATTTCATTTCGATACCCCCGCATATGCAATGTTATCCCAGATTTTAACCATTGATCCGTAATATTCAAACAGATGTATTTGCCGCTATTTTGGAAAGATACAATATGTGGCGACTCCTATCCAATTGACATACCATATGAAGCGGATGTAAACTTTTAAAAGACTTTTTACCCCGGATACGTGATCTCCCGGCCGGCGTACTGAGACTGCGGTGCAATAACGTCCGTGTGGAGGTTATGACGATGATGAAGGTCCAGAGGTTGCACGAATTGTTTGATGCGCATCCTGAAAAAACAGGGTTGGTTTTTGAGGGCATCTGCCATGACTGCGGCAAAGAGGTGAAAGTGGGCGTGTCACTCACGGCCGAAGGTTTTGCGATCAGCGGCGGGGCGGTCTACGAGCCCGAGCCCGAACGGTTTCACAACAAATGCGAGGAGTGTTTCAGCAAGGACCCGCACTTGTCGAACTACCGCCGGTGCGAGGTTTACAGCCGGGTGGTCGGCTACCTGCGACCGGTGTCGCAGTGGAATGAAGGCAAGCAGGCCGAGTTCAACCGCCGCAAGGCCTACAGCCTGTAAACGCGGTTATGCGGCTGGGCAGTCAGGGACCGGCATCGGCGACAGGGCGAGCGTCACGTCGCCCTGGATCAGCGTCCGGCTTTTTTTTGCGACGACAGGGCGTTCTGGAGTTTTTCGGCCAGCGCTCCGAGGGAGGAACCCGCGCTTTGGGCGCTGAACTGCTGCCAGTTGCCCTCGTCCCCCTCACTGGCCGGGGCGAGCGAAATCCGGCGCCGTTGGAGATTTATTTCCTCTACGGCCACGGTGAGGGTTTCGCCCTCCTTGGCTTTCTCCAGGGCGGCGGCAGACGCGGAACGACGGATGCTCCCCAGCGGCAGAAGCCCGGTGATGCCGGGCGCCAGGCGCACGAAGTAACCGAACTTTTCCTTTTTCTCGAGAACCCCTTCCACGCGCTGGCCCACTGCGAAGCGGTCGAGGACCTCGCCCCAGGGATCGCCCTCGGCATCCCGCAGGCTGAGCGAGATACGCTTTTTTTCCAGGTCCAGGGCCTTGACGGCCACCGTGACGAGATCCCCGGGGTTGACGATGTCCTCGGTCTTGTTCACCCGGCGGGTGTAGCTCATTTCGCTGATGTGGACCATGCCCTCGATTCCCGGGGCGATCTCGACGAAGGCCCCGAAGGGCATGCAGCGGGTGACCTTGCCGCGCACGACATCCCCTTCCTTGCATTTGTCCTCAACGCTGAGCCAGGGGTCCGCCTCGAGCTGCTTGATGGAAAGGCCGATGCGCGGCTGTCCTTTGACTCCCGCAGGCTCGACCCCGAGCACTTTGACCCGCAGACGGTCTCCCGGCTTCAGGACATCGCCGGGCTGCGCCGTCTTGGACCAGCCGATCTCCGAAACGTGGACCATGCCCTCCACGCCGGGGGACAATTCCACGAAAGCGCCGAAGGGCATGATGCGGGTGACTTTGCCGTCGAGCACATCGCCCGTATTCAGTGTCGCCAGGTACTGCTTGCGGGCGGCCTCAAGCTCCCGGCTGAGAAGGGCGCGCCGCGACACTACGATGTTGCGGCCCCGGTCCTCGAAGCGCGTGACCAGGAACTGGTAGGTCGCGCCCACGTGCACGGAGGGGTCCTCCGCCGGAGACAGGTCGATCTGGCTCTGCGGGCAGAAGGCGCGGCGCTGAAGTACCTCGACCGTGAAGCCGCCCTTGCAGATTTCCTTGACCTTGCCTTCCACCGGTGCGGATTTTTGCTGCGCTTCGCGCAGGATTTCGGCCCCGCCGATTCCGGAAATGGCCCGCGACAGACGGATTTCGTTTTCGCCAACGGCAATCACGTAAAGTTCCAGCTCGTCGCCTTCGGCGCAGGTGAGCTGCTGGTCGGCGTCGAGCAGTTCGCTGCGCTCGACAACGGCGTCGATCTTCATCCCGGCGTCGACGAACACCGTGTCTTTTCCAATCGATATGACTTTACCCTTTACGCGGTCGCCGACGCGGACTTCGGACCGGGTTCCGGGACTGAAGGCTTCCAGAAGCTGAGCGAAACTTTCTTCGGGTGCGTTGGTTTCGGGTTGATCTGTCATGAATGCGGTTCCTCCTCGGTGATAACAAAGATCGACTCCCATATCAGAAGCGTCGGCCAAATACAAGAGCCGCCAATGTGCCGGTCGGAGTCAACGACCGTTTGCGCTTTACCGCCGAACTCGCAACCGTGCGCAGATCACCCGGTAGGTGTGTCAGGAATCAGGCATTGACAAAGCAGGCGGCCTACGATACCCGGCATAGGACTTCGGCCGGCGGACCGCCCCGATCCGGGCCCCGCGCCGGCGTTGAATGACGCCGTCAGGGCCGCCGTCTTCCCCCGGGAGCGCAACAGACGATGAGCGAACGCAACTACTTGATGGAAAGCGAAGAGGAAGCCATTCGCCTCGACGTGAAGACCGACGGCCGCACGGTGGAGGAGCACGCCCGCTGGGCAGGTCTTCAGCCCGGAATGCGCGTGGGCGATCTCGGCTGTGGATCCGGCAAGACCACCTTTCACCTGAACCGGGGTGTGCAGCCCGGCGGGCACAGCCTTGGCGTGGACATCGCAGCCCAGCGCATCGACTTCGCCCGGGCGCACTATCAGGCGCCGGGGCTCGAGTTTCGCGTCAAGGACATCCGCGAGCCGCTGGGCGACCTCGGCCGCTTCGACTTCATCTGGGTCCGGTTTGTCCTGGAATACTACCGGATTCAGAGTTTCGACATGGTCCGCCACCTCAGCGCCGCCCTCAACCCCGGCGGCACGCTCTGCCTCATCGATCTGGACTGCAACTGCCTGCGTTTCCACGGCTTCCCTTTGCGGCTGGAGCGCGCCGTGAGTTTTATCATGGCGCGGCTGGAAGAGCGCCTCAATTTCGACCCTTATATCGGGATCAAGCTCTATGCCTACCTCTACGATCTGGGGTTCGAGGATATCCAGGTCATGGTCGCTCCCCACAACCTCATTTACAGCACCTTCAAGGAAAACGAAAAATTCAACTGGAAGAAAAAAGCGCAGATCGCCGCGGAGAGGTCCGGGTATGAATTTGATGAATACCCGGGCGGCCGGGAAGAGTTCATTGCGGAGCTCGATGCAGTGTTTTCGGACCCGCGCATCTTCACCTACACGCCTCTCATGGTCTGCCGCGGCCGCAAGCCGGGGGTCTGACCCTGTCTGCCGCAGTGGGGATGATTGCACGCGGTCGGACCAAGTAATGTCGAAACGGGGCAAGGGGCAGTCCCTTGGGCCGGTAATGCGCCGGACGAGGCGCCCTGGTGAGGCCGGAGCTGAAATTGCCGGCGCCTACACGTATTTCATCAGGCGGCTGAGATACTTGAAGTAGGTCTGGCTCTGGGTGTGCATGTGGAACACCCACAGATAATAAGCCTTGTCAAACGGGATTGCATTTTCCTCGACGTAGGACATGGGGAAAATGAGGGCAGGGAGGTCTGATTGGCCTGCGGCCTTTTCCGCCAGACGCAGCGAGGCCAGGAGGACCTCCGGCGGTAGGCTGCCGGCATCAAGGACTATGGCGTTGATGCAATGGGTCAGGTCGGACAGGTTGAGGCCGATATCCGAAATGTTGACCAGGAGCATTGCCTTGAGTAGACCATTTTTTCTCAGGGAGAACAGATGCCGCTCGCGTTTGAAGCCGTGACGTTGGAATTCAATGCAAAGTTCTTCCTTCTTCCAGCTCGAAGCCTCCAGGTCGAGCGCTTTCAACATGAGCCCCCCGGACAGATCTTCGTAACACTGCCCCAAGTCGTCCATGTCCGTCGCTTCGGCCGGGGCGAGTTCCCAGCCCTCTGGAAGAACCGGGATCGTCTTGCTTGCTTCCGCCCTTTTCACAAAAGCAAACAAATCCAATGAGCATCCTTTGGGATCGTCAATGTGACGCGCTACTCCGCCGAACACCCGGTTGGGAAACCGATTCTGAGGCCTGTAGTAGCAAACAAGATAATCCATGTGCATCCTGAGGATCCGGAAGGTGTCGTGGCCGAAACGCCCGATCTGATCCAGCACGATCAAGCCGGCTTTGTTCAGCGCGGATTTTCGAGCGGCGTGATGGTGGATGAGCCAGGCGTTTTCCCAAAAGCGGATCGTGGCCATGTGCCCCAGTATGACGCCGTTGTCCTGATAGACGAAATGGCGAGCGATATCCGGGCTGCAGGTGTACAGCTTCGCGTAAGTTTTCTTGATTTCATTTTTCTTTTTTGCGATCAAGGCGTATTTCTCGGGGTAAATAAAGCCTGTTTCGAAAAGGAAATCCCAAAGAGCCTCCAGATCCAAATCGTTGCAGACGTAAGCATTTTTATCCTTCACTTGGTGCAGTATCCCCAGAAGCTTCACATGGTCTTTGGCTGCAACGTCGATCAATGCCAGCCCGCAGCGGATGCGACCGGTTTTATCTTTGGAGCCGATGACCCTGCGAAAAACCACTTGGACGGTGCAGGGCATTTTAAAGATGCCGGCGAAATGCAATTCGGCCTCGGGTAAAATCAAGCCCGGCACAAGGCTAGCCGAGCGTTCTACTTCCTCAACCGAAAAGCCCGAACCGGACATATCAACCACTTTCAGATCCAAGCGTTTATGGGTGAGGGGATGGCGGAAGATGATATTCGGTGAAGGGCGAAGGGTCTGTCGCTGGCTGCGGAATTCGGCCTTCCGGTAGCGCTGGACTTCGTTTTTCAGGGGTTCCAGCACATAGCTGCGGGAGCTGTGGCCAGGGGTCGAGCGGATGATGCGGCACTCCCCTGAAAAAAGTGTGTGGCGGTCGGAGTGGAACAGAACCAGGACCGGTTGGCCGGGGTCAATCCATTCGAAATTCTGAGACGGTTCAGCTGTGAACTCGGCCCGGAATGATGAGGCCGCAAAATCCAAGAGCACACCTGAAAATGAGCAGCTGTTCTGGGATAGATGGACGAAGATGCCCCCGCAGCGCTGGCGTTCGACCCGGCGATGGCTGATCTCGCGACTTATGCTTGGCAGCTTCAAGAGGCAGCCCCTGGTGTTGATCTCGATGACTTCGGGAATGGATTGGATGAACTTTTCACCCCGCGGAACCAGGATGTATTTCAGATCGTTCGTCCGGGTCAGCAGTGGCACATCGGTCGCTTCGGCCCACAGGCATTCCAACTCGGAACCAGAACAAGGCTTCGGAAACGCAGGTATAAGCAGGCTGCGGCCATACTGGCGGTGGGCAAATTGGAGCAGGATGCGGCCTTCCTGGAAATGGATCAAGTTCAGGCGGTTGACCAAAAGTTCGCGGTTGACTCTGCGGTTGATGCCGGCGCAGTCGTCATCGCTCTTCGGCACAGCGGGATTGGTCAATAGCTGTTTTTCCTGAAGAGTGACTTCAGTCGGAGAAACGTCGTCGGCTATTAATGCGGGGGCAGCCTCGCTGCGGCGGGCGGTCGGAAGGATTTTCGGACTGGTATTTTCCATAACGCCTCTGCCGAGTTAGATGAGTAATTTCCGCTGACTCGCCTTGATGAGCTCACTGGATCGCACACCAACCGCCCCACATCATTCAACAGAATCAGACGTCATCGGTGCGTGGGAAACAAACTACACAAAAATATGACTATGAATCCATATCAGAAGATTCTTACATAGGCAAGCCAGATTAGCATTCCCCACATACTTCTAACCATATGAAAATATATGAATACCAGTTGCAGGTTGGAATGATTTTTCAAAAGGGGTGGCCGTTGGTTGGGTATCTGTCTCACAATCGCCACCCGCAAGGGGAAAATACCACCAATGCGGGCGGCTTGAGCATAAAGAGGCTTTATCGGGTGCCACATGGAAGCGACCCCCTTCGAGTGTTGCCAATTTTCCAATCTGACGTATTATTTTTGACCAACAACATATTCTAACGGCCTTTGCTAACGCATCCGTTGAACACGGAAAGGAGTAATGAGGATGGGAAATCAAATCCGGACCGCACTGCTGATGGTGTTGCTCACCGTTCTGATCATGGTGATCGGGCAGTGGGTCGGAGGACGTCAAGGCATGATCATCGCCCTTGTTATTGCAGCTGGGATGAATTTCTTCAGCTACTGGTTTTCCGACAAGATCGTTCTGAGGATGTACAGTGCCCAGGAGGTGGGGCCGCAGGAGTCGCCCGAGCTTTACGGCATGGTACAGGAGCTTTGCCGCCGCGCCAACCTGCCGATGCCCAAGGTGTACGTAATCCCCCAGGATGCGCCCAACGCCTTTGCAACCGGCCGCAACCCGGAACATGCGGCAGTCGCCGTAACCCAAGGACTGCTCAAGCTCATGAGCCGTGAGGAGGCCATGGGTGTGCTGGCCCACGAACTGGCGCACGTTAGGAACCGGGACATTCTGATCGGCAGCATCGCCGCCACCATGGCAGGCGCCATCATGATGCTGGCAAACATGGCGCGCTGGTCGGCCATTTTCGGCGGCGGCTACCGGGACCGCGAGGAAGGCGGCGGGGGCGGCGGCGGGTTGGGGTTGATCGTGATGTCGATCCTGGCGCCGCTGGGTGCCATGCTGATCCAGATGGCGATCTCCCGTTCGCGGGAATACATGGCGGATGCCACCGGCGCTACTTTTGCCGGGACCCCCGAGGGGCTGGCGCGGGCCCTTGAAAAGCTGGGAGCCTATTCCAAGCAGCTGCCGATGGCGGAGGCCAGCCCTTCGACGGCGCACATGTTCATCGTCAACCCCCTCTCCGGCGGCAGCCTGATGAGCCTGTTTTCCACGCACCCACCGCTGGAGGAGCGCATCGCCCGCTTGCGCGGCCGGCGCTTCCAAGGCGTCCAACCGCCTCCGGGACCCGGGCCCGCCGACCCCCAGGATCCGGCGCGGGCCATGTGGGATCGCTTGTCAGGGAAAAAGTGATGCTCAGCGAGGCTGGGCTTGGCGCTTGCGGGTTTTTTCAGCAGGCCCGCACGTCCCGGAGCCTGTGCCGCGGCAAAGGCGGCAGCGACCATCGCTGCAGCGTTGGCAGTCGAAGCAGTCCCGGCAGGGATGTTTTTTAAATTCTGCCGGGCCGCGCGGTGGGACATAAACATTTCCGCACAACCCCGGGAGTTTTGTAAAAGGCACCGTGTCGATCCTCCTCTGAGGCTATAGAACAACGCTAAGGCAGCCCCTCGGCATATGCAAGCGGCGGCGCTTACGGTGACCCCGCCCGATTTCGCATTAGCAGAGTTTTCAGAAGGTCGGCAACGACCGCACACTCCAGGCCGAACGGCAGGTAGCCGGCATAGCCGAGAACCGGCATCTCGAAGATCTCGAAGCGGTGAACAAACGGGATGCTGTATTTCCATTTGGCCAGGCTGTAGAAATTCCACATTTCCCAGAAAAAGCCGCAGACGAGCGCGGCCAGGGCCGCGGAAACGGGGCCGGTCCAGTCGGTGCCGGTCAGATCCTGGAGAGGGTGGGGTTCGCCGCGAATGCTTTCCAGCGCCACGACAACCAGAAGCGGTGCCACCCACACCAAGGAATATAAAAAACGCGGCCACACCCCGATGAATGTAAGCCCCCCGCCGGCGGCTGCCAGCACAACCCACGGAATGAGCGAATGATGGAAACCGGAAAGCGGTTGCATACGGCCGAAGGCGCGTCGGAACCAGGCGAAGGACCGGATGAGTTCACCCGTGCTCAGGACCGCCGGCAGGAC
>Ga0210069_1000089_pt1 | contig 17261 bp, 18 predicted proteins | sample RushSE_TuleB_D2_FD_185568 | JGI IMG/M metagenome (GOLD analysis project Ga0210069, IMG submission 185568) | Wetland microbial communities from San Francisco Bay, California, USA, that impact long-term carbon sequestration - RushSE_TuleB_D2... | ecosystem: Environmental > Aquatic > Marine >... | reverse complement strand
GTCAAAACTTGCAGGTAATCCAACACTTCAAAATCGGAGAGTGAGCGGAATGAAATCACCTTCTACCAACACCAAGCTGAATCAGTGGGTTCAGGAATGTGCGACCCTGTGCCAACCCGACAACGTCTATTGGTGCGACGGCTCCGCCGCGGAGTACAACCGGCTCATGGCCCAGATGGTTGCCGGCGGCGCCGCCATCCCACTCAAAAAGCGACCCAACAGCGTTCTCTTCCGCTCGGACCCCAGCGACGTGGCCCGGGTGGAGGACCGCACTTACATCAGCACGCCCAGCAAGGTCGAGGCAGGGCCCACCAACAACTGGATCGACCCCGATGAGCTCAAGAAGACGATGACCGGCTTTTACAAGGGCTGCATGCAGGGCCGGACCTTGTACGTCATCCCTTTCTCCATGGGCCCGGTCGGCTCGCCGCTTGCCAAGATCGGCATTGAGATCACCGACAGCCCCTACGTGGTCTGCAACATGCACATCATGACCCGCGTGGGAACCAGGGTGCTCGACGTCTTGGGCAAAGACGGCGACTTCATCCCCTGCCTGCACTCCATCGGCGCCCCGCTCGCGAAGGGGCAGGCGGACGTCCCCTGGCCCTGCGCCCCCATCGAGCAGAAATACATCAGCCATTTCCCGGAAGAAAACCTGATCTGGTCCTACGGCTCGGGCTACGGCGGCAACGCGCTGCTCGGGAAAAAGTGCCTCGCACTGCGGATCGCGTCAGCCTTGGCCCGGCGCGAAGGCTGGATGGCCGAGCACATGCTGATCCTGCGGCTGACCAATCCCGAGGGGCGGCGCTTCCACATCGCGGCCGCGTTCCCCTCGGCCTGCGGCAAGACCAACCTCGCCATGCTTCACCCCACCATCCCCGGCTGGAAGGCCGAGTGCATCGGGGACGATATCGCCTGGATGAAGATCGGTCCCGACGGCCGGCTTTACGCCATCAACCCCGAGAGCGGGTTCTTCGGGGTCGCCCCCGGCACGTCCTACGATTCCAACCCGGCGGCCATGGACTCAATCAAGGCAAACGCCATTTTTACAAACTGCGCCCTGACCGATGACGGCGACATCTGGTGGGAGGGCTTCGACGGCAAGCCGCCGGCGCATGCCATCGACTGGAAAGGCAGGGATTGGACCCCCGCCAGCAAGGTCGACGCCGCCCACCCCAACGCTCGGTTCACGGCGCCGGCAAAGCAGTGCCCGGTCATCAGCCCGGACTGGGAGAAGCTGGAAGGGGTGCCGATCGACATCTTCATCTTCGGCGGCCGCCGGGCCAGCGTGGTGCCCCTGGTGCACGAGGCCTACAACTGGGACCACGGGGTCTTCATGGGATCCACCGCCGCCTCCGAGACCACGGCCGCCAACATCGGCGCGGTGGGCAACTTGCGCCGCGACCCCTTCGCCATGACGCCCTTCTGCGGCTACAACATGGGTGATTATTTCCAGCACTGGTTCGCCATGGGCGACAAGCTGGGCGCCAAGGCCCCGCGCATTTTTTACGTGAACTGGTTCCGCAAGAGCCCCGAGGGCAAGTGGCTGTGGCCGGGCTACAGCGAGAACAGCCGCGTGCTGAAATGGATGTGCGACCGGGTCAGCGGCAAGGTCGGCGCGCACGAAACCCCCATCGGCCTGCTGCCGAAGGAGGGTGAGCTCGACCTGACCGGTCTTTCGATCCCGGCCCAGGATTTCGCGGAGCTGATGCGAGTCGACGTGCCGGCATTCAAGGCCGAGGTCCCGGACATGGAAAAGCACTTCAATCGGTTCGGCGATCGCCTGCCCGCACGCCTCAGCGCCCAACTCAAACTGCTGGTGCAGCGCCTGGGGTAGACCCTGCTAATGCCCCCACTGATAGGGCGCGCGGCGGCACGAGAGACCTGCGACGGCAAGGAGCGTCTGCGCTCTGGATTTTGACTACCGGGGACGATTGCGGTATTGCAGTCGCCCCCGTTTCGTTTGCGAATTCAGCCGCCTGCTCCAGGCGGCTGAATGCAGGACTCCCCCTCGCAGGGGATGACCTCCACGGTCACGTGCTCGATTTCGGACAAGCCGGCCAGGAGTTGCTTGTAGTGCGCGGGCGGCCTCGGCAAGTGGGTCACGATCGAGACGATCACCGAGAGGCTGTGCGTGCCGAGCCGCCAGACGTGGATGTCGGCTACCCGGTTGTCGGCGTCGGCCTCGATCCGGGCCGAGATGTCGGCGACCACACGCGGGTCCACATCCCGGTCCAGCAGAATTTTCCCGGTGTCGAGCATCAGCCCGTAGGCCCACCGGGTGATGATCACCGCGCCGACGATCCCCATGAGGGGGTCCATCCACACCCAGCCCAAGGCCTTGCCGGTCAGAAGCGCCGCGATGGCGAGCACCGAGGTGAGCGCATCGGCGAGCACGTGCAGGTAGGCCGCCTTGAGGTTGTGGTCGCGGTGATGGGCGGGCCCGGCCGCATGGTCATGGGCGTGCCTGTCCTGGAGCATGTAAGCGCTGAGCACGTTGACGAGGAGCCCGACCACGGCCACGGCGATGGCTTCGTTGAAGCGGATGGTCTGGGGAGTTATCAGCCGCGCCACGGATTCAGCGGCCATGATCAGCGCGATCACGGCCAGCACCACGGCGCTTGCGAATCCGCCGAGTTCCCCCATCTTGCCGGTGCCGAAGCTGAAACGCGGGTTGTCGGCATGCCGTCGCGCGAAATAATAGGCCAGGGCCGTGATGCCCAAGGCCACGGCGTGCGTGCCCATGTGCCACCCGTCCGCCAGGAGCGCCATGGAGCCGAAGGCGATTCCGGCGGTGATTTCGATCACCATCATGCCCAGAGTGAGCACCATCACCCGGCGGGTGGAGCGCTCGCCGTGGCCGTGCTCCAGGTGGAAGCGGTGGTTGTGCTGCCAGCGATGTAGCGTATGACGATGCATATCAGAATCTCTTGAAGTCCAGAACTCGACGCTGGAAGCGGGTAATAAAAACAAGGTGTTTCTTCTTCATAACAAGTTTTTCATGCCTTGAACCCTTTCAGCCCCTGTGGAGTATAGGCAGACGATCCGCGCTTGTAAACATTAAGGAAGGAGAACCTGAAAATGGATGGGATTGAAATAGCGGCCAAGTTGATGGAACTCTCTGCGGTGACCGCCCCGAAGAGCAAGGGGGTGAGTTTCGTGCAGACACGCATCCTGACAGCGGACAGTCTTCAGAAACTCGCGGATGAAATGGTCCGCTTCGGCGAGCGAACCGGCAAAAAGGACTTCGACCGCGATGCCAAAGGGGTTATCCGCTCCGGGGCCGTGTTGCTCATCGGACTGAAAGATTCAAAAGCGGTCGGCCTCGACTGCGGGGCGTGCGGGTACCCGGACTGCAAGAGCTTCGAGCAGCAGGTCAAGAAAGAAAAGGAGTTTTCCGGACCGGTCTGCGCCTTCAGACTTCTTGACATGGGCATTGCTCTGGGTTCGGCCGTCAAGACCGCGAGCATGCTCAATGTGGACAACCGCATCATGTACCGGATCGGGACGGTGGCGCGGGAAATGAAGATGGTGGACTGGGATTTCGTGATGGGGGTTCCCCTTGCGGCCACCGGGAAGAACATCTTCTTCGACCGTTAGAAAGGCTGCTGAAAAAAGTAGCTTCAGGCCGTGGTCCTGCGGTACGCGGCTTTTGTAAATGCTCACCTATCCGTGAATATGCTGCGCTTTCCAAGACGCTGCGCGCCTGGGCTGACGGCCGGATGCTTGCTTCTCAACACCCTGCTCGGGATGGTGTTCTTGATCAGCGTGCCGAAATGACCGATGAGCGCCGTGTTGTTGTACCAGCAGCGGCAGGTCCGGTCGCAGGAAAGCCTTTTCCGTTCCTGTTCCAGGGCGGTTGAATTCCAGATTCTGGAAAGCGGCTCTTCGCGGACGGAGCCGACGCTCACGTGCTGCTCCAGACAAGGGTAGACATTGCCCCAGGGGTCGATCCGGGCCATCAGCACCCCTGCATAACAGGGGGCATGCGGCACTCCCTCCCCGGTTTCGATGCTGTCGATCCATTGTTTCATGTAGGGGTCTTTGGCCAACTTCGTGCCCTGCAACTGCTCGGATATCACGGCGGCATCCACGCTCAGAGAGGCTTTCTGCATCCCCGTGTAATATGCATCGCTGCACTGATGAACCGGCTGGAAAAGGACATCGTCGGCCACCCCGCACCAATCCGAGTAAAATTTCCGGACCTCATGTGAATTGTCATCCGAGACGGTCATGCGGACGCGCAGGACAGGCGTGCCGTTTGCTCGCTGTGCCAGGAAGGACTTGATGCCGCGTTCGATCTCGCGATGGGAGCCGGCCCGGCCGCGGATGCCGTCGTGGCACGCGGCGGTGGCGCCGTCCAGGCTCACGGTTACACAGGTGGCGCCGCTGTCGGCGAGTTCACGACGGTATTTCTCGACCAGCATCCCGTTGGTGCAGAGGTTGACGGACATGCCGCGCGCAGCAAAACCCGCGATGATGCGGAACACATCCTCGCGCAGCAACGGCTCCCCGCCGGCAATGCTGATCTGGTGGACGCCCAGTTCCTGGAATTCATGGGCAAGGTTGCGATAAATTTCAAGGGGCAGCTCGTCCCGCCGCAGATCCTGCCAGCGTTGGCACATCCGGCAGCGCAGGTTGCACTGGTAGGTGATGTCCAATTCGGCCATGTAGGGGCCGGCCGGCAAAGGAAGGCGGTTCTGGTCCGCCATGAGATTTTTTCTAGAGTTCCACAGGGACTTGGCAAATCCCTTGGAAAGCAGCATGTGGCGATAGCACCAAAAATTATGAAATCGCATGTCAGGATACCGGTACCAAAACGAGACCGCTTACAACTTGAAGAAGCGTTATGGGGAGAATCCGCTCTCAGACAGTTTAAACCGTTTCACACACCTGAACCTATATCCTATGCATCACTTTCGAAAAAGGCAACTTACTTGATTCATTAAGGAGAGATGAAAGAGGCTCTATCTATCACCGCCCGAACGTAGTGGAGCATCGTGACGAAATCATACACCGGTAGCCCCACCGCCTCCTGGACGGCGGCCGCGTAGGGCGGGAGGTTCGAGCACTCCAGCAGGATGGCCCGGATGGCGGGGTCTGCCGTCACCATTCGCCGGGCCTGCGCGACCACCTCGGCTGCGACCTTTTCGACTTCCAGCCGCCCGCTGCCCGAGAAGATCGCCTCCTTGAAAAAAGGCTCGTTTTCAAGGCCGTGCACCGTGAGCCGGTCCGCCTCGCCGCCTGCGAGCCGCAGGTGTTCCGGGGTGAGGTTGGCGGCATCGGCCGTCAAGACTCCCACACGGTCCTTCGGGCCCAGCGAGCGTTCGATGAACGGCAGCTGCAGTAGACTGGAGGTGAAGACCGGCACGGGGAATTCGGCCGCGAGGTCCTGCTGAAACAGGATCATGAAGCCGCAGGTGGTGGTCAGAGCCTTCACGCCCTGGCGCACCAGCTCCCAACCGGCGTCGATGAACGGTTTCAGCAAGGACCGGTCGCGCTCGCTGATGAGGCGTTCGAGCGTCGCACCGGCGACCGTTCGGCAGATCACCGGAAAGGGAAACGTGGCGGGATTGCCGGCATCCCCGGGAATGCGCCGTATCCGGGCGTCCATCACCAGGATGCCGATGACGGTCGGGGGGTTGGGGGTTGGTTTCACGCTCATGCCAACTGTTTACCACCAGCTTTTCAAACAAACAACCCGCTTTCCCAATAATTGCTTGACAGCTTTTGTTCAGCGCTGTTATTGGCTTACAGTTTAACCACAAAATCGGCCGCAGGGCCGATTTCCCAACCATTTCGGGAGGTGTCGCATGAAAAAAAGCTTTTGGGTGTTCGCAGCTGTTTGTTCGTTCATGGTCTTCGCCGTCCTGCCGCTGCAGGCGCAGCAGGTCACCCTCACCTGGACGGCCGGCGGGGCCGGCGGCGGCTGGTACAGCATCGCCGGCGGCATCGCCACCATCGTCAAGGAAGCCGACCCGGACATCGTGATCAAGGTCGTGCCCGGCGGCGGGCTTCAGAACCCGGCTGTGGTCGCCAGCAAAGGGGCGGAGATCGGCTGGGGGCTGCCCTTTCTGAATGCGGCCGCTTACAAGGGCATGGCACCGTTTGAAAAACCCCTCGGCGACCTGCGCGCGCTGGCAGGCGGAATGAGCATGAACTACTTTCACTTTTACGTGGATGCGGAATCCCCGCTCAAAACGATGGACGAGATCTTCGGCCAGAAGAAAAAAGTGCGTCTTGCCATCTCCCAGGCCGGCAGCTCCGACACCTGGGTCTTGGAGCGCGTGCTCGACTCCTACAAGACGAGCATCCCGGATCTTGAAAAGGCCGGCTTCACGTTTCTGCGCGGCAACTACGCCTTCCAGGCCAACCAGTTCAAGGACAGAAACGCGGACGGCGTCTTCACCTTCCTCGCCATTCCCGGTGCTGCCGTGACCGAGGCCTCGGTCGGCCGCAAGCTCAAACTGATTGATTTCTCGCAGAGCGCCCTCAAGCACCTTCAGCAGTTCGGCATCACCCAGGGCAAGATCCCGGTGGGCACCTATGAGAAGGCGGCGAACACCAAAGACGTCGTCACCGCGGTTGCGGGCAGCGTCATCACCGTCCACAAGGACATGAGCGATGCGCTGGCCTACCGGCTGACCAAGGCCTTCAACGACAACTATGAAAAGGTCCGGAAGGTCCATTCCAGCATGGAGACTTACGAGATCAAGGACGGCCCGACGGGCTGCGGTGTCCCGCTGCACCCGGGGGCGATCAAGTACTACAAGGAAAAGGGCATTTTGAAATAGGATGTCGGTGAGGCCGGAGCAGGATACTCGATGCGGCAGCTAACGCTTCCCTGGAAGATACCCATCCTGGTGGTGGCGGTGATCGCCGCTGCTTTCCACTATTATTGCGCGGGGTTTGGTTCGCCCGAGCCCCGCACCTTCCGGGGGCTGCACCTGTCCATGCTCCTGCCCTTTGTCTATCTGCTTTACCCGGCCTGGAAAAAATCCCCGCGCCACCGGCCGAGCGTGATCGACCTCTTGGCGGCGGCCCTTTGCCTGGTGGCCTCGCTTTACACGGTTTTTTACGCCGACCGCCTCAACCAGCGGTTCGTCGGCTTCCATCCCGTGCGTCCCGAGGAGGTGGTACTGGGGGGCCTTCTTTCGATTGCGGTCATCGAGGCCTGCCGGCGGTCCATCTCCAAGTGGTTTGCCGTGACCGTCGGTTTCGCCCTGATCTACCTCATGACCTGCCAATACTGGCCGGGGATGTTTCACTACAAAACATTTACCCTCGACCGCGCCGTGGAAATCCTCTACCTGCCGAACGACGAGGGCATATTCGGCTTTCTCATGGGTATCTCGGCCGATATCCTCTACATTTACATCCTTTTTGCGGCGGTGCTGCTTCAGACCGGGGCCGGGGATTTCCTGATTGAGTTTGCGGGCTGGGCCGCCGGGTGGGCCCGGGGCGGGGCGGCCAAGATCGCCGTCATCTCCTCCGCCTTGTACGGCACCGTCTCCGGTTCCACGGTGGCCAACGTCTACGCCACCGGCTCCTTCACGATCCCCCTCATGAAGCGCAGCGGGTACACCGCCAAACAGTCCGCGGCCATCGAAACCGTGGCGGGCATCGGCGGGCAGATCATGCCGCCCATCATGGGGGCCGGCTCCTTCATCATGTCCGAAATAACGGGCGTCCCCTATTTCACCATCATCAAGGTGGCGATCATCCCGGCCTTCCTTTATTACCTGGGCGTCTTTTGCATGGTGCACTTCATCGCCCTAAAGCGCGGAATCCAGCCCATCGACCGGGAAGAGCGGCCGACACTTGGCCATCTCGTTCGCCACCTCTATTTTTTTCTTCCGTTTCTGACGGTCGTGGGGTTGCTGGCCTACGGCTACTCGCCCTCCAAGGCGGCGTTTCACACCATATGGATCACGCTCCTCCTGAGCTTTCTCGATCGCAAAACCTGGCTCAACCCGCAGAAGCTCATGGACATCTTTTTCGGGTCCCTGGTCAACTGCGGCCTGATCGCTGCGGTCCTGGCGGGATCCGGGATGGTGGTCGGTGTGCTGACCCGCACCGGGGTGGCCCTGTCCTTCGGCTCCATCCTGGTTTCGTTTTCTTTGAATTCGCTCCTCCTGGTGTTGATCTTGGTGTTCCTCGTGGTGAGCGTTCTCGGCACCGGCATTCCCACGACCGCCTCTTACATCATTGCCGTCACGGTCGGCGCCTATGCCCTCAGCAAATTTGGCGTGCCGGCCCTGGCCGCGCATTTCTTCGTTTTCTACTATGCGGTGCTGGCCGACATGACCCCGCCCGACGCCGTCACCGCCTTTGCCGCCGCGAACATCGCCGGCGCCGAGCCCATGGCCACCGGCTTTGAGGGCTTCAAATTGGGGATCGCCGGATTCCTGGTGCCCTTCGCCTTCGTCTTTCAGCCGGAGCTGCTTCTGAACGGCGCCCCCTGGCAGATCACTTTGACCTTGGCGACGACGGTCTTCGGGGTGATCTGTCTGTCCGCCGGGGTGATCGGGCACCTCTTCGCAGCCCTCAAGTTCATTCAGCGAATCCTTCTCGTCGGTGCGGCCTGTTTCCTGGTGTTCGCCGATGAGATCTATGTCATCATCGGGCTTTGCGCCGGGCTGGGAACCTGGATTTGGTCCTACCTGGAAAACCGGTCGGCGGCAGCGCGCCCGTCGGCTGCCGGTCAGGAAACCTGAGGGAGGCCGTTCCAGTGGGGCCTCAAACGGCAGATGTCCTCATCGTCGGCGCCGGTGTCATCGGCGCTTCCATCGCGTTTCACCTCACCCGCCTTGGGATCAAGCCGCTGCTCGTCGAAAAGAGCGATCCGGCCGCAGGCAGCTCGGGGGCTTGCGACGGGCTGGTATTCCTGCAGTCGAAAAAGCCCGGTCTGCACCTGAAGCTTGCCCTGGAAAGTCGCAAGCGTTTCGACAGCCTGGTGGATCAGCTTGGAAGCCGCATCGAGTTCAAGAACCCCGGCGGCTTGTGCCTCATCGAAAGCGAGTCGGAGCTCGCCGCCATGCAGCTTTTTGTGGCGGAACAGCGCACGTCCGGCCTTGATGTCGAACTGATCGACGGGGATGAGGCCCGGCGGCGCGAGCCGTGTCTCTCGAGGAAGGTAATCGCGGCGACGTTCTCGGCACTGGACTCCCAGGTCAACCCGTATGCCCTCACCTTCGCTTTTTTGCGGGCGGCAGAATCCGCGGGGGCGCGGATTCTGACAGGGGTAGAGGTCAAGGGGATCGAGGTGGCTTCGAGCAAGGCCACAGGTATCTTTACGGAGAACCGCCGAATCGGCGCTTCTGTCGTCGTCAATGCAGCGGGGGCGCTGGCGGCCGAGGTGGGGCGCCTGGCCGGCCTGGAAATCCCGGTCACGCCGCGCCGCGGGCAGATACTGGTTACCGCAGCAGTTCCGCCGTTGCTGCGGCACTGCCTGATTTCCGCCCAGTACGTGGCGGCCAAGTTCAAGCCGGAGCTGGCCGCCACCGGAGGCATGGGTTTTTCCCTCGAGCAGGCCGACAGCGGCAACATTCTGATCGGTTCGACCCGCGAATTCGTGGGCTTTGACCGCCGTACCACCTTCGACGGCATCCGTACGATCGCAAGCCGCATCGCTCCCGTGATTCCGGCGCTCAAAAATGTGCCGGTGATCCGCACCTTCGGAGGGCTCCGACCCTACACTCCGGACGGCCTGCCGATCCTGGGAAAGGTGGCGGGGCTGGAGGGGTTCATCATGGCGGCCGGCCACGAAGGCGACGGCATCGCGCTTTCAGCCATCACCGGCGAGCTCATTGCCGACTTGATTGTCACCGGACGCACACAATTCCCACTGGACGCTTTCCGCCTGGAGCGGTTCTTGGAAGGAGCGGCGTGACCGAATTGAGAATCAAAACCCACCGCCGCGGAAAACAGGTGGCTCTCTCGGTGAACGGTATACCGGTTAAAGCATATTCCGGCGAGACGGTTTTTGCCGTGCTGCTGGCAGAAGGCATTCGAGCGCTTCGCCGTCCTGTAAAAAACCATTCGGAAACCGCCAGGGGCGGTTTCTGCGGGATGGGGGTCTGCCAGGAGTGCCGCGTGACCATCGACGGGATGCCCGACCGCCGAGCCTGCATGACCGAGGTCCGCGAAGGCATGGAGGTTGTCACCGATGGACGATAGGAAGGTGGATGTCGCCATCGTCGGCGGAGGACTGGCCGGTGCCGCCGCGGCCGATGTGCTGGACCGCCACGGAGCCAGCGTGCTGGTGCTGGACGATAACCTGCACCCGGGCGGGCAGTACCTGCGCGGGGGGAGGCGGTCGGGTGGGTCGCTGAGCGACAGGGTCAGGCGCCGGGGGTTGAGCCTGATCGAGCGCTTGCCCTCATCCTCTGTTGCAATTGCAAGCCGCGCCGAGGTGCTCGGCATCGAAGCTGGTTTCGCACTTCTGGTAGCGGATGGAAACGGCGATCTTTCGACCGTGAAATGCGAGCGCATTCTGCTCGCTACCGGCGCCCGCGAGCGGTTCATCCCTTTCAAAGGCTGGACGCTTCCCGGCGTCATGGCGACCGGTGCCGTCCAGATCCTCGTCAAGCAGTCCGGCATCCTTCCGGAACGGGAGACGCTGGTCGCCGGCGCCGGGCTCTTTCTGCCCACTGTCGCCCGCGACATTCAGAAAAGCGGCGGCCGCGTTCCGGCCGTTCTGAACGAGACGTCCTTTTTCCAGCAGGTGCCGCCACCGGGCCTTTTGGCCCGGCAATTCGCCAAGTTCGCGCAGGGCGGTGCCATGCTCGCCCGACTGCGGCTCGCCGGGACCGCCGTGTGCAGCAGCACCCGCGTCCTCGAGGCCCGCGGAGACGAGGGCCTGCGCGAGGTGGTGGCTGCCCGGGTGGACCCAAAAGGAAATGTGATCACCGGAACCGAAACGGTTTATCGCACAGGCAGCCTCGCCGCAGGCTTCGGCTTCACCGCCAACGTCGAGCTGGCCCAGCTCGCCGGCTGCGGACTGGCGTTTAATTCCAGGCTGGGCGGCTGGGTCGTGAAAGTGAACGAGGAACTCGAAACCAGCGTCGACGGGGTTCATGCCGCCGGCGAGATCACGGCCATCGGCGGCGCGGCCAAGTCCCTGACCGAGGGGCGGCTCGCCGGATATGGGATTCTGCGGCGGATGGGCCTATTGAAACCAGATGAGAGGAGAGAGGAGATCTCCGCGCTCAAGAAGCTGCGGCAGCGTCAGATGGCGTTTGCCCGTTACTTCAATTCCCAGTATACGTTCCCACAGGAATACCTGGCCGGCTGGATCCGCGGCCTGCCGGGCGGCGTCCCCGTCTGCCGCTGCGAGGAAGTGAATTTGGGCGACGTACGCCGGGCTGTCGCCGAGGGGTTCGACACACCGGCCGCCGTCAAGAAGGCCACCCGTTGCGGCATGGGCATTTGCCAGGGCAGCACATGTAAAACAATCCTGCTTGATGCGCTTGCGGCCATTACCGGTAAAACGCCCGCCCAGATTCCCATGCCGTCGGCGCGCGTGCCGGTTAAACCGGTTTACCTCGGCACACTTGCAGGCGGTGGGCCGTGGAACCGTTGACAATCCCAGCCGCCCGCCGCAACCGGCCCGTTGCGGGCGGCCTGCTGGTGCTCACATCGGCCCTGCTGTTTGCCGGGGTCGGGGCACTTGTCAAAGCCGCATCGGCGGATCTGCCCAGCGAGGTCATCGTTTTTTTCCGCAACGCAGTGGCCATGGCGTTCCTGCTGCCATGGCTTCTGATTCGCCACCGGAACCTGAGCCTAAAAACAAACTGCCCGCACCTGCACCTGCTGCGGGCCGCGGCCGGCCTGGCTGCCATGTATTGCTTTTTCATCGCTTTGAAGCTGCTGCGGTTGGCCGATGCCATGCTGCTCTGCTACACATTGCCGATCTTCATCCCGATCATCGAATGGTTCTGGCTGAAGGAACCGGTCAGCCGCCAGACGAAGATCGCGGTAATCGTGGGGTTTATCGGCATCGCCCTGGTGCTAAAGCCGGGTTTCGGCCTGTTTCAGGCGGCCGGGCTCGTGGGACTTGCCAGCGGCCTGCTGGCAGCTCTCGCCATAGTGGGCATCCGCCGCATGACCGCCACCGAACCGGTCGTGCGCGTCGTTTTCTACTTCACCGTGTTCGGAGCTTTCGTTTCAGCCATCCCGCTTGCATGGACATGGCAAATCCCCACAAGTCACTTGCTCGGGGTGCTTTGCGTGATGGGGGTGCTGGCGATCATGGCCCAAATTTGTCTCACCAAGGGATACAGCCTGGCGCCGGCCGGTCAGGTGGGGCCATTCAACTACGGCAACGTGGTATTTGCCGCCCTGCTGGGATGGATTTTCTGGGGCGAGACCCTGGACGGGCTGACGCTGGTCGGCGCGGTCTTGACGTGTTCAGCGGGCATCATCGCCACCTATCACAGCGGGCGGCACAATAAACCTTGACGACTTTCACGGGTTCATCAATTTTAAGAGGAGGAGCTCAATTATGAAATGCGCGCGTTGTGAAGCATCAATTCCTGAAGGGGAAGAGCGGGAGCACCTCGGCCGGATGCTCTGCGAAGACTGTTACATGGATGCGCTTTCGCCTGCCAAAACCTGCGATCCCTGGGCGGTTCACAGCGCCAAATCTTTCGGCAAAGAGACAGGCGGCAAGTTCGATCTGACCGAGCTGCAGCGAAAGATACTGGAGATATTGAATGAGAGCGGCGGAACCCCGCTCGAGCACTTGGTTGAGCGTTTGAACATCTCCCCAATGGACCTTGAGCGCGAGATCGCCGCCCTGCGGCACATGGAAAAGGTGCGCGGCGAGCTCAGAGGCGGCAAGAAATTCATTCGGTTGTGGTAGCAAGCGTTATCTGTGTTTGATGAACGTGCCGTTGCTGTACTCCTCGAAGGCGACCTTCAGCTCTGCCTGGGTGTTCATCACGATGGGCCCCCGCCAAGCCACCGGCTCACCGATAGGTTGTCCCGAAATCAGCAGGAACCGAACCGGATCCTGCTCGGTCCTCACTGCCACTTGGTCACCGTCTGAAAATAGAATCAGGCTTTCTTTTTCTGCCGATTTTGCCTTCTGGTCGTCGAACCGGCCCCTGCCCTCGAAAATATATGCCAGTGCACTGTGCCCGCGCTTTGCGGCGTGGATGAATTCCGAGTCGCGCGGGACGGTGACGTCGAGGTATTGCGGGTCGATGACGATGTCCGTAACAGGGCCCTTCGTCCCGGCGACGTCGCCGCAGATAACCCGGATTTCAACCCCGTTCTTCAGGCTGACCACCGGGATGTCCTCTTTTTTCACCTCCCGGTAACGCGGGACCATCATTTTTTGGGCCGCGGGAAGGTTGGCCCAGAGTTGAAAGCCCCCCATCCGGCCGCCTGCGTCGCCCCGCGGCATTTCCTGGTGGATGATGCCGCTGCCGGCCGTCATCCACTGGACATCCCCGGGGCGGATCACCCCTTTGTTCCCCAAGCTGTCCCCGTGCTCCACCTCGCCGTGCAGCATGTAGGTGATGGTCTCGATGCCGCGGTGCGGGTGCCACGGGAAGCCCTTGATGTACTGGTCGGGTTTGTCCCCGCGGAAGTCGTCCAGCATGAGGAAGGGGTCGAACAGTGGGACCTCATCAAAACCGAAGGCCCGCCTCAGGTGGACACCGGCGCCCTCGATGGCGGGTTGGCTCTTGAAAAGTTTTCCGACACGCCTTGTATCTGTCATCGGGTTTCTCCTTCACTTTGATGATGAACTTTACTATAAACCAATTGCCTGAAAAAATCAGCCCAATGACTGAAAAGGGGGACGACCGCCGAATGCTTTCACGGAAAGAGATGGAGACCGTATTGAGCAAATGGCACCGGGCCTGGGCCGACCACGACCTCGACGGAGTGATGGAGCTGTTCCACGAGGATGTTCTCTTTGAAAACTGGACCGGCGGGAAAGCGGAAGGCAGGGACAACCTGCGCCGGGCATGGTCCGGCTGGTTTTCCCGTCACGGCGGTTTCCGTTTCATCGACGAAGAGACCTTTATCGATGAAGCTGAACAGAAAGTTCTCTACCGCTGGCAACTGGAGTGGCCCTCGATCGAAAAGGGCTGCGAGGGCAAGCCCGAAAAGCGGCGGGGGGTCGATGTGATGCATTTCAAGGACGGCAAAATCATTCGGAAACTGACGTATTCGAAGACGTCCCTTGAAATCGACGGGCAGAGAGTCCGCCTTCTGCCGGAGCGTTTGAAGTGACCGCTGAAACGCTACGGTTGCATGTCAAATCCCCACGAACAGAAATCCCCAAGACGACGATGTTCAATCTATAGTGGTTGTCAAAATAACGTTCCGATTGGCGGGCGTTATTTTGTTACAACCACTTATGCCGCCTCCTTTTTTCCGGAACATTTTTATGACATGCGGTATAACTGTCCGCCTGCCGCTTGGATTCCAATAACATTTTTAATCGTTGCTTACGCTGCAGCCATCCGCAACCCTCCCGGTTTAGATCTATACGTATCTCTTGACATGTAACGACCGTTACAATAACATCGCTTTTATGAAAAGCCAGACTTGGTTGCTGTTCACCTACAAAGTCCCCCCGGAACCCGCCCGGAAGAGAGTCGCCTTGTGGCGGCGGCTGAAGGGTATGGGCGCGGTCTATTTGCAGAACGGCGTTTGCCTGCTGCCCAAGATCGACGACCATGCGCGCCGCCTGAAGATGCTGCAGAACGATGTCACTGAGATGGGCGGTGAGTCGGTGATCTTGGAAACCGTGGCGCTGGATCGGCCCCAGCAAGAAAAAGTGGTCGCCCGTTTCAAATCGGATCGCGACGAGGAGTACCGCGAGTTCATCTCCAAGTGCGCGGACTTTGAAGCTGAAATCGCAAAAGAGACCAAGGCCCGCCACTTCGCATACGCCGAAATTGAAGAAAACGATGTGGATCTGAAGAAGCTCCAATCCTGGCTGGTCAAAATCCGCAAACTCGATTTTTGCAAGGCAACGTTGGCAGTTGAAGCTGAGAAACGCCTGCGGGACTGCGAGGCATTGCTTGAAACCTACGCCCAGCGCGTTTTCGAGGTGCACGACGGAAACCACTGAATGCCGTTCGCTTCTTGGAAGCGGAAAGAAATGGTGGAACGCAATGGCATTTGAAGGCTGGAAAGCCAAGGCTCGAAAGTTGAAGTTGGAAGTGTATGCGCTTTATTTTGCCTCCAGGGATCGAAGGGTTCCATGGCATGCCCGGGTGGTCGCAGTCGTTGTTGTGGCTTATGCCTTCAGCCCTATTGATCTGATTCCAGACCCTATCCCGGTGCTTGGCTATTTGGATGACCTGATTCTGATTCCTTTGGGCATTGCTTTAGTGATAAAGCTGATTCCAGCCGAAGTGTTGCAGGATTGCAGAGAAAAGGCCGCATTGACCATGAAGGCCGGGAAACCCAAAAATTGGGTCGCGGGAGGCATCATCATTCTGATTTGGGTGTGCCTTTTCGCGCTTGCTTTCCACTATTTGAGCGGGGTGGTAAACACTTTTTTGAATTGAACAGAGCATGCTGGGTGACCGGGCGCTATGACAAATGTGTTCTTGGTGATGCTGGGCGGAAGTCTAGGGGCGCTCAGCCGGTACGGGGCGTCTTTGCTGGCGGTGAAGCTTTTCGGGAGCCGTTTCCCGTGGGGGACGCTTGCGGTGAACCTCGTCGGCTGCTTTTTCATCGGCCTCGCTTTTGCCCTGGCCGAGCGCGGCAGCGGCATCATGAGCCCTTCGATGCGGCTGTTCTTTGTGACGGGTTATCTCGGCGGCTTGACGACGTTTTCGACCTACGCCCTGGAAACCACGAACGCGATAGGTGCGCAAGACAGCATGTCGGCGGTTCTGAACTTCGCTGCCAACAACCTGTTGGGGGTGGCGCTGGTGCTCCTGGGCATGTGGATGGTGAGGCTTCGGTAGGGGAGGCGTGTCATGCTGCAGTATAAGGTGATCGAGATATTCACGAGCGAAAAGGTTCGATGGAAGGGGCGGCCGCTCAACGAGGCCGTCGTGCAATACGTGCACGATCTCAAGATCGCGGCGCGCTGCCTGGTGACGCGGGCGGTCGACGGCTGTTACGAGAGCGGCGAGGTTGCGACGGGAAGGCTCGAGGTCCTATCGTACAACATGCCCTTGCGAATCGCGATCGTGCTCCCCGCCGCCGAAATCGAACGGGTACTGCCCGAAGTCGAAGCGATGGTCGAAGACGGCATCGTGGCCGTGCATCACCTCGACGTCGTATCGCACAAGACCCGCAAGCAGCTAGTGCCCAGGCAGATCAAGGTCCGTGATATCATGACGCCTGATCCCCGGAAAGTGTCCCTAACGACCCCGCTGGACCAGGTTGTCCGGCTGTTGCTTTCGTCGATTTTTACCGGGGTGCCCGTGGTGGACGATGCGGACCGGCCTGCGGGGGTCATCACCCAGGGGGATTTGATATACAAGGGGAAAATGCCCATGCGGCTTGGGCTGTTGGCGCAATCGGGCAGCGAGAAACTTGACGCGGTTCTTGCGGCGCTCGCCGCAAAAAGCGCCGAGGAGGTGATGACATCCCCTGTTATCGCCATTGGGCAGGATCAATTCGTGAAGGACGCCGTCGACCTCATGCTGAGCAAGGGCGTCAAACGCCTTCCCGTCGTCGATGATAAAGGGAAGCTCACGGGCATGCTTTCGCGGCTGGACATTTTCCGTTCGATCATGCAAGCGTCGCCCGATTGGGACGCGTTCAAACAACAGAACATCACCGTGGGGGATGTGTGCACCGTTTCCGACATCATGCGCAGGGACACGCACGCGGTCCTGCCTGAAACGCCGGTGGATGAAATCATCCGGATGATCGACTCAAACGATATTCAGCGGGTCACGGTGGTGGACAAAGCGGGCCATTTTTTAGGGCTGATTTCGGATCGGGACCTTCTGGTCGCTTTTTCCCCGGACTTCCCGGATGCCATCTGGGACCAGTTTCTGAGCCTCGTCCCGTTCTCCGAGCGAGGGAAACGACACCGGGAGTTCAAAGAACGGCTGCGGGCCAAGACAGCGGGCGAGGTGATGAACGCGGACATCGTCACGGTGGACGAAACGACCCTCATAGATGCGGCCATAGCCCTCATGACTCAAAAAGGACTCAAGCGGCTTCCCGTGCTCGATTCCGAGGGCAAATTCAAAGGCATGATCAGCCGGGACTCCCTGCTTCGCACCGGCTTTGGCCAGCAGTCATAGCCTGGCGTTAGAGTGTTTTTT
>Ga0210069_1000088_pt1 | contig 17310 bp, 14 predicted proteins | sample RushSE_TuleB_D2_FD_185568 | JGI IMG/M metagenome (GOLD analysis project Ga0210069, IMG submission 185568) | Wetland microbial communities from San Francisco Bay, California, USA, that impact long-term carbon sequestration - RushSE_TuleB_D2... | ecosystem: Environmental > Aquatic > Marine >... | reverse complement strand
ACCCCCCCGGCCCTCAGAGAGAAGCTCGCCTATGTGTTGGCGCTCCGCGAGTTTGCCCGGGACGAGCTGATGCTGCCGGTGGGCGGCGCCTACCTGGGGTATGCCGACCTTCATCGCCCCTACGTGGTGTGGAACGTCTTTGCCGCACCGGAGCTCTCGCTGGAGCCGAAAACCTGGTGCTACCCGATTGTCGGCTGCGCATCCTATCGGGGATACTTTGAGCGAGCGGCGGCCGAGCGCTATTCGGACTCCCTGCGCGGGGACGGGTACGATGTGTTTGTTTCGGGGGTCCTCGCCTACTCGACCCTGGGGTGGTTCGACGACCCGGTGCTGAGCACAATCCTGCAATTGGACGACGCGCGGCTCAGCGCACTGATCTTCCATGAACTGGCCCATCGACGGCTCTATGTGCCCGGGGACACCGCATTCAATGAAAGCTTCGCCACCGCGGTCGAAGAAGAAGGCCTGCGCCGCTGGGCCGCGGCACGCCGGGCCCCCGGCCTCCTCGCCGAGCATGAACGCCGGCAGAAGCTGACAGGCGCCTTCATCGCCATGGTGTCGAGACGGAAAAACGAACTGGCCGCCATGTACGCGAGCGACCTGACCCCGGACCGGAAGCGGATTGAAAAAGCCGCACTGTTCCGCGCGCTGCGGAATGACTTCGAATCGGAGAAGCTGAAGGTCCCTGAAATGGCGAGATATGAGCACTGGTTCGGCTCGGGACTCAACAATGCAGGGCTTGCGACCATTGCCGCCTATCATGACCTGGTGCCCGCCTTTCAGTTCATCCTGGGTCGCTCCCATGGCGACTTCACTGTTTTTTTCGAGGAGTGCCGCAAGCTGTCCCGCTTGACGTCCCCCGAACGCCGGCAGCGTCTGGAGCTGATGATGTCCGCTCGGCCGTCATAACCCGCTCGTGTGGGTCAGGGCGCGCGTATTGACAGCTGTGGTCATATTCCATATAATATTCTGATAATTAGAGAAATTTTTCGGGTGGCACCGTGCGAACAACGGGCCTCATCCCTTTCCTGGACCGTCAGCGGCCGGTCATCACCGGCTGTCCGGTTGACTCGAGCATTTCATGCTGATTTTTCAGCATCGACACCAATGTTCGAGTTACCTGCCCTTCCCGAGGATACAACTGCATGTATAATGCCTATTTCGGATTCAGAGAAAAACCATTCAGGCTGGTGCCGAATCCGGAATATCTGTTTCTCAGCAAAAGCCACGAAGAGGCGCTGGCCCATTTGAACTACGCCATCGCCCAGGGGGACGGCTTCGTTGAAATCACCGGCGAAGTGGGCACCGGGAAAACGACGCTGTGCCGAGCTTTTCTGGAGAACCTGAACGACACCACCGCGGCGGCCTACATCTTCAACCCCAAACTGGGCCCGAAGCAGCTGATCAAGACCATCAATGACGAATTCGGCATCCAGTACAACGCCGACGACACCAAAGACCTCATCGACAAACTCAACCGTTTTCTCATCCAGAAGAAAGCGGAGCGCAAAAAAGTCATTGTCCTCATCGACGAGGCCCAGAACCTATCGAAAACCGTGCTGGAGCAGCTGCGGCTGCTGTCGAACCTCGAAACCAGCAGGGAGAAACTGCTTCAGATCATACTGGTCGGCCAGCCCGAGCTGGCGGAAATGCTCGACTCCCATGATCTGCGGCAGATCGGCCAGCGGATAGCGCTCCGCTATCAGATTGCCCCGTTGAGCTTGAAGGAAACCCAGGAGTACATCCAGTACCGGCTCAACATTGCCTCCCAGAAACGCGCGCCCCTGTTCGACCCCTCTGCCATCCGCCGCATCTACGCTTATTCGCACGGGATCCCGCGGGTGATCAACATCGCCTGCGACCGAGCCCTGCTCACCGCCTTCGGCATGAACCGGCACAAAGTGACGGGACGGATCGCCGACATCGCCTTGTCTGAGATGACCCACCGCGGGCACATCCGGCGGTCACCTCTCATGGAAGGCCGCAACGCATTCGGGCTGTTTGCGCTGCTCTGTCTGCTGGCGGCGGCGCTTCTCTACCACAAATCCTTGAGCGAGGCCGTGAGCGCGTTTTTCAGGCCCCGGCCGGCTGCCATCGGCTCCAGCGCGCCGTCGGATGAAGCAGCAGACGCACCGGCGGCACAAGCTCACCGTTCTCCCACCGCGGCCGCCGGTCCCGCGATAGATGCGAAAACGCCGATCCCGGTCGCTGAGCCGACTGCCGCAGCGCGTGAAGGCTTGCGCCTGGCCGATCATCTCAAGCGCACAGACAGCCGCGCCTCACGGCAGGCAGCCCTGGCGGAAGTTATGGATACCTGGGGGGCATCCCTTGAACCGAAACACTATCTCGAGGCGGTCGACGACGACCCGACTTTTTTCAATCTCTCCGCCAAAGCCGCAGGCTTTCTCGTCCAGCGCATCGAAGGGGACCTGGAATTTTTGCGCAGGCTGAACATGCCGGCCGTTGTGGAGTTTCGTTCCACCGGGAAACAGCCATACTCCTACCTGGGGCTGACCGAGATCGTCGGCTCCAAATTTTTGTTCAGGACCGGCGCCGGCCACCGCGCCATCGAATGCGATGAGGCTGAACTCGGTCGGAACTGGGACGGCGTGGCGTATCTCCCCTGGAAAAATTTTCTATCGCTCTCGGGCACCATTCCCGGCAACGCGCCGGCGGACTCGGTGCTGGCCCTGAAAATGCTTCTGCGCGACCTTGGCCACACCGACATCCCCTTGAGCAAGGACTATGACGCCACCACCCAGAAAACGGTCGAGCAAATTCAAGCCAAGTACGGTGTGCCTGTGGACGGGGTGGTAGGCAATCTGACCAAAATCATTCTTTACCGTGAGGGGGCCCGCTTCGACATTCCCCGGCTCGTTTCAAACTAAGCCATTTTTGGACGGATTTTGTGAGCTCGATTCTGAAAGCCCTCAAGAAAATTGAAACAACCGGGGTCTCCGAGGGGCCCAGCGGCCAGCAGCCGCCTTCGGGGCGGCAGGCCATGTTTGCGCCGCAGTCTGGAGCAAAGTGGTACACCCGAAGGGGGGTCCCGTGGTTCCTGGTCGCCCTGTTTCTGGCCGCCGGTGCAGCCGCCTATTACGCATGGTCCAACGGCAGCCCACCGGCTCAGACGGCCGGTGCCGCACGCGAGGTACGATTGCCGTTGCCTCCCGGCCAGGCAGCGCCGCCGGCCAGGCCGATCCCGGCGCCCCCCCCGGCCCCTGCCCCCCGGTCAACTGAAAGCGTCGACGGATCGTCCGCCGCCGGGACCCAGGCCAAGGCCGCCCCCTCGGTTCAAGCGCCGCCTCCCTCAAGCCGCATCCGCCCGCCTGACGGCAGCGGGTCGGCGGCGTCCGCATCACGGCCGCGGCCGGCCCAAAGGAACGCACCGGTTCAGGAACGTGCGCCTGCCCCCCGCCCGGCTCCCAGCCGATCCCCTGAGGACAGCCTGAGCCGCCTGGAGGAATCCAAGCTCAAAGTGATGGCGATCGCCTGGACCGACGATCCGGCCCGGCGCTTGGCCGTGGTCAACGGGCACATCGTCAAGGAGGGTGAATCCGTCGAAGGCTACAACGTCATGCAGATCCGCAAGGATGACATCATCGTCAACGACGGCGGCCGGTCCTGGCGGGTGGAGCTCAATCTGAAGGGCCAGCCCTGATGAAATCGCAACCGCGTGGTTTTCTGCGCTGATCCTCCCAACCCGGACAAGCCGGAACCAAATTTCACTTGAGAGCGAGGCCATGAACTCCCCATTAGCCGACTATCCCGTCGTGATCGAAATCCCGGTAGCCTGGGGCGAGATGGACGCCTACGGCCACGTGAACAACATCGTCTATTTCAGGTATTTCGAAACCGCCCGCATGGCCTACTTCGAAAAGTTGGCGTCTGCTGATTTTGTCAGCCGCAACCCCCTGGGACCCATCCTGGCCTCCACGTCCTGCCGCTTCCGGGCGCCGCTGGCCTTTCCCGATCGCCTTTCGGTCGGTGCCCGTGTGGCACGGGTCGACGAAGACCGCTTCGTCATGTTCTACGCGGTTTACAGTCACAGTCTTCAGAGGATAGCCGCCGAAGGCGAAGGGACCATCGTCTGCTTCGATTACCGGGAAAACCGCAAAGCCCCGCTTCCGGCTGAACTGAGACTGAGAATCTCCGAGCTGGAGAATTCTGGGCCGCCGGCAAAAGCATAAGGCGTCCGCACCGGCCCGGCATCACGCCCGCCTTCTTTTCAGAATACCCAAAACCCGGCCGTCGCCGGAAACGCAAGTCAGACTTGACCCCCATAGTCTTGTCGGATAACATAATCAGCTTGTCCATGTCGAATTTTGCGAGGGTCAAAACGTAGGATGGAAGGTCTTTTGAACGCTGCGCGCGCAGGATTCAGATCCCTGTGGTCTTCCGAGTCACACATGCCGATCCGCCAAAATCTGGCGATGGTTGCGGCGTGGCTGGTGATTGTCAATATCTTCGCCCTGATGGCGCTGAACCGCTTGAACGTCGCCCCCGACACGGCTCTGGAGTGGATGTCTCCGGAAACCTTCAAGGTCAAGCCGAGTTGGGATATCATCAGCATCCACAACCGCTGGGATTCCTACTGGTATCTCGACATCGCCGAAAAGGGATACTACCTGCGCGGCGAAAACACCCAGGCCAACGTGGTATTTTTCCCGCTTTACCCGCTGCTGGTGAGCTTGGTGGGGCATCTCACCGGCGAAGATCTGGTGCTGGCGGGCTGGATGGTGAGCAGCGTGTTCCTGGCATTGGCGGTCGCCATGCTGACGCAGCTGACCCGGGTGTTTCATCCGGATATCGATCCCCTGCGGCCCGCCATGTTCCTTCTGGCATACCCCACGGCGTTCTTTCTTAACGCGGTCTACACCGAGTCGCTTTTTCTGTTCCTGTCACTGGCGATGGTGTATTGCGCGTTGAAGCGCAACTTTGTGCTGGCGGGCGTCTGCGCGGCCCTGGCATCGGCCACGCGGATTGCAGGCCTGTTCCTTTTCGTGGTGATTTTCGTCGAATTCGTGCAAGCCTTCGGCTGGCGGGCGCTGTTCACCCGCCGCGTCTGGCCTTTGGCCCTGGCCCCTTTAGGCATCGTCGCCTTCTTTCTTTACCATTGGGTCGCTTTCGGGGATTTCTTCATCTTCCTTAAGGTCCAGAAAACCTTTGGAAGAGACTTCAAAGCCCATTTGAATGAATATCTGGTGATCCACAACAACCCCGACCTTGTCCACACGGCGCTGGATTTGTCTTATACTGCCTTGGTGATCGCCATGGCGTTCCTGGCGCTGCGGCGTTTTCGGCCGTCCTACGGGATCTACATGCTCGTCTCCCTGGCGGTCGCCCTGAGCACCGGAACAGCGCTGGGAATTGCCCGGTACGGCATGGTCATGTTTCCTGTTTATCTGATCGGCGCCGGCATCCGCTCGCCCGTCGGTCGCCATGCCTGGTTGTTTTCCTCGACCCTTCTGCTGGCCTTGAATATCACCCGTTTCGTGCACCATTACTGGTCCGGCTGATGGATCCATGCTCTACCGTTTACAGGCCGAACCGACTTGGGAATTGACCGCCAACCCTTAAACCGCTCGATATCTTATGATCCAACCCTGTGACCCAATAGCGCCTTGCCGGGACGCCGGCGCCGTTCTCCATGACGGCGGCCCGGTGCTCAGTATCGTCGTCCCAGCCTTCAATGAGGCCGGGAACATTCTCCTGCTCTACGGCCGCGCCACCGATGTCCTGCAGGCGGCCGTACCGGATGCTTGGGAGTTGATCTTCGTGGATGACGGCAGCCGGGACGAAACCTGGCCGGTGATCGGCCGTTTGGCAGGGGATGACGCCAGGGTCAAGGGGGTCCGCCTCTCCCGGAATTTCGGCCACCAATACGCCCTTCTGGCCGGATTGGAGATGGCGGCAGGCCGGGCGGTCATCATGATGGATTGCGACTTGCAGCACCCCGTGGAAATGCTTCCGCTCCTCTTGGAAAAGTGGCGGGAGGGATTCATGGTGGTGAAGACCCTGCGGCAGGAAACCGAAGAGCTCGGCTGGTTCAAGCGTTGGTCATCGCGCTATTTCTATCGCCTGTTTTCGTTCCTCAGCGGGGTGGACCTGCAGCCCGGCCTGGCGGACTTCCGACTGCTGGATCGAAAGGCGTTGGATGAACTCCTGCGCTTCAGGGAGGAGGGCCTGTTCCTGCGGGGCCTGACCGAATGGATCGGCTTCCCGTCCTGCGCGATCCCCTACCGGCCGGGCAAACGCGTGCACGGGCAGTCGCAGTACAGCCTGAAGAAAATGATCAAGCTGGGCTGGGGCGGGGTAAGCTCCTTTTCGATCATGCCGCTGCGCATCGGCATGCTGATCGGGTTGATCGGCAGTCTTTTCTCGGCGCTGGGCATCTTGTACGCATTTTTTGGAAGGTTCTTCGGCAAGGGAGTCGTCCCCGGCTGGGCCTCGACCCTGATGGTCATCTCGCTTATGTTTTTCCTCCTGTTCATCTATCTCGGGGTTCTTGGCGAATACATCGGCCGCATGGTCGTCGAAGTGCGGCGGCGGCCGCGCTTCATCGTCAGCGAGACCAAGGGCTTCGCCGGCCGCCGCCCGTTGCCCCATGACTGAATTTCGCCCGAACGCCGCCCCCGGCGATCCATCCGGGCAGCGCCCATTCACCCGCCTGGTCGTCAACGCCGACGACTTTGGGATATCCGAGCGCATCAATGCCGGGATCCTGCAGGCGCATCGCGAGGGGATCGTCACGGCGACATCCCTGGTGGCCGTGGGCCGCGCCTTCGAGCATGCCGTTCAGGTGTCGCGCACCGCTCCCTCGCTTGACGTGGGCGTGCACCTGACCCTTGTCGCCGAAGCCCCTTTGCTGCGCAGGAACGCCTCACTGGTCGGGAAAGACGGGCGTTTTCCCGCCGGTGCGGGCGCCTTGGCGGGCCGCTGGTTGACCGGAAGGGTCCGTATACCCGAGGTGCTGGCGGAGTGGTCCGCGCAGATCGAACGCGTTCTTGGGCATGGAATCCGGGTGACCCACCTGGACAGCCACCAGCATGTGCACGCACTGCCGGGGCTTGCCGGCCTGACCCACGATCTCGCCGCGCGCTACGGCATCCCGTTTGTGCGCGCGCCGATCGAAGATCTCCGGACGGACTGGCCGCCGAGCCGTCACGGGATGGCCCGCCTGACGGGCGCAACGATCCTGCGGGTGTCTTGGATGGCCGGTTGCCTGACGGGATCCGGACCGGGCAAGCGCCGGCCGCTGCGTTTTCTGGGATTTCGGGACGGCGGCCGACTCGACGGGCGGCGCTTGCGGCGACTGATAGACGGCCTCCGCCCGGGCGGGGTGTATGAACTCATGTGCCATCCCGGCTTCATGCCGCAGGAACCGGACATCCGCGGCTGGGCTTACCGACACGAAGAAGAGCTCCGGGCCCTGACGGATCCCTCGATCCGGTCCGAGATCGCCGCCCGGGGAATCCGTTTATGCGCCTTTAAAGATTTGACGCAGTCAAATCTTTCGCGCGACGAAAAGGTAGTGGCTGATCCAATTCGCGGATGACAGCGGCCGTTCTTCGGCGATGCTGAAACCGGCGTCGCCGATCGCCGCCCGGTAGACTTCCGGTGCCTCAAAGTGCGGCCGGTCCCCTTTGGTGATCCCGAACAGGGTCACCGAGAGCGTCTCCTGGGCCATGATCGCCCAGTATTTCCAGCGCGGGCGGTCGACGACCTCCTTGACGATCAAAAGGCCCCCGTGCCTGAGCACCCGGGAACACCCCCCCAGGATCTCGCTCCACACCTCTTTCCGAACGGTGTAAAGCACATCGAAAATCGAGACCGCATCGAAAGATGCCTCCTGGAATGAGTCGAGGCCTCTCGTTGAGAACTCCACCCCGGGAAGGGCGACCCGGCGCGCCCTTTCAATTTTGGCCGAATCGTGGTCGATGCCGCAGATTTTCAGAGCGCGCCGCGACGGGTCTCTCGACAAGAGGTTGATGAGCAGCCCGTGGCCGCAGCCCACGTCCAGCACCGCCCCCTTGCACGGGAACCGGTCCAGGAGCGGGCTGAACGGGCAGGTCAGGGCGCGCACCACGACATGCAGCCGCGTCGGCAGCCCTTCTCCCTGGTAGGCTCTCCAGGCCGTCCGCACGCTAGTCATTGCGTTTAAACATCGCCCAATATTGAGCGCCCACGGGAACTCCGAGCAGCTTTTGCTCGAGGACGGACAGCACCTTCAACCGCTGCCACCCGGGAGGAAAGACGTTCACATAGGCGTGTTGGATGAAGCGAAATGCATTTTGCCCGAACAAAGCCTTCGTCGAATTCAGCGTCAACAGGCGCGCGTCGCCGTCGAAGGGGCACATTTTGACGAGCAGGCGGGTGATCGGGTTAAACGGGTTGTGCTCCCAGATGACCAGCCGGGACGCGGGTTTCATCCAGTTTGCCAATGTGTCCGCCGTTCTTGCCCTCTGGTTGGGGGGGATGTGATGGAACACATGGCAGCTGATCACGAAATCGAAGCGGACGTCCCCGGGCAGCCGGTTCAGGTCGCTCACGAGGCAGACACGGTCATCGCCCAGGAGACCCTTGGCCTCGCTGATGGAATCCGCGGAGGTGTCGAATCCGAACAGCCGCAGCCGGCCCTGCTCGGCCAGCGGCTTCAAGCGGTCCGACTCGAGGATGGATTTGAGCATCCGGCCGTTGCCGCATCCGAAATCCAGAAAGCAAAACTCCTTGCCGGCGTATCCGTCGGAGATCCAGCGCGTGACGCAGGCAGCCCTGAAGCTGATGAAATCGGCGCTGTGGACGCCGGGCGGAAGGCTGCGGTTGTGGATCCGCTCATAATCGCGGGCCACGGTGTCAAAAACGTTATTCCCCATGCTGGTACAACACCTCGCCGTTCACGATGGTCATCTCAACCGGCACCGACGGCCATTCGCTCTCCGGCGTGACGAACAGGTCCCGCGCGAAGACGGTGAGATCCGCCCAGTGGGCCGCACGGATCCTCCCCGCCCGGTCTTCCCGCCCGGAGACCCAGGCGGGGGCCGTCGTAAATGCTGAAAGGCTCTCTTCGAGCGCGAGCCGCTGCTCAGGAAACCACCCACCCGGCGGATTGCCCTCGGGAGTCTGGCGGGTCACCGCCGCATGGAGGCCCAGAATGGGGTCCATCGGCTCAACCGGGGCGTCGGAGCCGAACAGAAGCGGGATTCCCGCATCCATGAGGGACCGCCACGCATATCCGGTCCGACACCGCTCCGCCCCCCAGCGCTTCTCGGCCACGCACCAGTCGGTGGCGATAAACCGGGGCTGCACCGACCCCACGATACCCAATTCCCGGAACAGGGTCAAATCCTCGGGTCGATAAACCTGCACGTGCTCGATGCGGTCCCGTCGGGGGCCGGGGTGGGCTTTCCTCGCCCCGGCGATGGCCAGCAGGCAGTGGGTCACGGCCTTGTCACCGATCGCGTGGATCCCCACGTGAAAGCCGCGGCGATAGGCAATCTCGATTTTCTCCTGCAGCAGCGGAAGATCCAGCACCGCCAGGCCCGAGTTGCCTGGTTCGTCCGTGTAGGGCTCGTGCAACAGGGCCGTTCCCGCCCCCAGGGACCCATCGGCGTAAAGCTTCATGTGGCCGGCCCAGAGCCGTTCGCTCCCATGACCCGGCCGGACTCCGTGCGCCGCGGCCTCGTCCAAGTCGTCGGGCGGCAGCAGGTGATACACCCGCACCTTCAGGGCGCCCTCGCGGTCCAGCGCTTCGAAGGCCTCCCACTGCTGAAACCTCTCGCAGGTGTGGGCCCCGGTGATCCCCAGCCGCAACGCGTGCTCCTGGGCCAGCAGCACCGCCTTCTTGCGCTCCTCCAGGCTGGGGACGGGAATGACCCGCTCGATGAGGTAGCGAAGCTCCCGGAGCATTCCCGTGGGCTCGCCGCTGCGGGGGTCGCGGTCGATCTTCCCGCCTGCAGGGTCGGGGGTGCCGCGCGTAATCTTCGCCGCGGCCAGTGCCCGGGAGTTGACCCACTGGCTGTGACCGCAGGCGCGGACCATCATGATCGGGTTCTCCGGCGCGATGTCGTCCAGGTCTCCGCGATGGGGTTCCCGTTTCTCTTCCCAGAAGTGGTGGTTCCACCCCCTCCCCACGATCCAATGGCCGGGCTTGCTGCACCGCACGGCTTCCCGGATCCTGTCCCGACAGGCCGCCAGCGACGGAAGATCCCGCAAATCCACCCGCTGCAGAAAAAGCCCGTAATTCAGGAAATGGCAATGGCCGTCCACCAGCCCCGGGGTCACCAGCCGGCCCGGAAGGCTCAGCTTGTCCACCTTGCCCGTGAGCGTGGACATCACCTCGCCGTTGCTGCCCACCGCCGCGATCTTTCCGTTCTCGATCCCGACTGCTTCCGCCCACGGCCGCGCAGGATCGCCCGTGAAAACCCTTGCTGAAAGAAGTGCCAGCGCCACGTAAACCTCCAAGTGATGAGTTTGTTGTGTTTAAGGCCGCTCCCGGGGGCGCGGCCGCTGCGGCGGCATACGGCCGCGCCAGCAATGCTCAACGCTTATGGTGATTATCGATCCGGCCCCAACAGACCCAGCGCCGCCGCTGCAAGAGTCGTGATGGCCGTGCGAAGGGTCGGTTCGGCATCCGGTGCGAAGCGGGGGGTGTGCAGCAACCCCAGCCCCTCAAGTCCGCTTTCAACCCGCGCCAGGCGCTCGGGCGCCGTGCAGCCGATTTTGAACATGCACAGAGGCACTTCCGCCCCAGGCGGGCTGAAGTCTGAGAAATCCTCGCTGCCGGTAGACGGGTCCAACCGCACGACCCGCTCCGCCCCTAAAAGATCGGTGAAGAGGCCTCTCAGGATTCCCGTGACGCAGGCATCGTTGACCACGGGCCGGAAAGGCGGCTCGGCCCTACGGAAGACAGGCATTTCCGCCTCGCCCAGGCCGACCGCAAGAGCCAGACCGCGAGCGTGCCTTTGGAGCGCGGTTTCGGCGGCGGCAACGACCTCTTCCTTGTAGCCGCGGACGGTCAGCTTCAACTCCACGGCTTCCGGGATCACGTTGCGCTTGCTCCCTCCATGGATGGAACCAATGGTCACCAGGACCATTTCGGCGGGGTTGGTCTGACGGCTGACGACCGTTTGCGCGGCCAGCACGAATTGGGCCGCCAGCACCACGGGGTCGATGGCCTTGTGCGGATACGCGCCGTGCCCACCGCGGCCACGGATGGTCACGTCCAGGGAGCTGCAGCCGGACGATTGCACCCCCTCCCCAAGCCCCACGGTGCCCGTCGGAAGCTCGGGCCGGACATGCAGCGCCACCCCCCAGTCGGGCCGGCCGAAACGCTCGTAAAGGCCGTCGGCAAGCATGAGCTTGGCCCCACCCACGGTCTCCTCGGCCGGTTGGCAGGCCACAATCAGCTCGCCTGCCCATTGCTCACGAAGCTCGGCCAGGACGGCGGCCGCGCCGAGCACGGCCGTCGTATGGAGGTCGTGGCCGCAGGCGTGCATCACGGGCACGCTCGCCCCTTCCGCGCTCAGGCAACTGATGGTGGAAGCATATTCGAGGCCGGTCTCCTCCCGAATCGGCAACGCATCCATGTCGCCGCGGATCAGCAGCCGCCTCCCGTCCCCGTTGCGAAGCAGCCCGGCCACGCCGTGCCCTCCCAGACCGGTTGCCACCTCCAATCCGGCCCGCGTCAGTTTCTCGGCCGCCCGGGCCGCGGTGGCCTGCTCCTGGCCGGAAAGCTCCGGGTGAGTGTGAAGCTGGCGGTAGAGCGCCACCGCCGCCGGCAGGTGTTTTTCCACCGCTCGGCTCAAACGCTCTTTCAAGTGGTCATTGAACACCGTTGGCACCTCTTCGCCTCGTTGAAAAACGGCCTCTGCCAAAAGCAATAGCGAGCCCCCATCGGACACGCTTCGTCTCCTGCGAAGGAAAGCCCGGGCATTGCGCTACCGCCTTTGCCGGCTCGTGTGGGGATCCAGAAGGTCTCGCAAGCCGTCACCAAACAGATTCAGCCCCAGCACGGTGACGAAGATGGCGAGCCCGGGAAAAATGGAGATCCAGGGCGCGGTGAACATCTTCTCCTGGGCCGAGGAGAGCATGCCGCCCCAGCTCGGCGTCGGCGGCTGAACCCCCAGCCCCAGAAAAGACAAGGCGGCTTCCACAAGGATGGCCCCGGCAACACCCAGGGTGGCAACGACCAGGATCGGTCCCACGATGTTGGGCAGGATCTGGGTGAACATGATCCGCCCCCGGCCGTACCCCAGCGCCCGCGCAGCCTTGACGTAGTCCAGGGACTTGGCCGAGAGGACCTGGGAGCGGGTGATCCGGCAGGAGTACGCCCAGTTGGTGAGACCCAGAGCCACGAACACGTTGAGCAGACCAGGCCCAAGAAGCGCCATGACGGCCAGGGCGAATATGATGGACGGAATGGCGAGCATGATGTTGGTGAGCCCCATGACCAAATCGTCCCACCACCGCCCGAAGAACCCGGCGGTCAGTCCCAGGAAGATGCCGATCAGGCTGTTCAACCCCTGGCTGATCAGGCCCACAGACAGCGAGACCTGCGCCCCGTATATGATCCGGGAGAGGATGTCCCGCCCCTGCGAGTCGGTCCCACACCAGAACTTGACGCTGGGCGGCTCTTCCGCATAGAGCAGGTTGGCATCGTCGACGGGGTGATACGGGGCGAGCCAAGGCGCCAGGAGGGCCATAAGAACGACCGTCAGGGTGATGGCCCCGCCCACCAGAAGGTTGGTTCGCTGCAGGAGCTTTCGTAAACCCGCTCTCATCGGTATTCGATTCTCGGGTCGATGACGGCGTAGAGAAGGTCCACGGCCAGGTTGACCAGCAGAAAGACAAGGATCAGGAACATGATGCAGCCCTGGGTCACAGGGATGTCGCGCTGAAAGATCGAGTCCACCAAGAGGGATCCCACCCCGGGCCAACTGAAGAGCTTCTCGACGATGACCGTGTGCCCCATAAGCCCGCCGAATTGAAGGCCGGCCGTGGTCATCACCAGGATCAGGGCATTGCGCAGCACATGCTTGCGGTTCACGACGGCTGCCGGCAGCCCCTTGGCCTGGGCCGTGCGAATGTAGTCGGTGTTGAGGATTTCCACCACGGCCGCGCGGGTCGTCCGGGCCAGAAGGGCCATGTACCCAACGCCCAACGTGACCCCCGGGAGGATGATGTTGCGCGCGGCGCCGTCGCCGTATCCCTGCGGAGGCAGAATGGGCAGCTTTACCGCAAACAAAAACATCAGCAGCAGACCCAGCCAGAACTGGGGCAGACTCACCCCGGAAACCGCGCCGACCATCGACCCGGTGTCGGCCCACGACCCTTGGCGCAGCGCCGAGTAAAACCCCAACGGAACTCCCAGGCACACGGCAATGCCCATGGCCACCACCGCCAGCTTGAGCGTCGGCCAAATGCGCGAGGCAAGCAGACCCGCTACGGGCTCACGCCTGAGGAAAGACTTGCCCAGATCACCCACCAGCAGCCTGCTCATGTAGTCCAGGTAGCGGGTGTGCAGCGGCTGGTCCAGCCCCCATTCCTTCTTCATCAGCTCGATGTAGGTGGCGTCGACGTTGGTGTCCTGGGCCCCGCCGGCCATGAGAGCGGCGTTGCCCGGCAGGACATTCAGGAGCAGAAAAAGAATCAGCGTCACGCCGACGATGGTCGGGATGAATTGGATCAGTCGGCGCAAGGCGTAGGCGGCCATCGATAGTTGCCCGAAAAGTGAATCGCCCCGCCCCGGCGGGCCGTGAAGGGTGCCGGGGCGGGGCTCGTGGTCAGACTTGCGTGTATGAGTTGCCTTCTACTTCTGTTTGGCCCGCGGCGAGCTGTCGTCGACCCAAACCTCCGTCATGTCCTGGAACATCATCTCGATGGCCACGGGCTTCAGACCATGGACCCAGGGCTGCTTCCCCATGACCGCCTTGTTGTAGTTGAAAAACCAGAGGGGGGGGTCATCAAAAAGCAGATTGTTGGCCTTCTTGAAGAGATCAAGCTTCTTGGCCGGGTCGCGCTCGGCCGCAGCCTGGTTGAGCAGCTTGTCGAATTCCGGGTTTTTGTAGTTGAAATAGTTCCCGCCGGCCCTCGTGTTCTCCGCGGAGAAGCGCTTCAGGGTCCCCAGGATGTCCGGCCCCGAACCCATGGACCAGATGAAGGTCTGGAACTCCCCGTTCTTGAGTCGCTCCACCATGGCGGCCCCTTCCATCTGCTGGATCTTGAGGGTAATGCCGATCTCCTTAAGAAAGGGCAGCATGGCCTCGTACACGACGACGCCCCAGCTAGCGTTGCCGGTGCCGATGGCCTGGTCGATGGCAAACCCGTTGGGGTAGCCGGCCTTGACCATGAGTTCCTTGGCCTTCTTGGGGTCATACGGGTAGGGCTTGCTGGTTTTGTCGAAGGCGGCCGAACTGGTGGGCAGCCAACTCGTCGCCAGGAAGGCCTTGTCCTTGAGGAGTTTCTTGATGATCAGTTCCCGGTCGACGGCGTAGTTGATGGCCTGCCGAACTTCCTTTTTCTTGAAGGGCTCGAAATCCATGTTGAACGCAACGCCCCGGGTGAACATCTCCGCCACCTCGATCAGGTTCTTGGAGATCACCGGGTCGTTCTTGTAGGCCTCGTACTGGGCCCCCTCCACGATCGTGGCGTCCAGGTCCTTGGCCCTGAAGGCCATGTCCCTGGCCGAAGCCTCGCTGGCGATCCGGTACACCACCTTGTCCAAGAGGGGGCGACCCGCCATGAAGAAGTCGGGGAACTTTTCAAGGATGATCTCGCTGCCCTTGACCCAACGCATAAACTTGAAAGGGCCGCAGCCCACCGGCGCGCTGGTGTTAAAGGCGTCCTCCTTGCCTTCCACGGCCTCCTTGGGGACGATGGCCGTTCCCGGTTCACGCAGGCTGAAGCTGGGGTCCACGGGGTCGGCCAGGGTCATCTGGAGCGTGAAATCGTCGACCTTCTTGAGTCCGCTGATCGTCTGCGCCTTCCCGTCGATCACATCGCCGGCGCCCTTGATCATCCGCACGAAACGCACCGAGGGGCTCTTCAGGTTCGGGTCGGCGATGCGGTTGTAGGAGTAGATGATGTCGTCGGCGTTCATCAAACGGCCGTTATGGAACTTCACGTTCTTGCGCAAGTGGTAGGTGTAGGTCAGTCCATCCGCGGAGACGTCCACCTGGGTGGCCAGGTCCAGAGCCGGCATGCTTTTGTCCGGGTCCCAGCGGTAGAGGGAGCGGTAGATGTTCATGAGGACCAGGAATTCCTGGATACGAGTGCACTTGTGGGGGTCCAGCCCTAAAAGATCCCCGCCGTAAGGTGCCATGAAGTTCAGGGTGCCGCCGGGCCTGGGGGTCTGGGCCTGGCCCAGAGCCGGAACCGCGAGCAATGCGATCACGACGATTGCCGCCAACAGTCTTTTCATGATCCTCTTCTCCCTTCTTATATGAGTGGTGTTGGGGGGATGCCGGGAAAACGATCAGTCGAAAGTAATTCACATCATCTCGGTTGGAAGTCAACAGGAAATATGGAGCGAAACATAGCTGTTGACAGGTCGGCGGCTTTGTCGCTAAGGGATTTTGCTTGGCTAAAAACGAGCCGCAACACCAACAAAACAGGGAAAGCGCATGTACGATCTCCTCATCCGTCGGGCGACCATCATCGACGGCGCCGGCTCCCGAGAGTTTCTGGGTGATGCAGGCGTGGCCGACGGGCGATTTGTCGCCTTGGCTCCCAGGCTGGAAGGCGACGCCGCGCGGATCATCGACGCCGACGGATCGGCGCTGGCTCCCGGCTTCATCGACATTCACTGTCATTCAGACCGCTACCACATCGAACATCCCGACGGCGAGATCAAGCTCCGCCAGGGCGTGACCCTGGAGGTGGTGGGCAACTGCGGGGCCTCCTTGGCCCCCCTCTCGGCAGAGAGGGCCCAGGAGGCCGTCGATCATACCGTGGGCGGGCCGGGGCGCTTCAAGGGCGCCGTCGACTGGACAGGTTACGGCCAGTACGCGGCCAAGGTCGCGGCCGCAAAGCCGGTCGTGAATGTCATGGGGCTGGTGGGCCACGGCACTCTGCGGATCGCGGCCATGGGGTTCGCGGCGCGGCCGGCGAAAGCGGACGAACTGGCGTGCATGGAGGGACTGCTGGACGCGGCCATGGCCGAGGGCGCGGCCGGCATGTCCAGTGGTCTGTATTATGCCCCCGGTCTTTTCGCCACGACCGAAGAGGTAGTGGCCCTGTCCCGGGTCGTGGCACGGCGCGGAGGTTACTATGCCACCCACCTGCGCAACGAAGCCGAGGGACTGTTGGATTCTCTGGATGAGGCGATCCACATCGGCCGCGCTGCGGGCGTCCCTGTGCACGTCTCGCATCTCAAGGCGGCCGGTTGGCGCAACTGGCACCTTGCCGACCAAGCGGTGGCCCGCATCGAGGCTGCACGGGCCGCGGGCCTGGACGTGACCGTCGACGTGTATCCCTACCATTTCTCGAGCACCTCGCTTCTGACCATCATACCGCCCTGGGCGCTGGACGGCGGGATCCCGGCCCTCCTGCCTCGCCTCGCCGACCGCGCGGCAAGAGAAAAAATCATCGGCCATATCAACGACGGGCTGCCGGGATGGGAGAACATTTTTCACAACGCCGGCTGGGAGAAAATCATCGTCTCCGCCTGCGGCACCGCCGAGGGGCGCCGGCTGGAAGGCCGCTCGATCGCCGACATCGCCCACACGGCCGGCAAGGATCCCTTTGAGTGTGCGCTGGACATCATCGCCGGTGAACGGGGTGCGGTGAGCATCATCGCCGGATCCATGAACGAAGACGTTGTCGCCCGGTTCATCGCTCTCCCCTTTGCCATGATCGGATCGGACGGATCCCCCAACGAGGGCAAGCCCCACCCGCGGGTGTACGGCACATTTCCCCGGGTCGTGCGGCGCTTCGTGCGCGAACTCAAAGCCTTGAGCCTGCCCGAGGCCGTCCACAAGATGACGGGGATGACCGCCGCCCGCCTTGGCTTGGCTGCATTCGGCCGCATTGCCGCCGGCGCCCGGGCGGACGCGGTGCTGTTCGACCCGGAGCGCTTCGCCGACACGGCGACCTTCGACGATCCTCGTCGCTATCCTGCAGGGGTGAGAGCGGTGATCGTGGCCGGACGGGTGGTCTTGGACGGGGACACGGCAACCGGTGAACGGCCCGGTGTGTTCATCCGGGCCGGCGTCGCAGACTGAGCATGGCCCGAAGGGAGCGATTTTATTACTCCGGCAATAAAACAGGTACAACTTCAGCCGATGTCCGGCGGAGCGGGGTGCCCGCCGC
>Ga0210069_1000086_pt1 | contig 17575 bp, 14 predicted proteins | sample RushSE_TuleB_D2_FD_185568 | JGI IMG/M metagenome (GOLD analysis project Ga0210069, IMG submission 185568) | Wetland microbial communities from San Francisco Bay, California, USA, that impact long-term carbon sequestration - RushSE_TuleB_D2... | ecosystem: Environmental > Aquatic > Marine >... | reverse complement strand
AGTCTACCGCGGGGTCCCGGAGTTGATCGAGTGGTGTTCGGGCAAAGGCATTCTCTTCATGCTCAACACGACCGGCATGATCGGTTATTTCCAGCGGGTGTTCGAGAAGGGACTTCTGACGAAAATTCCGGTGCTCTCCGCCAACCCGATGTTCCGTTACCCGGCGTGCGCTACCGATCCGAATACGATTCTCGACCTGTTCGAAACCCGGGACAAGGGTAAGAACACTGCAGCGGTGGTCGCCGACCTGGGAATCCCGGCCGACCGGGTTATCGTCATGGGTGACAGCGGCGGGGACGGGCCGCATTTCGAGTGGGCCCATCAGGCAGGCGCCTTCATCATCGGCAGCATGACCAAGGCGTCGCTGGCGGGCTACTGCGGGCAGAGAGGCATTGCGATGAACGTGCAGTTCGGTGTGGCCTACGACCGAGGCGAGCCACGCGACTTGGGCCGGGAAATGGCCGTCGATTTCCAAGACCTCAAAGCGACCATTGAAAAAGTGCTCGAGGTTTGAACATTCGACCAGACCTTTTCCCTGGCAGGCAGGCCCATGCGCGGTCATCCGCCATTCAGGCGCCAATACGGACTACTCCAGTGCGCTGGTAGGAAATTGACTTTGGCAGCGGAAAAGCGTAGATCTTAATTCTGATGACGGCGAAAAACAGCCATCGCCCTCAAGCCAATACCGCCGCACCATCTTTTTTGTATACCGGAAATCCGCCACTCGAAGAGGAGGGTAGCCTTGAATCCCGCAAAACATTTCAAGCAGATGCGCAAAGGACTGGACCTGCCCCTGGCGATCGCCGAGGCCGACCGCTGTCTGCTCTGCCATGACGCGCCTTGCTCCAAGGGCTGCCCGGCCGACACCCGGCCGGCCGAGTTCATCCGCAAGCTGCGCTTCCGCAACATCACGGGAGCCATCCGCACCATCAAGGAGAACAACATCCTCGGCGGGGCGTGCGGCGAGTTGTGCCCGACGCACCGGCTCTGCGAAAAGGAATGCAGCGCCCGCTTTATCTCCCTTGGTCGGCCGGAGGGTGCGGACCGGCCCATCCAGATCGGCAAAATCCAGCGATTTTTAATCGAGCACTCCTGGCAGATCGGTTTCAAACCCTTGCGCAAGGCCGCACCGCGGTTCGAGAAGATCGCCGTGGTGGGCGCCGGCCCGGCCGGTTTGAGTTGCGCGGCCGAGCTTGCCAAGGGCGGCTACCCGGTCACGCTCTTCGAGGCCCGGCCGGAGCCCGGAGGCGTGCTGCGCTACGGCGTCGTTTCTTACCGGTTCAGTCTGGAGTTCCTCGAAAACGAACTCCGGGACATCGCGGACCTCGGGGTTGAGTTCACGTGCAACCATCCCATCGAAGGCCCGGCCGGTGCGGAGAACCTTCTCAAGGAAGGCTTCCGCGCCGTCTTTTTGGCCCCCGGACTCTGGGCGGCGGAGGCGCTTGTGCCCAAAGCCCAGCCCATGCCCGGTGTTTATTCCTCGGTGGACTACCTGTCGGCACTGCGGGACGGCCGCTTCAAAGAGACGGCCCGCCGGATCGGAGGCAAAACCGTTGCCGTCATCGGCGGCGGATCGGTGGCGATCGACTGTGTGGAGTCGGCCGCAAGGCTCGGCGCCAAAGACGTCTACCTGGTCTACCGGCGCTCCTACGCCCAGATGCCGGCCGAGGCCGACGAGCGCATGGAGGCGCAGGCGACGGGCGTGCATTTCCTGCTGCTCAACCAGCCGGTGGGCTATGTCACCGGCCGCGGCCGGCGCCTCAAGGGCCTGAAGCTCGTCCGCACCCGCCTGGGGGAGCCGGACGCCTCCGGCCGACGCAGCCCAAGACCGGTTAAGGGCTCCGATTGGGTCCTCAACTGCGACGTGGTGATTGAGGCCATCGGCAACCGGCCGGTTGGGGGTTCACCGAAATGGTACCCCCGCGTCAAGCTGGCCGGTCATAACCTCATCAAGGTCAACTCCAAGACCGGCCAGACGTCCGTCAGAGGCATTTTTGCCGGCGGCGACATCGTTCGCGGCCCCGCACTGGTGGTCCAGGCGGTGGCCGACGGCAAGCGAGCCGCGGCCGCCATTCAACGCTATTTGAGCCGATAGGAGGTGTGGCGTGTCTTTCCCTGTCGATCTTTCCGTCGATTTCTGCGGGTGCCGGTTCAAAAATCCGTTCCTGCTATCATCCTCCCCGGTCTCCAACAGCGCTGAGATGGTAGAGCGGGCGTTTCAGGCCGGCTGGAGCGGGGTGGTTTTCAAGACGCTGAACTCCGACCGGCTGACGATCACCCACCCCTCCCCACGCATGCATTACATCAACTATGGCGCCAAGCGGGCCATCGCCTACCAGAACGTCGAGCAGATATCGGACCGACCGCTGCGGCACAACCTGCTCGAATTTCGCTACCTGAAGAAGCACTTTCCGGACTACCCCATCATCGCCAGCATCATGGGCTTCTTTGAGGACGAATGGGTGTATCTCGCCAAGGCCTGCGAAGACAACGGCGTGGACATCCTCGAGCTCAACTTCTCCTGCCCCCACATGTGCATCGAAGGCTCGGGGCACAAGGTCGGTCAAGCCTTTCACCTGCTTGAACGTTTCACGGCGGCGGTCAAGCAGGCCGTCTCCATCCCGGTGATGGCCAAGATGACGCCCAACATCACCGACATGACCGAACCGGCGCTGTACGCCAAGAAAGGCGGGGCCGACGCCATCTCCGCCATCAACACCGTGCGAGGCATCTCCGAAATCGGCCGGAAGGACTGGGTGCCGCGGCCCAACGTCTTCGGGGTAGGCGCCATCAGCGGCACCTCCGGTCCGGCCGTGAAGCCGATCGGCCTCAACTTCATCGCCAGCATGGCGAAGTGCCGGGAGCTCTCCTTGCCGCTGTCCGGCATGGGCGGGATCGAGACCTGGGTCGACGCCCTCGAATACCTGCTGGTCGGGGCGACCACCCTCCAGGTGACCTCGGGTATCATGCACTACGGCTATCGCATCGTGGAGGACCTGATCGAAGGCCTTTCCGATTACATGGCACTCAAGGGCGTCGGCCGGGTATCCGATTTGATCGGCCGGGCCCTGCCGCACCTGCAGGAGACCGACACGTTCGAGCTCAACCGCCAGGGTATCGTTCAATATGATTTGGATGTGTGCATCGGCTGCGGCCAGTGCCACGTCGTCTGCAGCGACGCCGGCGGTCAGGCCATCGAATGGAACGGCCGCAAGCGGCGTCCCAGGCTGATCGAGGATAAATGTTTAAGTTGCATGCTGTGCCAGGCGGTCTGTCCGGTGCCGGGGTTGATCACCTTCAAGGAAATGCCGGCCGGCTGGAAGCGCCGCGAAACCGCGGTCAAGGATATGGGTCTTGAACCCGAACTGAAACACGCGCCATTCACGAAGGAGGGCCCTCATGAGTGTGTTGTTTAAGAACGGAACGGTCGTCACCGCCACCGGTCGCTACCCGGCCGACGTCTATGCGGAAAGCGGCACGATCAGGGCCATTGGGACCCGCCTGGACCAAAAGGCGGAAGAAGTCGTCAACTGCAAAGGCAAGTACATTCTGCCCGGGGTGATCGACCCCCACACCCATTTGGCCATGCCCTTCATGGGAACCTATTCCCAGGATGATTTTGAAACCGGCACCATTGCGGCGGCCTGCGGCGGAGTGACGAGTCTGATCGATTTCGACCTGCAGATGAAAGGCGAGTCCATGGCCGAGGCCATCGAGCGCCAGAAGGGGATCGCGGGCAAAGCCTGCATCGATTATGCGTTTCACCTGGCGGTGATGGACCCGCGGCCGGAGGTGATCGCCGAGGTGAAACAGGCCTGCCGGGACTACGGCACGCCGAGCTTCAAGATTTTCATGGTCTACGACTTTCGGGTGGACGACGGCACCATGATCAAACTGCTCGAGGAAACCAAGATACACGGCGGCTTGGTCCAGGTGCACGCCGAGAACTTTTACATCATCCAGCACATGAACGCGGTCCTCGCCGCTCAAAAGAAACTCGCGCCGTACTACCACGCCGTCAGCCGGCCCAACATCGCCGAGGAGGAGGCCGTCTACCGCGCTTCCAAGATGGTGGAGATGACCGGCTCGCGCATCTACATCGTGCACCTCTCCTCCAGGGAGGGGCTTGCGGTCGTCAAGCAGGCCCGCGATCGGGGGGTCCAGGTATACGCCGAGACCTGCCCGCAGTACCTGGTGCTGGATGATTCGCGTTACAAGGAACCCAAATGGGGCGGGGCCAAGTACGTCATGAGCCCGCCCTTGCGCACCCAGGAGAGCAACGACGCATTGTGGGAGGGCTTGCGCTTCGGCGACCTCCAGGTGGTGGCGACCGACCACTGCCCCTTCGACTTCAGGGGCAAGAAGGACATGTTCGGCAAGGACGACTACAAGAAGATCCCCAACGGTGCGCCCGGGATCGAAACCCTGCTCATGGTCGTGCACTCCGAGGGAGTGGTCAAGGGCCGCATCAGCCTGGAGCGCATGGTGGACGTGCTGTCCACCGGCACCGCCCGCATGTTCGGCATGAGGGACAAGGGCGAAATCGCGGTCGGCAAGGACGCCGACATTGTCGTTTTCGACCCCAGGCAGAAGTTCACCATTACCCAAAAGAAACTCCACATGAACGTGGACTACACGCCGTATGAAGGTTTGGCCGTAACCGGCATGCCGGTGGCTGTCTACGCCCGCGGGCGGAAGACCGCCGAGTGGAAAAAAGACCGCATGCAGTTCGTCGGCGCATTGGGGCACGGCAGATTCGTAAAGCGCGAACCGTTTCAGGACTTCTGAAGACGCTGCCGGGCAAGCGCATTTGTGCGGCCGCAGACCTCTTTCTGCGCGGGAGAGGCGCTGGGCAGGGTGTTGGGCCCGGCAAGGATAATTTATCTTTTGTAGGAGCGGCTTCCAGCCACGACGAGCACTATACCGCTTGTCATAATAATGTTCCGAAAAAGAGGATGGCGGCATAAGTGGTTGTAATAAAAGAACGTCCGACCATCGGAACGTTATTGTGACAACCACTATAAGCCAGACGCCGAATCGACAGAAGCAAACGAGGACCTGAGACTCGAGCATCCCGAGTCGAGGGTCCTCTTTGTTTTGAGCCTCCAGCTACGCGCTTTATAATCGCGGTGCGCCCTCTTCGCGGATCTGTTTTTTAAAAAAGCCGTAGGGCAGCAGGAAGGGGATCTGCCGGCGGTAGGCGCGGTATCTGTCTCCGAAGAGTTCGATCATGCGCCGCTCTTCCTGAAGGGCGAGAAAGACCACGAAAGCGGTCAGCAGGAGGTTATAGAACACGGTCAGCAGGTAGGGTTTGCTCAGCAGAAGCCCCCAACTGGCGACCAACCAGCCGCAGTACATGGGGTGCCGACAGATGGTGAAAGCGCCGGTAAAGACGAACAGCCTGGGGGAGTCCCGAAACCCGAAAAACTGGGGCAATCGCCCGGCCTTGGCCACCTGGCCGAGGGTCATCCCCGCGATCCAGAAGGCGAACAGGGAAGGAAGAATGGCGGGGATTCCCGCTATCGGCGCGAAAAGGACGCTGCTGCCGCCGGCCCAGCGGAAAAGAACCACCACCGAGGCCACGAGCAGGCCGAACGAAATAAGGGCGCGGAGTCCGGTAAAGGCCTGGGCGCTGATTTGCGCACGCGCGCGCAGGGCTGCCTGGACGGCCGGACGCGCACTCAGGCCGTGGAAGACGCCGAACCCCGCCAGCACCAGAAAAACCCAAAAATAAGCAGCCATTTGTGCCTCAGGTGGCCGGCGGTGCCGGAGAATGCCGGAAACAGGTTGCCCGGGAAGGGGATGCGTTCTCCATCCTTTCCCGGGCAACCGATGCGGTGGCAACCTACCCGATCACGCCGGCTCCTTCAGAACCGCCGGGTGATGCGCTCCGTACCAGACGTTGTAGAGCACCAGGTAGGCGACATAGGCGATGAAGGCGCCGGTGAACCATGTCCACTGAGAGAGTGCGTCGCTGACCATGGACAGCACCAGGGAGCCCACCACCCCGGAGAACAGGGCCAGCACGCCGGCGAAGTTGACGCCCTTGATCTTGCTAACGTAGAAGTAGATCCCGGCCAGCAGGCCCAAAACAAGCACCATCGTCGTCAGCGTCGAGGGCCAGCCTTCTCCCAGGATGGCATTCTTGGACCACAGGAAGATGGTGCAGGCGGCCAGGAACAGGCCGTAGGCCACCGCCAGCCAGTTCACCTTGTCGGTAGTGAAGTTGTAGTATCCTTCCTTGAGATAGATGTCATGCAGCTTGAGGGTCTGCTTGCGCACGACCCAGTAGTCGCAGATGATCACCCCGGCAATGCCACCCGTGAAGGCGCCGTAGCCGAGCAGCCAGGTCCAGATGTAAGCCTTGGGGTCGGCTAGAAACCGCCACGGTTGCATCAGGATGCCGATCAGACCGATGATGATTGTGGTGCGCTCCCAGTTCAGGGCCTTGGGGGCCAGGTTCATGAAGTCGTTGATGGGCGAGACCATGTTGGCGGTGATGTTTGTGGTCAACGTCGCCAAAATCACGAAGACCAGACCGACGAAGATGAAGAAGGGGGTGCCGGTTTTGATCATCAGTTTGACCGGGTCCCAGACCGCCTCGCCGAAGATGACCACCGTGGCCGAGGTCACGGCGACGCCGATGAAGGAGTAAGCCGTCATGGTGGGCGGCAGCCCCAGGGACTGCCCCAGGTACTGCACCTTCTGGTTCTTGGCAAAGCGGGTCAGGTCCGGGATGTTGATGGCGAGCGTCGACCAGTAGGCCACCATGGCGGTCAGAAAAGCCGGCCATTTGGACCAGGGAGCGATGCGCTGCTGATCGAGGATCGGACCCCAGCCGCCGGCCTTGGTGACGGCCCACCACAGCAACCCGACGCCGATCGCGATCAGGATCGGGGAGGACAGGTCGTTCAGCCAGCGGATGCCCGGCGAGGCCTTGTGGGGCGGGGAAACGTAGCAGATCGCCACCGTCACCAGCCAGGACATGGCAAAGGACCAAACGGTGTGAACCGGGAGTTCGAAGAAAGGCACCACGCCCTTCATCTCTCCGTAGCCGGGAAAAAGAGCTACCAGGATCCCATCGATGGCGAAGGCCATGATCATGGTCTGGATGCCGAACCAACCGCAGGCGATGATGCCGCGCAAAAGCGCCGGGATGTTGGCCCCGAAAAGGCCGAAGCTAGAGCGCAGGAAGACCGGAAAGGGGATGCCGTACTTGGTGCCGGCAAACGAGTCCAGGATCATGGGGAGCAGGACGATAAGGTTGCCCAGGAAAATGGTGAAAACCGTGGTCAGCCAGTCGAACCCGGCCGAGATCATGCTGGCGCCGAGCATCCAGGTAGGCACGCACACGCTCATCCCCACCCACATGGAGAAGTACTCATAGTACCCCCAGGTGCGCTTATCTAGTCTCACCGGGGCCAAGTCCCGGTTGTAAAACTGGCTGCGGGGGAGTTCTTCCGTCAGCTCGAACATTCCGTTCACCTCGCGAACAATTCCCATGTGTTGTGCTCCTTTCTAAGTTGGCAGGCTTTGCTGCCTGATTTGAAACCAACCGCACTCCCCCCTGAAACCGTGCTGCTGCGGTCGTGAAAAGCTTCAAAAAGGCTTTCTGAAAGGTTGCCGCCAGGGGCATCGTTCTGAGAAATATGACCAACAGAACAGATGGCTGGGCCGTGCTCCCCGGCAAGGCGAGGGCACCTGAAGAATGAAAGAGCCGCTTATCAAAGCCCGATCGGGATTGTCAAGAATGAAACTCCCCGCGCATTGCCGCGGGGAGTTTGGTGGATGTCATTTCTCCATGGCGGCTTTTAGAAGGCAATGCAGCAGCACGTTGCAGCCGGCTTCGCAGTCCTCCCAGCGGGTGTTCTCGATTTCGACATGGCTGCGGCCGCCGATGCTCGGGACAAAGATCATCGCCGTGGGGCAGACGTGGTTCGTGTAGCTGGCGTCATGGCCGGCACCGCTGACCCAGAGCATGTTGGAGTAGCTAAGTTCAGCGGCCACATCGAGCACGCGCTGAACCAGTTTCTCATCGAAGGGCGAGTGGCCGACTCGCCAGGTTTCCTCGATTTTGATCGGGCAGCCGTGCTTGGCGGCGATATCCTCGAAATCCTTGCGCAGCAGGTCCCAGGAGCGCAGGGCAAGGTCGTCATCCCAGGAGCGGATGTCCACGGTAAAGTGCACGCGGTCCGGGATGATGTTGCGGGAGTTGGGATAGTTCTGGATCTCCCCCACGGTGGCCACCATGTTGCCGCCCATGCGGTCCGGCAGCTGGTTGACCTTGAGGATCATCTCGGCCGCCGCCACCAGGGCGTCGTGGCGTCCTTCCATGGGAGTCGGGCCCACCTGGTTGGCCTCTCCGGTGAGGTGGATGTCGTACCAGTGCAGGCAGAGGATGCCCTTGGGCGCCCCGATGAGTTTCTTCTGGCGCTCCAGCATCGGGCCTTGCTCGATGTGGAACTCGTAATAACAGTGCACGGGGAATTTCCGGCAGGGTGCCGTTCCCTTGTAGCCGATGCGCACCAGTTCGTCCTCCAGGCGCTTGCCGGTGATGTCCTTGCGGTCATAGACCCAATCGAGCTTGAGGGCGCCGGCCCACACGCCGGAACCCACCATGGCCGGGGCAAAACGCGATCCCTCCTCGTTGGTCCAATCGACGATGACCATCGGCCGCTCGGTCTGCACCCTGTTTTCGTGCAGGGTCCGCATGACTTCCAGCGCGCCCATGACGCCCAGGATGCCGTCGAAGCGGCCTCCCTTGGGCTGGGAGTCGATGTGCGAGCCGCTCATCACCGGAGCCAGGGCGTTGTTCCTTCCGGGCCTGCGGCCGAAGATGTTGCCCATCTCATCGACAGTGATCTCACAGTCGATCTCTTTGAGCCACCTCACGAAAAGATCGCGCGCCTGCTTGTCCTCGTCGCTCAGCGTCAGGCGTTGGACGCCGCCGCCGGGAGTGCCTCCGAGTTTGGACATTTGCTCCAGAGTGGATTGCAGACGCTTGCCGTTCACACGCAGTTTACTTGATTCCATCTTTGTCCTCCTATGCGCTTCAGTGGGTCCAGGTCAATTCAATAAACGGGAAATGCTCTTTTGGGGTGGGAGCGGCAACGAAGGCCGGGAGCTCCTCATGCAATAAAACAATTTCTTGTACCACATGATGGTACAGCATTCCACACCCCGTTTTTTACGAAGTCAGCACTCTTCCCACGATGACATTTACACTCAAGCCCCCGTGAAAAAAGGGATACACCGCCGTCGAGAGACCAGCAAGAGGCAGGTCGCGGTCGGCCGGTGTCAGCAAGATGAATGCCCAGCCCGAGAAGTGCTCACGGATCCGCGCAAGGATGGCACGGATCAACTCGCGGCTTTCCGCCGCCTGCCCGAGGCGGCGGCCGTAGGGAGGGTTGATCACCACCACTCCGGGGCGATCGCTGATATCCTGCGGATTGAGCGAAAAAAAATCACGGCAGGCAACTGATGCGGCATCGGAAAGCCCATGGGCCCGCAAGCTGTCCGCGAGCGCGCTGCAGGCCTGCGGGTCAAGGTCCGACGCGAAGATGCGGGGTGAGCCAAGCACTTTGAACGTTTCGGCCGCCTTTCGCCGCAGGTGGTCCCAGCGCTGAGGGCGGAAGCCCGGCCAACCCGCGAAGGCAAAGCTTCGGAACCACCCCGGCGGGATGTTCTTGGCGATCAGGGCGGCTTCCAGCGAAAAGGTGCCGGTTCCGCACATTGGGTCCAGGAGTATTTCCGCGCCGGTGACTCCCCCGCGCATGAGGGCCGCGGCGGCAATGGTCTCCCGCAGCGGCGCTTTGCCGTGATGAGCTTTGATGCCGCGGAGGTAGAGGCTCTCGCCGCTGCTGTCAATCGAGACGGTGAACCGGTCGCGCATGCCGCGCACGAATACCTGCTGAGGAATGTCTGCCTGTCCGGCGTCACCCAGCGGGCGCAGCCTTCGTACGATCCCATCCCGGACTCGCTCCACGATGGCATCGGTGTGATGAAGGCGGCAGCGGTGGGTGGTGACGTTGATTTTTTTGAGAGTTCCCGGTTTCAGAAACAGCTCCCAGGCAAATTCGCCGATACGCCGTTCCAACTCGCTGAAATGGACAGCCTGGAAGGAGAAGACGCGCATCAGGACCCGGCTGGCGGTGCGCAGACTAAGGTTGGCAAGATAGCAATACGACAGTCGCCCGGCGAACTGCACTCCGCCGGGGACCGCGAGACCTTTCAGCTCCAGCGCGGCCAGTTCGGCCAGGCAGAGCGCTTCAAAGCCGGGCGCCGTGACGGCGAAGAAGTCATGCGACTTGCCGATGACGTGGCGCTTGATTCGTTTCTCGAGAGACTGATGGATTGGGGCCATCATGGTTGTGGCTGGCTTCCATGACTCTTGGCGCGGATCACCGCCGGCGCCTTTTCATCTAACTCCTGCTTGAGCTGCAGCAGAATGATGGCGGCGATTACCAGCATTCCACCCGCAATCTGCAGCGGTGCCATGGCCTCTCCGAGAAAAATGAACGAAAGGATGCCCGCCACGATCGGCTCGATGGTGGAGGTGATGCTGGCGCGGGTGGCGCGGATGCGGTTGATGCCCTCGTAGTACAGGCCGAAAGGCAGAATGGCGCCCACCACGGCAACGAATACGATCCAGCCCCAGACGGCCGGGGGATAGGGGTGTAGGAACGCCTCGAGCGGCGGGTGTAGAATGTTCCATTCGACTGCGGCCACCAGCAAGGCGTAAAAGAGGACCGTCCAAGGGTTGTAGCGGTGCATGCCGTATTCGCCGTGTACCGACCACCAGGCAAAGGCACAGGCCGCTCCGAGCCCACTCAAAATTCCGGCGATGTTCAACTGCAGGAGGTCCAGATTGTAGGCGCCGACCACCAGGTAGCATCCCGTGACGGCGATGAGGATGGCGGCCGTCGTCCATGCGCTCAGCCGCTCCCGTTGAAAGACGGCGGTGTAGATGGCGATGATCACGGGTGCCAGGTACTCCAGGATCAGCGCCGCTGCCACGTTGAGTTTGCTGATGGCGTAGAGATAGGTGATGTTGATGGCCGCCATGCCGAAGGTGCCGAGCAGCAGAAAATAGCCCACATCCCTGCGGTCGATCCGGAGCAGGGCGCGGTGCCGCCATATCAGCCACAGAAAAAGAAAGACCACCGCCGTGGTGATGCGCATCTGCACCAGTTGAAAGGGGGTGACCCCGCTCGTGAAGAGGAATTTCGATGCAGAGGCGCCTGAGGCCCAGCATGTGGCGGCGAGCACGACAAAGAGGTATCCCAGCCGGTTTGTTTTTCGGTAGTTCATGAGAAGCGGGTTGTGGCGAGTTGCGCCGTCCTGTCTGCGATGAAGAGTCTGTTCTGTGAGAGCGGTTTTAAGCCACGAGACCTTCGCGGCAAGATGCCGCTCCCACAGGAAAACGATCGATCTAATCAGAAGTCTTATATTTCGAGGCGTGCGGTTTGATTTTTATTGCAGGCCGCGATACAGAAAATTTTCGCCGTGGTATAGCCGCAAACTGAGGTCACTGTAAAGGAAAAGGGCAGAAGGATCAAGACATTCGGCCCGCACCAATGCAGGGCCGGCGAAACAGGGCAGGGGCGACGGAAATCATGACGGCGGTATATTTCAAAAAAGCGGATTACGATCTCGCGCAGCTGCGGCCGGCGGTTTTCGGGATGCTCGACCGCATCGGCTCGCTGCGGATCGGCACCGGAGCCAGGGTGCTCATCAAGCCCAATTTCCTCGCCCCTGCCAAGCCCGACAGGGCCATCACCACGCACCCGCTGGTGCTGAGAGCAGCGGTCGAATATGTGCTTTCAAGGGGCGGGCAGCCGCTCGTCGGCGACAGTCCTGGGATGGGCGCCTTCGAGCGGCTGCTGCGGGAGGGCGGTTATGCGGAGGCCCTTCGGGGGCTGGATGTCGAAGTGCGACCCTTCAGGGAGACCGTGAAAGTCGACATCGGCGAGCCGTTCGGCCGGATCGACATCGCCCGCGAGGCAGTGGCCGCGGACGTGGTGATCAACCTGCCCAAGCTCAAGACCCACGCCATGATGCTGCTGACCTTGGGGGTGAAAAACCTCTTCGGCTGCATCATCGGCCTCACCAAGCCGCAGTGGCACATGCGCAGCGGAGTCGACCGGCGCATGTTCGCGCGGCTGCTCGTTCAAATTTATCGGGCGGTCAACCCCGCGGCGACGCTGGTCGACGGCATCCTGGGCATGGAGGGCGAGGGGCCGGGCCGCAGCGGCACCCCGCGCCGGCTGGGGATTCTGGCGGCGGGAGAGAGCGCGCCGGCGGTGGACATGGCCATATGCCGGCTGGTGGGGGCTCGGCCGGAGGAGCTGCCGACCCATCCGGCGGCGGTGGAACTGGGGCTGCTGACCGAGGCGGTTTCCATCGAAGGGGATTTATCCCCGGTGTCAGGCTTTAAGCTTCCGGTGCTGGCGCCGCTGACGTTCGGCCCGCAACGTTTTCACCGCCTGATGCGCAAGCACCTGGTTCAGCGCCCCGTCGTCGACGCTGGCAAGTGCCGGCTGTGCGGAGAGTGTTGGCGCTATTGCCCGGCCAAGGCCATAAGCCCTTACGCCAAGATCGTCGGTTTCGACTACGACCGCTGCATCCGATGTTACTGCTGCGTCGAGCTGTGCCCGCACGGCGCCCTGAAGGCGGTCGAGACCCCGGCCGGCCGGGCAGCGCGCAAACTTGCCGGGCTGCGGGACCGGATCACCCATCGCGTGGGGCGCAAGGGAGCGCGCCGGCCGAAGCGTTTGGCACATTGACTTTGATCAAGGATTTCAGTGTGGCTTGCGCGTGCTGAGAAGGTGTTTAGGTGTTTGGGTGGTTTGCGGTTTGAGCCAAACACCCGAATATCTAAATACCCAAACACCGAACAATGTGAGTAGCAACCAATAATTCCAACTAATCTTCGACAGTTTCAAAATTAAAGTTCTGCGATTTCAGCGAGTTGTAGACGCAAAACGGCTTTTTGGCACTACACATTTCCCTCTTTGACACCCTTCAGCTCAACACCGTTACCCGGCCGGGCGGCTGGACACCTGCAGCCTTGAACGCTTGTTAGGCAACTCCCTCAGCCAAGCAGCCACCAAACACTTGGCAGCAATGGTGCTCAATAAGACCGTTACCATGTTTTTCAGCAAACAAATGATGCTTTCTGAATTTCCTTCAAAACCAGATACACAATTGACGCAAAAATTAGCTGGATGTACCCACCCAACGATTATTCAGTCCGTAACCTTCACCATTTTACACGTTATTTGACTTCAAGGGCTGCCGCTTTAGCTTTGGAATAATAATTCAGGTTTTTTGAGCAACGCACTGAACTGACCGGCAGTTCAATGGCTTCCTTCAACCCCAGGCATTTTATTGGCGCCTGTCTAATAAGGTTCAGTCCGAGGATAGAAATTTGAGTAAGCTTATCGTCATGGCAGTTTCGATTTTTGGTTGGGGCATGGGGGCCTACGGTTTAATCTCGCCCAAGGCGATGGTGAGGTTCGAGTCAACTTGGCAGATCAAAAGCGGTCTATGGGCGGCATCCGCAATTCGTTTGGCATTTGGCATTGCTCTCTGGGTGGCTGCGGATAGATTGCAATCCCCTGCAGTTTTTAAAGCCCCAAGTGTCGTGTCCGTAGTTTCAGCCATTATCCTTGCGTTAATAGGAGTTTCGCGCTTCAAATCGCTGCTGGCCTGGTCGACAGTAGCAGTGCTGATGGGTGTCTTTCTCATCTGGTCGGCGGCCGCATGAACAAGACGTACATTGAGTTGGACAGGTGCAAGAACGAAATGACAACTTCTGAAAGGAGGAAAATATGAGTTTTTCAGGAAAACACGCGCTGATCGTGGGCGGAAGCAGCGGGATGGGGTTGCAGGCAGGCACCATGCTGCTCAAGGCCGGGGCCTCGGTGACGCTCGTCGGCAGCCGGAAAGAGAAGCTTGATCAGGCGACCAAGACTTTGGGGGCCTCCGACAAGCTCCACTCCTTTCGATGCGACCTTAAGCGTGATGCCGACGTTGAGCGATTGATCCGCCATGTGGCTGAAAAAATGAAGGATGTGAAGTACCTGGTCAACGCCGCAGGCGTTTTCTCGCCTAAATCATTTCTGGAGCATGACGAGGAGGACTACGATGCGTATTTGCGGCTCAACCGGGCCACCTTCTTCGTGACCCAGCAGGTGGCTAAAAACATGATCGCAAACGGCGGCGGGGCCATAGTCAACATCGGGTCGATGTGGGCCCACCAGGCGATTAAAGCTACGCCATCCTCGGCATATTCCATGGCCAAAGCCGGTCTGCATGCTTTCACCCAGCACCTTGCCATGGAACTGGCGGATCACCGCATCCGCGTCAATGCCGTGGCCCCCGCCGTGGTGGAGACACCTATCTATGAAGCCTTCATAGCTCCGGACAAGGTGCATGAGACGCTTCAGAATTTTAACGCCTTCCACCCCATCGGGCGTATCGGGACTCCCCAGGACGTGGCCTCCACGATTGTCTTTCTGCTGTCAGAGGAGACAAGCTGGGTAACCGGTGCCGTATGGGACGTGGACGGCGGCGTCATGGCCGGCAGAAACCAGTAAGCGCATGTCCGAGCGATTCGTCAGTGAAGCCATCCGTCCGGTAACCGGAAGGGAGGCTGGTTCGTTGCCGAGGATCTTAAGTCGAACAGCATTTCATGTGAGCTGAGGGACCATGACACAATCTGACTGATATTGCGCTATAGGCGTTAGAATTTTGGATAAAGAAGATGAAATTGAGTCGCCTTTTGAAGCCAACACTTACAACCATGGATCACATAAACGTCTCCAATGTCAGGAGGGTGATAGGAAAAATCGCTGGTATTTTAGATGGTTCAGATACGATGATCGATCATTATTTATCCCTCAAACTTACCTTCAGACGAACCAATTTGAGGCTTGTAAATGAAAGCAGTCATGTCACGATATGCGGAATAATAGCAAAATCTCGTCCACTTCTGCACTGGACAGCAAAGGAGCTTATGTGACATGGCCCGGGTACGGAAAATTCAACGGAATCCAAACAGGGGAAAAATTATTATATAATTGATGCATGCTTTCTTGCGAATCGGTTCATTCCAGCCAAAATTGCCCCTGACGAGAAAGAAAAAACACGTATTAAGAGTTGCATGGAATGGTGGGGTGAGATCGAGGCGCAATTAACGGCTGGAACCGCACGCGGTTATGTCCCCGATATTTGTATTGCAGAGGCTTTCAAGACCCTTGCTGAAAAGCATTACGAAGATAAATGGTTCAAGAAGTCGACTGATCTCAATTCGACCAGAGATAACCTTGAGAAGTTCGTCAAGATTTCGACCAAGACACTCAAATCGGCTAATCGGAACATCAAAGTACCTAATGGATTTTTACGACATTCCCAAGAGATCGCTGCGCATCATTCCCCTTGATGGTGGCCTGCGGAAGGGCAGCAAGGAGATACCTGAGATCCAGAACGCGTATGATCCCACTTGCAAGTATGATCGGCGCGATGTGGTTTTTGAAGAGTGATTTCCTATTGCGCCACATATGAATTCTGTTATAGATTTTATTCATGAAAATCAAACCGATAATCCCAGCTGTTTTTCCTCATTGATCTGAACTACCATAATATTTTTTATCGGGTATGCTTTAAATTTCCGTTGCGGAGGGACAATGCAAGGTTGGATTCATGGAAGCCGGATCTTGTCACTGGCTCAAATGACTGATATCGAGATCGTCCAAGGGTGTATAACTAAAAGCCTCACACCGCATAATGACCAGGGCCTTCCTGTTAGGCCCGCAGATGTGTTGGTTCAACACATTGCAGATTTGGAGCAAGAGCTTTCACGGCTTGACGAGCTTGCATGGGACCTCAGCGGTGAGGAAAGGGAAAGGATAATCCTCGATCAAATTGATCCGTTACAGCAACGATTGAATGGTTTCAAGAATTATCTTCAATCAATAAAAACTTCAAATTGGGATGAATTCGAGCTGCCCCAAGAGCGTGACATAGAGGGCTGTTTTGCCAGTTGTTTGATCAATTTTAAATATCGAACCGAAGAAGTTGATCGCATCGTTCCAAAGCAACCAGACTTAGCTCATGAGGAAGTGCCTCCGGCGGGCGAATCCAAATCACCACGGTCAGTTCATGCTCAGGAGTGCAACAAAAAATGCCGGGAAATTGCCAAACACATTTGGGATAGACAACCTGATTTCACCATTGCAGCCATGATTAACCACAGCCAGATAATCCACCAAGCCAAGAAGCCCGATGGCAGTTCATACTCAGAGATGACCATTCGAAACTGGATCAGAGACTTATGCCCGAATCCCAAGCCGGGACGCAGGCCCGTTGCTTCCCAAACCAAACGATTGATACATCATCTGGCAACTCGTGGAGATGCACCATGAAACCGTTCAAAGCGGCAATAATGACGTTGGCGCTCTTGTTCTGTTGGATGGTGAACGTATATGCAGACCGTCTTTACACCTGGACGGATTCCAAGGGGGTGACCCATATCACCCAAGATCCGCCACCGGAAACGGCCAAAGCGGTTGACACTATTGACTATACGCCGCAACCAAGCCAGCCGGCCCGGCGACCGACGGCGAACGATCGGACAAATCAGCAGCAGGGAAATTCGAATTAGGGGGGCGGGCAGCTTGGGAGTGGCTCCGACGTCGGCTTCACATCAGGGGATGAGGGAGATGACGTTCAGTACGACGGAGATTCCTATCGGCGAACGCTTTTGCGATATGAAATAAAACATAAATTGCTCGACGATAACGAACCGGTAAAGGGCGGTGACCTTCCCGTGAGAGTTCAACCCCGCCCTCGGAGGCGCTAGCAGAAGTCTTCAGCTATATGACTATACGCTGCTTAAGCCCTTCATCCATTGAGGTGTCATGGCAGGGTTAGCAATTTGAGGCGGGATAGCGCCTGACGTCAATTTGAGATGCTGGGGCCTGCATTTTATAGCTACGGTATTCTATCGCTGTAGTGGCGAGAGGGCGTAAGGCCTCGACGGCCTGACGCATTGATGGGTGCCACCATCAAAGTTCTGCTTATCTCTGCCAATCGCGAAGACATCAACATGCTCACCCTGCCCATGGGCTTGGCTTGTGTTGCAACGGCAGTGGAAACGGCCGGGCATGCAGTGAGGTTCCTGGGCCTGCTCTTAGTCAAAGACATTCCTGTGGCGGTGGAGGGTGCCATCCGTATGCATCAGCCCGAGGTAATTGGCGTCTCAGTTAGAAATGTCGACGACCAGGCCATGGACAAGGGCCGATTTCTGCTGGATCAGGTCAAGAAAGTGGTCCGACTGTGCCGAGAGTTTTCAGCGGCCCCGATTGTCCTCGGCGGGGCTGGTTGCAGCATATTCCCAGAGAGCGCTCTCGAATACCTGGGAGCGGATATGGGCTTACAGGGAGAGGGCGAGGCTGCGTTCCCGATGTTGCTTGATCGGATTGAGACAAGCAGGGACTTTGCCGGAATCCCTGGACTGCATCCACCCGGCAAGGGGCTTCAAGGCGCGCTATCTTTCATCCATGATTTAAAC
>Ga0210069_1000084_pt1 | contig 17821 bp, 12 predicted proteins | sample RushSE_TuleB_D2_FD_185568 | JGI IMG/M metagenome (GOLD analysis project Ga0210069, IMG submission 185568) | Wetland microbial communities from San Francisco Bay, California, USA, that impact long-term carbon sequestration - RushSE_TuleB_D2... | ecosystem: Environmental > Aquatic > Marine >... | reverse complement strand
ATCGTGACGTGCAGCCCCCAGTGCAACGCCTGCATGGAGCTCGTCATGAAGGGCCGGCCGGCCTTCTGCCCGCGGTGGGACCGGAAGGCGCGGGAAGAGCACAAAACGTTGTTCGCGTGACTGCTGCCGGCATGAATCCTCGCGCGCCTTCGATACCTCGGGACGCCCCGCCGACAGGGGACCCTGCCAAGGGCATCTACTTCATCGCCGTCTCCCAGTTCGGGATTGCCTTCTCCTTCAACTGCATCATGTCCTTCATGCCGTTCTACATCCTGGAGGTCAGTCCGTATGATACGAAGGAGACGATGCTCTGGATCGGCATGATCATGGGGGCCACGTCCCTGGTCGCCGCGCTGGCGGCCCCCTTCTGGGGGAGCCTGACCGCGCGCATCCGCCCGAAGCTGCTCTTTGAGGCCGGAATCTTCTGCAACGGCGTCATCTTTTTCATCATGGGGTTTGTCGAAAGCCTGCCCCTGCTGCTCACCCTCCGGCTGATTCAGGGCGCGCTGGGCGCGGTCTCCACCATCGGGCTCGTGCTGATCGCCGGCTCCGCACCCAGGGAGAGGCTTCCCAGCTACATGAGCCTCTTCCAGAACTCCATGACGGCGGGGCAGCTGATCGGGCCGCCCCTGGGTGCTTATGCCGTGACGCTTTTCGGCTACCGCGCACCCTTTGTGATTGCCCTGGTCGTGGTCTTTTTCTCCTTGATCTTCTGCCGCAAACATGTCCGGGATGTCCCTGTTCAGCCCCAGAGCTCACGGCGGGGCATATCTCTCTCCGGAGGAATCCTGTGGGGGTGGGGGCTTATTATCGTCGGGACAATCCATCTCATGTTTTTGCCCAGCATCCTGCCGCATATCCTGGAGGATTTTCGGCTTACGGATGAGGTTGCCATCAGTGCGGCCGGAACCATCATGATGGCGTATACGGCCACGGCGATTATCGGCAACTACCTGTTGGTCAGTCTCACGCCCCGATTTGGACTGGCCCGTTTGGTGGCAACCGCCTGCCTGTCGGCTGCGGCGCTGCAGGTCCTGCTTTACTTCAGCGCCGGTGTCTGGAGCTTCACCCTGATCCGCGTGCTGCAGACGGGCATGATCGCGGCCGTCTTCCCGCTGGTCATATCCACCTTTGTCGGCGAGGCAGGTGGGGCCACGCTAGGCTTTCTCAACTCCGCGCGCTTCGTGGGAAACGCCTTAGGCCCCATGATGGCGACCACCATCCTTGCTTATTTCAACCTGCTGACGCTTTACCTGACGATCGCAGGGCTCACCGCGGCCCTGCTCGGGGCTTTTCTGGCATCGAGACGAATCTAGTCGTGCCGGGCGCAGCAGCCTATCCGGAATCGTGCGCATCTCCCGCATCGATGCGAGTCACGGAACCCCGCGGCCGCAACAGGTCGCTTTGCATCTGGTCGCTTTGCATCTTGAGAAATGATCACAGGCCGGGTAGAATCATAAAAACAAAGGTGCTCGTTCGGTTTGAGGTTCACCCCTCGATCACCTTGTTGTGGGACTGGAACCCCGCCGAGAGAACCGATTCGAAAAAAGGAGGCTGCCATGGGATTCGAGCTCGGACCGCGAAGAGGCCTTTATATAGACATTTCAAGCGAGAGGACCGAGAAGCAGCTTCCCGCTGAAGAGCTGAAGCATTTCGAACAGCTCGACCTGATGTACCGGTCGCTGTGCGCCATGCTGTACAACTACGTCCCCATGTCCGGCCATCCAGGGGGGTCGATTTCCTCCGGCCGCTTCGTGGCCGGGATCGTTTTCGACAGCCTGGACCACGACGTCGCGAACCCCGACCGCGAGGAGGCCGACATCGTGTCCTATGCGGCGGGCCACAAGACCCTCGGCCTTTACGCCATGTGGGCCCTGCGCAACGAGGTGGCGCGCATCGGCTGCCCGGAGCTTTTGCCGAAAGACGAGAAGCACCAACTGCGGTTGGAGGACCTGCTCGGTTTCCGGCGCAACCCGCTCACCAAGACGCCTCTCTTCCTGAAATTCGGGGTGAAGCCGCTCGACGGCCACCCGACCCCGGCCACCCCGTTTCTGCGCCTGTCCACGGGTGCGTCGGGGGTCGGGGTCGCGGCCTCGCTGGGCCTGGCTTTCGGCGCCATGGACTTTTACGGCGCGGGCGCGCCGCGCGTTCACATCGTCGAGGGGGAGGGCGGGATGACCCCCGGCCGGGTCGGCGAGGCCATGGCCGCGGCCGGCACGGCCTGCCTGAAAAACGCGATTATGCACGTGGACTGGAACCAGGCGTCGATCGACTCCAACCGGGTCTGCCGCGACGGTGATGCCCCCGGCGAATACGTCCAGTGGAACCCGGTGGAATTCGCCCTGCTGCACGACTGGAATGCCATCCTGGTGCCGGACGGGATGGATTTCGAACAGGTCTTCGCCGCTCAGCGCCGGGCCCTGGCCATCCGGAACGATCAGCCGACGGCGATCGTCTACCGCACCCGGAAGGGCTGGCAGTACGGGGTGGAGGGCAGGGCCTCCCACGGCGCCGGCCACGGCCTGTGCGCGAACGGGTTTTTCAAGGCCGTTGAGCCTTTCATCGCGCAAACGGCAAGCCGGCTCCCGCGTTGCGAGAGCGCCGACCAGCGCTGCCAAGCGGGCGGAGAGCCGGGGGTTCTCGAGGAATGTTTCTGGGAAGCGCTGACGGTGATCCGCGGCGCCCTGGAAGGAAACAAGCCCCTGGTGGCGGCGCTGGCGCAGAAACTGCGCGAAGCGCGGGGCCGCCTGGGCAGCCGGGCCCGCACGCCCCGGCCGCAGGCGCCGGCGATTCAGGCCGTGTTCGAGCTGGCCGCCAAAACCGCGGGCCGCATCCCGGCCGAGCTGACGTTGAAGCCCGGTCAGGCGGCCACGCTGCGGGGCGAGCTGGGACGAGCCCTGCGCCATTACAACCAGGCGAGCCAGGGCGCTTTGCTGACGGCCTCCGCCGACCTGTACGGCTCCACGAGCGTCAACGCCATCGGGCAGGGGTTCCCGGAGGGCTGGTACAACGCCGCCACGAACCCCGGTGCGCGCATGCTGGCGACCGGCGGGATCTGCGAGGACGCCATGTGCGGCATCCTGGCCGGCATCTCCACTTTTGGGCGCCACATCGGAGTCGGCTCCTCCTATGGGGCCTTCATCGCCGCGCTCGGGCACGTCGCCGCCCGCCTGCACGCCATCGGCAACCAGGCCCGCCGGGCCGTTTTTCAGGAACCCTACAAACCCTTCATCCTGGTGTGCGCGCACGCGGGGGTCAAGACCGGCGAGGACGGTCCGACGCATGCCGACCCCCAGGCCCTGCAGCTGCTCCAGGGCAATTTCCCGCTCGGCACGATGATCACGCTCACGCCCTGGGACCCCCAGGAAATCTGGACCCTCGTGTCCGCGGCGCTGGCGCGGCGGCCGGCGGTGATCGCACCGTTCGTCACGCGACCTTCGGAAAAAGTGATCGATCGGCAGCAGCTGGGGCTGGCGCCGGCCACGGCGGCTGCGGCGGGGGTGTATCTACTGCGGCGGGCGCAGGGCAAGCGGGACGGCACGCTGGTGCTCCAGGGCAGCGACGTCGGCTACGCCTTCGTCGAGCAGGCCCTGCCGCTGTTGGAGAAGAAGGGCATCGACCTGGATGTCTACTATGTGGCCAGCGCCGAGCTCTTTGATCTGCTGCCCGCCGCGGAGAAGGAAAAGGTGTACCCGGAGGCCGCCGCGCAAGAGGCGATGGGGATCACGGGGTTCACGCTTCCCACCATGGAGCGCTGGGTGTGCTCCGGCCGCGGCCGCAGGCTGACGCTGCACCCGTTCCGGGAAGGCCATTTCCTCGGCAGCGGGCCGGCCGAAAAGGTTCTGGAAGAGGCCGGCCTGGACGGGGAAAGCCAGTTCCGGGCCATTCTGCGGTACCTGGGCATGTAACCGCTGGGGGTTCGGGCTTTGAATTTATAGCGCCGGAAGATTCCTGTCACCGTTTCCTGCAGCCGTCAGTCTTCCCGACCCAAGCGCTCTTGCAGGGCTTCCAGCTCCGCCCAGCGGTCGTACAACCGCCGCACCTTCTCCTCGGCTTCCGTGAGCTCCGCATACAGCTCCCCCAGCCGGAGGGCGTCGCTCGCGATCAGCGGGTCGTCGAGGCGGCCCCGCATCGCCGCCGCCGCCGCCTCGGCTTTTTCGATGGCCGGCTGCATTCGGTTCAACTCGCACTGCTCCGGGTAAGGCAGCTTGCGGGGGGCGGCCCGTCTGTGCTTGGGCGGCGTTCGCGCAAGGGTTTTCTGCGCCGCCTCGGCCGCCTGGGCCGTGAGCCATTGATCATAGTCCGCGAAGAATTCCGCCTGTCCGCGCCCGTTCAGAAACAGCAGTTGATCGCTCATGTTGTCCAGCAGCAGCCGGTCGTGGGTGATGAGCACGATGGCCCCCTGGAATCCCATCAAACCTTCCTCGAGCGTGTCCAGCGTGGGGATGTCGATGTCGTTGGTGGGCTCGTCGAGCAGCAGGATGTCCGCCGGCTTCAGCATGAGGCGCGCGATGAGCAGCCGGGACCGCTCCCCGCCCGACAGCCGGGACACCGGCAGCGGCAGCTGGTCGGGTGGAAACAGAAACCGCTTGGCCCAGGCCACGACGTGCAGCTGCCGGCCCTGGAACACGACCATGTCCCCGGAGGGGCAGAGGGCCTCTTTCAATGTCAGGCTCGCGTCGAGCTGTTCCCGCTTCTGATCGAAGACCACGATCGAGACACCCTCCGCGCGTTCGATGGACCCGGCGTCGGGGGGGAGATCCCCGTTGAGCAGGTGCAGGAGGCTGCTTTTGCCCGATCCGTTCCGGCCCATGATTCCTAGACAGGACCCGGGGGAAAGCGTGAGATCCAGCCCCGAAAACAGGGGCCTCCCGCCGCGCGCCAGCGCGAGCCCGGTGGTTTTCAGGAGCTTCTTGGTCTTGCGGCCGGTGGCGTCGAACTCGATGCGTGCGCTGCGGTTTACGGCGTTGCGCTCCCGGACCGCGCCCAACTCGTCCTGGAGTTGGCGGGCGCCGGCGATGCGGTATTTGGCCTTGGTCCTGCGGGCCTTGGGGCCGCGGCGCAGCCACTCGATTTCGCGGCGGGCCTTGTTGGAAAGCACCGCCTCCTGCTGGGTCTGGGCCCGGGTGAAAGCTTCCCGTTTCTCGATGAAGACCGAGTAATTGCCTTCCACCCGCAGATAGCCGTCGGGGTAGAGCCGGTTCAGCTCCACCGTCCGGTTGGTCACGCTCTCCAGGAAGGTGCGGTCGTGGCTGACCAGGACGAAGGCAAACGGCGCCTGTTTCAGCATCGCCTCCAGCCACAGGATGCCCTCCAGGTCCAGGTGGTTGGTGGGTTCGTCCAGGAGCAGGAGGTCGGGTTCCTGAATCAGGGCCCGGGCGATGGCCAGCCGCTTGCGCCAACCGCCCGAGAGGGTGCCGACCAGCCGGTCCGTCCGCTCGAACTCCATTTGCCGGATCGTCTCGCGGATGAGCGCCGACGCCTCCGCCGGGTTGCCGATGGCGTCAAGCAGGCTCTGCTCGAGGGTCTTGTCCGGGTCGAGTTGGTCCGCCTGGGGCAGATAGACCAGCCGGGTGTCCCGCTTGCGGGTGATCTCGCCGGCATCCGGCGTCTCGAGCCCGGCCAGGATTTTGAGCAGGGTGGATTTTCCGGTGCCGTTGGGGCCGATCAGCCCCATGCGTTCACCCTCGAAAAACCCCAGGGTGATCGCTGTGAACAGGGGGTGCAGGGTGTAGGACTTGCTGAGAGACTTGCACTGGATGAGAAGGGTGGATGCCATGGCGTCGGTGGGTTCCTCAGGCGCCGCGAACGGCGAGCCAGATAGTGCGCCTGCCCCCGCGGCCGGCCGCCCGCGCGTGCGAGCAAACCTCCTCCAGCTCAAAGCCGGCCCGGCGCAGGCGCTTGGAAAAAGCCCGATCGGAAGCTGCCGACCATATGGCCAGCACCCCGGCCGGCCGCAGGGCCGCATGCGCGGCCTTGAGCCCGGCCATGGAATAGAGCCGGTCGTTGGCTTTGCAGGCAAGCCCCCCGGGGCCGTTGTCCACGTCCAGCAGGATGGCGTCGTATGCCTGCGGCGCCTCCCGGATAACCCGGCCGACGTCGATCTCGCGTACACGGAGCCGGGCATCCTGCAAGGGGCGGCCGGCCAGCTCCGCCAATGGCCCGCGGTTCCATTCCACCACCGCCGGGGCCAGCTCGGCGACCACCACTCGCCCGGCGGCGCCGAGGTGTTTCAGCACCGCCGCCGCGGTGAACCCCATGCCCAGTCCGCCGACCAGGATCCGGGGCTTGGGGCGGTCGGCGATTTTGGCGCACGCCAGATCGGCCAGCGAATCCTCCGATTCATGGGCGCGGCTGTTCATGAGTTCGCCGGCGTCAAACCGGATCGAGAACTCGCCGCCCCGCTTGTACAAACGCAGTTCTTCCCTGCTTTCAGGCAGCCGGGCGCTGCCGATGAACTCCCATGGAATCATGACCGCCTCAGGGGGAAGTTTAATCGTCTCGGAACAGCATGGACCGCAAGCGGTCCTCTCCCCCCGACCCTTTTCCCCGATCCTCGGGGAGAGGGCAGGGCGAGGGGGCTTTCGCTGCCGGGAGGCAGGATAGCACGTCCGCGGGCATTTGAACATTGACGACTTCGCAGTCGGCGTTGCGCCTCATGCCGCAGGCGCTGCGGCGCACTGCACGTAGGCCTCACTCCGCGGGATTCGCGCGCCTTGAACGCGGGCGTTTTACAAAGTCATCGCTTCTGATAATTTTTCCCGAGTGCATGAACATCGGTTCGGAGGTTGCCCGGGCGTGGACGCCAGGTCGCTGCGCATGATTTTGAAACCAGGCATAACCTGTTATAATGGTCACAGCAAGAAACCCCGGGAGGTATGAATGGATCTTCGTTTTACCGCCAGCAACGGCGCAGTGGACACTGCCATCAAGGACCTGCTCGATCGGGTCGGGCCCATACGCCACCGCGCGATCGTTCGCGAAATGATCATTGCCGCACTGAAGGCCGGCCAGGAAAACCCGGAAAAGGCCGATCTGAAAATCATGTGCGGGACCCTGAAGGAGATGCGGTACACGTCCAAGGTTTTCGGCGACTACCGCAGCGCCCGCAAAATCACCGTGTTCGGCTCGGCGCGGACGACACCGGAGCACCCGCTTTACCGGATGGCAATGGAGTTCGGCCGGAAACTGGCCGCCGCCGGCTTCATGGTGATCACCGGCGGCGGGCCGGGGATCATGCAGGCGGCCAACGAGGGCGCCGGCCTCGAGAAGTCCTTCGGGGTCGGCATCCGCCTGCCCTTCGAACAGAAGTCGAACCCCGTGATGAACGGAAGCCCGCGCGACATCATGTTCAAGTATTTCTTCAACCGCAAGGTGGCCTTCATCAAGGAAGCCTGCGCGGTGGCGCTTTTCCCCGGCGGGTTCGGCACGCTCGATGAGGCCATGGAGGCCCTGACCCTGCTCCAGACCGGCAAGCGCTACCCCCTGCCGGTCGTCCTGATGGATCGCCCCGGGGACGGCTACTGGACGGGATGGATGGACTTTATGAAGGACCACCTCGCGTCGGGCGGCTACATCGGGCCGAACGATTTCGCCTTTTTCCACCACACCCACGATGTCGACGAGGCCGTTGCCGTCATTAACGGTTTTTACCGCCGCTACCACAGCCTGCGCTTCGCAGGCGGCAAGGCCGTGATCCGCATGGTCTCAGAGCTGCCGGCTGGCTGCATCGGGGGGCTCAAGCGGGAGTTCATGGATCTCATTGTCGACGGCGGCGACATGCTGCCATCCGGCGCGCTGGCCAAGGAAAGCGATGAGCCGGGGCTCGCGCATCTGCCGAGGCTGGTCGTGGACTTCAACAAGAAGGATTTCGCGAGGCTGCGGCAGCTGATCGACGCCATCAACTCTATCTGAGCAGCAACGATGCGGGGCAACTTCCCAGGCCTGCTACCTCAACTTGGGGTCGAGCGCCGCCCGCAGGCCGTCGCCGAAGAGGTTGAAAAACAACACGGTCAGGAAGATGGCGATGCCGGGGAAAATGGTCATGTGGTCGGCCACCCCGATGTAATCCCGGCTTTCGGCCAGCATGGCGCCCCATTCGGGCGTGGGCGGTTGGGCCCCCAGCCCCAGGAAGCTCAGGCTGGCGGCCGTGATGATGGAAGTGCCGATGCGCATCGTGAAGTAGACGATGACGCCGCTCAAGGTCCCGGGCATGATGTGCACGAACATGATCCGTTTCCTGGAAGCGCCGATGCTGCGCGCCGCCCGGACGTAGAGGCTCTCCTTCAGCGCCAGCGTGCTGCCGCGCACGATCCGCGCGAAGGTCGGCAGGCTGAAGACGGACACCGCGACCACCACGTTGACGAGCCCCGGGCCCAGGATGGCCACGATGGCGATGGCCAGCAGAATCCCGGGAAAGGCGAAAAGAACGTCCGACGTGCGCATGATCAGGCCGTCCAGGAACCCGCCGAAGAACCCGCTGATCAGCCCCAGCGCCACCCCGGCCAGCGCCCCCGCCAGCACCGATGTCAGCCCGACCGCGAGGGAGATCCGGGCGCCGTAAAGGATCCGGCTGAGGATGTCCCGGCCGTAGAGGTCTGTCCCGGCCCAGTGTTCGGCGCTGGGGGGCAGCATGGAGAGGCCGTAGTTGGTCGCATACGGGTCGTACGGGGCGATCACGGGCGCAAAAACGGCGGCCATCACCAGCAGCACGATGAAGACCCCGGCCACCAGGGCGGTTTTGCGCTGCTTGAACTTGTACCAGGCGATTCTGAAAGGGGTCGCTTTGGCGTCGGTCATACGGTGTTTCACTCGAACCGGATTTCAGGGTTGATCAGGGCGTACACCATGTCCACCAGCAGGTTGATGAAAACGAAGTGAAAGGAGTAAAGCAGGAGCAGCGCCTGCAAAACGGGGTAGTCGCGAACGGCGACCGCCTCGATCATGAACCGCCCCAGGCCCGGCCAGGCGAACACCGTCTCGACCACCACGGAGCCGCCCAGCAGAAAACCGAACTGCAGGCCCGCCATGGTGACCACCGGGATCAGCGCGTTGCGGAAGGCGTGCTTCCACATGACCCGGCGTTCGGGCACGCCCTTGGCCCGGGCGGTGCTGATGTACTCCTCGTTCAGCACGTCCAGGAAGGCCGACAAAGTGAAACGGGCCATGATGGCCGCCACCGTGGCGCCCAGAGTGAAAGACGGCAGGACCAGCTCCGACCACTTCCCCGTGAACCCGGCGACGGGCAGCCACCCCAGGTAAACCGCGAAAAGCTGGATCGCCAGCAGCCCCAGCCAGAACTGCGGCAGGGAGATGCCGGAAACCGAGATCAGCATGGCGGTGTGGTCCTGCCATTTGCCGTTGTAGATGGCAGCCACCGCCCCGAAAAAGACACCGAACAGAACCGACCAGGCCATTCCCGCAAGGGCCAGGTACATGGTCGGAAGATAGCGCAGGGAAATTTCCTGGAAGACCGGCAGTTTGGTTTTAAGGCTCAGGCCGAGGTCGCCCCGCAGCACATTGCCCATGTAGGTGACATACTGCACCGGCAGGGCCCGGTCCAGCCCGAGCTGCGCGCGCAGCATTTCGATGGTCGCTGCGTCCGCGTCCGGGCCGGCCATCATGCGGGCGGGGTCTCCAGGCAGCAGGCGCACAAAACCGCATGCCAGAATGGAGACCACCACCAGCACGGGGACGATGGCCGCGCAGCGCTTGAAGAAATACGTCAGCATCCCTAATCGGTCAGCTCCGCATTCTCCACGGAAAACCCGCCGTCGGGCAGGGGGTAGATGCCTTTGAGGGTCTTGGACTTGGCCGCTATCAGCTTGTCGACGAAGAGATAGCCCCACGGCGCCATCGGCCACGCGGCGTCCTGGCACTTGGCGTAGGCCTCCCGGCGCACCGCGGGGTCGGCCGAGACCAGGCCGGCCTGAATCAGCTCATCCACCTTCTTGTCGGAGAAAAACCCGAAGTTGGAAAGGCTGGGCGGGAAGGCCTGGGTCGCCAGCAGGGGGCGGATGCCCCAGTCCGCGTCGCCCGTGGAGGAGGACCACCCGCCGAAAGCGATGAAGGGCATCAGGTTGGGATCGTCCGCACGGTTGGCTTCAAGTTTGTTGTAGAAGCTCGCGACGTCCATCGACTGGAGATCGCCGGTGATGTTGATCTCCTTGAGCTGCTGCTGAACCATTTCCGTGGCCCGCAGCCGGTTGGAGGGGTTGGGGGTCAGGAACACGACGGTGAACCCCTTTTCATACCCGGCCTCCTTCATCAGGGCCTTGGCCTTGGCGAGGTCGTAGGGCCAGGCGCTCTGCTTCTTGTAGTACTGGAGATTGGGGGGGATGATGGAATCGGCTTCCGTGGCGGCGCCGCCCCAGGCGATGCGGATGATGGCCTGCTTGTCCAGGGCGTAGTTGATGGCCTGGCGCACGCGCTGATCGGCAAGCGGCGCAAAGCGGGTGTTCAGGACCAGGTAGCGTTCGACGATGGAAGGTCGCTCGATGATCTCGATCTTGGGGTCGGCCTGGACCACCTTGAGCATCTCGGCCGGCATGGGGTAGATGTAGTGGGCCTGGCCGGCGCGCAGCATGGCCACCCGGGACCCGCTTTCGGGGATCGGCCGGAAGGTGATGGAGTCGACCTTCGGCGCACCCCTCCAGTACCCGGGGTTCTTCTTGATCTTGACCGTGTCGGAAACCCATTCCACGAAAATGAAGGGGCCCGTCCCGACGGGGTTCTTGCTCACCTGATCCCCGTGCTTGGCGATGGCGGCGGGGCTCAGCATCAGGGCCCCCGGGTGGGCGACGGTGTTGATGAAGGCGCCGAAGGGCTCGTTCAGGACGAACTTGACGGTGGCATCGTCGACGACGACCAGCTCCTTGACCGGCTTCATCAGGCTGCTGCGTTTCAGCTTCCCGCCCATCAGCCGGGCGATGTTCACGCGCACGGCCTCGGCGTTGAACGGCGTGCCGTCATGAAATTTGATGCCTTTGCGCAGCTTGAAGGTGAACTCGGTGGCGGCGCTGTTGAAAGTGTAGCTCTCGGCCAGCAGGGGAATCACCTTCAAATCCTTGTCAAACCCCATGAGTCCTTCCAGCATGGCCTTCTCGATGGCGCCGGAATAGGTGTCCGTGGTGTCATGAGGGTCCAGGGACTTCGGCGTGGATTCGGATGCGTAGATGACGTCCTTCGCCGCGCCGAAGGCCGGCGCGGCCGCCGTTGCCAGGCACAGCAGAACCAGAAACAATCGCTTCGCGAACATGGCTTCCTCCTGTTTGTTTTGGGTTGATGCGTCTTGGAGCGTCTTCCATTGCATGAGGTTGTTGCTTTTATTGTGGAGGCGGCTTCCAGCCGCGATCGAAATGTGCTGTTCGACGGCGCTCAGTCGTCGTGGCTGGAAGCCGCCCCCACAGTCTCTTTCCTTCACTGCCGCAGCAGGGCGCACAGCGCTGCGCTCCGCCCTTTCGCGCGGGGTGTCACACCGCCACCATGTGTCCCGGCGCCGGCTCTTCATACCGCAGCCGCGGCGGCGGGTCACCCACTTTCCGGACCGGGCTCGGGATCTCCCCGGTCAGCATGCTGAACGAGGTGCGGAGGGCGGGGTCGGCCACGGGGACCGCCGCCAGCAGCTTCCGGGTGTAGGGGTGCTGCGGGTTTTCAAATATGTCGCTGCGGCTGCCCATCTCGACGATCTGCCCCAGGAACATGACCGCCACGCGGTGGCTCACCCGCTCCACCACCGCCATGTCGTGGGAGATGAAGATGTAGGACAGGTTCATTTCCTTTTGAAGCTCCATCATCAGGTTGAGCACCGTGGCCCGGATGGACACGTCCAGGGAGGAGACGGCCTCGTCGGCAACGATCACCCGCGGCTCGGTGGCGAGCGCCCGCGCGATGGCAATGCGCTGACGCTGGCCGCCGGAGAACTCGTGCGGGTAGCGTGAAGCGTGTTGGGCCGGGATGCCCACGCGCTCGAGCAGATCCCCCACCTTTTTCTCCAGCCGGTTCTTGGCGCCCATGTGGTGGATGACCAAGGGCTCGGCAATGGAAGCGCCGATGGTCCGGCGGGGGTTGAGCGAGGCAAAGGGGTCCTGGAAGACGAACTGGATGTGCTGCCTCAGTTTCTGCATCTCATCTTCCCGAACTTTCATCACATTCTTGCCGTCGAAAAGCACCTCGCCCTCGGCGGGGACCAGTTTGAGCGCCGAGTAGCCGGCCGTGGTCTTGCCGCAGCCGGACTCGCCCACGATCCCAAGGGTCTCCCCAGGGTAGAGCCGGAAGCTCACGTTTTCCACGGCGTAGACCAGGTGCGTGGGCCGGCCGAAAAAAGTTTTGCGCGACACGAAGCGGGTGGTCAGGTTGCGCACTTCCAGGACCGGCTGCTTGCGGTAGTCGGCCGTGTCGATCTCTTTTTCCCGGGGGGGTGCCTCGCCCGCTGCGCGCTTCAACTCGCTTTCCATGTCCAGCACGGGCAGGGTCGCGGGGTTCTTGCGGCCCCGCATGCTGCCGAGCCGGGGCACGGCCTTCAGCAGCGCACGGGTGTAGGGGTGGGATGGGTTTGCGAAAAGGGTGCGGACGTCGTTGGTTTCTACGATGCGCCCCTGGTACATGACGATGACGCGCTCCGCCAGCTCGGCCACCACCCCCATGTCGTGCGTGATGAAAACCACCGCCATGTCGAACTGCTGCTGCAGGGAGCGGATCAGAGCCAGGATCTGCGCCTGGATGGTCACGTCGAGCGCGGTGGTGGGCTCGTCGGCAATGAGGACCTGGGGCCTGCAGGCGAGCGCCATGGCGATCATGACACGTTGGCGCATGCCCCCGGACATCTGGTGGGGGTACTCCGAGGACCGCTTTTTCGCATCCGGGATGCGCGCGGTCTCGAGCAGCTCGAGCGCCTTGGCCGCCGCCTGGGCGCGCGGGAGGTCCTGGTGGGAGAGGACGGCCTCCTCGAGCTGGTTGCCGATGGTGAAAAGCGGGTTCAACGAGGTCATGGGCTCCTGGAAGACCATGGACAGGTCGACCCCGCGGATGCCCCGGGCCTCGGCGTTGGAGAGGCGGGTGATGTCCAGGACGCCGCCGTCTTTCTTGCGCAGCGTGATCAGGCCGGCATCGGTGCGCACGTTGTGCAGAAGGTGCATGACCCGGCGCATGGTGACGGTTTTCCCGGACCCGGATTCGCCCACGATGGCGAGCGATTCGCCTTTTTTCACGGAAAAGGAAACATCGTGCAGCACAGGGGTGAACCCGCCGTAGGTGGGAAAGCTCAGGGAAAGGCCCCGGACGGCCAGGATCTCATCCGGCGGCATCGCCGCCGCGTGAGTGAGCCCGCTATTCAAAATACCCTTTTTTCTCGACCACGCGGTTGCGGATCATCACCGCGCCCCCGGCCAGCACGTCCCGGACGGCCATCGCGGCGGGGTCGAGCACCAGGATGTCGGCATCCGCACCCGCTTTCAGCTCACCCTTGACCCCGGCCAACCCGTACACCCGGGCCGGCGTGGTCGTCAGCGGGCCGAGCGCCTTTTCAAGCGGCATGCCCTTTTGGTTGACCAGCGACGAAAGCTCGAACAGGAGCGAGGCCGGCGTGCCGATGCCCATCCCGACGATGCGGCTGCGGTCCTCGTTCCACACCGGCAGGGAGCCGCCGGCGTCCGAGCTGAAGGCGACCCGGTCGAACAGGCCGTTCTCGTCCGCCAGGCAGGCAAAGTCCGCGGCGGGCATGTGGACCGAGTCTTCGGCGGGCAGGCTGTTCATGCAGGTGGCGTCGACCACCGCCCCCAGGCGCGCCAGCTCCAGCACCTGTTCGGTCAGGCGCGGGGTTCTGCGGTTGATGTGGGTGGGGATGAACATGTCCGGCCGGGTGCCATGTTTCCGGACGATCTCGAAAATCAGGTCAAGGCCGGAAGTCTTGACCCCGGTGTGGACGGTGATGATGCCCGGCTTGTCGGCCACCAGGGCCGCCACGCGGATGCCCGCGGCCAGGGCCGCCAGGTCGGCCGCCTCCAGGTGGGGGCCGCGGATGTCGGAAAGCGCCAGCTTGCAGCCGATGACCGGCTGGAGATACACCAGGTCGCGGGCGACGCTGCCGGTGATGGTCGGGGAAGGGTGCCAGTAGGAGCCGGTGAGCATGAAGGCCGTCAGGCCCTCGGCGTTGAAGGCCTGGGTCTTGGCGTAGAGGCTCTCGACGGAGCGGGTGAGGGCGTCGGTGCCGAGCAGCCCCACAGCCGTGGTCACGCCGTTTGTCGTGTTCATGCTGAGCTGCATCTCCGGGGTGCGGGTGTGAAAGCCCCCCTCGCCGCCGCCGCCGGTGAAATGCTGATGCCCGTCGACGAAGCCCGGCACCACGGCCAGCCCCTGGGCGTCGATGACATCCACTTCGCCGGGCAGCCCCCCGGCATGGACGCTTTTTTCAATGGCCAGGATCTTGCCGCCGCCGGCCAGGATGTCGCGGCGGCCCATGGCGCGGGGCCCGAAAACCTCTCCGTTCCGTATCAGTATCATGCGTGTAGGCCTCCCCAAACACTTCCGAAATTGACCGCCTGCCGTGACGAGGCTTAGCACTCCCCTCAACACGGGTCAACAGGTGGGGGCCTCTTTCGCACCCGGAGCGGGGCGAGCAGGCCGGCCGAATGCTCACTGCATCGATAATGGAGCTCTTATCCGGCGACGGCTTCTTTGTTCTTTTTGGGGCTTCTTCCGAGTCGTTGGTTGGGGCAAAGGCAGCTGATCCAGTTGCGAACCGTGCTTTGCGAGAACTGCAGGCCGTTCAGTTTTCTGGAGTTTGCGATGATCTCGGGCTGTTTGATCATTTCCGCTATCGTCAGCATGGGGTCTTGTTCCCATATTCGTTTTGCGATTTTTCGACATTTCTGCTTGCACGCTTGACTGTGCGTTGACCTTGGTGTTTTGGCTTGAATCACGGTCGCTTGAGGCGCTGCGGACGATTTGACGGGCCAGGGCAGAAAGCGGGTGACCTCTTCTTTCGAATAGTGGGAGTTCGCCAATGTTTCGATAAAGCCGGCGGCGAGTTCATAATCGTGGGGAAGCCCGAATTCGGCCCAGGTGTAATCCTGGATGCAGTCGAGGTAGTTGCGGTAGTTCCGGATCCGGTCTTGAAGCGGCTCGATGTGGGCTGCAATGTATTCTTCACGTTCCGGCCCGGTTAGGCTCCAGGCGAGCTCGTCTTGGCGGGCAAGCTCTTGTTCCAATCTCGTTATGAAATCATACACGACTTCAGCGGGTCGATACGGATTTCCCTGATCCGAACGCGGGGTGAGTCCTTTAAGCACGAACTCGCGCACGAATTCGAAGCCGACAATTTTCAAAGAGGCCATCAGGTCTTTGCCGAAAACGTAAGCAGACATTTTTTCTCCATAACCATTGAAATTCCTACACGTTAATTTCGGCACTTGCAGCGTATTCTTTAAAAGGACAACGCGAACGCCGCCGGATTTGCCCGGTAGGCAAGCCTCTTGAAAACGCGACTGCAAGCCGGAATGAAGAGCGCGAGTTCCAGCAGCAGACCGGCAGCGACGACTCGCATCGCGGGCTGTCCAAAGATTTTCACGAAGGTGTCAAGGATCTCTCCGTTGCTGTCGGGTGACTGCGGCCGAAAGGGATTTGCGAAAAATTCCCCGAGCTCGAGGGTTCTCTCGACGCCAAGCAGCGAAGCGGTATCCTGAACGATATATTGCTGCGGCGCGTCAGCGCTTGTACTTGCCCATCAACTGCCCCTCGGCCAGGATGTGGCCCTTCATGGCGGCGACAAGCCGGGCCTTGGTGCTGCCGCTTTCCAAACTGAGCACGGTGTCGAGGGCGTAGAGCTTGAAAAAGTAGCGGTGCGTCCCGCCGGGAGGGCAGGGGCCGCCGTAGCCGAGCTTGCGGAAGTCGTTTTTCCCTTGGCGGGCGCCGCTGTCAAGGACGGCCTCGGGGGGGATCCCGGCTGCAAGCGCGCCGGCCTCGGCCGGGATGTTGAACAGCACCCAATGCACCCAGGTGCCCGCCGGCGCGTCCGGGTCGTCACAGATCAATGCAAGGCTTTTAGCCTCTCTCGGCACCCCGGACCACTTCAGATCGGGGGAAATGTCTTCGGCGTCGCAGGTGTGCTTTTTCGGGATCAGCGCTCCCTCGGTGAAGGCGGAAGATGTCATGGTGATGGCCATGTCGAGCCCTCCGGGTGAAGGGGTTGCAAGGGCGATGCAAGCCAGAAACGAGAAGGCGGAAATCGAAGTGCCGGCTCTCATGGGGCCTCCGTGCGGATCATTCAATGGAAGAAACAAGGAGGCTGATCCGCTGCGGTCGAACAAGAGAGACTTTACTCACAAAAGCGGGATTGGGCAGTTTCTAATATCCTTTCGATGCGGATGTCAACGATTTTGGTCAAGCGTGGCCTCGACCGATCGGTTTGACGGGGATCGAAGCGCGTCCGGGTTGAAAAAGCTAGCGGCCCGGCGCGGCAAGGCCCGCCAGAATGCTTTCGGACAGCTTGAGGGCCTCTGCGCGCGTCTCGACCAATTTCTCGTCCTGCGCCTCACGAACCGTGCGCAGGATGCGGCCCAGCGCGGGCCCGGGCGGGACGCCCATCTCGAGAAGGTCGCGGCCGTCGATCAGCGGCTGCGAGGCCAGCTGCTCCCGAATGGCGGCGTAGTAGAGCGAAAGGGTGTCGCGGGCCCAACGCAGGTGGCGTTCGCGTTCGGCGGGGCTCGATGCCGGGCCGAGAGTCGCCTGGGTGTCGGCCATGCTCAAGACGATCAGCGGCACCATGTCGTCCCCAAGCCGGCGGAACCAGCGCAGCAGGGTTTTCAGCTTGACCTGGGGCTGTGACAGGTCGATTGCGTGCATGTGGTTCCCCGCGAGGTTGGCGAAATATTCGCGGTCGCGGGCCGAAAGCTTTAACCGGTCGGCAACCTGGCCCGCAACCGCGCTGCCGGCTTTTGCGTGGCCGTGGAAGGTGACCCGCCCGCTCACCGGCACGACCGCGCGTGCCGCCGGCTTGCCGGAATCGTGGAACAGTGCCGCCAGCTTGAGCAGGGCCAGCCGGTCGTGTCGACCCAGATTCTGTTTCACCTGGGCGGTCGACGGGCCGAGACGGTCGGCGGCGCCTTCCAGGATCTCCTCGCAGTTTTCAAGCGCCGCAATTGAGTGGCCCCACACGTCCAAGTGGTGATGCTCGTTTTGCACGCATTCCCTCATCGGCCGGATCCCTGGAAACAAGGCTTCCAGCGCGCCGACCTCATCCAGCAGCCGGACATAGGGTGCGCTGGAGGGCCGTTCAAAGACCAGGAACAATTCGCGGGTCACGCGCTCGCCCGCCGTGCCGGCGAGACCCGCGGCGGCGGAACTCATGCGGTCGCGCGTGGCCGGGTCGATCTCAAACGAGAGTTGCGCGGCAAAACGGACGGCACGAATGACCCGCAGGGGGTCGCTCACAAACACGCCGGGGCTGGTGGCCCTGACGCACCGGCCATTCAAATCCTGCCGCCCCCCGAAAGGGTCAACCAGTTCGTCCGGGGTTTTCCCGGGCGACAGTCTCAAGGCCATGGCATTGAAGGTGAAATCGCGGCGTTCGAGGTCGGCCTCCACGCTGCCGCCCTGAATGCCCGTGATGTCGAGAAAATCGCCCGGTTTCCCGCGGCGGGCCACGCGGAAGCAGGGCGCATCGGTCTTCCCGACAAAAGGCACCACGGCCGCCGCATGTGCGGTGCCGAGAAGGCGTGCAACAGCCTCCGGATCCGCGCACATCAGGTCGAGGTCTTTCGGCGCCCGCTGCAGCAGGTGGTCCCGGACCGCACCCCCCACGAGGTACAGCGGCGGCAGCTCAGTG
>Ga0210069_1000082_pt1 | contig 17919 bp, 15 predicted proteins | sample RushSE_TuleB_D2_FD_185568 | JGI IMG/M metagenome (GOLD analysis project Ga0210069, IMG submission 185568) | Wetland microbial communities from San Francisco Bay, California, USA, that impact long-term carbon sequestration - RushSE_TuleB_D2... | ecosystem: Environmental > Aquatic > Marine >... | reverse complement strand
ACTTGTTTTTAAGATTAAGCAATTATTGTGCCAATAAGCATAGGCTGGATTATTTTAAAACTTGAAGGGGGGATAGAATTCATGTTAAAAGACAAAAAAATCAGTATTATCGGATCGGGAAATATGGGAGAAGCGCTTGTCAGCGGACTTATTGCTTCTGGATCATCCAAACCGGAAAATATTATCTGCACGGATGTTCGGGAAAATAGACTGAAATCCGTCAAAGAAAAATATGGTATAATTACGTTTACAGAAAACATAAAAGCTGTAGAGGCTTCTGATATTATAATCTATGCGGTAAAGCCCCAGATCATCGCATCCGTATTAAAAGAAACCGCTCCCAGTCTGGACATGACCAAGCTGATCATTTCTATCGCTGCCGGTGTGCCATTAGCTGCCATCGAATCTTGTCTTAAAAAAGAATTACGTCTTATTCGCGTTATGCCTAACATTGCTGCCTTTGTTAAAGAGAGCGCGTCGGTTGTTGCGGCCGGGAGCCATGCTACAAAGGAGGACATTGATCTCTCTATGGCAATTTTTAACTCCATGGGTAAAAGCATCTTTCTGAAAGAAAATATTCTCATGGATGCCATTACAGGCTTAAGCGGCAGCGGACCCGCATATATCTTTTTAATTGTTGATGCCATGGCTGATGCCGGTGTCAAGGTGGGACTGTCAAGGGAAGATGCCCTTTTTCTCTCAACCCAAACGGTGTTGGGCGCTGCAAAATTGTTGATGGAGACCAAAGAACATCCGAGCAGGCTTAAGGATATGGTTACATCTCCGGGTGGAACGGCAATTGCCGGGATTCATACACTTGAGAAAGGAGGGCTTCGAACCACCCTAATCAATGCAGTGGAAGTTGCCACCCAGCGTTCCAAAGAATTGGGAGAAATTGTTATACGGAATTTTGCCGATAGCGGTTGTTAATGAGTAAGGACGGATATAATGACGGGATATATCATTGAAGCGATGAAGACGTTTGATTATAAAAGGCCTGTTGTTGATAAAGGTTATGCCAACCAAACCCTTTTGATTGATATTTCAAGTTCGGATATTTCTATTCATCCGGTTGCCGAAAAAATAAAGGAGGTATTTATCGGCGGCAAGGGATTCGATCTCTGGTTGTTATGGAATGCCGTTAAAGGTACGACAAAATGGTCTGATCCTGACAATTCAATATGTATTGCCTCAGGTCCAATGGGAGGGACTCCCGTATATCCAGGCTCCGGCAAAAGTATTGTAACCACCATTTCACCGTTAACAGAGACCGTTATCGATTCCAATGTCGGTGGATATTTTGGCCCCTATCTTAAATTTTCCGGGTTTGATGCTCTGGAGGTCAAAGGGAAAGCCACAAAAGATGTTGTCATTTTTATTGACGGTGTTGATGAAAAGGTGCAAATTTGTGAAACCTCGGGGTTACCGGATGATTCTTATGCGCTTTCATCCATATTAACAAAACACTTTGCCCAAGGGAAACCCCGCCAAATTTCTGTTGTTTCCACCGGACCGGGGGCAAAAAACACCCGGATGGGATGCCTGAACTTTACCTGGTATGATTTGAAGCGAAAGCGGGTCAGATACAAACAGGCCGGCCGCGGCGGAATCGGCAGTGTCTTTGCGGACAAATGCATAAAAGCCATTGTGGCACGCTGGGATACCGTTTCGGCCAGTACCAATAATCCCGCAGATGGGATCGCGTTAAAAGAAGTTGGACGAAGGCACTCAAAAGAGATTGTTGAACTCGATCCCAAGCAGAATGACATGGCAAAGATCGGGACAACCCATCTTGTCACGATTATGAATGACTTTGATTTGCTACCCACCCATAATTTTCAATACGGGCAGCACCCGGAGGCGGAAAATGTGGGGCAGGAGGTCTTCAGACGAATCTTTGATCCGGGTTATGATGGATGCTGGATGGGGTGCACGGTGGCCTGTTCTCATGGTGTCAAAGATTTTGTTCCACTTACAGGGCCTTACAGAGGGAGCAAGGTTTTTGTGGACGGTCCCGAATATGAAACCATCGCCGGATGTGGCTCAAACATAGGTATCTTTGATCCCCACACCATTATTGAGATGAATTTCTACTGCGACGCCTATGGCCTTGATACAATTTCTGTTGGGACAAGTCTTGCTTTTGCCATGGAATGCTTTGAAATCGGCCTGATCAATGAAACGCATACCGGGGGAACAAACCTTTCTTTCGGCAATCGGGCTGCCGCACTCGAAGTTGTTCACCAGATGGCTCGAGGTGAGGGATTTGGTCAAATCGTTGGGCAGGGTGTTCGGCGAATGAAGTCTATATTCGCTAGAAATTATGATGCTGATCCCGATATTATGCAGGACATCGGAATGGAAGCAAAGGGGTTGGAATTTTCAGAATATATGACCAAAGAATCACTTGCCCAACAGGGGGGGTATGGACTTGCACTCAAGGGGCCGCAGCATGATGAAGCCTGGTTGATTTTTCTTGATATGGTGCACAACTTTATGCCGACCTTCGAGCAAAAAGCAGAGGCCCTTCACTGGTTCCCAATGTTTAGGACATGGTTCGGGTTATGTGGGCTCTGTAAACTTCCTTGGAACGATATTGTTCCTGAAGATAATAAGAATACTTCGGAGCCTGCAAAGGTCATGAAACACGTAGAATGGTATGCTGAATATTATACAGCAGTTACGGGGAGGCAGTTAAGCCCCGACGGTATTATTCGAATGAGTGAAGCCGTTTACAATTTTCAGCGTATATTCAACCTCAAAATGGGTTTCGGCCGGCGGGAGCATGATGACATTCCCTATCGGGCGGTGGGACCCGTAAAACCGGTTGAGTATGAATCACGAAGCGAACGCTATGACCAAGAGCTTGTTGAAAAGCATGGCGTTGACATCACTGAAATGAGCACGGAAAAGAAAATTGAAATCCTGCGAAAATTTCGCGAGGAACAATATGAACAACTTAAGGATGCGGTGTATGAGCGGCGGGGATGGACCCCAAATGGAATTCCGACAATTGAAACCGTGATGCGTCTAGGTATCGATTTCCCTGAAGTTTTAGAATTAATAAGAGCACACCCAAATGATGATAAGGGTTAACGGAAAACATTGGACTTGGTACGAAGGTATGACCGTTGAGGATCTGCTTAAGGATCTCGAGGATTCTCATCACTATACGGTGATCCGTGTCAACGATAAGCATGTCTCAAGGCCTTATTTTAAAAAGACACTGATTCCCGATAACTCTGAAGTGTTTCTGATATCCCTGATCGCAGGGGGATAACCAAATATTCAAAATATTATGTTCATCGAAACCGTATCTTTTTCCGCAGCTTTTATTGCCGGTCTTCTGTCTTTTTTATCTCCCTGCGTGTTGCCGCTAATACCTGCATACTTTTCCTTTATTACGGGATATTCATTAGAAGAACTGACAGGAGGATCTAATGAAAAAATCCGAAAGAAAGTGATTCTTTCAACATGTTTATTTGTTGTTGGGTTTTCCCTGGTCTTCGTTTCTATGGGTGCTTCAGCTTCATATCTCGGTGGCTTGATGTATACGTATAAAAAATTCATAAGGATAATCGGTGGTTTTTTGATTATCATTCTTGGGATTCATTTAACCGGATGCATCCGCATACCAGGCCTGGATTTCGAAAAGCGGATTAGTGTGGAGAAGAAACCCTTGCATTTTTTAGGAACACTTTTAATCGGAATGGCCTTTGCCGCCGGATGGACCCCCTGTATAGGGCCTTTACTCGGATCCATCCTCATTATAGCCGGTAACCAGGAAACCGTGTGGCAGGGAATTGTGCTTCTTGGCGTCTATTCAACCGGACTCGCCCTCCCTTTTATAGTTGTGTCTATTTTTATCAACTTTCTATTGATTTTTATTAAAAAGGCTTCAAAAGTTTTAAAATATGTTAATATTGTCGCCGGTGTCGTTTTGATTATTGTGGGCCTGATCCTTGTGAGCAACAAACTATATGTGTTCTCCGGGTAACCCGTTTTTCTTACAACTTTCCTTTTATGATGGATTCGTTTAGATTTCGGGCCTGCCTTCCTTTCAATCAAAACCACTTGCCATTTATCGAGGTATTCGCTATTAAACAGTTTTATTATCCGTTGAAGTTATTTGTAAAAAACGCCGGTTTTTTGAATTTTAATGATGACTTTGGTTAAATGAATTCACTTTCAAAGTACCCAATACTTTTTTAAAGGCGAAAAAAACGAACGGGTTGCAATACAGCTAAAATGAATATGGTGCAATTAATAAATCGGAAATCATTGGCGTTGCTTTTTGGCCTAATTTTTTTTGTTCAGAGTTTGGCTTTTGCTCAGAATGCAATGTTAACAAATATTATTGTTACCAACACGCGGGATGATCTCCTCGTTTATCTTAAGGTTGAAGGTGCTTTCATAGAGAAGATGAAAAAGGCGATTTTAAGTGGGGTTCCTACGACCTTTTCATTTTACATAAGGTTTTACCAGGCTCGCAATTTCTGGTTTGACAACGAGGTAGAGGATATAAAGGTTACAAATACGATCAAGTACGATAATCTGAAAGAAGAGTTTATTGTAAATCGTTCATGGGAAAAAAGCGGACCACAGGTGACACGATCTTTCGACGAGGCTCAGAATTTAATGAAAGAAGTTGACAGCTTGAAAGTTGTCCCTCTGAAGCAGCTTGAGAAAGGAGGACATTATCAAATAAGAGCCAAAGCCAAACTTAGCAAAGTAACCCTCCCTTTTTATCTGCATTACGTCTTCTTTTTTGTTTCTCTCTGGGACTTTGAAACCGATTGGTACACTGTTGACTTCGTTTATTAAAAGAAACGGTTAAAATGACCAACAACAGATATAAAAAACCAGTATCTTTTATTTCAGAAGAAGAGATGAAAAGACGAAAACGCGAAGTCATTATTAGCGTTGTAATCGTTGCTGTGGTTGCTCTGCTGACATTTGCAGAAAACAGGATCATCCATTTTGGCGCCGGCATCCCCGTTTCCAATACAATCCTGATGTTTATATTGATAAACATCAATTTGCTATTGCTGATCTTGTTGATATTTCTTGTATTCAGAAATTTGGTAAAGTTACTGTTTGATCGAAAACGAAAAGTCATGGGGACAAAGCTGCGAACGAGACTCGTCGTGGCTTTCATAGCGCTTTCACTTTTGCCGACCATTGTGCTTTTTTTCTTTTCCATTAATTTTATCACTACGAGCATTGAATTCTGGTTTAACGTTCCGGTTGAACAGGCGCTTGAGAATTCATTAAATGTAGGACGAAGTTTATATTGGCATTCCGAAGAGAGCAGCCGTTTTTTTATGGAAAAAATTTCGTATCAGATAACAACAAAGGGACTTTTAGATACCAAAAATTTAAAATCCCTTTCTCGTTATATACAGGTGGTCCAACGTGAGTTTAATTTTAATGCCATAGAAATTTATACGAATAACGCGGATCGAATCACATTTGCCCTTGCTTCGGAACTGGAAGACAAACCCTTTGGCGTTCTTTCTGCTGATAATCTTCAAAAAGAAATACCGCAAAAAGGTGTTAGAACGGTTTCTGAAATAATACCCTCAGGTGAACTCATCAGAACCATCGGAACCATTCCCTTTGGATCAAAGCCTGCTAACTCAGAAGCCTTTATTGTGTTAGCCCGACTGATGCCTCCAGATCTTGCGAACAGCATGTCATCCATTTCAAGAGGTTTTGAAGAATACCAGCAGATAAAGCTTCTAAAAACACCGATTCAGGTTACCTATTACATTACTCTCTCGATTGTGGCCTTATTGGTAATATTCTGTTCGGTATGGTTTGGTTTCTACATGGCAAAAACGATCACGATACCGATTCGAGTGCTTGCTGAAGGAATCAGAAGAGTCAAAGAAGGAGATTTGAGTGTTAATGTTCCGATGGTCGCTGATGATGAAATCGGAAGTCTGGTCGATTCATTTAACAAAATGACTAAAGATTTGCGAATTGGCAGAGATCAACTCGAGCTTTCTGCGCGTCTGCTTCAAGAACAGAATATTGAGATCGAAAATAGAAGACAATACATGGAAATTGTGTTGAAGAATGTTTCCGCCGGGGTTATCACGCTTGACTCCGGCGGATTTATCTCTACGATGAACAAGTCGGCGGAGAAGATGCTGAATCTTAAATCAGAAGATATCCTCCATAAAAGCTATAAAAAACTTCTTGACGGACCGCTTTTAGAGCTTGCCGAAGAAGTCATGGATAATCTGAGAATATCACGGAATGATGCCGTTGAATTGCCGTTAAAGCTGACCATAGATGGAAGGCCGATGAGTTTTATCATGCATGTAAATGCACTTAAAGACGATGCGGACCGACACATGGGTATTGTTATGGTATTTGATGATCTGACCGAACTCGAAAAGGCTCAGCGAATGGCGGCCTGGCGTGAAGTCGCTCGCAGAATTGCACATGAAGTAAAAAATCCATTAACACCGATATCGCTTTCGGCCCAGCGTCTTAAAAGAAAATACTCAGATCGGCTTAAAGAATCCGTTTTTGATGAGTGTACCCAAACCATCGCTGATCATGTGGACCTGATTCGAAATTTAGTGGATGAATTTTCTTCCTTTGCGAGATTCCCAACAGCAAATCCAAAACCATGTGATCTGCCACCCATAATTGAAGAAACACTGGCTCTGTATAAGGAAGGGCATCATCGCATTAATTTTGAGTTCAACATTACGGACGAAATTCCTTCCCTTAATCTGGACAGGCAGCAGATAAAGCAGGCGATGATAAATCTTGTCGATAATGCAATTGCTTCCATAAGGAATGTAGGTAGGATCGTCATAACGCTAACTCATGATCCAATTTTGAAAATTGTACGAATAGAAATAGCCGATGATGGTGCGGGTATTTCCGATGAAGGCAAGACGCGACTTTTTGAACCCTATTTTTCGACAAAAAAGGCCGGCATGGGTTTAGGGCTTACCATTGTGAGTACAATTGTTTCTGATCATAATGGCAGGATTAGCGTTCAAGACAACAAACCCAAAGGTGCCAAATTTGTTATCGAACTGCCGGTGTAAATAAAGAACATGTTGAAAAAATGTTGAGCGGAATAGTGCCAACTCGTTTCAGATAAGAAAGGGGTGTAAAATATGTATCCTTCCATTTTAATTGTTGATGACGAACCTTCCATACTACAGTCATTAAGAGGGCTCCTTTCAGATGAAGGGTTTGAGGTCATCACTGCGCCTAATGGATATGAGGCGTTAAAGATCATTGATAATGAGTCGCCGGATCTTGTATTACTTGATATTTGGATGCCGGGTATTGACGGCATTGAAACATTAAAAGAAATAAAGAAAGACAATCCTCATATTCAGGTTATCATCATATCCGGACACGGGTCCATAGAAACCGCCGTAAAAGCCACAAAACTTGGTGCATTCGATTTAATTGAAAAACCGCTTTCAATTGATAAGGTTATCCTGGCAATTAATAATGCATTGAATTTCAGAAGACTTGAAGAAGAAAACAGATATCTGCGTAAAAAAACGTTAGAAAAGAACTCCATCACAGGAAATAGCCCTCCCATTCAGGCATTGAAAAAACAGATAGCCGTTGCAGCTCCCACAGAGGCATGGATACTGATTACCGGAGAGAACGGCACAGGAAAGGAGCTGGTTGCACGCACCATACACCAGCTTAGCTCAAGAGTGGATTTCCCGCTTATTGATGTTCACTGTGCGTCTATTCCAGAGGAACTCATTGAAAGCGAGCTGTTTGGGCAGGAAAAGGGTGCGTTTCCCGGTTCAAGCACCAAAAAGATTGGAAAATTCGAATTGGCGAATAAAGGCACCATCTTTCTGGATGAAATTGGTGATATGAGCTTGAAGACCCAGTCGAAAATACTTCGAATTTTGCAGGAACAAAAATTCCAGCGTGTTGGCGGAAGCAGGACATTGAGTGTAAATGTGCGGGTTATTGCATCCAGTAATAAGGATCTTGAGAAGGAGATTGAAAAAGGTGTTTTCAGAGAAGATCTTTACTACAGGTTGAATGTAATACCCATTGAGGTTCCACCGTTAAGGAGTCGTTTCGAAGATATTCCCCAGCTTATGGAAATATTTTTGGGTGAATGTGCCAAACAAAATCGAAGTAAAAAAAAGACCGTAACCCAGAACGCGCTAAATCTTTTATTAAATTATTCATGGCCCGGAAATGTAAGGGAACTGAAGAACCTGGTTGAACGGCTGGCGATCATGGTGGGCAAGGATGTTATTGATGATTATGATCTGCCGTCCCCGTATAATCCGGACTCAGGAGATTCGATGGCCTCGGTTGAAACCGGGCTTTTTTTTAGCAGTTCATTAAGGGATGCCAAAAGGATTTTTGAAAAAGAATTTATAAAACGAAAATTGATTCAATATAGCAACAATATTACTAAAACTGCTGAATCCATTGGGGTTGAACGGAGCTATTTATACAAGAAGCTCAAAATACTGAATCTTTCCGGAGATCTGGACGCACAAACCTGAAAAGATATTTTCACCGGCCTGCTCCTTGCAAACCTCGTCCTTTAGTGCAGAGCGGTTTCACATAATAGCGCATGAACCAATAAAAAATTATGGGATTGAGAATCATAAGTGGCGCTTTGAAAGGTAAAAAGCTGTATTCTGTCCGTGATCAATCGATCCGGCCCACTGCCGATCGATTGCGAGAATCGATATTTAATATACTTTCACATCGCGTTTTGAAAGCGGTGGTACTGGATTTGTTTTCGGGAACAGGAGCGATGGGTATCGAGGCGTTAAGCAGGGGCGCTGAATCAGCGCTGTTCGTTGATAATCGTAAAGATGCTTTATCTGTCTTAAAGCGAAACATTGAATCATGTAAGCTGGATCAGATAGCCAGGGTTGTTAAATGGGACATCAGGCAAAACTTAAATTGCATAAGGTCAAACACACCGAATTTTGATCTTGTCTTTATTGATCCTCCATACAATAAAAACTTGATAAAACCATCACTGTTCAATCTTGACCAAAGCAATTCTTTAAAAGATGGCGCCTGTATTGTAATTGAACATTCTCTTTTAGAATCAATTCCAACAGACCTTACTGCATTTGATCTTACGGATCAGAGGAAATATGGAAAAACGCTTGTTTCATTCTTGAACTATTTGATATGAGAATCTTTTTTAAATTGAAATAGAGTTCGCTGAATCTCAAAAATAAACAACCCATCGTCAACCTCCGAATTGAAGGATTTCTTTTAATGGAGGTGAAATAAAACCACCGAAAAGGACCAATAGTAAATGCAAAAAATAGCCATATATCCGGGATCCTTTGATCCGGTGACCAACGGTCATATAGACATTGCAGAAAGAGGGCTTAAGATTTTTGATAAAATAATCGTAGCCATATTGCATAACCCGGTAAAAAAATTTCTGTTTTCCGTTGAAGAACGAATAGAGATGCTTAAATCGAGTTTTGAAGTATATCCAAATATTGAAGTCGAAACTTTTGACGGGCTTCTTGTGGAATATGCATCAAAGAAAGGGTCTATAGCCATACTACGGGGGATGCGCGCTGTTTCTGATTTTGAATATGAATTCCAGTTGGCACTCATGAACCGGTGGCTAAATAGGGAGGTACAGACCGTCTTTCTTATGACCGGCCTGCGGTGGATTTTTACCAGTTCTTCCATAATCAAAGAAGCAGCACAGTTTGGCGGTGATATCGAAACCATGGTCCCACCTATCGTCAACAAGAAACTAAAGGAAAAATTCCATCGGAATTCTTGAACAGGAGTTTTTATAGAGGCTCTTAAGATAAGAAATAATTCACTATAAAGGTCGGAAAATTTGTTTAAGGAGTCGATAATACCGGCATTTTTTATTCGATATCCATCATGGCCACCCAATCAAGCGCAGCCGCTTCTTTTTGGAGTTTTACGACCTCATGAGGATGCCCGTTGCCTTCCCATTGACCCCATTGAAAACTTACCGCTGCTTGAATTGTTTTACATGCACTCAAAGAAAATAATAAAAAAACAACACATATGGGAATCTTCTTTTTCTGAATATGCTTGAAAATTCGGATTATCCAGACCAGATGCCGGTTTTAGTCAGGATAAAGCGAACCGCCAGAAACGTAGTGATTAACAGGGCCAAACCGCCGAACAGATTGAGGAGCCATCCGTTGCGGTGCTCTTTGGCCCAACTCTCTTGGTTGAGCAAGAACAGCAGCATAAAGACCACTAAGGGTGTTCCGCAGAGACCAAGAGCCAGCATGATCACCAATAAGATTATGAAACTGCCCTTTACCAACAGGCCGATAAGACTGATCAGGCATCCCAGGAAAACGGCAATCTTGAAGCGGGTGTCGCGGACGCTGGTTTCCCACTTCATTTTATCGGCAATGAAATAACCGGCAGCCAGATAGGTTGGAGTGATCGTCGAAAACACCGCAGCCCAGAAGCCGGTGAGAAAAACTCCATGGGCATAACCGCCCAAGACCGGTTTAAGCGGTCGGGCCAGATCAAAGGCCGTTTTGACTTCGATTCCCTGAGGGTGCAGAACCGCGCCGGCCGCTACAAAAATAGCAACACTATAAATGCCGAAAGCGACGAACATGGATAAAAAGGTGTCCGTCCAAGCCAGACCGATATCTTCTGTTCCCCATTTTCGAGCGTTTACATTATAGGTATGCATGGCGATGATGGTAATATGAACGGCACCGCCCATAATTCCCGCCATCATCAGTGCGCCTTGCGAACCACCGATAAAGGTCGGAATGAGACCTCCGGCCATTCCACTCAGGTCCGGTTTGATCATGATTATGGTGACAATAAAACAGCACACCACAATGGCGACCAAAGCCTTGCAGACCTTTTCCACCCAACGGTACCCTCCCACACCCACCAGCAAAAAGATCATGACCGCATAAACCAGCGACCACCAAGGTGTCAACACGCCTGTGACAAGTCCGGTAATGCCCACAAGGGCCTTCATTAAGACCGCAGCTGCCAGCCATGTTGCCAAAAGCGCATCGACCGTCAATATCCAGGCCCATACATTGCCCCAGCTTTCCTCCACCAGGGCGACAATTCCTTTTCCACCAATCAGCCCTGCCTTGGCTGCCATAAATTGAACCACAAAAGCCAAAAGTGCGCTTAAAACCACGACCCATAAAAACCGGTATCCGTAATGGGCGCCGGCAATGGATACACTGGCCATCGTTGCCGGTCCGCAGGCAACCGCACTAATGATCCATGCCGGTCCCATCCGATGTAAAAGTCGGCGAAAGCGAGAGATTCCTCGGTGATCTGAGAGGTTATTGTACGGCATGCAGAAGTCTCTTACGAAAAACTCAAACTATTCCCGCTTTATCATACAGATCAAAAAAATGATGGGTCGGACCATAACCTTTTCCGATGGATAAAGCATGTTCGATGGCGCCGGTGATATATGCCTTGGCAAGGGTAACGGCCTCAAAAAAACTTTTACCCAATGCGATATTGGCTGCAATGGCTGAAGAAAATGTGCAGCCCGTACCATGGGTATTTTTTGTGTCAACCCAATGACTTTGAAGTTTCCTAAATTCCTGACCGTCATAAAGGATGTCGATGGCCCTGTCTTCTTCAAGATGCCCCCCTTTGACAACCACCTTTTTTGTCCCGAGCTTCAGAATATCACGTGCGGCATTTTTCATGTCGTCGATATTGATAATTTTTCTGTGAACAAGCGTTTGAGCTTCATAGATATTGGGTGTGACGACTTCTGCCAATGGGAAAAGATAGCGTATCAAGGCATCCTGGGCATCCTGATTCAGCAAGCGATATCCGCTTTTAGAGATCATGACCGGGTCAAGTACAATTGGGGGTGGTTTTACTGCCTTCAGGGCTTTTGCGATTTCCCGAATCAGCTCTATACTGGAAACCATCCCGATTTTTACGGCATGAATTTCAATATCGTCAAAAAGACAGGTAATCTGATCGTGTACAATTTTGGGATGCATTTCCTGAATGTCATACACTTTTTGAGTATTCTGGACGGTCACCGCAGTGACGGCACTCATACCGAAAACGCCGTGAGCCTGAAATGTTTTTAGGTCGGCCTGGATTCCCGCGCCGCCTGATGAATCCGAACCTGCAATGGTAAGGGCGACTCGCATGAAAAACCTCCTGATGCTGGCATATTGGCAAAAACGTTATACAATAAGACAACAGCACGATATCAAAAAGGGAATTGAAGAACGATGAAAAGAATGGCAGAACAAAAAACGTGATGAACGGTTCTCCGATTTCCCTACGACAGTACGAACTGTATCAGGTTCAAAGGGTATGCTCTCAGTTCTGTAATAAAATCAGAACACCCCCAGCCGGAATTGTTGAATGTTTTTAACAGGAGAAAAGAAAAATTGCAAGTTTTACATGGAAGCCCTTCGTCCGGGGGCGTTGGATTGCGCCCGGTATCAACACGTTGCAAAATTCCTTAAAGAACAAGGCTTGATTAAAAAAAATCCGCAGCTTGAAAGCCATGCAATTGAGATACCGTCTCCTTGAGTATGTATAAAACCCTATTTCCTCATTTTAGTGTCCGTTTTAACCGAATATTTTTCGATACGTTTATAGCGGTTCATTGCAGATTTTGCAAAGCGGCCTATGACCCTTGAAAGATCTGAAGTGTGCCAGACGGATGAAAACTCATCCGAGCCGAAGAGCCGCTGGTTCATCATGAAGTGAGGTTCGTGGTCTAAAATAAGGGTGATGTCTTCATAATCAAAATCGATTCTTTTCTCAAAAATAGTATTACATAATTCTACGACGGTTTGGGCAAAAATATTAATTACATCTTCAGTGGACTCCGACAGGTTAAGTTTTTTCCTGAAGTCGGGAAGGACTTCATTTTCATACTTTGTATAGGAAATCTGTGGCGCCATGTCATTCCTCCTTAATTATCTGGGATAGCCGATCCCTTGGTTTCTTAAAAGAATAAAAGCCAATTGGTTAGACACCCCATATTGACGATCTGGATAAGAAGACTGGATGATAAAAAGGTGTAGCTGGGCGTTGGTGTATCTTTGGAATAAAATGGAACTCTTTTGATGAGCATATCAGGTTTGGATGAATGCATGATATGGTCTTTAAGCTTCCAGCGTAAAGGGCGGCATGTGTTTATTGCCATTTAAGGATTAATAGATGCCTTCATCACTTGATAACTGAAAATACCATAAAGAAATCGATATCTCAACAGTCTTTATGCGGCAATAAAAAAAATCTCACCTTAATATGCACAAAAAAATGTGCATGGATGACCTGTTTTCTGTGCATGTTGCTTTCCTGGCCTTTTCCGGTTGATGTTATTTCCGAATAAAAATTGTTAAGGCCTCAGATTGAGATGGTCTCAACTATTCATGAAATAAGGGTTTTCCAAGCACCAGATGAAAAAAATGCCTTAAGAATTTCAATGGATGCATCGCCGCCGAAATTTGGCACGAATTTTGATTTACAGAACAGGATTGAATCGAATGAATTCCTTATCCAGAATAACTCGAGGATTCGATTGGTTCAATACATGTTTCGAGCGTTGATCTGGCTAAATGTTTTATGGGAGTACTTATGGAAAAACTACTTTTTATCGACGATGAAGAGGGCATCCGGCGTTCCGTGGTGCGCGCCTTGAAACACGAACCCTATAAGACACACACCGCGGAAAATGGTGAAATCGGCATTGATTTTGTCAAAAAGAACATTTTTGAGGTTGCAACGGTTATTTCAGATTATAAGATGCCAGGACTCGATGGTCTTGAAACGCTTTCGGTAATTGGGGCTATCAATCCGGAAATCACTCGCATCATCCTCACCGGGTATGCAACCATGGAAGCGGCGATTCAGGCCACAAACGAAGGGGTTGACGGTTTTTTAACAAAGCCGTTTGACAATGTGGAGCTGAGAGCAAAGATTCGCACAATCAATATAAGGAAGCGACTGAAACAGTTTGTGCCCGAACAGGTTTATCAAAAGATCGAAAAATCACAAGGGGTTTTGAAACCATCATTCCATGACGTCTCGATCCTTTTTTCAGATATTCGTGGCTTTACCCGCATGTCCCAGCGTATTTCTCCAGACCGGATCGCATCCTTTTTAAACAACGACTATTTTACTCCGATGGGTGAGATTGCCTATCAATACCAAGGAGTTGTCGACAAGCATATTGGGGACAGTATTATGGTGGTTTTCGGTTCACCGGTTGAGTGCAATGATCATGCGATCTGTTCCGTAAAAACAGCCATAACAATGCAGGAAAAGGCAAAGGAAATCGATAAGAGACTTTATGAAAAGAATGGACTGAGGCTTAGGATCGGGATCGGCATATCGACGGGGAGGGTGTTTTCAGGCATTTTAGGTTCGCTGAGAATCAAGGAGTTTACCTCTGTGGGGATGCCGGTCAACATTGCTGCGCGACTCCAAGGGATGGCAAATGGTGGTGAAATTCTCCTAAGCGACGCGACTTTTCAAAAGCTGTCGGATGAGATAGACGCTGAAGTCATGCCCCCGGCAACCGTTAAAGGCGTTAATGAACCGATTCTTGTTTATAAAGTAAAAGTATAGTCTCGAATAAAATCGGGATCGTCTCTTACGGCTGGTGAGAACGGAAAAAAATCAAAAGGCTTTTCACCAATTGGGCCATAAAGTCAAAGTCCAATTTATCCATGGTATCCGAGGTCCGGTGATAATGAGGATTTCGGTAAAACGCCGTATCCGTCACCATAACCGCCTTGTATCCCCGATGCCAGAACGAAGCATGGTCGCTGAGTCGAACCGAAGGGAGGAGAAAACCTCCCACCGGAACCGTCAACTTGACCACAGGAAGATCCGGGTTTTGGGAAAACGCCCGGAATAAAGCCGCTGTAAAACTCCTGGAAGCAAAATTGCCCACGATACCGATGTAGTCTCCTTGTTTGGGGTAGTCGAACAACATCAATGGAAACGGGTAATCCTGGCAACCCCTTTGATGACAAGTATAGCCCACCATTTCAAGGCAGATCATACCGTCGATCGGTTCTTTTCTTTCCCGGGCGTTATAAGCATAAACGCTGCTCCCCATGTGCCGTGTACCGAATGTGGGCGGTTCTTCAAGGGGGAATGAAACACATTTCACGACAAGGTCAAGTTTTTCATGGTCTGTGAGCATTTTCAAGTGCCGGGCGGTCTCCAGTTGGACGGCGATGGCACTGGCGTTGTCGTCGGCGCCCACGGTTCCGGCCACTGAATCATAATGGGCGCCCAGAATAAAATGTTTCGTTGGACGATCGCAAAAAGAGATTTGAGCCACGACATTTGAAACCGTAAAGTCCCGATATCCATAGGGCTCGCAGTGGACCGGCAGGCCGATATCCTGATAGAATTTTTCGATATACGCTCTGGTCTTTTCAAGGTTGTGGGGAAGCAGGACACTTCGTTCACCGATGGTCTGCGTCAGTGTCCTGACATGATTCCTCAATCGTTCGATGGTCTCTTTTGGGTCAATCATATCCATTTCTGTCCCTGAAGCTCTGTCAGGATACATTATTAAAATCATAAGGAAAATGCAAAAAGAGATAAAACGGGGATTCATCAAGTCAATGTTATTTGAAATACAAAAAAATATCAATTATAATTCAATCTGCTATGGGAACGTGCAATTACTGTGAAAAAAGAGCCGGAACCATTTCTGATATCATCGGTTTTTGTGCCGACTGTATCCGGGCCCATTTCGATATTGTCTGGCCGCAGATCAAGATGGTTCACGACCGGAGTCGAAGGGCATACGGTCTTCCTGAGAATCCACCGGATGCCGCTGACGGTGTTTCCTGCGGTCTGTGTGTTCATCAGTGCAAAATTCCGGAAAATGGGACCCGATTCTGCGGTCTCCGGCGTGTAAAAAACGGCAGATTGTGCGGCGGAAGACCGCATGAGGGGAATCTGTCTTTTTATTACGACCCCCTTCCGACTAACTGCGTCGGTGATTTTGTCTGCCCGGGAGGTACGGGTTGCGGGTATCCCAAATATGCGCATACCAAAGGCCCGGAATACGGTTACAGGAATCTGGCCGTGTTTTATCATGCCTGCGGATTTAATTGCCTGTACTGCCAGAACTATCATTTTAAGATAAAGACATTTTCATCTCAAAAGACAACTTCAAGGCAACTTGCAGGGGCTGTGGGTCCGAAAACCAGTTGCATCTGCTATTTCGGCGGCGATCCCACTCCACAGGTTCTTCACGCAATTAAGACATCGAAAATGGCCCTAAAAAATGTTGAAGGTCGCATCCTGAGGATCTGCTGGGAAACCAACGGTTCCGTGCAGCAGCCGTTTTTGACCATGATGGCGGATCTGTCTTTACAGTCCGGCGGCTGTATTAAATTCGATCTAAAGGCCTGGGATAAGGGAATTCATCATGCCCTTTGCGGCGTGACGAACCAAAAGACTCTGGACAATTTTAGGAGTCTATCCAAATGGATCGATCAAAGATCCGAGCCGCCTTTTCTCATTGCCAGTACGCTGCTCGTTCCTGGGTATGTGGATGAATCTGAGGTCATAAAAATCGCGGAATTTATTTCAAGTCTCAATCCGGATATTCCATTCAGCCTTTTGGCGTTTTACCCTCAGTTTTATCTCAACGATCTTCCCACCACATCCCGATCCCATGCCCTGCGATGCAAGGCGGCCGCTGAAAAAACCGGTCTGAAAAATGTTCGAATCGGGAATATGCATTTGCTAGGGGAAGATGAATGACCGGCGCTAATCCCTGAACGCCGTAATCGGTTCATGGATCAGGTCGTTTTCCCTGAAGCGGGTCGGTCTTAAAGGGTAGATATCTTCGGTTTGAGCCTTACCCTTTACGATAATTTCGGCAACGACCCTACCGGTTGCCGGTGCGTGCTGAAATCCGTGACCGGAAAAACCGGCGGCGCAGATAAAGTTTCCAAGTTCCGGAAACGCGCCGATTACGGCATGGTGATCCGGTGTCAATTCGTAATGGCCCACCCATCCCCGTATTATTCGGGCGCGTTCCAGAACCGGTACCCTTCGGATGGATTGATCGGCCGTCCATTCCTCGGCATCAAAATCAACGTGCCGGCTGAAAGATTTTTCGCCTGCCGGACCGCCCAAAATCAGTCCTGTGCCCTCCCGTTTCATATACCAGCCGGTATCGATGTCAATGATCATGGGAAAGACGAGCGGGATTTCCTTGAAGGTGTCCGTAAAAAACAGATGGCGTTTTAACGGCGCTATCGGCAGCTCCAATCCGGCCATGGCCGCGACCTTTCCGCCCCAGGGACCGGCGGCATTGACGACGATATCCGCTCGGATTTCGGTTCCATTGTCTGTTATTACCCCGACAGCGCTTTTGCCTGAAACCGATATGCCGGAGACCCGAACGTTTTCAGCGAAAACGGCGCCGTTCTTTCGAGCCTTTTTGATAAAGGCCCACAGCACCTCCATGGGACTGTAGAATCCGTCGTCCTTTGTATACGAACCGCCGGAAAGATCATTGACTCGGATGAACGGCCAGCGTTGTTCCACCTCCTGAGGTGTAAGCAAATCGACCGGAAGATCCAAACCTTTCATCAAACGGGATGTATGTTTAAAAATTTCCCATTGCTTTTGGGTTCTTGCAAGAAAGAGATAGCCGTATGGTTTAAAATTTAAATCGATGTCGAATGTATCTTTAAATTGTCGGAAAACCTCTCGTGAGATCAAAGAAAAACGGATGTTAACAGCTGTGGAAAACTGGGTTCTCAAGCCACCCAGGCAGGCGGACGTGGCACCTTGGGCACCGATTTCTCCCTTTTCCAGAACAAGAATATCACAAACCCCTTTTTGGGTCAGATAACAGGCGATGCCGGCACCGATAATTCCGCTGCCGATAATGACAACTTG
>Ga0210069_1000081_pt1 | contig 18071 bp, 17 predicted proteins | sample RushSE_TuleB_D2_FD_185568 | JGI IMG/M metagenome (GOLD analysis project Ga0210069, IMG submission 185568) | Wetland microbial communities from San Francisco Bay, California, USA, that impact long-term carbon sequestration - RushSE_TuleB_D2... | ecosystem: Environmental > Aquatic > Marine >... | reverse complement strand
TTTTTTACCAGACCGTAAAGCCGCCATCCACCTTCAAGTTGATGCCGGTCACGTAAGCGGAAGCCGACGAGGCCAGAAACAGCAGGGGGCCGCGCAGGTCCTCCGCGGTCGCCATTCGGCCGAGGGGGACCCGCGCGCAGAACTTCCTTTTGAAATCCTCGTCCTGGCCGCCCAGAACGCCGCCGGGGGACAGCGCGTTGACGCGCACGCCCTGCGGAGCCAAATGGGCGGCGAGGTATTTCGTCAGATTGACCACCGCCGCCTTGGATGCACCATAGGCCGGCGGTTTGATAAAAGGGGGGTCGCTTGCGATGTGGTCGTAGAAACGCGCGTCCGGCGAGACGCTGGCATACAGTGAGCCGATGTTGATGATGGAGCCTCGGCGTTTTGCCGCCATGGCCGCGCCGAACACCTGGCTGACCAGAAACAGGCCGGCCGCATTTACTTCGAGAATCCGCAAGTTGACGTCGAGCGGGATCTCTTCCAAGCGGTAGCCTTTGCCGCCGGCTGCGGGTGGGGCATCGATACCGGCATTGTTGACGAGGATGGTCGGAGTGCCGAAGCGCTGCACGCAACCGGCGAGCGCCGCTTCAAGCTCGGGGCGGCTGCAGACGTCCGCGAAAGCCAGCGCCAGCCGCTCGTTCTCAAAGCGCGCCTGCACGTGCTTAAATTCAGGCGATACCGGCTGCCCGGGACGATCCAACGCCAGGACGCGTGCGCCGGCCTCGAGCAGGGTTTCCACCCATATCGGCCCCAGCTTGCCCAGCGCTCCGGTGACAACAGCGACTTCGCCACCGAGGTGGAAGATCTTCATCAGGCGACTTTTTTCCAGTTTTCCGCGCCGTTGAGCGCCTCGAAGGTGATGGCGTCGTCTGCCTTGAGCGCGACGCGCGTGGTGCGGCCGATGACCTTGTCGATCTCATAGGGCTGCAGCCCGCCGCCGGGAGACTTGATGGCAATGTCCTCCCGCCGGATCGCATGTCCTGCCGGAAGATCCCGTGCCGCCACGAGCTGCTTGCCCATTTTCACCATCGGGGTTACCTCGCTGTCATACACCCGCTTGACCCCGTCGCCCATGGCCACCCGTACCCGCCGGAGATCGCGCACCATCTTTTGGAAACCGATCGGCTCCAGCGAAAACGCGTGGTCCGTCCCCTTCCAGGTGTGGTTAAGGGTGAAGTGCTTCTCCACCACCCGCGCTCCCAGCATATAGGCCGCCACTGCCATCGCAATTCCGTTGTCGTGCGAGGAAAGCCCCACCACCGCCTGCGGAAAACGCTCCCGGAAGGTGGTGATCACCTTCAGGTTCAGTTCCTCAAAGGCTGCCGGGTAGCCTGCCGTGCATTGCAGCAAGCACAGCTGCGGGTTGATCGGCATGATGGCGTCATAGGCTCGGTTCACGTCCTCCATCGCACCGCCCCCGGTGCTCAAAACGATCGGCTTGCCCACCTTGGCCATGTAGGACAACAGCGGTGTGTTCTTGAGGTCCCCGGAAGCTACCTTGAAGGCCGGCATCTCCAGCTTGGCCAGAAAATCCACGCTGGGAAAATCGAAGGCCGTTGCGAACATCGTCACCCCGATTTCCTTCGCGTAGGCCTTGAGCTCCCTGTACTCGCTCTCCCCGAACTCCAACGCCTCGCGGTGCTCGCCGTAGGTCGCCCCATAGCTGTTCTCGTTGTCGTAGGGCTTTTCGTAGCCGGCCTTCGTGTAAAGGCTTCGGTTGTCCCGCTTCTGAAGCTTCACGGCGTCCGCCCCACATTCCCTGGCCACCTTGAACATCTCCATGCAGGTCTTCAGTTTGCCCTGGTGGTTGTGGCCGATTTCCGCGATCGAATAACAATCGCTGGTGTCGTCGATCGTCTGGCCGTTGATGATTAATTTGCGCATGTGTATTCCCTCCTTAAATAATAAATTTTCAGAGATGGGAGACCGCAGCTCCCGGCGCCTTCGTTGCTGATCTGTCGATCTTTCATGGGCTGCGGCTTATCGAAGTGTCTGTTTTGGTTCATGGCGCGCCATGGGTCCCGTCGGCTCCTTTATCCGCTCCAGTCGGCCCTCTTTCAGTTGATAGGCCCAATCGGCACATTCGACGACCATCGACTGATGGGAAATCGCCAAGATGGTGATTCCTCCCTTCAATTGCTGAAGCGTCAGACAGATCTCCCGCTCCGTTTTCGGGTCGAGGGCGGTCGTCGCTTCATCCAGGATGAGCAGTTTCGGCCGCTTGACCAGTGCGCGGGCGATGGCGATGCGCTGGCGCTGCCCACCGGATATCATGCTGCCGCGCTCGCCGACGACGCTGTGGATTCCCTGCGGCATACGCTGCACAAAGTCCCACGCGCCGGCGGCCCTTAGGGCGTCTTCAACCTCCGGCTCGCCGATGGTATTCTCCCCCAGTGTGATGTTTTTGAAAACCGTGTCGTGCATGAGCAGGTTTTCCTGCGGCACATATCCGATCATTTGACGCCAGCGGCCGATGTCGATCTGCGACAGGGGCGCGTTGTCAATCCAAATATCACCCTTCTGCGGGCGAAGCAACCCGGTCACCAGATCCGCGAGGGTGGTTTTCCCAGACCCGGATGCGCCCAGCAGAGCCGAAAAGGAGCCGGCCGGAAGTTCTATGGAGACATTTTTCAGCACGGGTCGGCCGGCGTAGGCAAAACTGACGGAATCCACCCGGATGGCCTTGGAAAGTGAAGGTATTTGCGTGCCGGCAAACTCCTCGCGGGCTTTCCGGGCGCCATCGATTTTTGCAAGCAGCGACCAGTAGGCGCTGTCGTACTCCACCAGGTTCACGTACTCTTTCTGGATTTTTTCGACCTGCTTTAGAATTTTTCCGATGAAAAAAACCATGGCCATTATGGCCGTCAGGGACAGGTTCCAGTACATGAGGGCGATGTAAAGGCAGAGGACCAGGAAGACGATCGTCAGTGGCTCCTGGAACGAGCCCAGCGCCGCTTTGCTGAGGACCTGTTTCTGCAGTGCCCGGTTCAGTCGGCGGGTGGTATCGCTCAGCACCGCGTCGGACTGTTTTTCGCGCGCCATCGCTTTCAAAGGTTTGATGGAGATCAGCACGTCGGTCATCTGGGCGATCAGGGATTGCATGTGTACGGTCTGCTTGGCGCCGGCGCGCCGGTTTTTGCGGATCAGCCTCCGCAGCACGACGATGATGAAAACTCCGCCGCCGAGGGAGATGAGGGTGGCCTTCCAGGAAACCATGAACGCAAGGGCCGTGTAGACCCCGGCCTCGATCACCATGGAGGCCATCTTGGCGCCGAAGTTGAAGGCGGTGGAGGCCCGGTGCGCCTCCGTGGCGACGGCGTTGGTCAGGGAGCCGACCGGCTGGCGAATGAAATACTCCCAGCTGCAAGAGAAGAGGGATTTGAGCAGGCGCAGGCGCATGTCGGTCGCGATCAGCACCACCGTGAAACCGATCTGCCGGTTGGCCAGGAAGACGAGCACGCATTTCAAGGCGATGCAGGCGACAAACAGCGTCAACAGCACGGCGACGGTCGGGGCCAGGTTCAGTTTTCCCAAAAAGCCCTGGACGAGCTGGTCTATGGCTTGGCTCCATGCCGGCGGCGGGCCGGCAGGTGCGCCGGCCTGCGATCTCTGATTAAAAATCGTGTTGAGCAGAGGCAGGAGGGCCGAGATACCGAACCCCTCGGATATTCCGGCGAACAGGATGGCGGTCAGGGTTAAAAGCGTTTGCCACGGGTACTTCCGGGCGAGTGTGAAGAAAAGCCGCATGGATGAACGTGCTTTCTGTAGGGGCCTCGCGCGGCGGCTGCCGGCTGGTGGTGACCCGAACGGCAGGCGCTGCTTGCGCCGGGTTATGCCAGGCCGCCCCCCGACTGCAGGTCGGCAAATGCGTTGCCGATCGCCTCGATCTGCTCGGGCGTGTGACCTGCGCTGACACTGCAGCGCAACAGCGAGCTGCCGTCCGGGGAAGCCGGCGGCAGCACGAGGTTTACATAAACCCCGCGCTCGATCAACCCGGTCCAGCCTGCGAAAGCCTTTTCGCGCTGGTCGAAGCGGACGGCGATGATGGGGCTCGGTTCAGGGCTCAGGTGGAGTCCCAATTCCTTCAACCGGCCGTAGAGGCGATGGGAGTTCTCCCACAACCGGTGCCGCAGGTGCGGCTGGGAGCTGAGGATCCGCAATGCCGCGCGGGTGGAGGCGATGATGGAGGGCGAGGATGACGCCGTGAACACGTAGGGGCGGTTGGCATAGCGGATGAGATCGAGCTCCGGGTGGTCGCTGGCGCAGTAGCCGCCGATCGCGCCCAGGCTCTTGCTGAAGGTGCCGATGACGAAGTCCACGTCGGTCTCGACCCCAGCTTCTTCCGCCATTCCCCGGCCGTTTTGGCCGAGCACGCCGAGGGAGTGCGCCTCGTCGACCACGAGAAATGCGCCCGGGTAGCGGCGCTTCACCGCAGCGATGTCGGACAGCGGCGCGCGGTCGCCGAGCATGCTGTAAATGCCCTCCACGACGATGAGGGTGTTTTCGATACGGCTGCCCAACCGTCGCAGACGCTTGTCCAGGTCGGCGGCGTCGTTGTGGCGGAAGCGGATGATTTCGGCGCCGCTCAGGCGGCAGCCGTCGTAGATGCTGGCGTGGCAGTCGCCGTCGATTACGAACACGTCCCCCGGTCCGGCCAGCGTGGAGAGCATGCCGAGGTTGGCCACGTAGCCGGTGGAGAAGACGATGACCCCCCGGCGGCCGAAGAAATCGGCGAGGTCTTGCTCGAGTTGGACGTGGACGGCATAGCTGCCGTTGGCCGCGCGTGATCCCGTGGTCCCGGTTCCCTGAGTGCGGACCGCATGGCAGGCGGCTTCGATGCAGTCGGGGTCGAAGGTTAGCCCCAGGTAATTGTTCGTGCCGGCTAAAATGAGCGGGCGGCCGTTCACTACCGCTTCGGTGGCCGAGACCACCCGGTCCATCACTACATTGATGGATTGAATTCCGCTTTCGGCGAGGGCCCGGCGAACGGCCGCCAGTTGTTGGAATTTGTCGAAGATGGCCATGGCTAATTTTCTCCGATGATACGCTGCAGCTGAACCGTGAAATCCCTGACCGTGCGGATATCGGGCAGGATGTTCAGCGGAACCGAAACGTCAAAGCGATCCTCCACCTGTTCGACGAGGCTCATAACCTTGAGCGAGTCAAACTCAAGGTCCGACACTATATCGGTATCCTCGCGAACACCCCGGCCTTCAGGGGCCAGCGGTTTGACGAGTTCGATCACGATCTGCAGGATACTGTCGTAGGTGTGCATGATCGATCCTTTACGGTTTTTTATGTCGTACAGATTGACCGTTTCAGTTTATGGCTTAAAGGCTCATGCCTCAGTGTTCCATCTTCCACCTTGGAGGCACTGCAGGGTTCGCCGCATTCCGTCTTCAAGAAGAACCCTCGGTTTCCAGCCCGTCGCGGCCCGTAACGGCGTATCATCGCACACCCAATCGACGTGAGTCAATTCCCGAACCTTACCGGGCGTCAGCATCGGGCGGTAGCCGAACACGCGTGCGCCCGAAAGGTTGACGCAGGCGGCGATTCGGAGCAGTCCGCGGGAGATTCTCAACTGCCGGACGGGTTTGCGGATGATGCGCGACACCGTGCTGATAAGATCCCCCCATCCGTATCCACCCGGCCTCCCATCATGGATCTCGAAGGGGCCAGGGGCCCACTCCACCATTTCCAACAAGTGGCGGACGGCGTCGGCCAGATCATCGACGTACAACAAGGAGAATCGCGACGTCAGAGGCCCTAAAACCGGCGCAAAACCGTGCTGCATGCACCGAACCAGGGGTAGTGTTTCGCGATCCCCTGGTCCGTAGACGGCCGAGGGACGCAAGGCCGTCCACATGATACCGGTCGCAGCGGACCGCAACACATCCTCGCCGCCGCGTTTGCTGTTGCTGTAATGAGACAACTGCGGCTCGCGGGCCGCCAATGACGATATCAACAAAAAACGCGGCAAAGGGTGCAATTCCCTTGCTGCTTGCACCAGCCGCGCCACACCTTCGACATTGACCTGGTTAAATTGAGATGCCGATGCCCCCCGCACGGCGCCGGCGCAGTGCACCACCGCCGTCGCCCCGGAAACAAGTCGTTTCAGGCTCTCTGGATTCTCAAGGCTTCCTTGAAACCAGCGCAGCCGGGAATGGCCATTGTCTGCCCGCCATCGTGGCGGAACTGAACGGCAAAGCGCATTCACGGCCCATCCTGCACGCAGCAGGTGTTTGAGCAGTGCGGCTCCGATGAAGCCTGTGGCCCCCGTAAGGGCCAGCGTTGGGGGCATGGGTACTTTCATAGCACACCGGCGATCATTCCCTCCACTGTCGGTGGGGATGATCGCCGGCAAAATATCTCTTCAATGGGCACTCGGAATCCCGCGCGAACGACAGCGCAGGCCAATGCTCAGTCCTCAGCCCGCCTTGCGCCGCCGGATGTAAAGCTCATCGCTTGCCCCGGGCTGTTCGGTCTTACCGTCTTCTACCCGTTGCAAGAAATCCTTCTTGGCACCCGACCGGGAGAGCTTGCCCGAAGTGGTCCGTGGCAGGGTGTTCCGGACCACCAGCTCGATGAAGCATTCGATGCCCAAGTCCTGGCGGATCAGGCCTTGGATGCGGGTCGAGAGCTCCGTTCGTTTTACGAGGTTAGATTCCCGGCACTCGATCACAAGCACGGCTTTGTCTTCGCCGTCGGGGGCCGTCACTGAAAACGCGGACGCATCACCGGTTCTGATTTCCGGCTGACTTTCGGCGATGTATTCCAGGTCCTGCGGCCAAATGTTGCGACCGTTGATGATGATCAAGTCTTTCTGCCGGCCGGTGATAATAAGGCTGCCGTCAACGATGTAAGCCAGGTCGCCGGTATTCAGCCACCCCTCGGGGGAAAGCACTTCGCGGGTCAGAGCTTCCTCGCCGAAATACCCGGACATGACGCTGGGGCCGCGGACGAACAGGGTGCCCACATGCCGCTCCGGTAGCGCTTGCCCGTCGGAGCCGCGCACTTCCACCTCAAATCCCGGCAGCGGGAAACCGCACGTGACGAAGTTCTTCGACTTGCCGGAAGAGTTCCAGGCGGTTGCGGTGGACGGCTCGGCCCGCTGTTGATCCGCCAAGAGTTCAGGGTCGACGGTGTCCAGCTGAATCCCCTGATCCAGTTCGGAGAAGCTGACCGCCAGCGAGCACTCCGCCATGCCGTAGCAGGCGCTGAAGGCTTTCGGGTTGAAACCGCTGGGCGCAAGCATATCCGCGAAACGGGCCATTGGTTCCGGACGGATGGTTTCCGCGCCGACACCGGCCAGGCGCCACGATGACAGGTCGAACTGGCCGGCCGTGTCTTCGCGTAGCCGTTGAACGCAGAGTTCATAGCCGAAGGGAGGGCCGAAGGACACCGTGGCGTGGTTTTGTGAAATCAGCGACAGCCACAGCCGCGGCCGCATTCCGAAATCCCTGGTTTTCAAGTAGTCGACCGATACCTGGGATGCCATCGGCGAGAGCACCAAGCCGACCAGTCCCATGTCGTGGTAATACGGCAGCCAAGACATGCTGCGGTCTCCCGGACGCGCCTTGACCCCGTCGCGGATGATGCTGGCCAAGTTGCTCATCACGGTTCGCTGGGTGATCATGACCCCGCGTGGGAACCGCGTGCTGCCGGATGTGTATTGGAGATAGGCCAGCTCGTCCGGGCCCGATGGGGCCGTGGGCGCGTTTGACCTTGGAAATTCTGAAAATTGCTCAGGGGTCCCGACGAACGCCAGCGGCAATCCCTCAGCGGCCTCGCTTAAAAAGGATAAAAACATGCTCGGAGCGATGGCCACCTGAGCCCGGCAGTTCAGGAGCAGGCGCCGGAGTTGCGCCACATAAGACTTGTGGCCGCCCAAATGGATCGAGGCGGGCAACGGCACCGGCACCATCCCGGCGTACTGGCAGGCATAGAAAAAGCGCAGAAAATCAGGGTAGGTCTCGGCGACCAACGCCACCCGGGAACCGCGCTCCAGGTTCAACCCCGCCAGCTGGCGGGCGATGTCGACTGCATCCTCCCGCAACGCCGAGTAAGGTAGAACCGCTTCAAGCTGCCCCCTTCCGTTGTAAAAATTTGCCCCCGTCTGACCCCGTGCAGCGTAATCCAGCGCGTCCGCCAAAGTAGCGAAATCGCCGGGTCTCAGAGGTAAATTATTTTCGGTCGGTGTCGCCTCCATAGTAATCCACTATCCTTTTTGGTTTCTCTTCAGGATTCGAATTCCGTTCCGTTCCACTCCGCCTTCATCGCCGACGATACAAAACCCCGGTTGGACTATTTCGTCCACCGGAGCCGAAACCGGAAAATCAAATTTCATTAGATTTATCTCAATTGATTTGGAATGTCAAATCCCAGAATCTTTTTACCCTTTCACGATGGCGATTATAACCCGAGCACCTTGAAAACGCTAATAAAAAAAGCGACAAACTAATAAACCATGTTTTTCCGAATTGCAAGGGATTGTTTGAAAAAATAAAATCAGCTTGAAAAATGCATCGACTTGTGAAAGAGTCATTTGATTTCATCGTTCGCAAAGGGCCGTCCAGCGCGGTTTTGCCGGGAATTAGTTTTTAGGAGACGGTTTCGAGGGCCAAACGGTTCGGGCGGGTGAAAGACTCCCAAACGGGGTTTGGCACCACCTGTTGTGGGATAACTCATTCGAGACCCTGCCGGGAGGATACAGCCCGCCGTCGGCCCAATTCCCAGCGGGGCCTTTTTCCCTAAAGCAAGGATGCTGTTTCTGCAGCCATGCTTCTGTTATTAAAAATAGGGCTATCGTCATTTCAACCCGGAAATTTGAGCCTTTCCAATTCCAAGCCAATTGTCGATCCTTAATATATACGTCGGCTCAACAACTATGACGCCCCCTATCTATCAACCGTTTACAGCAGTGGTTCTCGCCGCCGACCGAACCGGCGAAGATCCGGTGGCGCGTGCGGCAGGCGTGCTCTGCAAAGCGCTCGCCCCGGTCGGAGGGCAGCCCATGCTGTTTCGGGTGCTGGACGCCCTGGAGGCGTCCCAGCAAGTTAACACCTGTTTGCTTTGTGGGCCGCCGGCAGCCATTGTCGAGCGTACGCCCGTGGTCCGGCAGCGGCTGGCCGTTCACGGCACGGTCTGGCTGGCCCCCCAGGCCACTCCCAGCACCAGTGCCCTGTCGGCGCTTACTTCCATCCACGATGGGACGCCGGTGCTTCTGACGACGGCCGATCACGCCCTTCTGACTCCCGCGATGGTCGATTATTTCTGCCGGGAAGCCCTCACGACCGGCTGCGACGTGGTGGCGGCCCTGGCTCCCTATGCATTGGTCATGACCCACTACCCGGGGATGCGCCGCACCCGGACGCGCTTCAGCGACGGGGCGTTCTGCGGGTGCAATCTGTTTGCCTTCCTGACACCCGAAAGCCGCGCGGCGGCGGACCTCTGGCGGCAAGTCGAGAACGAACGCAAGCGGCCGCTTAAAATGATCGGACGGTTGGGTTGGATGGTGGTGCTGCGATACCTGCTGGGGCTGCTGTCTCTAAAGGATGCGCTGAGGCTCATCTCCGAGCGCATGGGGCTCAAGGTCGGAGCGGTCATCCTGCCGTTTGCGGAGGCGGCCGTCGACGTCGATTCGGTCAGCGATTGGCATTTCGCAGAGGCCATCGCGGCGCGGTCCGCGCGCTGAAGGCGGGGCAAGAGGTAAACCGGTGATCCTGCGGCGGTACATCATTTCGGAGATTCTCAAGCCTGCGGCGGCCATTCTCATCGTGCTGGTCATCATTTTTGCGAGTTACTGCGCCGTCACCTACTTGGCCCAAGCCGTCGCCGGTTCGCTCCCGCCGGGTACGGTGGGGTTGCTGATCCTGCTCCGGATCGGGATGGCGCTGGAAATCCTGCTGCCCACCACGTTCTATCTGTCGGTGATCATCGCTCTGGGACGCCTCTATAAGGATTCCGAGATGACCGCCCTTTCCGCCTGCGGCGTAGGCATCACCGGTGTGTTGAAAACGGTCTTCATGTTGTCCCTGCCGCTGGCGGTCCTGGCAGGTTGCGCCTCGCTTTACATCCGTCCCGAAGCGTATGAAAAGATTTACCGGGTTCAGGACCAGGCCCAGGCTCAATTCGACATCTCGCGGCTGGAAGCCGATCATTTTCTCGACGTCCAAAAGGGCAAATACGTTTTTTTCGCCGAAGAGGTCGGTGGCAAACGCGAAGGAGCCCAGAAGGTGTTCATCCGGATCGAAGATGGCGCGAATCGTCAGGTGATTCAGGCGCAACGAATGATCCAGGGCGAAACAGGACGCGATGGGCAGCGTATGCTCCATTTTCAAGACGGGATGCTTTATGAGTTTCCGGTCAGCGGCCCGGGCGGAAAAATCACGCGCTTCAACCAAGCGGAATACCCCATGCCGACAGAGGACACTGCTCGTTATCGGCGTAAAGCCGCTTCCACGCTGCAACTCATCGGTTCCACCCGACGGGAGGACATCGCCGAGTTGCAATGGCGGCTGTCCACCCTGTTATCCACCGTTCTGCTGGCGGTGCTTGGCGTTCCCCTGAGCAAAAGCAACCCGCGCAGAGGCAAATACGCCAAGCTCGGGCTTGCCATCATCATCTTCGCTTTTTATTACCAGATGTTCGTGATTGCAAAAACCTGGGTGGAAAAATCCCTGGTGCCGCCGCTGATCGGGATATGGTGGGTGCCCCTGCTGCTGGCGCTGCTGGCCGTCTTTTTTCTGTGGAGGACGGGGGAAGTGTTTTTCCGAAAATGAGTGAACAGCTCAAAATCATCGATCGCTATTTGGGTCGGAACACCCTGCAGGGGTTTTTGCTGGTCCTTTCGATGCTGGTCGTGATTTTCAGTTTTCTGGAGCTGTTGATCCAGATCAACGATCTCGGTAAAGGGACCTACCGTTTGGCGGACGCCTTTTTGTTTGTGGCGCTGACGATCCCCAAACGCTGCGTGGACCTCATGCCGGTCGCAGCCCTCCTCGGCAGTATCGTATCGCTCGGCCTGCTGGCCGACCACCAGGAACTCACGGCCATGCAGGCGGCCGGCATATCCGTTCAGCGCATCGCCTTTTCAGTGCTGGGGACGAGTGTCGTGCTCATGCTGACGGTCATCATCCTGGCCGAGTTCGTCGCCCCCCCGCTCGACCAGCGCGCTCGTTTCATGCGATCCCGGGCGGTCTACGGCAAGGCGGTCATCATGCAGAAGGAAGGTTTCTGGGTACGCCACGGCCAGGCCTTCGTTCATGTGGGCCGAGCTTTCGGCGGTGGGGGCGCCGCTGATATCGAAATCTACGAACTCGACGAATCGGGCCGCCTGCGGCGGTTCATTGCGGCCAAGCAGGTATCCATCCAGGATGGCCAGGACTGGCTGCTGACGGATATTCAGGCAAAACTGTTCGACGGTGAGACCGTCAGCGCATCTCCCATGGACCACTACCGGTTGACGTCTTTCCTGACGCCCGGCCAGATGTCCATTCTCGAGCTTCCTGCCGACAGTTTGTCGCTTTCCGATTTGTGGGGCTTTATCCGGAGTCTTAACCAGCGGTCCGAAAACTCGAAGGCCTATGCCCTGGCGTTTTGGCAGAAGGTCTGTCTTCCGGTGACGACCGGCATCATGGTGCTGCTTTCCCTCACCTTTATCTTCGGCTCCACACGCAAACGCAACGCCAGCCAGCGGATTTTTTTTGGAATGTTGGTGGGGGTGGTGTTTTATCTATCCAACCAGATCGTCGGGAACCTGGGATTGGTTTTTGATCTGCCCCCCCTTTTCACGACCCTGGCCCCGGTGAGCGTCATCCTGGTGGTGGCGTTGAGGCTCCTTCGCAAAGCCTTTTGAAAAGAATCCGCGCGGAAACGCGCGGATTCTTTACAGAGAGATTTCCGGTTCAGGAATGAAGAGGCCGCTGTCGTGATCCAAGGCGTGATCTTGGCAGATAGTGAGCCAGCCGCTGGAGGTCGGGGTGATTCGGAAGACACGGAAGACCGCCTGGTGAATGGGGTCCCGGCTGTTCGCCGAGGCCGAGGATACGCCCAGCACCGGCACGCTGCCTGCAGGCCCTGGCAGATCTGTCCGGGACCGGCGGTGGGAATGCCCGTGAAGAATGAGCTCGGCGCCGTGCTGGCGGAGGAGTGGCAGAAAGGACTCGGCGTCCGTCAGCCGCTTGTGGTAGGAAACGGCGTTCGGCACCGGCGGGTGGTGGATCAGCAGGACCCGGTAGAGGTTGCGCCGCGCGGTTTCAGACAACACCTCGGCGCAACGCGCCAGCTGCGCGGCGCCGATGCTGCCGGCGGCCGACAAAGGACGGGTGGGTTGGGCCGTGGAGATGCCGATCAGCGCGACGGAGCCGCGGACTCTGAGGGTTGGGAAACCTGGAGGGGACCCGGTTTCAGCGTCATCCGGTGCCAGGTAGTCGACCCAGCGTGCGTATCCGTCCTCCCACGCGGTGGCAACCAGCGCGTCATGGTTGCCGGGAACCACGAACACGTTTTGGGGTGGACCCAGGTCCTGCAGGTGCAGCCGGGCATCTTCAAACTCGGCGGGCAGGGCCAGCTGCGTCAGGTCTCCCGTCACGGCGATCTGGTCGCAGCCCACCGCTTGCACCGCCCGGGTAAGCGCCCGGAGGACCTCCATGCGGTGCTCGTGCCGGCGGCGTACCTTCCAGCTCAGATAGCTGAACGCGCGTTTGTTCAATAAGCGAGAGAATCCGATTCCCGCCGGGCGGCACAGGTGAAAGTCGGAGATGTGAACCAAGGTGAACGCGCTGCGCGTGGTTCCTGGCTTTACAAAACTCATGAGGGCATCTATAAACCACGACGCTTTGCATTTCAACGCCGAATGCCGACAGCATGGTTCAATGAGCCTGACTTTTTCCACATTCAGTGCAGAAGGCGACGTTGCCGGCCGACCGGGGGATATCCCGGCCGGACGCGGGCCCTGGCGCGTGGGGGTAATCAGCAACCCCCTGAGCGGCGGGAACCGACGCGGCGGGATGGACGGCATTCGCCGCTTTCTGCTGGACCACGCCGACATCCCGCATCGCGAGGTCCGCAATGCGGAAGAGGTCCGGGCGACCCTCGCCGACTTCGCAGGCAACGGTTTGAACCTGGTGGTGGTGAACTCCGGCGACGGGACGATTCAGGCGGCGCTGACCGCTCTCTTTAATCATCGCGCATTCCAGCCGTTGCCGTTGCTGGCGCTTCTGCGCGGCGGTACGACCAACATGACCCACCAGGACCTGGGGCTGCGCGGCCCGCGGGTCGCCGCCCTGCGGCGGCTGGTGAACTGGACGCATCACGGGGAGGGGGAGGCGCTGGTGCGACGGCGGTCGATCCTGAGGGTGCAGACCCCCTCCTGTCCGCATCCGCTTTACGGTTTGTTTTTCGGGGCCGCCTGTATCTTCAAGGGCATCCAGTTTTTCCACTCGAGAGTCCACCGGATGGGGCTGAGCGGCGACCCGGCCCACCTGCTGATCCTGGCCCGGTTTCTATGGGCGCTGGCTCACCGGCAAGACGCGCTGGTGGCGCCCGTGCCCACCGTTATCCGCGCGGACCGCTCCGGTGCCGTCTCGAAAGACCTCCTGCTGCTGCTGATCACCACGCTCGACCGGCTGATTTTAGGCTTGCGGCCGTTTTGGGGCCAGGGCGGGGGGCCGCTGCGACTCACCGCCGTCAGCGCCGGACCCCGGCGGTTGCTGCGCGCTCTGCCTGCTTTGATCCATGGCCGCGGCACTTCATGTGCTACCCCCGATAACGGGTATCTCAGCTGCACCGCCCGCGACATCCAGCTGGACATGGACGGTGGATTTGCCATAGACGGCGAGCTTTTTTCCGCCGACCCGCGTTCGGGTCCGGTCTGCATCCAGGACGGCGGCGCCGCGGATTTTATAAGGGTGTGAGCATGCCCATTCCTGAATCGATGCTGAGCCTGATCCGGGGCAAGGCCTCGCAGCCCGCAGCGGATCCGGTGAAGGCCTTGGCGGAGAGGGTGTTGGCCCAACACGGCGAGTCCGTGCAGGCTATCGTCTTCTACGGTTCCTGTCTGCGCTCGGGGGATGACCGGGGCGGGATGGTGGATCTCTATGCGATCGTGGACCGCTATCGCAGCGCCTATCGATCGTGGGGTTGGGGCCTTCTGAACAAGCTCCTGCCGCCCAATGTCTTCTACCTGGAAATTACCGCTGAGGGTCGCGTGGTGCGGGCCAAGTACGCCATTCTTTCCCTGGTTGACTTCGAGCGCGGGGTGTCGCCCGCCTGGTTTCATTCTTATTTGTGGGGTCGGTTCGCTCAGCCCACCGCGGTCCTGTATGCACGCTGCCCCGAGGCGGCCGAACGGGTGCACGCGGCCCTGGGGCAGGCGGTTGTGACCTTTTTGACCCGTGTGATCCCCTGCTTGCCCGTGCAGTTCTCCGTCAAGGATCTCTGGCTCAAGGGGCTTTCGTTGAGCTACCGCGCCGAGCTGCGGGCCGAGCGCCCTGAAAAGGTGGCAGGGTTGTTTCAGGCCTCCTCCGGCTATTACGAGGAAATCACCGCGGCCGCGCTGCCGGCGCTTCCGTTTCCCGTCGATCACGTCGAAGGGCTTGCGGGCTGTTATGAATCACGCATTTCGTCCGGTCGACGGGCGATCTGCCGGGCAGGCTGGAAGGTCCGGTCGCTTCAAGGCAAGGCGCTTTCGCTGTTGCGGTTGCTGAAGGGGGCCTTCACATTCGCCGGAGGGTTGGACTACATCCTGTGGAAGATCGAGCGCCATACGGGAGTGGCCGTAGAGGTGCCGCCGCGTCTGCGGCGGCACCCGATTTTAGCCCTTTGCGTGCTGTCCTGGAGGCTCTACCGCAAGGGCGCTTTCCGATAAACGGCATGCGGCTGCCACGGCATGGGATGCGGCCCGGAAGAAAGGGCAGGGCAGGTAAAGGCGTGTTGCGTCAGGTCCCTTGCCTGTTGCTGTTTATGAAGGCGAGGATCGCCTTTTCCTGATCGGCCGGAAGGGATTTCAAGCGAATGCCGATGCCGGAGGGCTCGCTTCGAAGGATCTCGCCGCCTATGATCAACGGCCGCTCCAGGCCCGGCAAGCGGCAACTGATGCGGATCGGTTTGCCTGCGGGATAGGATCGGTCGGTCTTGATAAACATGCCGAAGGTGCTGATGTCGGTGATGATGCCGTCAAAGGTGTTGGCGTCGAGGACACACACGGCGCGCAGCCGGCAGGACGTGCGCTGCATCTGGCGGATCAAGGCGTCATCGTCATCCAACGTGAGGGTCGTTACCACCGCTTCGCTGAAGGGAAAATCGAGCATCTGCTCCATCAGCCGGATCTGCTGTTCTTCAGGCATTTCCAGGACCAGCTTGAAAAGATGGGTGGTGATGCGGTCCCCCAGGAGCTGCTTAAGAAGGATCAGCTGCTTGTCCCTCGGCAACTCATCTACCAGAGTGAAGAGGCGCGCCGTGGTGCTGAATCGCTCTATGTGCGCAGCCATCTCATCCATGCGACGCCTCCTACAGGCCGGCCCGCTTGAAAAGCCCGGTCAGGTCCATCTGGTTGATCGTGTCGCTCACCAGCTCACCGACCACCTTTTCAGCATCGGCCTTTTTCATGAACATGACCCTTTCGGCGCTGCCGGTGACCCCCTGCATGCTGAGCAGGGTTCCATTTTTCAGGAGCCGGGCTTCGTAGGCGACCGACGCACTCCACTTCCGGTCTCCGAAATCCAGCTGGAATTCATTGAGTACCAGCTTTAATTCCGCGTCGGCGTTGGCGCCCGGCGGCATCACTTTCACCCCGGAATCCTCCAGCCGATAGCGCAGGATTTCCGTGAATAAAGGGGCGAGCGGGTAGGCCCCTTTGAGCTCGTTGCCCCGGCCGGGTCTTGAAACCGTCAAAGCGTACACGTCGGAGAACCCTTCAAGCTCCTCTCGGGCGCTTTGGGTGAGGAACGCGCTGTTCTTGCGGGCGTCCTCGAAGCCGATCACGACACTGTGCGGGATGGGGCCTCCAGCCAGCGCCGGCAGCTGGTACTGGACGTTCATCACGTTGGAGGAGGCGCAGCCGCCTGTGAGAATGCCGATGGCTAGCAACCCCACACCTCCAAGTTTTCGAAGCTGATGCATCATCATGGTTCGGGCCCTTTCATCCGTATTTGAATATGGAAAGCGCCGCACTCGCCGCGGCTGAATTCAAATGGCCGGGATTTCAGCGGAGCGGCAGTTTGATGTCGATATCCACTTCCGATTCGTTGCCGACTTCTGTTCGGGAACAGGCTCGAATGCAACCCAACCCCAATTGGATCAGTTTTTTGTCCGGCGCAACGATGGAAAATTATGGCGGAAAGTCCTGGGTCTGTCAAGCCGGGACGGGCCGGCGTTCTGAGGCCGATCAACGGCCACACGGCATCAGGTGAGGTTCATCACTTCAATCACGCCGTCCGTCAGGTCGGCTACCAGCAGCTTATTTCGAAAAAGGGTTCCCTTTTTCAGGATGATTTTGGCGACCTCGGCGCATTCCAAAGACGCCAGAAAGACCACGGAGAAAGGCACCGTCCCCAAGGCGGTCTCGGCGCCCTTGAGCGGCAGGTTCTGCGGTTCCCCGTAGATCAGCCGCAGGCCGCGGTCTTCTGGGAAAATGGTGGTGACGTGGCCGGATGCCCCGGCCACCGCTGCAGAAACCAAGGGTCGGCCCATCCGTCGGCAGGCGTCTTCCACCATGAAGCGAGCGGGCAGATTGTCCAGGCCGTCCACCACCACATCGCACGCTGCGAGCAGTTGGCCGGCGTTTTCCGGGGTTAGGAACTCCGCAGCCTCGGAGCAATCGACCGACGGGTTGATCTGGCTGACCCGCTGGCGAGCGGCCTCCGCCTTGAGATGCCCCAGGTGGGCGACGGAGCTGAGAAGCTGGCGGTTGAGGTTGCTGTCCTCGAAGCGGTCCCCGTCGATGAGTGTCAGGCGGCCCACGCCCATGCGGGCCAGGATCTCGGTCACCGCACCGCCCAGGCCGCCCAGACCCACAACGGCTGCGCGCGCCTTCAGCAAGGTCGCCTGGTCGGCGAGGGAGAGGGTCCGCATGTTCCGTGCGTAGCGCTCGGGGACGATGCCTTTTTCAAGGGCCGTAATTTCAACTTCCCGGCCGCTTACGCCTGACCGCCGCGAGATTTCGAGAACGTGATGGACGGACAGGCTCTTGTAAGGGGTCTTGTCCGGAAAAATCCTCGCCTCTGCCAATCGTTCGAAATCGAGGCTGGTGGTGTTCATCGGGTCCCTCCGCCTGGAAATGCATTACGGGCGAGCCTGGTGCGAGTCGGCCCCCGGAGCATGAAGGCACCTCATATTAACAACCCAGCGCTTCTACTGCAACTGTTCCTCGAAGTCGGCTTGAGTATACGTCACGGCGGGAGCATTCCTTTGCATCTGCCGGTTCGGCCCCGCATTCGGCAAGTTGACAGGCTATCGCATATATCATAGAGATTTCCGGACCATCTTCCATTTTCAATTAGAAATTAGAAGGGAGTCTCCTGTGCAAACCAACTCGGAGAAAACGGCGGACATCGGCCTGATCGGCCTGGCGGTAATGGGCCAAAACCTCGTGCTCAACATGAACGACCACGGCTACACCGTTGCCGTCTACAACCGGACCGTCGCCAAGGTCGAGGAGTTCCTGAACGGACCGGCCCGGGGCACCCGGGTGCTCGGGGCCCATTCGCTGGAAGAGCTGACGGCAGCGCTCAAACGCCCCCGCAAGGTGATGCTGATGGTGAAAGCCGGCCAGGCCGTGGACGATTTCATCGACCGGCTCCTGCCGCACCTGGAGGCCGGCGACCTGGTGGCGATCCTCGACCAGGGCGCCTACTGCGAGTCCGTCACGAGCGACTACTGCGCGATCCCGATCCCGGCCACCGTGCTCGCGTCGAGGGGGCGCGCGGCGCTCGTGCGGCGGCGCGAGACGGTCGAGGACCTGGTCGCCCGGTTCGACGTCCCGGACTGGCTGGACTGAGCCGGTCCTACTCCCCGGCCATCTCCAGCTCGGCGTACTCGGCGTTCAGCGCGTCGACGCGCTCGGGCTC
>Ga0210069_1000080_pt1 | contig 18112 bp, 19 predicted proteins | sample RushSE_TuleB_D2_FD_185568 | JGI IMG/M metagenome (GOLD analysis project Ga0210069, IMG submission 185568) | Wetland microbial communities from San Francisco Bay, California, USA, that impact long-term carbon sequestration - RushSE_TuleB_D2... | ecosystem: Environmental > Aquatic > Marine >... | reverse complement strand
TACAACGAAATGAACTTTATCTTTTTTGTGCCTTTTGTGAAAAAGATTAAAAACAATCACGAAAACTCGAAAGGACGAAAGCACGAAATAAAAAAATATTCTTTTTCGTGTTTTTGAAATTTCGTGCTTCGTGATAAAAATTTAGTTTGGGTTCCGGTTTGTCCGGACTGAGTCATTGAGACTTTAAACCATGAATAACACACGATCTTTTATATCGGCTCTCCTGCTGTTTTTATTCTGCTTTCCCGCAAGCGGTTTGGCGGCGGCAAACGAGGTCTATATCATCAAGGTTTCGGGTTCCATCAATCCTGCTGTGGCTGATTTTATAGAAAAGGGGATTAACAAAGCATCTGCCGACGGCGTTTCGTGCATCATCATCGAAATCGACACGCCCGGCGGTCTTGCTGAATCCATGCGCAAAATCGTCATGGCCATCTATGCAAGCAAAGTACCGGTTGTGTCGTATGTTTCGCCGAGCGGTGCAAGGGCTGCTTCGGCCGGCGTCATGATTACCATCGCTGCGGATATTGCAGCCATGGCACCGGGAACAAATATCGGCGCAGCCCATCCGGTTGGGGCCGGCGGCAAGGATATCAGCGGCAAGATGTCTGAAAAGGTCATCAATGATATGGTTGCACAGGTAAAAAGTATCGCACAGAAAAGGGGTAGAAATGCGGAATGGGCTGAAAAAGCGGTTCGGGAAAGTGTTTCCGTGACTGAAACCGAAGCACTTAAGGAAAATGTCATTGATATTGTGGCAAAAGATTTGGATGATCTGATCCGTCAGATCAACGGCCGTAAGATCGAAAGCAAGGGAGTTTTGAAACTCGACAACCCGAAGAGAACCTTAATTGAGGAAGACTTGAGGACCAAAATTTTAAAGACCATCAGCGATCCGAATATCGCATATATCCTTATGATGATCGGGCTTGCAGGTCTTTATTTTGAACTGTCTCACCCCGGCGCCGTGCTTCCGGGAGTGGTCGGCGGGATTGCGATTATCCTGGCCTTTTTCGCATTTCAGACCATACCGGTCAACTACGCCGGATTTCTGCTGATCGTCCTTGCGCTTGTTTTTTTTATTATGGAGATGAAAATTTCAAGTTACGGTCTATTGAGTATTGCAGGAATTACGTCGCTTTTGCTGGGCTCTCTTATGTTGTTTGAAGGAAACGGCACCGATATGGGACTCTCGTGGACGGTGCTTGTCCCCACACTGATGGTGGTTTCCGGCTTTTTTGTCGTAATTTCTGGCCTGGTTTTCAGGTCTCACCTTTTAAAGCCCAGAACCGGTGAAAGCGGCCTTGTGGGAGAAATCGGTGTGGTGAAAGAATCCATTATGCCGGAAGGCAAGGTGCTTGTTCATGGAGAGCTGTGGAAAGCGATTTCCAAAGATCCCATCGAAAACGGAGCAAGGGTCAGGGTTGTAAGGGTGATTAACCTTGTTTTGGAAGTGGAACCCATAGAATAGATACAGGAGAATACCATGTTTACGACAATTGCAATCGTTGTATTGACGATTTTTTTTCTCTCTGCAGCCATCCGCATTTTAAACGAATATGAACGGGGTGTTATCTTCAGACTCGGAAGGGTGATAAAGGCAAAGGGGCCGGGGTTGATCATACTGATTCCGGTGATTGACAAAATGGTAAAGGTCAGCATGCGCCTGGTTGCCATGGATGTGGACCCCCAGGACGTTATCAGCCGGGACAATGTGTCGGTAAAGGTGAATGCAGTCATTTATTTTAGGGTCATCGATCCCATAAAGGCTATCGTTGAGGTGGAAGATTACAGCTATGCCATGGCCCAACTGGCTCAGACAACCTTAAGAAGTGTCTGCGGGCAGGCGGAGCTCGACGAACTGTTGTCCGCAAGGGATAAAATCAATTCACAACTCCAGGAGATTCTCGATACCCATACCGATCCCTGGGGGATAAAGGTCGCAACCGTAGAGCTCAAACATATCGATTTGCCCCAGGAAATGCAGCGATCGATGGCCAAACAAGCTGAGGCGGAACGGGAGAGACGTGCCAAGGTGATCAACGCCGACGGCGAGTTCCAGGCCGCAACCAAGCTGGCTGAGGCATCGGAGATTATTCGTAACCACCCCATGGCCCTGCAATTAAGATATCTCCAGACCATGCGTGAAATTGCTTCCGAACAGAATACAACGACCATACTTCCATTTCCCATGGATCTTTTCAGGCCGTTTCTTGAAAGGATAGATTCGAAAATACCGGACAAAGGCGAATAAAGGGCATCTATTTATTGACATCATTAAAAAAAATTGTTTAATAAAGATCTTTTAATGATTATGATAAAACCATGGATTAAACCTGAATTCAGGTGACAACGTAATTTGAAATCGGCAGTTGATCGGGTTCATAACACTTAGGATTTAATCCACAGCGGGGGTTTTGCGGCCTCCGCTTGTGCTTTTTAAACATTGTTAGCAAAAGGAGACGTTACAGCATGGGTGCGAAGAAAAAGGAAGCCAAAGAGAAACCCCTGGATAAAATGACCGCCAAAGAATTGAGGGAGCTCGGAAAACAATTGCCTGGAATAACGGGTGTTTATGGCATGAACAAGGCAGAGCTCATCAGCGCCATTAAAAAAGCAAGGGGAATTAAGGAAGACACCGTTAAGAAGTCGTCCGACGCCTCGGTTCGTGAAATTAAGAAAAAGATCAGGTCTCTTAAGGTTGAGCGCGAAAACGCTGTGGTGAACAATGATAAAAAAATGGCGGATATTTATAGGCGCCGTCTCGCCAGACTAAAGAAAAAGACACGCAGAGTGGCATAACCGGTCCATCTCCTATGGCAAGCAACACGGACAGACGTCAGTTAACGACAAACCATCGGTTTATGATCGATCCGTCGTCATTGGCCTTTGACATTGACGGTGTTTTTGCAGACACCATGACGCTGTTCCTTGATATTGCACGCCAGGAATATAAAATTCACGGCGTTAAGTACGAAGACATCACGTGTTATAGTTTGGAAGAATGTATCGATATAGATCCTGTTCTTATCGAGAAGATTATAAACCGGATAATGGACGGAAGCCACAAGGCATCTTTAAAACCGATAACCGGTGCCACGCATGTCCTAACCCGGCTGGGTCGAAAGCATCGTCCGATTTTATTTGTGACCGCTCGGCTGAATCGAGAACCCATTTACGAATGGATAAAAAGCGTACTGCCCCTTGAACTGGGTTCGGTAGAAGTGGTTGCAACAGGTTCATTTGACGCCAAGATCGATGTGCTTTCAAACAGAAATATCTCTTATTTTGTGGAAGACAGACTCGAGACATGTTTCCCGCTTCAGGAGGCGGGCATTACGCCCATCCTTTTTAAACAACCCTGGAACAGGGAACGCCATCCTTTTATGGAGGTCGGCACCTGGAAAGAACTGGGGTCTTTGATTGAATTTTAATGATTTCATCCGCTTTGAATAAACAGACCAGATCCTTTATCGATTCTTTGCGTTTTGAAAAGGGATACTCAACAAATACGTGCCGTGCGTATTCGCACAATCTCAAGGAATTCGTATCCTTCATCAGGGAAAGCTACCTGTCAAAGGAGAATCAAGAAGATGCCGAGACGGTAAAGGCCGACCGGATCAATGGCCTGATGATCAGAGGTTATCTGGCGTTTTTACACAAAAAAAACAAAAAGGTGACCATTGCAAGAAAGCTTTCAGCTGTTCGTTCGTTCTTCAGGTTTCTTGTGAAGCACGGCGTCATACTGGACAACCCCCTGGATTTGATTCTGACGCCGAAACAGAAAAAAATGATTCCAGTATATCTTCCGGTCGACGATGTTTTCAGGCTGCTCGACTCGATACAGACCCATACACTCGCCGGCATAAGAAACAGTGCAATTTTTGAAACCCTGTACTCCAGCGGTATCCGTGTTTCGGAACTCGAAGGGTTGAATGTCTATGATGTGGATTTTAATACGTGTTTAATTCGTGTGGTTGGAAAGGGAAACAAAGAGAGAGTCGTGCCCATCGGCACAAAGGCCATGACTGCGATAAAGGAATATCGAAAAAGATTGCAGACCGAAGCGGGAATTGGAGAAAACGATAATACCCCTCTTTTTTTAAACAAGAACCTTGGTCGCATTACCAGCCGGTCGATTTCCCGAATTCTTGGAAAAACCGCAAAACAATGCGGCCTCCTGATTCCTGTTTCACCCCATGCGCTGCGCCATACATTTGCAACCCATATGCTGGATGCCGGGGCGGATTTGAGAGTGGTTCAGGAGCTTTTGGGCCACAGGAGTCTGTCTACAACCCAAAGATATACCCACGTGAGCATTGACAGGTTAATGGAAACTTACGACAAAGCACACCCCAGACGATGAGGTGGAAACGAAACAGACGATGAAATTTCATGGTACAACAATTCTTGCTGTCAGATGTAAGGGCAAAATCGCTGTGGCCGGCGATGGCCAGGTTACATTAAATAATGTCGTTATCAAGCACAAGGCAAAAAAAGTCCGGAGGATTTACAACGACAAAATTATTGTGGGATTTGCCGGTGCTACGGCCGATGCCTTGAATCTTTCAGAGCGTCTGGAGAAAAAACTCGAGCGTTACAATGGGAACCTGACACGCAGTGCGGTTGAACTGGCCCGAGACTGGCGAACCGACAAGTACCTGAGGCGTCTTGAAGCAATTATGATCGCCGTAGATGAGAAGAACATGCTCGTCATATCCGGAAGTGGCGACGTGATTGAACCGGACGAAGATGTCATGGGGATCGGATCCGGAGGGGCCAGCGCCCAGGCCGCGGCAGCTGCTTTGATGAGACATACGGATATGGATGCTGTCAGCATTGTAAAAGAAGCAATGAAAATAGCAGGTTCAATATGTGTGTTCACAAATGATGTCATCACTGTTGAAGAATTATAGACCCTTAACCGACACCCTAAATGAGCGAACGTCCTCCGGAGGCAGGTAAGCCCACCAAAGGCGGACAAGCCCTCCCGAGGCGGACAAGCCCTCCAAAGGCGGACAAGCTGAAGAGACAAATTATATTCACGATCAATTCGGGTGATCATAGAGAACCTTACCATGAGTAGTCTTAAACCCAATGAAATTGTAAAAGAACTGGATAAATATATTATCGGCCAACACAATGCAAAGCGTTCCGTTGCCATCGCTTTGCGGAACCGCTGGCGCAGACAGCAGGTGCCGGAAGATCTTCGTGATGAGATTGCACCGAAGAATATTATACTTATCGGTCCAACGGGAGTCGGAAAGACCGAGATCGCGAGAAGACTGTCGAATCTGACGGATTCACCCTTCACTAAAGTCGAGGCCTCCAAATTTACCGAAGTCGGATACGTTGGCCGGGACGTTGAATCCATGGTGAGAGATCTTTTAGAGCTTACGGTAAACATGCTTAAGTCAAGGGAGCAGGAAGCTGTAAAGGATAAAGGGCGTAAGATTGCAGAAGAGAGAATGCTTGATCTTTTACTCCCAAAAAGCCCAATGAAACCATCGCTTCAGCCGGAAGATGAGGGCGGGCCGAAGTTTGAACTTGTGACCAACGACGTCGACACATCATCTTCCACGAGGGAGAAACTTCGAAAAATGCTCCGCGACGGCAAACTTGACGCTCGATATGTTGATCTTGACGTATCAGACCGGAGCATACCTGTTGTTGAAATATTTTCCAACGTTGGTATGGAAGAAATGGGTATTAATTTCAGGGAGATGCTCGGAAATCTTCTGCCAAAAAGTACAAAACGGCGCAAGGTAAAAGTTCCTGAAGCCATGGAAATGCTGGCTGCCGAAGAAGCCCAAAACCTTGTGGATATGGACAAGGTTGTCAAAGAGGCTATTGACAAAGTTGAAGAATCAGGGATCATTTTCCTTGATGAGATTGACAAGATTGCAGGAAAGAACGGCACCCAAGGCCCGGATGTGTCCAGGGAAGGCGTTCAAAGAGACCTTCTTCCCATCGTAGAAGGGAGCACGGTCGTGACGAAGTACGGCCCGGTTAAAACGGATAACATCCTTTTCATCGCCGCAGGCGCGTTTCATACCGTAAAACCTTCGGATATGATTCCTGAACTGCAGGGACGGTTTCCCATCAGGGTCGAGTTGGACTCTCTCGGCCGAAAAGAGTTCGTGAGAATATTGACCGAACCGAAAAATGCACTTCTTCTCCAATATCTGGCGCTTTTGAAGACCGAAGGTGTGGATGTGGTTTTTGAAGATGAAGCCGTTGAAGAAATCGCAAGAATTGCTGAAGAGGTCAACGACATGACCGAAAATATCGGGGCTCGTAGACTCTATACAATCATGGAGTGTCTCCTGGAGGACATTCTTTTCGAGGCACCGGATATGGAACAGAAGCGTGTGGTCATTGACAAAACATTTGTGGAAGACAAGCTAAAGGATATTAAAGACGACGAGGATTTGAGCCGGTATATTTTATAACCAACAACAAAATGAAACTTCAATTGAGTTAAAAGAAAATGGATCCGAATGTTGCCGACATACTGATCGAAGCGCTTCCTTATATCCGCCGTTTCTACGGCATGACCATCGTCATAAAATACGGGGGGCATGCCATGGTAGACGATCAGCTGAAAGCTGATTTTGCGCGCGATATTACACTAATGAAGTTTATCGGGATGAATCCGGTCGTTATTCACGGCGGCGGGCCGCAGATTAACAAAGTTCTCGACCAGATGGGTATTCAGCACAAATTTGTCAAAGGAATGCGCTTGACAGATGAGGCGACAATGGATGTCGTCGAGATGGTCCTTGGCGGGAAGGTCAACAAAGATATTGTGGCTCAGATCAACCAACAAGGCGGCAAGGCCGTGGGATTGAGCGGAAAGGACGGGGGACTCATTCAGGCCAAAAAACTCCACATTGTTTACCAGGAAGATGAAAATAAGCCGCCCGAGATCATTGATCCCGGACTGGTTGGCGAGGTTACACAGATCAATCCGGGTATCATCAATACGTTGAGCCAGCAAGGTTTTGTTCCTATTATTGCTCCTGTGGGTGCAGGTGATTCGGGAGAAACTTACAACATCAATGCAGATCTTGTTGCAGGCAGTGTGGCCGCAGCCCTTTCGGCAAAACGTCTTATCTTCCTGACGGATGTCGATGGTGTCCTCAATTCTTCCGGAGAGCTGATATCTTCTATTGATGTGGAAAAAATTAACCGGATGATGAAAGAAAAGACCATTTCAGGAGGAATGATACCCAAGATCGAGTATGCCCTTAAGGCATTGAAAAACGGTGTAGAAAAAGCGCATATTATCAATGGGAGGAAGCGTCATGCCCTGTTGCTGGAGCTATTTACTGACAAAGGTATCGGAACGGAAGTAACCCTGTGAATTCGGTTATAGGTCATTGTTTGGCGTTTTGAAACTATTGCCGCTTCAGGTATGATTCAATTTTTTTGGTGAAAGAACCCAAAATAATTGAAAATTGACGATTGAAAAATGTAGATTTATGGTATCGCTCCGCTCTGGTTTTTTTATAATTGGAAGCAGTCCTAAAATTTTCAATCTACAATCTACAATCGTTTGTAGCTCTATGGAAAGCCGGTTATTTCAAAGGACTAAATTGTTATGGTAAATGGTTGAACATGAGCATAGATATTATGAACAAAGCGGATAAGGTGATCGCAAAAACGTACAAGAGGTTTCCCATTGTCATCACAAAAGGCAAAGGATGTAATCTCTGGGATAAAGAGGGTAAAAGATATACGGATTTTGTCTCCGGTATCGCCGTATGCAATCTGGGCCATGCTCATCCCAAGGTTTCAAAGGCATTGTCAAAACAGGCTGATCTTCTTTTTCATGTTTCAAACCTTTATTATACGGAACCTCAGATAGAGCTGGCATCTTTGCTGACGGAAAACAGTTTTGCAGACCGGGTTTTTTTCTGCAACAGCGGGGCTGAAGCGAACGAGGCGGCCATTAAACTGGCCCGGAAATATTTCCAGGACAAGGGTGAAAACCATCGCTATAGAATCATCTCGATGGAGAAGTCTTTTCATGGCCGGACGATGGCCACCCTCTCTGCCACCGGTCAGGATAAAATCAAAAAGGGATTCGATCCGATACTTGAAGGCTTTGATTGTATACCGTTTAACGACATCGATGCACTTCGTAAAAAAATCGGCCCGTCTACGTGTGCCGTTTTGTTGGAGCCGATCCAGGGAGAAGGCGGTGTTCGTTGCCCTGATCCGGAATATCTCACGGCGGTGAGGCGCATATGCGATGAAGCCGATATTCTTTTGATTTTTGATGAAATTCAGACCGGAATGGGGCGAACGGGCAAGCTTTTTGCGTATGAACATTTTGGTGTAGAACCGGACATTATGACCCTGGCAAAAGCTCTGGCCAATGGATTGCCCATCGGCGCTATGCTGGCAATAGAAGATGTCGCGGAAGCATTTGGGCCGGGATCTCATGCGTCAACTTTCGGTGGAACGCCAATTGTCACCGCCGCTTCAGTCCAGGTTGTCAAGACGATGTTAGAAGAAAATATCATCCCCCGCTGTGCGGAAATTGGTGCATATTTTAAAAAACGTCTGTCATGGCTGAAGAGCAGACATGAATCGATTGCGGATGTTCGCGGAATGGGCCTGCTTTTGGGAATGAAGCTGAAAATAGAAGGGGACCCCATTGTTCGCACATGCATGGAGAAAGGGTTTCTGATTAATTGCATCCAGGGGAATATCTTGCGGTTTATCCCACCGCTGATCGTTGAAAAAGATGAGATTGATGCATTGGTAACGTGTCTGGATGAAATATTGGATTGACATTTAACAACCGGGGTTACTGTGAAAAAAGACATCTTGACACTTTTGGATCTTTCCAAAGAAGATTTCGACGTATTATTCGATCGTGCCGCCGAGCTCAAGAAAAGGGTTAAAAACGGGATTTTCGACAAATCCCTTGCGGGAAAAACATTGGGCCTTATTTTCGAAAAGCCGTCGACCCGAACCCGTGTTTCCTTTGAAGCGGCAATGGCGCAACTGGGCGGGACCCCGATTTTTATTAGTGCCAAGGATACCCAAATTGCTCGCAACGAACCCGTTAAAGATACTGCCAGGGTGCTTTCAAGATATTTAAATGGGTTGGCGATTCGAACCTATTCCCAGGATCTTTTAGACGAGTTTGCCGAATTTGCCTCAATACCGGTCATCAATGCCCTTACGGATCTTTTTCATCCATGCCAGGTTTTGAGTGATATCATGACGATAATCGAACATAAAGGGGGCTACAAAGATATCAGGATTGCCTGGATCGGGGACGGGAATAACGTCTCGCATTCCTGGATCAATGCCGCTGCTGTTCTGGGGTTGGATCTTATTTTAGCCTGTCCCGAAGGATATTCACCCAACCCGGGGATCATGGAAAGGGCTATTGAGCGAAATGTCGGAAAAATTGTATTAACCTCCGATCCTGTGGAAGCCGTAAAAAATGCCGATGTAATCTATACCGATGTTTGGGCCAGTATGGGGCAGGAGGGCGAACTGGATAAAAGAAAGCGGGTTTTTGAACCGTTTCAGGTCAATGAAGGTCTGTTAAAGAATGCCCTCCATAATGTTATTGTGATGCACTGCCTTCCGGCACACAGGGGTGAAGAAATTAGTGACGCCGTTCTGGAAGGGCCGAATTCCGTTGTCTGGGACCAGTCCGAGAACAAGCTTCACATGCACAAGGCGATCCTTGATGTTTTATTAACCGTAAATGTTTAGCAATTCGAAGCTGAATCGCTCCAGGTATGCTCAAATTTTTTCTGAAAGAACTCGTGGATAACGGCTCAAAATGAAAAAATCGGTTTTAGCTTCTGAGAATGGTTTTGGTTTTAAGGCTATATGATTACATTCATGCCAATCCGGAATGATTTTTTCATAACGAGCCGTAATCCACTCAAACAGCTTCCAGTAAAAATTTAAGCACACCCGAAGCGATGTGAAGCCGGGTTGTTTCAAAAATCTGAGCCGTAACGATTGACCTGACGGCTGCATCGCTTTCGGAACTTGGGTAAAAGGAGATTCGTAGTGACTGATTCTGTGAATAAAGTGGTTTTGGCATATTCAGGAGGTCTTGATACATCCGTCATCTTGAAGTGGCTCATCGAAACCTATGCGTGTGATGTTGTTGCATTCTCGGCAAACATCGGCCAGGGCGATGAGCTCGATCATGTAAAAGAGAATGCCATAAACACCGGGGCAAGCAAGGTTTATATTGATGATTTACAGGAAACTTTCGTAAAAGATTATGTTTTTCCGGCATTCCGTGCCAATGCAATTTATGAAGGAAAGTATCTTCTGGGCACATCTCTTGCCAGGCCCCTGATTGCAAAACGACAGATGGAGATCGCAAAAATTGAGAATGCAGATGCGGTAAGTCATGGTGCAACCGGGAAAGGAAACGATCAGGTCAGGTTTGAACTCAGCTATCTGGCCATAGATCCGAATATAAAAATTATTGCGCCATGGCGTGAATGGAAACTCAATTCTCGCAGCGCGCTCATGGGCTTTGCCAGGCAGCACGGCATCAAGGTGCCCACAACGCACGCAAAACCATACAGTACCGACAGAAACCTCCTTCACATCAGTTTTGAAGGGGGCCGGCTTGAGGATCCATGGCAGCAACCGCCTGAAGATATGTTTACCCTGACCACGTCTCCCAGGGAGGCTCCGGATGAACCTGAAATTATCGAAATAACGTTTGAACAGGGGAATCCGGTGGCGATAAACGATGAACATATGTCCCCGGCGAATCTTCTTAAAATGCTCAACACGTTGGCGGGGCGGAACGGAATCGGGCGGTCGGATATTGTCGAAAATCGTTTCGTGGGCATGAAATCTCGCGGCGTTTATGAAACTCCGGGCGGCACGGTGCTGAGAGCAGCCCATATGGCCATTGAATCGATTACCATGGACAGAGAGGTCATGCACTTGCGTGACTCCCTGATTCCCAAGTATTCCGAACTTGTGTATTACGGCTTTTGGTTTTCGCCCGAAATGGAATTGCTCCAGAACATGGTCGACCAGACCCAGCAGAATGTTTCGGGAAAGGTACGCCTTGAACTATACAAGGGAAATTGCATGATTCTCGGACGTAAATCCGACGAGTCCATTTACAGTGAGGATTTTGCCACATTTGAAGACGATGATGTTTACAGGCAGAAGGATGCCGAAGGTTTTATACGTTTGAATGCACTGAGATTGCGAATTCAGAAGATGATGAAAAGATAAGATGTTAGGATGACAGATGATGGGTTGTCGGTGGGTACAACTCATGCAGTGTGATCGAGAGCTGAAGAAATGGCGTAAAACGAGGTGTCCATGGCAGAAAAACTTTGGGACGGCAGGTTTTCTGAAAAAACGGATAAAATGGTTGAAGATTTTACCGCTTCCATTGATATTGATAAGCGTCTCTATTCATATGATATCGAAGGAAGTATTGCCCACTGCCGCATGCTTGCAAAGACGTCTATTATTTCAGAGGCGGATGCTTCGGCGTTGATTGAGGGACTTGTTGCCATAAAGCGTGAGATAGACCGGGGGAAATTCCGGTTTGATAACAGCCTGGAAGATATTCATATGCACATTGAGGCCCGGCTGATCCAGAAGGTTGGGAAGGTCGCACAGAAGCTTCATACTGCCAGGAGCCGAAATGATCAGGTCGTGCTGGATGTGAGGATGTATTTGAGAGATGAGACGCTAAAGACCATAAAGCGCCTTGTCATGCTCACAAAGATCATCGTTGATCTTGCAAAAACATACATGGATGTTATTCTGCCCGGATACACGCACTTGCAACGGGCTCAACCGGTTCTCCTGTCCCATCATTTCATGGCCTATTATGAGATGTTTTCAAGGGACATCGACAGGTTCAACGAGGGTTTAGAACGCATAAACGTTTTGCCGCTGGGAAGTGCGGCCCTTGCCGGAACAACATATCCCATTGACAGGGAGTACACTGCGCAGCTTCTCGATTTCCCCAAAGTATCGGCGAACAGCATTGATGCGGTTTCAGACAGAGATTTTGTTATTGAGTTTATATCCACTGCAAGTATTTGCATGGTACATTTAAGTCGTTTGTCGGAAGAGTTTATATTATGGTCTACATCCGAATTCGGTTTTATCGAACTTCCGGATTCCTTTGCCACGGGAAGCAGCATTATGCCTCAGAAGAAGAATCCTGATGTGCCTGAACTGGTGCGGGGAAAGTCCGGGCGTGTTTTCGGGGATCTCGTGTCCCTTTTAACGATGATGAAGTCATTGCCGTTGTCGTATAACCGGGACATGCAGGAAGATAAAGCCGCCCTGTTCAATACCGTGGACATATTGACAGAATGCATTGAAATTTATATAAAAATGCTTCCAAAACTAAAGATAAATCAGGAGGTCATGCAGCAGGCGGCATCGAGAGGATTTTTAAATGCAACAGATATGGCGGATTATCTCGTCGCCGGCGGTATGCCTTTTCGCCAGGCACATGGCTGTGTCGGCAAGGTGGTGGCATACGCTTCGCGCATGAATAAGGAAATTCATGAACTCACTCTGGAAGAGTTACAAAAGTTTTCATCTCACATTAAAAAGGACATATTCGATATTTTGACCACCGGGCAGATGATTAATCGGAGAACGTCTTTTGGAGGTACGGCATCGGAGTGCGTAAAGGCTGCAATAAAGGCTGCAGAAAAAGACCTTAAAATAAAATTGCAGGAATGAAAAAATTTTTTAAAAAGAGTCTTGTTTTAATGTGTTCTGTTGCTATTTTGCTGGGGCCTGTAGTTTCGGGGTGTGGTAAAAAGGCGCCACCCAAACCACCCACACAGGTATCCGGGGAACAGAACACAAAGAAACCATAAATACTAAACACCCAATACAAAACACTCTATTAAGGAACCGGTGTTTTATGCATCATTTTTCCTATCGCGACAATGAATTGTACTGTGAAGATGTGCCGGTGCGTGAGATTGCGAAAAATGTCGGTACGCCATTCTATTTATATAGTCATGCGACCTTAAAACGTCACTTTTTGATTTTTAACGAGGCTTTTGAGGATTTGGATAGGCTCGTGTGTTATTCTGCAAAGGCCAATACGAATCTGGCTATATTAAAACTGTTTGAGAGCCTTGGCAGTGGTCTTGATATCGTTTCTGGGGGAGAGTTGTATCGCGGTTTGCAAGCGGGTTTTTCACCGGATAAAATCGTCTATTCCGGTGTGGGAAAACGTGTCGATGAGATTGACTATGCGCTTGAAGCGGGCATTTTAATGTTCAATGTCGAGTCCCTTGAGGAACTCGACCTTATCAATAAAAGGGCCGGCATACTGGAAACAAAAGCGCCGGTTGCAATTCGGGTGAACCCTGACGTTGATCCAAAAACGCATCCCTATATTTCGACCGGTCTTAAAAAGAACAAGTTCGGCATTGAAAAAGCGTCCGCCCTTGAAGGTTACAAAATAGCAAGCCGACTTGAGAACATTGATGTCGTGGGGATTGATTGCCATATCGGATCGCAGATTACAGATGCAAAACCTTTTGTCGAAGCTCTGGAAAACTTAAAAGATCTGATCGGTGAACTCAGGCAAACGGGAATCGAAATCCAATTTTTGGATATGGGAGGCGGCCTCGGAATCACCTATGACGATGAAACGCCGCCCCATCCCCGGGAATATGCCAAAGCAATTGTTGAGTCTCTCAAAGGCTCTCAGCTTAAGCTTATCCTTGAACCCGGAAGGGTTATCGTCGGTAACGCCGGAATACTGGTTACAGAGGTTTTGTTTAGAAAGTCCGGAAAGGTTAAGGAGTTTATTATCACTGATGCGGGCATGAACGATCTGATGCGTCCAACACTGTATAATGCGTTTCATGCCATTGAACCGGTCGTTGGCACTGAAGGTCGGCTGATAACGGCTGATATTGTGGGGCCGATTTGCGAGTCCGGGGATTTTCTGGCAGTTGACCGCAAAATTCCTGATGTAAAGAAAGGCGATCTTCTTGCCGTGATGAGTGCAGGTGCTTACGGCTTTACCATGTCCTCCAATTACTGTTCCAGGCCGAGGGTGGCTGAAGTCATGGTAAAGGACGACAAATTTCATATTGTTCGGGATCGCGAGGGTTACCAGGATCTGGTGGCCGGTGAATCGATTCCTTCGTTTCTTGATGAATGAGTGATATCTCCTAATCGATTGAGCCAATAGATAAATTTTATACCCTAATCTCAAATCGGGTGTTTTGCTGAAGAAAAATTTAATGATGACCATGAAAGAAATCGAGTTTTACAAAATGAGCGGCAGTGGTAACGATTTTATCGTCATTGACAACCGAAATAAAATAGTCGATGAAACCGACCTGTCAAATTTCATTGCCAAGGTATGTCGCAGAAAAATGGCCGTCGGCGCTGATGGTTTTATACTTGTAGAAAATTCCGACACTGCGGATTTCAAATGGCGATTTTTTAATTCCGACGGCAGCATAGCCGAGATGTGCGGAAACGGTGCCAGGTGTGTTGCGCGTTTTGCATATTTAAATGATATCGCAGGGCCTCATATGTCTTTTGAGACATTGGCCGGAACTGTTGAGGCCCAGGTTATCCAAGGGCATGTTAAAGTCAAAATGACGGATCCGTTGGAACTCAAAACAGATTATATGATCAATCTCAAAAACGGCCCGCTGTCCATTTCCAGCATTAACACCGGGGTTCCGCACGTCGTGATCGTACAAGACCGTATCGATGATGCCGATATCATCGACGTTGGAAGAGAGATCCGGTTTCATGATGTGTTTGCGCCTGCCGGTACCAATGTCAATTTCGTATGTCCCCTAAAAGGCAACACGATTTCAATTCGTACCTATGAGCGCGGGGTTGAAGATGAAACATTGGCCTGTGGTACGGGGGCGGTCGCCGGCGCGATTGTGATGGCCCGTAAAATGAAGATCAATCCTCCGTTACATGTAATGACTCGGGGCGGGGGATATCTTGATATTTTTTTCAAAGAAAAAGAAGGCAAATATTACGATATATATCTTCAAGGAGATGCCCGCATCATTTACAAGGCGCAGCTATGCGACGATGCATGGAAAGAGGGTGTATAATTTAACTTTGAGATCTCATTGCAGCAATCAGAGATAGATGCCTTTGCCTTTGAATGTTGAGTATAAGATGACAAATTTCAAGCACCAAATTCCAAATAAATCTCAAATTACAATATCCAATGACTAAAACCTGAAGACAGGAAATAGGAAAGAGAAAAGAGGGGAGTCCGCCAAAGTCTGTTGGGCGGCCCGTAGTCGCGGTCGCCGGGGCCGGCGAACCTCTCTCATGTCTATCAATAAAATCGTTTTTGAAAATGAGTCCCCCTACTGAGAGATTGGATTTTTGAATTTTGGTCATTGGAATTTGTTTGATATTTGGGATTTGATATTTTGAGATTTCAATAGGTCGATGAGCTTTCAACTAAGGAATTTCCTCCAGAGCGGCCCCTAGACCAGGATCGTTACTGAATAATGATAAAGCATACGGCATATATCGGGGTCGGTTCCAACATCGGAAAGAAACTCTCGAACTGTAAAAACGGCATCGATGCGCTGACAAAAACCAAAGAGATACAAATTAAGGAATGGTCACGATTTTACAAAACCGAACCCGTGGATTATAAAGACCAGGATTGGTTTATCAATGCCGTTGTCAAAATCGAAACCACCCTTGATCCTTTTCAGCTGTTTAAAAAACTCAAGCGCATCGAGCGTGATGCCGGACGCGTTGATGGTTGTGTAAGATTCGGTCCAAGGATTCTCGACTTGGATATCGTTTTGTTCGATGATTTCGTGACAAATTCACCCGGGCTGATTATTCCACATCCAAGGATGCACAAAAGACGTTTTGTGTTAAAACCGATCTGTGATATAGATCCTAAGATCGTCCATCCGGTTTTTAAAAAAGAAGTGCAAAATCTATTGGATGTTCTGGTGGATGTTCTGGATGAAAACGAGCAAAGGATTGTTGAATATAGATGCGACTATTAGTCTTATTGGGTCTTTTATACCTGTGTTACAGGTTCTTGAAATCCTGGGTGCTTAAAGAGAAGTCGTCTCAAAAAGTGGTATTTGGTAAAAAATCAGGTGAGATCGATGATGTAATGGTCCAAGACCCGTTTTGCGGGATATATTTCGCCAAAAGAGACGGCGTGAGTTTAAATATCGGCGGAAAGGATCTGTATTTTTGCAGCACGGAATGCAAAGAAAAGTTTTTGGAAAAACAAGCAGGTAAAGAAACCTGACCCTTTCGGCCGGGGTTTTTTACCATCAGTGGTCACCGTTTTATAAAAAATTAGTAAGGATTTAGCTTTTTGAAAATTGGTGGCTTCAGATAGGATTTAAATTTTTCCTGAAAGAACTCGTGGATAACGGCTCGTAATGAAAAAATTGGTCTTATCTTTTGAGAAGGGCAAGTGGTTTAAGGCAATACGTTCCCATGATCTCGAATCTATGAGATTTTTTCATAACGATCCCTAATCCACTCAAACAGCTTCCAGTAAAAATTTAAACCCTATCTGAAGCTCCTTGAGCATCGATTCGTTTCAAAGACCTAAACAGTTACAAAAATTAAAATTGCTGTTCTACCAAACAGGAGGGTTTTCTGCATGAAGTTTTTTATCGATACTGCGAACATTGACGAAATTAAGGAAGCGCACAGCATGGGGATGGTCGACGGTGTTACAACCAATCCCAGTCTGATTGCAAAAGAAGGTCGAGAGTTTGAAGAGATTATTCATGAGATTTGTGAAATCGTGGACGGCCCCATCAGCGCTGAAGTGATCAGTACCGATACGGACGGGATGGTGCAAGAAGCCCGCAACCTGTCAAAAATTCACGATAATATTGTCGTCAAGATTCCCATGATTGTGGATGGCTTAAAAGCGACACGGACACTTTCCGAAGCGGGGATTAAAACCAATGTAACGCTGGTCTTTTCACCACTCCAGGCGCTGATGGCAGCAAAAGCCGGGGCGACCTATGTGAGCCCTTTCATCGGCCGACTGGATGACATATCCCAGGAAGGCCTTCTGCTGGTTGAACAGATTGTTGAGATTTACAGCAATTATGCATTTGATACTGAAATCATCGTTGCGAGTATTCGAAATCCGCTTCATGTTCTGGAATCCGCATTAATGGGGGCCGACATTGCCACGATTCCATTCAATGTGCTCAGCAAACTGGCCGCTCATCCACTGACCGATAAAGGTCTCAAAGCGTTCCTGGATGACTGGAACAAGGCAAAAAAATAAATTACATCCTTTAATAAAACGAAGTCAGAATATGTTTTCCCGCGGACAAATCAAAAAAAAAATAATCCATCCCAACAGCTTAACCCTGTTTCGGGTTGTTGCGGTTCCGATCATCGTGATTTTGCTTCTGTCTCCAAACAAATTCTATGCATTTATTGCGTCTATCATTTTCACCGCAGCCGCAATCACCGATTTTCTGGACGGCTTTTTTGCAAGACAAAAAGGGCTGGTTTCCAATTTCGGGAAGGTCATGGATCCGATTGCAGACAAGGTTCTGGTTTCGACCTCTTTTATCATGCTGACCGCCCTGGGATGGATTCCGGCCTGGATGGTTTGCATTATTATTGGAAGGGAGATCGCCGTAACCGGTTTGAGAAGTATCATCGCTCAAGAGGGAAAAGATCTGTCCGCATCGAGCCTTGGGAAATACAAGACCGGATTTCAGATCGCGGCCATCATTCCGTTGATGATACACTTTCAGTATTTTACCATTGATTTCAATGCAATTGGCACGATATTCCTGTGGGGTGCCCTGATATTAACGGTCTGGTCGGGCGCGAATTATTTTATCAAATTCAGAAGTCTGTTCCAGGCGTAAATTTTTCTGTTGACAAACTATCAAAATCTATCTATGAAAATTTTTACTATTGAGCGGGAATAACTCAGTGGTAGAGTGCGACCTTGCCAAGGTCGAAGTCGCGGGTTCAAATCCCGTTTCCCGCTCCATTTTTTTTTATGGCGGCATAGCCAAGTGGTAAGGCAGCGGTCTGCAAAACCGCTATTCACCAGTTCGAATCTGGTTGCCGCCTCCAA
>Ga0210069_1000079_pt1 | contig 18198 bp, 11 predicted proteins | sample RushSE_TuleB_D2_FD_185568 | JGI IMG/M metagenome (GOLD analysis project Ga0210069, IMG submission 185568) | Wetland microbial communities from San Francisco Bay, California, USA, that impact long-term carbon sequestration - RushSE_TuleB_D2... | ecosystem: Environmental > Aquatic > Marine >... | reverse complement strand
CTGGGCGCCATGCTGGATGACATCTCCGATGCGGTCAGCTTCTGCATCGCGCCGGCCTGGATGTTCCATTTCCTTATATCCGACATCAACGACCCAACGATTCAAGGCCTGCCCTACAATTGGGCGGCGGCGGCCTATACCTTCGCCGGGATCCTGCGCCTGGTTTATTTCACTCTGGACAAGCACCCGATACCCGGCTTCTTCAAAGGCATGCCCACCCCGGCCGGCGCCCTGCTCGTCGTGGCGCCCATGATCATTCTCAGCCAGGCGCTGAATGATGCCTCGGATTCGATAACGATCTGGGGGTTGGTTGCGTTTCTGACGATGATTGCCGCCGCCATCCTCATGAACCTTTATCCCATCCGCTACCTGCACGTCGGCCGCTTCATGAGCCGCCACCCCTGGTTCGGCAGAGCGACGCTGCTGATTCTCATTGCGGCGTTCACGCCCTATTACGGGTATCTCTTCCTGTTTTTCATGCTGCTGTATGCCCTCTCGCCGCTGGTGACCTGGCGCATCGACCCCGAGGATGCCGCCCGGGAAAGCCGCTCCGGACCAGCCCGGGTCCACTGAACGGCATTCACCGCAAACAACCTGAAATCTTTTCAAGATGCCACGATGGCTCCCCTTGCCAGATGCCTTGTTTTGCACTATGAGTAGGGGAAATAAAGTTCCGCTAGACCATTTTTCGCTGATGTTCATTCCAGAGGAAAGCGCCCGGAATCACCGTTGTATCAGGCACTCCATCATGAGAAAGCCCCGCTGACGGGCGGGGAGGATGTTTATGGCCAAACCTCTCAAATCGCTGGGCCTGTGCCTCGGAGCGTCGACGGTTTCCCTGGTGCACGTCGAGCTGGATCCGCACGCCGAAAATGACGGGGCTCCCCGCATCGTCGCCCATGCCCTGCACGCCCACGAGGGCGACCCCAAACGCACCCTGCGCCGGGCGCTGGAAGGCGTCGACGTTCAATCCTTTGACCGGATTGCCGCCACCGGCCGCAAGTTCAGAAAATTCGTAAATCTGACCTCCATTTCGGAGCCCGAAGCGGTGGAATACGCCTACCCCTTCGTGAAGCCTGCCGGCGTGGACTGCCCGGCAGTGGTCTCCGCCGGCGGTGAGACCTTCATGGCCTATGTCCTGGACCGCTCAGGCCGCATCGCCAACGTGGTCACCGGCAACAAATGCGCCTCCGGAACCGGTGAGTTCTTCCTGCAGCAGCTGCGGCGCATGAACGTCGGCCTGGAGGACGCCGTCCGGTTTGCAACAGACGAAAAGCCGCATCTGGTCTCGGGACGCTGCTCGGTGTTCTGCAAATCGGACTGCACCCACGCCACCAACAAGGGAATCCCACGCGCCCAGGTCACCGCCGGTCTTTGCCAGATGATGGCGAACAAGATCCTGGAGCTGCTCAAGAAGGTAGAGCGCCGCGGCATCATGATCACCGGCGGCACGGCCCGCAACTCCATGATGATCAAATGCCTGCGCCGCGAGATCACAGAGTTGGTGGTCCCCGAGCAGGCGCCCTACTTCGAAGCCCTGGGCGCCGCCCTGTGGGCGCTGTCCAACGAAACCAAGCCGTTTCCGGGGTTCGACGGCCTCTTCGTCGAGGGGGCTGCCTCCTTCGATCGGCTGCCGCCGCTCGAGGATTTCCGTGCGCAGGTGGAATTCAAAACCATCGGCCGCGGGGCCATCCAGCCGGGGGATGTCTGCCTGCTGGGCCTCGACGTCGGCTCCACCACCACCAAGTCCGTCCTGCTGCGCCGTTCGGACAGCGCGCTGCTGGCAACGGCTTACCTGCGCACCAACGGCGACCCGGTGGGCGCCTCCCGCCAGTGCTACCGCGCCATCCTCGATCAGGTGCGGCAACAGGTGGACCCGCGGGCGGTCGACATCATCGGCTTGGGCGTGACCGGATCGGGCCGGCAGATCGCGGGGCTGCATGCGCTGACCGACGGTGTCATCAACGAGATCATCGCCCACGCCACGGCTGCGGTCTATTTCGATCCCTGCGTGGACACGATTTTCGAAATCGGCGGTCAGGACGCCAAATACACCTACATCACCAACTCGGTGCCCTCCGACTACGCCATGAACGAGGCCTGCTCGGCCGGAACCGGCTCGTTTTTGGAGGAGTCGGCCTTCGAGACCCTGGGCGTGCGCATGGAGGACATCGCCGGGGTCGCGCTGAGAGGGCGGCGTCCGCCCAACTTCAACGACCAGTGCGCCGCCTTCATTGCCTCGGACATCAAGAATGCGATCCACGAGGGCGTGCCGCACGAGGACATCGTGGCCGGTCTGGTGTACTCAATCGGCATGAACTACGCGAACCGCGTCAAGGGCAACCGTCCGGTAGGTGAAAAGGTCTTCATGCAGGGCGGCGTCTGTTACAACCACGCAGTGCCGCTCGCCATGGCGTCTCTGGTGGGCAAACCGATTGTTGTGCCGCCGGAGCCCGGGTTGATGGGGGCCTTCGGCGTCGCCTTGGAAGTTCAGAAACGAATCGACGCCGGCCTGATGGCCGAAACACGCTTCGATCTCGAAACCCTCGCGGGCCGGGAAGTGGTTCACGGCAAGACGTTCACCTGCCGGGGTGGAAAAGAAAAATGCGACCGCCGCTGCCCGATCAAGGTCATTGAGGTCGAAGGCAGCAAACACCCCTTCGGCGGGGCCTGCAACCGCTACTACAATATCCGCCACAACGTCAGTTACGACATCGAACGGCTCGACCTGGTGAGCGTGCGCCAAAAGCTCGTTTTCAACACTTACGGTGTGCCGCCGGTGTCGCCGTCCACGCCGGCCGGCCGGGGCCGCGTCGGAATGAACCGAAGCTTCCTCGTCAACACCTTTTATCCGCTGTACTCGCAGTTCTTTGACCAACTGGGTTTCGATGTCGTCCTGCCGGATCTTCCGACCCAGGAGGGCATCGACCGGCGCGGCGCCGCCTTCTGCTACCCGGTGGAGTTGGCCCATGGGTTCTTCGACACGCTGCTCAAGTCCGATACCCCCCCGGACTTCATTTTCCTGCCGCACTTCAAGGCCATGCCGAACCTGGACGACAAGAACAGCAAGCAGTCCCAGGTCTGCCCGCTGGTGCAAGGCGAGCCGTACTACCTTAAGACCTCCTTCCGCAGCGCCCTCGACCGGCTCGGCCGGCGCGGCACCCGCCTGTTAACACCGTTGATCGAGCTCTCCCACGGCATCGCCAACGCCGAAGAACCCCTGCTGGAGGCCGCCCGCCGGATGGGGGTCAGCAGACGGTCGGCGCGGGAGGCCTTTGCCGTCGCCACGCAGCGGCAGCTCGACTGCTTCGCCGCCATGCGGGCCGCCGGCCGCCGCATGCTGGCCGAGCTCGAGGCGGCACCGGAGAGGTTCGGGGTGATCGTCTTCTCGCGGCCCTACAACGGGTTTGCCGAAGAGGCCCACATGGGCATCCCCCACAAGTTCGCCTCGCGCGGCGTCGCGGTGATGCCACTGGACTTCCTGGACCTCGACCAGGAACGCTCTAAACGGCACATGTACTGGGGCATGGGCAAGCTGCTTATGAAGGCCGCCCGCATGGTGGAAAAACATCCCCAGCTGTTCGGGACTTACATCACCAATTTTTCCTGCGGCCCCGACTCCTTCGTCATCAGCTACTTTCGGGACATCATGGGGCGCAAGCCGTCCCTGACCCTGGAGCTGGACAGCCACACGGCGGACGCCGGCCTCGAAACCCGCGTGGAGGCATTTCTCGACATCGTCCAGGCCTACCGCCAGCTGATGGCCAAGCGACTCATCGCGCCCCGCACCGCTGCCTTTACTCCGGCGCGCACGATTCTGGACAGCGGCAAGGCGCAGGTGATGACCTCCTCCGGCGAATCCCTGCCCATGACCGACCCGCGGGTGACGGTGCTGATTCCCTCCATGGGCCGGCTCGGCACCGAGGCCTTCGTCGCGGTTCTGAAGGGGTACGGCTTGCACGCCAAGGCCGGCCGCGAAAACGACGAGGCCATCCTGAAACTCGGCCGCGCCAACACCTCCTGCAAGGAGTGCCTGCCGCTCATCCTGACCACGGGCACGCTCTTGGGCTACATCCACAACGGCAAACGGCCGGACGAGGTCCTGGTCTACTTCATGTTTACCGGCGCCGGCCCCTGCCGCTTCGGCCAGTACTACATTTACATGGAAGACCTGGTCCGTCGCCTGCGAATTCCCAACGTGGCCCTGCTGGCGTTGTCCTCCGACAATTCCTACGTCGGCATGGACAAGAACTTCGAGCGCTACGCCTGGTGGGCGGTGATCGTCTCCGACGTCATGGAGGACATCCGCTCGATGCTGTTGGCGAATTCCGTCGAACCGCCGGCCGCCATGGCCGTGTTCGAGGAGCAGTGGGCGGACATCCTGGATGCCATGGGGCGGGCGGATTTCAAGATCCTGAAGGATCGCCTGACCGTCTGCGCCGGCCGGCTGCGCAGCATCCCCCTCAAGCGGCCGGCCTCCACGGTGCCCACCATCAGCCTGACCGGCGAGATCTTTGTCCGCCGCGACGCTCTGTCGCGCCAGTACCTGACGGAGCGGCTGGCGGAGAAAGGGTTCGCAACCGTGTGCGCGCCGGTGGCCGAATGGGTGCACTACTGCAACTACATGGTGAAAAACGGCTACAACCAGGGCACCCTGTCCGTTGGGCAAATGTTCAAGCTCAAGCTGCGAAACTTCTTTCAGGACCGCTACGAGAAACAGATCAAGTCGATCCTGGCGCGCTCCGGACTGGTTCAGGTCACGAGCCCGGACGTGGCCGCCGTGATCGAAAACGCCCGCCCGCACCTTTCGCCCGATCTTCAGGGCGAAGCCGTTCTCACCGTGGGCGGATCCCTGACCGAGATCATCCACAGCGCCTGCGGGGTCATCGCCATCGGGCCCTTCGGTTGCATGCCGAACCGGTTGTCGGAGGCGATTCTCAGCGAAACTATGACGGCCCGGGAGAAATTGGCGACCGACCCGACCAACCCTGCGCTGCGGGCGATTCTCACCGACATCGACGAGCTGCCCTTCCTGGCGATCGAGACCGATGGCTCCCCGTTCCCGCAGGTGATCTCCGCCAAGCTTGAAACGTTCATGCTCAGGGCCGAGCGCCTCCATCAGCGCATGCAGGCGCAGAACGCTCGCCCCTGAAATGACATCGACGAGGACCCCGACCATGCCCGCGCCGGAATTCGTGAAGCTGCCCCAACCCGGCTTGAGCGGCCCGGTGGCACTCGAGCAGACGCTGCTGTTGCGGCGCTCGATGCGCACCTATTCCCGCGACGCGCTCACCGTGGACGAACTCACCCAGCTTCTCTGGGCGGCCCAGGGGGTCACGCATCCCCAGGGCTATCGCACCGCGCCCTCCGCAGGCGCTCTCTATCCGCTCGAGCTATACGCCGTCGTGGGTCACGTGGTCGGGCTGCCGACCGGCTTTTACCGCTACCGCTGCCTGGAACACGCGCTGGAACTGAAGTCCGCCCGCGACCTGCGGCCGGAGATCTACCGGGCGGCCCTCAGCCAACGGCCGGTCGAGCGGGCGCCGGTGACGTTTCTGCTCACGGCGGTCTACGGCCGCACGACCGCAAAATACGGCAGCCGCGGCGTCCGTTACGTGGACATGGAGGTCGGTCATGCCGCTCAAAACCTGAGCTTGCAGGCGGTGGCCCTGGACCTTAAGTCGGTTGTGATCGGCGCCTTTCACGACAACGAGGTCAAGCAGGCCGCCGCACTGCCCGCAGACGAAGAGCCTCTGTACCTGCTGCCGGTGGGGCGGTAGAAAAAGAGTGACGAGCCATGAGCGACGAGGAACGAGCGAGGGAAAGGTTTTCGAGACCGCACGGCCGGTCGACCGGCCAAGGAGCATAGTGACTAGGTGACGAAAGACCAAAAAGCCGTGTGGGGCTGGGCGCTTTACGACTGGGCCAACTCGGCCTTCGCCACCACTGTCATGGCCGGTTTCTTCCCCGTCTTCTTCAAACAATACTGGAGCCACGGCGCAGACGTGAATCTGAGCACCGCCCAGCTCGGGTTCGGCAACTCGATCGCGGGACTGGCGATGGCTCTGCTGGCGCCGGTCTTGGGCGCCATGGCCGATATCGCCGCCGCGAAGAAAAGATTTTTGATCTTTTTTTCCTACCTGGGAGCGCTCTCCACGGCTGCCCTCTTCCTGGTAAGCCAGGGCCAGTGGGCGTCGGCCATCCTCTGTTACGCCCTGGGGGTTGTCGGGTTTTCTGGGGCCAATGTGTTCTACGACGCCCTTCTGCCCTCCGTGGCCCCGCCGGAGCGCGTCGACACCGTGTCCAGTCTGGGGTATGCCCTGGGGTATTTGGGCGGCGGGCTGCTGTTCCTTCTGAATGTCGCGATGACCCTGACGCCGCACACCTTCGGGTTGCCGGACGCCTCGTCGGCCGTACGGCTTTCGTTTGTTTCGGTGGCGGTGTGGTGGGGGGGGTTCACGGTCTTTACGATGGTCTGGGTCCCGGAGCAAACGGCAAGGCCGGTCCCTCTTGGGGCGAAACATGCCTTATCGGCAGGCTTCCGGCAGGTGGTGGGCACATTCAGGAAAATCCGCCAGTACAAGGCGGTTTTTGTTTTCTTGCTGGCCTACTGGTGCTACATCGACGGCGTCGACACCATCATCCGCATGGCCGTGGACTACGGCCTGTCGCTGGGGTTCGAGTTCACGGACCTCATCGCCGCCCTGCTGGTCGTCCAGTTCGTGGGTTTCCCGGCGGCGCTCGTTTTCGGCAAGCTCGGCCGCGCCTGGGGAGCGCGCAGGGCGATCTTCCTCGGCATCGGCATCTACATGGGGGTGACGGTTTGGGCCACGATGATGACAAACCGCCTGGAGTTCTATGCCATGGCGGTGTTCATCGGGCTGGTGCAGGGAGGGGTCCAGGCGCTCAGTCGCTCCTACTACTCCCGGCTGATCCCGGCCGACCAGCCGGCCGAGTTCTTCGGCTTCTACAACATGCTGGGCAAGTTCGCCTCGATCGTCGGACCGGCGCTCATGGGAATCGTCGGCCTGACGGTGCGCCGGACCCTGATGCCGGCCGCGCCCACCGCCGCAGAGCTGGCCCGAATCGGCCAGGTCGCCTCGCGCTGGAGCATCGCCTCGATCCTGGTCATGTTTATAATGGGCGCGGTGCTGCTCTACTGCGTCAAGGAACCCAACTTACACGGATCGCAGGCTTCGTCGACGGGCGGCTGAAAGCGGCGGATCAGGCGCTGGACTTCCCCTGCATGGTTGGAAAAAATCCAATCCACCCCGCGGTGGATCTCCCTGAACAGGCAGCTCCGGGATCGGGGGTAACCCGTCCCAACCTTCTTACCTGCCGCGTGGAGGCGCCCGATAGCGGAATCCCCCACCAGCGCGTAGTGGCCGGCAACCCCGCCGTAGCCTTCCTGCATGGCCAACCGGCTGAAGTTCGCGACGTTCAGACGCGCCACCGGAACGAACGTCGCCGCCGGTGCAAAGCGCATCAGCCGGAACATCTCCGGCACGAGGGATAGCAGGTGAAAATCCCGGCCGGGTCTCAGCGCGGCGAACACATCCGCCAGGACCCGGTTCTGGCGCTCCCGGTCCGGGTAGGGCTCGGCCTTGATCTCCATCATCAGGTGGACCTTCCCCCCGTAGCGGCCGACCACCTCGGCAAGCGTCGGCACCTGCGGACATTGCTTTTTCAGATCCCCCAGCGTGCCGCCGCCGACCCGCAGGTCCCGGCCGGACAATCGCCGCAGGTCGGGGTCGTGGATCACCACCGGCTCCAGGTCCCGGGTCCAGCGCAAGTCGAACTCGATGCCCCAGACGCCCTGCGCGACCGCTCCATCGAAGGCGGCGAGAGTGTTCTCGAAAACCCGCCGGTTGTCGTGCTCGCCGCGATGGGAAATGACCCGGCAGCTCTGAAGTCGTTCCAGGCTCGGATGCGGCTGGGGGCGGCGGGCATAAATCCCGTCGATCGTTTGAAGCAGAAGGTTTTCGACTCGGTCGAAGAGACCCATCCGGGAAGCTCCATTTTTATGTGCATACGCATCGGCGCCGCTTCAAGGCCTTTATCCAAAAAGCGCGTACAATCCGGCAAATCCATCAACTCGTGTTGAGGCGCAATCGGACCGGGATGCCCGCCTGTGCATGCGACGCTGGAATTTGGTATGCTTGATTGTCAGGGCAATATAGTGGTTGTCAAAATAACGTTCCGATTGTCGGTCGTTATTTTGTTACAATCACTTATGCCGCCATCCTCACTATGACAAGCGGTATAAGCAGGAGTATAAACTGGGAAGTCTTTCGCAGTCAAATCATCACATGGAGAGTTCTTGATGAGTGAATTAAGGCGCGACGTCCAGGTCCACACCACTTTTACCGCTCTTTGGAACGGCGAGATCGAGCACTTTGCCCGCCAGGCCCTCAATCCGGAAATCGCCGTCGATGCCGCGGCGCTGGAACGCTTTTCCGGGGGAGACTTCGCCCGTGTCGCCGAAACCCTTCAACGCCATGATCTAAACGTCACGTTTCATGCTCCTTTCGTCGACTTGTCGGCCGGATCCACCGATCCGGCCATCCGCGCGGTTACGCGCAGACGCTTCGAGGAGATCTTGGGTCTGGTCCCGCTGTTCAAACCGCGCACCGTCGTGGCCCACGCCGGCTACGATTGGCAGCGCTACGAGTACTTCCGGAAAACCTGGATGGAACACAGCGTGGAGTTCTGGGGCTGGGCGGGAGAACGTTTGAATCGCGAAGGGTCGCAGCTGATGCTCGAAAATGTTTACGAGCACGGGCCCGGCGAGATGCTTGAGATGTTTGAGCGCCTGCGCCCGCACGGCGTGGGGCTTTGCCTCGATTGCGGCCACCTGACAGCGTTCGGGCGCGCATCCCTGGATGAGTGGCTGGACGTCTTGGGGCCTTTCATCGGCCAGCTGCACCTTCACGACAATCTGGGTCAAAAGGACGACCACCTGCCCATGGGCCATGGTCAAATCGACTTCCGCCGGCTTTTCGCCTACCTCAAGGCCGAACGCTCCAGGCCCCCCGTCATGACCATTGAGGTCCACCGCCCCGATGATGTCTGGGCGAGCCTGGCGTGTCTGGAACGCCTGTGGCCATGGTAGAATTGCGTTTTTCACTTCATCGCCTGCCGGCATGCCGCCGCAAGCTGCATCGCCTGGGGCTGGCTCGGGCAGCGACCCAGCAGCGACAGCGCTTCTTTGAACCGGCCCAGGTTCATGAGGCTCACTGCCAGGCAGACCTGCAGTTGTTCATCATCGGGGAAATGCGAAAGCGCGGAGGCCAGGATGTCCGCCGAATCCTGGTAACGTCCGGCTTTCTGGTTCAGGACGCCGAGACCAAGATAGGCTCGCGCGTCGGGGTGATAACCAAGCGCCCGGCGGTAGAGCGCCTCCGCCAGTTCCGGCTTATCCCGTATGGCCTCGACGCGGGCGTAGTCCCCCTGATCGAAGGTCATGGCCAGTCGCGAGAAGAAGTCGGCGTGCAGCGGACGGAATTCCGGGTCGTCGATCGGTGCAAGGGACTGGGCAAAGCCGGGCAGGCCGCGGTAGAAAGCCTCCCGCAGCATTCGGCCGTAGGATAGGACCTGCGCTGCGGAGAGCGCCGGGTCGGTCTCGAAGTACATGATGTCCTCGACGCGCGTGAGCCAGATGTCGTCGGTCACCTTCAGCCGCCGCTTCATGTCGGCGTAAAGGGCGGTGCCGGGGAAGATGTCCAGGATGTAGAAGACGGCGCCGAGCGGCCGGATAGCCTGCATCAGGTCGATGGTCTCCTGGATGGTCTCCCGGCTCTCCCCCGGGCAGCCGTAGATGAAATAGGCCCGGGCCATGATGCCGTAGCGCTGGGTCAGATCGAAGGCCCGCAGCACCTGAGGCTCGCTGATCCGTTTGTTCAGCCGCCGGCGGATCGCCGCCGAGCCGCTTTCCACCCCGTAGCTGATCTGAATGCAGCCCGCCCGGCGCATCCACGCCAGTACCTCCTCATCTACGGCGTCCACCCGCGAAATGGCGGCCCAATTGATGCCGAGTGCTTGCTGAATGATTTTTCGGCAGACATCTATCACCCGGCGTTTATCGAGGGTGAAGGTGTCGTCGCTCACGTAGAAGAACCGCCGGCCGCGGTTCCGCAGCACCGCCAGCTGCGCGACGAAATAGTCGGCCGAGTGGGAACGGATCCGGCGGCCCCAGAACGCGGGCGACCCGCAGAAGGCGCAGTTGGACGCGCAGCCGCGGGTCAGCGACACATGCGCCAAGTCGAAGTGCCGGCCCGGCATTGGCAGCGCATCGAGGTCGCACACCGCTTCGGCCGGCGCGGTCCTGAACGGACGGCCGTCCTTGCGGAAGGCCAGGCCGGGGATGCTCTCCAGCTGGACGGGCGCTTGGCCTTCGAGCGCTGCGACCAGCCTCGAAAACGGATCTTCGCCCTCGCCCGTAACGATGAAATCGACCTCCGGAAAATGATGCAGGAAGTGTTCCCAGAGATGGGTGGCACCCACGCCACCGAAAACGACGGTCAGCCCGGGGTCGATGCGCTTGGCGGCGCGTGCGATCTCGATCCCGCCCCAGCGGTTGGCGTGTAGGATTGAAAAACCTATCACCTCATACGATTTCTCCTGCAGCACGGCTGCGATGGTCTCCGGGGGGGTCGCGCGGTCGTGCCAGTTCAGGACCTCGACCTCATGGCCCTGCTTTTTCAGCACGGCCGCCACGTGGTAGATGCCCATGGGCGGAGACTGAATGTCTTCAGCGTTCAGCCGGGGGTCGAGGAAGTACGGGTAAATGAGAAGAATTTTCATGAAAAAGAAAGGTAAAAACGCCCCAATGATTTTGCTCTACATAACTGTGAAATTTGCACTTGTCAAAATGCCGTGGGCGGCGGCAAGCCGGATTGACAGCCGTGTCCGAATCTGCCGTCAACCCTTTTCGTTTAGCGCTTGATCGATTGGAGCAGCAGTGGCATAAAATGCGGTGACTCCCGATGAAGTCGCTTCGACCGAAAAAAAACCAGACTTGGGTATCCCCTGCGATGACGCACAAACCGTTTCACATCACCACTGTTCTGTTTGATCCGGAAGGGCCTCTGGCCGCTGTGGCAGCCGGCCGGTGGGCGCCGCGTGCGGCGGCAAAGCGCATGGTCGCGACGCTGAGGGCCAGAGGCCTTGGCGTGGGTGTCGCCAGCCGCCACCCTAAAAAGGCCTTGCTGGATTTTATGAATCAGGCGTTTCAGATGCGGCCGGCAGACATCCGCCCGTGCATTTCACTGGGCGCGCCGCGCGCAGGCTGCCGGCGGCGCAACGCTTTTCAAACGACAGCCAAAAACACGCGAACCGCTCCGCAACGGTACATGGTGGTATCCGCCGACCGCGATGTGCTCGCGCTCGCAAAAGACGCCGGGAGCGTTGCCGTCGAGTGGTGCACGAACGGGACGCCGGATTCGTCCGCGGCGGTGTCCGATTACCGCGCCGGCGACTTCAACCAGCTCAGGCGGCTTATCCGCATGGGCTCCCCGCTGCCGGCAGGCAAGCTGCCCAATGATTTGTTGAAGGAGTTTCTCGGTGAATTCACGTTTGCCGACCCTGCGCTCCTGATCAGCCCGGGCGTCGGCGAGGACATCGCCGCCGTGGACGTGGCCCGGGAAGAGGTCCTGGTCCTAAAGTCGGATCCCATCACCTTCGCCACCGATGCGATCGGACAGTATGCGGTGCTGGTCAATGCCAATGACATTGCCACCGCGGGGGCCCTTCCCCGCTGGCTGCTGACGACCCTTCTTTTTCCGGTCGGCAGCACGCCGTCTTGCATTTGGAGCGTCGTTTGCGAGCTGATGGAATTCTGCCGCAAATGGGGCATCACGCTGTGCGGCGGGCACACCGAGATCACCGATGCCGTCACGCGGCCGGTGGTTTGCGGGATGATGGCCGGCAGCGTTCGCAAGCGCGATCTGATCGACAAGCGGCGCATGCGGCCCGGCGACCGGGTGCTTCTCACCAAGGGCGCGGCCGTCGAGGGCACTGCCATCATCGCCCGGGAACTCGGAGCGCGCCTGCGGACGCTCGGCATGCGCGCTGAGGAGATCCGATCCTGCCGGGCCTTTCTGGACCGGATCAGCATCATCCCCGAAGCCCAACAGGCTGCACGGAGCCCGGGCACCAGCGCCATGCACGACGTCACGGAAGGCGGCATCGCCACAGCCCTGGAGGAGCTTAGCGCCGCCGGCGGCTGCGGACTGCGCGTGGACATAGACCGCATTCCGGTTTTCCCGGAAACCCGTAGCATCTGCCGCCTGCTTGGTGTGCATCCGCTGGGGCTGATCGGGTCCGGCAGCCTGCTGATCTGCTGCCGCTCAAAGCACGCCGACCGGCTCGAGGGGGATTTGCGCCGGGCTGGGGTCCAGGTGACGTGCATCGGCGAGGTTGCCGAAAAAGGTTCCGGCGTCCGGGGATTCAAAAGCGGGCGCCCCGCGCGGTGGCCTCGGTTTGAGGTGGATGAAATTGCACGGCTTTTCGCAAAGGCCGACAACGGGTAGCTCAAGGACCCATGATTCGCTTCTATTGGGGGGGGGTCAAAAACAAGCATCCGGCCGTCAGCCAAGGCCTTCGGCGTTTTGGAAAGCGCAGAATATTCATTTGGGTGTTGGCATTTCCAAAAGCCGCACAACGCCGGATCAGGGTTTGAGGCGCCGTTTTTCAACACCCAGCTATCGCTTGATGCCTCGGTAGAAGATGTCAAAGGCGAGGGTCAGTGTCTCCTTGAGGTGGTCCTTACCATCGTTGACCAGCTTCTTGCTGGTCATCCAGAGGATGACTCCCGAGAACAGCGACCAGAAGGTGTCTGCCAGGGCCACGGGATGGCGGTCGATGAAGACCCCCTTGGAAACGCCGTCCTTGAAGATCTGGACGATGGATCTCATGGACTTGCCGGTGAGATCCTTGATTTCCTCCAGCAACTGCGGGGTGAGGTTCTTGAGCGTGTCGCTCGATTGCAGGTGGAACATGTTGATGATGATCAGCGGGTCGAATTCGTACACGTCGTACATGACTTCCATGAGGGCCTTGAGTTTCTCGTCGGGGCCCGCCGGTTTCATGGCGTTGACGTGCTCGATGCGCAGTAGCAGGTACTGCAGGATCCGGAGCGAAAGCGACGCGTAAAGCTCTTCCTTGTTCTTGAAATACAGATATAGGGTCCCCGGGCTCAATTCAGCCTCTTGGGCGATATCCTCCATGGTGGCCTTGTTGAACCCTTTTTCCGAAAACACCCGTTTGGCGGCAACCAGGATCTGCTGTTTGCGGCGTTCTTTTTCTCTTTCTTTGCGTTCCTGGATCCCCATGAGATCCACCCCCCATCTGAATAAAATTTTATAAATAAATTGACTTTTAGTAATTATTTCGTGTTTAGTCAAGTTAAAAAGAGGAGGAAAAATGAGCGAACAACTGAGCCCCGGCGCCCGCAGGGTCCAGGAAGTGCTGGAAAGCCTGGGTGTCAGCAGCCGGGTGACCGAAATGACCCAAACAACCCGCAGTGCCCAGGATGCCGCCCAAGCCGTGGGCTGCGAGGTCGGCCAGATTGCGAAGTCGCTGGTGTTCAAAGGGGCCTCCAGCCACAAGGGCATCCTGGTGGTCGCCAGTGGTGCCAACCGCGTAAACGAAAAGGAGCTGTCCAAACTGCTGGGAGAACCCGTCCTGAAAGCCGACGCCGATTTCGTGCGCCGGGCGACCGGGTTTGCCATCGGCGGAGTTCCGCCGGTCGGCCACCCGCAGCCGCTGACGGTGTTCATCGACGAGGACCTGTTTCAGTACGCAGACATCTGGGCTGCTGCCGGCACTCCGCAGGCGGTCTTCAAACTGACCGCCCAGGAACTCCTGCGAATCACGGAGGGAAAGGTGATTTGCGTCAAGTGAGGCGACTCACGTTCGCTGCTCGCGTTCATCGCGTTTTTCGCTTTCAAACGAAAACGACTTTACGCGAATAACGCGACAAACGCGCTTTACCCTATCGTCAGCGACACCAGGTCGTTGCGGGCGCCGACGTTCTGGATGGTGACCTGGATCAGGTCCTCGGGTTTCAGTTCGAAGCCTCCGGTAATCGGCAGGTCGCATTCCAGCATGTAGTCCGTGAGCAGGACCTGATAGCTATGGCGCCGTCGCACGAGCACGATGGCCTCCTCCTTCTGCCCGATCCTCTGTTCAAGATACCTCAACAGCCAGTAACGCTGGCGACCCACCTGCAGGCGGCCGACTCGGCTCATGGGTATGGACAGGTCCTGGAGAATGCGATCGACCTCTTCGGCCGAGTAGGGCTCTTCCAGCCCGAGAACGGCCCGCACCTGGCGCTGGGTCACCAGATCGAAGTATTTGCGGATGGGGGACGTCGCCGTCACGTAGGCCGCCAGCCCGAGGCCGGAATGCTTCTCGGCGACATGGCCCAGGACGAAGCGATTGAGCAGGCGCCGCTGCATCCAATGCTGAAACAAGGTCCCTTCTTCACCGCGATAGAGCCGCTCCCTCGGTTCGGGCTGGGATCGAAAAATCGCCGGCATGCCGTTCTCCGATAGGAACCGGGCCATGAGCCAGTTGGCAAGGATCATGATCTCGGACACCAGCATCCGGCCCGGACTTTCACGGTTCACGCGGTTGAGGTTGACATCGCCGTTTTCCCCCAGCCATATGTTGATTTCCGGCACGGAAATGTGAACCGCGCCGGCCGCCAGGCGGGCTTCACGAAATTTTCGGGCGATGCTGCGCAGATGCACCACGGTGGGGTCCTGCTCCGCCATCAAATTCACGTCGAAGTAGCTGAGCTGGTTCTTTACCCTGACGATGCTCGGCAGGACCCGGTAGCCCCGCACGTTCAGCTCGGGACTCAAGTCGACCACGGTGCTGATGGCCGGCCGCACTTCGCCGGCCTTCAGGCTGCACAGGCCCTCGGCAAGGGCCGGCGGCAACATGGGGATTCTCTGGTCCGCCATGTAGATCGAGCTGCCGCGGCGGCGGGCTTCCAGGTCCAGCGCGTCCCCCTTGCGAACCACATGCGCCACATCGACGATGTGGACCCCAAGCCGCAACCCCTGCGGCGTCACCTCCAGGCTCAAGGCATCGTCGAAATCCAGCGTGGATTGTCCATCGATGGTAAACAGGCCGAGGCCGGTCAGGTCCTGGCGGCGCGAGTCCGCCTGAAGAGGCCGTGCGGCGCCGGTCAGCTCCGCGGCCGCCTGCAGCACCTCGGAAGGGAATTCAACCGGGGCTTCAAGCCGGTGCAACTCGACGTTTTCATCTCCCGCAAACACCCCGGCCTTGACGAGCAGGGCGAACAGCTCGTCTGCCTTGTCCAACCCCGCCCGCTCCAACATCCCTCTGGCGAGGCTGTCATCCGGACTTTCTTTTTCGAAGAGGTAATAGGATTTGAGAACGTCGAGGAATTCGCCGGCCCCAGGCTCACGGGCGTCAGCCGCCGTAGGACCGCTGCGGGCCAGGCAGCGCCGAAGCCAGTCGCCGCCGGCTTCGATGATGCGCTGCCGTCGCGCCTGCTCGTCGCGCTGAGCGATCAGCCTTTCGACCTGCTCCGCGGAATTGGGGAAAAAACGCCCCGGGTCGAACCTGAAATACAGCCGGTCGTTGAACAGCGCCCGCATCACGGCCGATTGGTGGTCGCCGTTCGGGGCACCGGGAAAGCAAAATGCCGTCATGGTGTCGAGGTCGATCCACTCCTGCTCGGAGCTTAAAACTTCCCAGAGATCCCGGATGATGACCTCTCCGACGAGCGCCTTGCGCTTGTGGGCCACCTCTTTGAGAGCATCCACCATCCGCGTCCGGCTGATGGACAGGTCCAGGCGCGTGCGGTCCCGGCGCAGCAGCCGGCTGGCGGAGAGGTTGACCTCTTTGTTATTTTCGGTCAGCAGCCTCAACCGCTGGTTGCGGACCTCCAGGATCACCGCGCACAGGATTCTCTCGCGGTCAATATATTCAACAATATTCCCAAGTTCCATGCGGTTAAAATAGCAACCGGCGTGATCAAAGTCAACGCCGAAAAACAGCACTGTTTTCCCCCCGATCGAGGTTGCCGATCCTCACAGGCTGTGTTATGCCACCCTGGGTTGATCAAAAAGGAGAGCGCTGTTTTTAAATGTCTTCTCTCAGGCTCATCACGCCTTATTTCGCGGAAAACCGGGCCAGGATCCTCATCGGACTGTTGAGCCTGATCGTGGTCGACGTGGTGCAGCTCGTCATCCCGCGGGTCATCAAATGGGCGGTGGACGATCTGGCGGCCATGCGCGCCGAGAGCGGACAGATGCTGCTCTATGCCGCCTATATTTGCGTCATGGCGGCCCTCGTCGGTGGTTTTCGCTACGTCTGGCGGCTGTGCTTGCTCGGCACCTCCCGCCGGGTGGAGCAGGGGCTGCGCGACCGGCTTTTCAGCCATTTGCAGAGCCTGTCGGCCGCTTACTTCGACCGCACCCGTACGGGCGACCTCATGGCCCACGCCACCAACGACATCCAGCAGATCCGCATGGCGACCGGCATGGGCTTGGTGGCCCTGAACGACGCCGTGGTCATGGGGGCGGCCGCGATTGCATTCATGGCCTACATCGACCCCGCCCTGACCGGCGTCGTCCTCATCCCGATGCCTCTGATCGCCGTCGGCACGCGATTTTTCAGCCGCAAAATGCACCGCCGGTACCAGACGGTGCAGGCGGCTTTCTCCGATTTGACCGAAATCATCCGGGAGCGCTTCGCCGGGATCCGCCTGATCAAGGCCCATAACCGCATGGCGACGGAGGCCGCGCGCGTGGAGGCGGCTTCCAGGGCTTACGTGAATGAAAACCTCAGGCTGGTGAGAATCACCGGCGCCTTTTTCCCGATGATGCTGTTGTTCACCAACCTGAGCATGGCGCTGGTCCTGCTGGTAGGCGGTCGCCAGACGATTCTGTTCGCCATCACGCCGGGGGACTTCGTGGCCTTCATCAGCTACCTCGGGCTTCTCACCTGGCCGATGATGGCGCTGGGCTGGGTCACCAACCTCATCCAAAGAGGCCGGGCGTCGCTGGAGCGGGTCCATGCGATCCTCGCCGCCACGCCCGACATCCGCACCGCACCCGACGCCCAATCCCTGGGGACATTCCGGGGGGGCGTTGCCTTCGAAGCCGTCGGCTTCAGCTACCCCGGCGGCCCGGATGCAAATTTGGCGCGAGCCCTCGACGGCATCGACCTGTCCATCGCGGCAGGCTCGGTGCTCGGCATCGTCGGCCCCCCGGGAAGCGGCAAGACCACCCTGCTCAGTCTGATCCCCAGGCTTTATGACGTCACTACCGGTCGGGTGCGGCTGGACGGCCGGGAGGTCCGCCGCCTGCGGGTCGAGGACCTGCGGGCGGCCGTCGCCTTCATGCCCCAGGAACCGTTTCTCTTCGCCGGCACGATCCGCGACAACATCACCTTCGGCAACCCCGATGTCCCGCAGGAGCGCCTCGAGAAAGCGGCCGGCGCCGCCGCGCTGCTCGACACCGTGCGGTCCTTTCCCCATGGATTCGACACCGTGGTGGGCGAAAGGGGCGTGATGCTCTCCGGCGGGCAGAAGCAGCGCGTGGCGCTGGCCCGCTGCCTGCTCGCCGAAGCGCCGGTGATGATTCTGGACGACCCCATCAGCCAGGTGGATTTCGAAACCGGTGCGGCGATCACCCGCACCCTCCGCCGGCTGGCCGGTCGCAAGACCATCCTCATCGCCTCGCACCGGCTTTCGGCTCTTGCTTTTTCCGACCGGATCGTGGTGCTCGACCGCGGCCGAATCGCCGCCGCCGGCCGGCACGCGGAGCTGATGCAAACCAGCGACTATTACGCCCGGACCTATCGTCTCCAGGAAATCGAAGAGGCGCCGCATGCGGCCTGACCTGGACTATTTCGAAGAAACCAGCCTGGGGAAACCTTACGACGCCAAGCTCCTGCGGCGGCTCTATCCGTTCGTCCGCCCCCACCGTTCCCTGCTGCTCTGGTCCATCGGTCTGGTGGTCCTGATCACTCTTCTGGACGTGACCCTGCCCTATGTCACCAAGCTGGCCATCGACCGCCACATCGTGCCTTTCGCCTCCGAAGACACCGCTGGCGACCGGCGCCTGAAGATCGAGGTGTCCGACCCGGCTGCGGCGGAGGTGCTGCAGCGCCACCCGGGCCTGGCGCGCGTCGAGGGGGCCGTTGCCCGCGTCCCCT